>ERZ1106951.1121-NODE-1121-length-24302-cov-9.895245_pt1 | contig 24302 bp, 22 predicted proteins | sample MGYA00403676_ERZ1106951 | MGnify/ENA primary metagenome ERZ1106951 (study PRJEB35170, sample SAMEA104062398) | human gut metagenome | biome: human gut; feature: human-associated habitat; material: faeces | place: Denmark | collected 2012-04-23 ...
TGAACGCACATCTTGCAAAGCCGTTGGATGATGAAAAAATTAAGCAGACCATAAGAGAAGAGTTGAGAAAGCAAAATGCCTGTCATGAATGATTTATGAAGCAACTGCAGTCTGTGGCTGCGTTGGCTTTTATAGCCGTGCTGATTGCTCTGCTTCTTATCCTGACTGTAATGGTACATATGAGGAACAGAAAACTGAAAAGTACGCTGGAAGAACAGATGGCGGAAAGACGGCTTTTGGACAAGATATGTGCAGATTTTACGGCTGTCTATTATGTTGAATTAAATACCGGTTCCTTTGAATATATGCGTAAACATATAGAGCAGATGAAAGAAGCAATTCATGATGGTGTGGAATTGATTGGTTATACCTGTTGAGGGTGCACGGATCTTGTCAGTGCATCAACCGGAGAATTCAAAAAAAGATATGGATTGATTTATGTAAATAAAAATGATGATGGAACAGGAGATTTTTCCAGAATTCGAAAAGATTCTTTTTACTGGTACAAAAAAGTCATTGAATTCTGCGGAGAAAAATTATAAAAAGATTCAGACAGAAAGTCCTTTTGGAGAATAATATTTCTTCAAAAGGATTTTTGATATATATGGATAATTCCTGATGAAAATCTTTGTTAAACCATGTATAATAGGATTTGTGGATAATAAAAAATGAAAATGGATGAGGAATGAAAATGGAGGGAAATTTAACAAAAGATCCTATTCTAAAAACGCTGACGAAACTTGCGGTTCCGATCATGGCGTCATCGTTTCTGGGGACTTTGTACAACATCACGGACATGGCCTGGATTGGTCTGCTTGGTTCGAAGGCAGTTGCAGGTGTAGGTGTTGGAGGTATGTTTACCTGGCTTTCGCAGGGACTTGCAGCTATGGCTAGAATGGGTGGACAGGTGCATGTGGCACAGTGTATCGGACGTGGAGACAGAGAAAAGGCACACGGATTTGCACAGGCGGCAGTACAGCTTGCTGCATTTATGGGAATGGCATATGGAATTCTTTCGCTGCTTTTTACCAGACAGATGGTAGGATTTTTTCAGCTTGCAGATGCACAGGCTCATGCGGCGGCAATGTCATATACGAAGATTGCCTGTGGGCTGATCGTATTTTCTTTTATGACGCTGACACTGACTGGACTTTATACGGCACAGGGAGATTCAAAGACACCTTTTATAGCGAATCTTGTCGGCCTGGCCACAAATATGGTTCTGGATCCTGTGTTGATTCTTGGAGTGGGGATGTTTCCGAAGCTTGGTGTTGTCGGAGCTGCAATTGCGACAGTGACAGCACAGGCGATCGTTATGAGTATCATGATAGTCGGAATTGTCATACAAAAGAAAGAAAATGTACTAAAAGGAACTAGGCTTTTGGCAAAAATCCCGCGGGAATATCTGCAGGGAATCTGTAAGATCGGAATTCCGACAGCAATACAGGGAATGGCATATTGTGCAATCTCCATGGTGCTGACACGTATGATCTCCGGGTATGGTGCAGAAGCTGTTGCAACGCAGAGAGTTGGAGGTCAGATTGAATCGATATCATGGAATACTGCAGACGGTTTTGCAGCGGCATTAAATGCCTTTATCGCACAGAACTATGGTGCGGGCAAAAATGACCGTGTCAAAAAAGGATATAAGGCTTCTTTGTGGACGGTTGGTATCTGGGGACTGTTGATCTCAGCTGTATTTATATGTATTCCGGAACCGATTGCCAGAATCTTTTTTTATGAACCCAAAGCGATCGCAACATCAGTTGAATATCTGATCATCATAGGTTTCAGTGAAGCTTTTATGTGTGTGGAACTGACGACAGTCGGTGCATTATCAGGGCTCGGCAGAACCCGACTTTGCAGTATCATCAGTATAGCTTTTACCAGTGCAAGAATTCCGCTGTCGATCATTCTTGGAAGTATTATGGGTCTGGATGGAATATGGTGGGCTATTTCTTCAACCTCCATTGTAAAGGGAATTATTTTTACCTGTACATTTTTATGGATCACAAGAAAACGACGGTAAACTTTCAAAAACAATGTGTGTAATACAGAACAGCAGAAAGAAAAGATTGCGGAATGGATGTTTCAGGCAATCAGAGAGTATTATATGAAAAAATGCACTTTTCCGAATGACAAACATCTGGAAGAAGTAGTGGAGAGCAGGTGTTTTGTAATGACAGCTAAAGTGTATGTAGATGTCCTGGCGGTATTCAGCCGGGAAGGAGAATTGATCCCTACAGCGTTTGTCTGGGAAGATGGACGTAAGTATAGTTCCGCTTAAGAGACGACGGTCAAACCAGGAGCTTTTGGCAATGTGCAAACGAACGGTATCTTTTTTTGCAGTATTGATGCCGTCGTTAAATCCATCGGCAACACCAGCCTCATATTCTGCTTTTCTGAGTTTGCGTTCTTCCTCTTCTTTGTCGTATTCGAATATACTCATCGAGATCACCTCCGATTTATTTGCACGAAGAAATTCAGAAAGATATGCTTGAAAATAATATTAGCGCATAACTCTCATTATTTTAAAATATTTTTAAAATACAATTAAAGTCAACATAAACAATAAGAACCTGGACAAATCTTCCAAATGGTACATTGTATCCGGCTCCGCTTCGTGGTAGACTGTTTTCATAGTGATTTTTATGAAAAAAGGGAAGGAGTGTTTTTATGGGAAGTAAGATAAAAGCAATACAGATTCTTCAGGCAGCAGGCTATATCCTTCTGGGACTGTTTCTGGTGCTGAAGCCTGATACCAGTGTGCGGGCGATCTGTTATGGCTGCGGCGTGATTGCGGCGGCATACGGACTTCTGCATATGCTCCAGTGCCGGAAAGGTAAGGCAAAGGGCGAACTGATCCTCGGTGTGATCTTTATTGCACTTGGCGTGTTCTGTCTGATCACGCCGCAGACGGTGGTATCGTTTTTGCCGTTTCTGCTTGGCGTGGTACTGATGCTGGATGGTATCAGCAAAATCCAGAGAGCACTGGATCTGCGTGTGTTGGATGCAATCGGCTGGGGCAAGCTTCTGACGATTGGGATTCTTTTGATGATCGTTGGTGTGGCTTTGCTTTTCAACCCATTCGGGGCTGTGAAGATGACGATGGTATTCTTCGGAGCCTGCCTGCTGATCGACGGGGCACTGGATTTGTTATTTTTGCTTATCGTTTTGTAAGATGTCAGGGTAAAAAGGTTCAAAAGTCGGTTTTTTCTTGTAAGAAAAGACATTTAACTTTGACATTTTTGAAATTCCAGGAGTGTGATCTATGAAACCGGAACTTGACAATCAGTCTGTTCACCGCTATATGCGGGTATATAATTATTACAAACAGCTTATTCTGTCGCAACAGCTTGCACCTGGAAGCAGGCTGCCGTCGATCCGGCGGTGTGCGGCAGAATTGCAGATGAGCCGGACAACGGTGGAGACGGCATACATGGTGCTTGCGGCAGATGGCTATATTATTTCCAGGCCGCAGAGCGGATTTTATGTGACGGACATCGGCAGGACGCGAAAAACGGCAGAATTTCAGAAAAGTGCCGCTCAAAAAGAAAAGAAGCCGGTGCTTTACAATTTTGCGTCTGCAAGTGTTGACAGAGAAACCTTCCGGTTTGAACTGTGGAGGCGGTATATCAAAAGTGCACTGCGTCAGGATGAGCGTCTGCTCTCTTATGGAGAACCGCAGGGAGAATACGATCTGCGGGAGGTTCTGTGCAGATATTTGCAAAACAACCGAAATGTGGTTTGTACGCCGGAACATATTGTGATCGGAGCGGGTGTTCAGAGCCTGCTTCATATTCTGTGTCCGTTGATTGAGGGACGTAAAAAAATTGCGTTTTATAATCCGGGATTTCGGCAGGGGCGTGCCGTTTTTGAGGATCATGGTTTTGAACTGTGCGATCGAAAACAGGAGCAGCCGGATGTCTGCTATGTGTCACCTTCGCAGGCGACTGCCTGGGGCGATGTTCTTTCGGTCGGAGAGCGGATGAAGATACTGCGTGAAGCATCTGAAAAAAATATTTTGCTGATCGAGGATGACTACAACAGTGAATTCTGTTATTATCATCATCCATCGCCGTCCATTCAGGGTCTGGCGGGCGGAAACGGAGTCATTTATCTCGGAACATTTTCCAGGCTTTTGCTGCCGTCGATCCGCTTAAGTTTTATGGTGCTTCCGCCGGATCTTCTGGAAAAATATCAGAGACGCAGAGATTTTTATAATCAGACGGCATCCAAAACGGAACAGATCGCATTGTGTCAGTTTATCCGGGATGGTCATCTGGAAAGTCAGATTCGCAAATCCAGGAAACACTATTTGGCGAAAACAAAAATTTTGTGCAGTGAAGCGAAAAGGATTTTTGTAGAAGAGGCAAAAGTTACGGCCGGGGAGACTGGATTTGTAAGCCTTCTGGAAATTTTCGGAGCAGGAAATCTGCGGGAAGTTCTGTACAGAGCAGAAGAAAAAGGTTTTGCTTTTTTATCTGCGGATGAAAGTGAGCAAGGGATCCGTCTTGCTCTTTCCTGTGCAGCAGTTCCGGTGGAGAAGTTTTCAGAGGCGTTACAGCTGCTGAAGCAGTGTTTCTGAATTTTGCAATGAGATTTAAAAATGCTTTCGATGGAAATACCGTTTCGCATGCAGATGTGGTGATGCGAAAACATTATGAAAGGAAAAGAAAATGGCGAGACAAAAGAATAAAATATTGATGTTTTTGTTTTCTCTGATCCCGGGAGCAGGACAGATGTATATGGGATTTATGAAGCAGGGATTGTCTTTAATGACAATCTTTGCAACGTTATGTGCAGTGGGTATCTGGCTGGATATCAAGCCGCTGCTTTTCTTTGCACCGATCATTCTGCTGTACAGCTTTTTCGATGCAACCAACAAGAATTCGATGGACGCAGAAGCGTTTAAAAAATTGGAGGATCATTATCTCTGGGGCGATGACTGGATGGACTGGAGCGAAGGCTTAAAGGACAGCATCAGCAGACGGGATGGTAAAAAGGCCATGGGAACGGTTCTGTATATCGTGGCGGCGTGCATGATCTGGAGTGTTGTCAAATATTTTGCGGACATCATCTACGGGCCGACCAGTCTGCCGGGTGCTGTGATCGCAAAGATTCCGGTTGCTGTTGTTGCTGTATTTGTTTTATGGGCAGGCCGCAAACTGATGAAGAGTGCTTCTGATGAAGAAAAAAGATTCTATCGTGGAATGCCGTATCCTTATGCACAGAGCATGGGGATCCATATGAACGGTGAGCGTATGCCAAATCCATGGGAGCGTGTGTGGAGTGATCCGCAGAGAATGCAGCATCCGGAGCAGGAGCCGGTCAGAGAAACGGTTGTGGAAGAAGCTGCAGCTGCACAGGAAACCGCAGAAAAAGCAAAAGTAGAACTTCGCAAAGAAAACGAAACAAAAGAGGTTGTGAAACCACAGGAAGAAAAAGCGGAGACTGCACAGGAAAATGAGACACAGACAGGCACAGAGGAAACCGATGTGGTCGAAGAAGTGGCAGAAGCTGAAAAAGAAAGAGAAATCAAAGAAACGCTTGAAACCATGGAAGCGGAAGCTGCTGTGGAAAAATCCTGAAGCATGTTTTTGTGTTTCTGGCAGCAGAGATGAGCAAGTAGCGGAGCGGATTGTGAATGTCCGCTTTACCTGAATAGTTACAAAAATCCCTTCATAAGATACAGTAAACGGACGGACTTATGGAGGGATTTTTCTGTCATTTCTGCTCTTTTTGTCGATGTATATGATACCGTTTGTTCTGCTTTACGTTGTCGGTTATGCCTTTTTGAAAAAGAGAGATGCATACGGTGATTTTGTGCGTGGTGCCGGGGAAGGAATCCACACGGCATTTGCGATCCTGCCGACACTTGTCGGGCTGATGACAGCCGTAGGGATCCTGCGGGCATCGGGTTTCCTTAAATGGCTCTCGGATATCCTTGGCAGGCTTTTTGCCGGAATCGGATTTCCGGTGCAGCTTGTGCCGCTTGCAGTGGTGCGTCTGTTTTCCGCCAGTGCGGCGACCGGATTTCTTCTGGATATTTTTAAAGAATTCGGGCCGGATTCCAAGATCGGAATCATCGCATCACTGATGCTCAGCTGCACGGAAACGGTATTTTATACGATGAGCGTTTATTTTATGGCAGCAAAAGTGACAAAAACACGGTATACGCTGGCAGGTGCACTGCTTTCTGTTTTTGCCGGGATTGCCGCCAGCTTTTTCCTTGGAAATTTTCTACAGCTTTAAGGACCATTCCTGGCAGTTCCAGACGGTTGTCACGATATCCTGATAGAATTCCGGCTCATGGCAGATCAGCAGAATACTTCCCTTATATTCCTGAAGAGCTTTTTTCAGTTCTGCTTTTGCGTCAACATCGAGGTGGTTGGTCGGCTCGTCCAGCAGCAGAATATTGCTCTCACGGTTCAAAATCTTGCAGAGACGTACTTTTGCCTGCTCGCCGCCGCTCAGTACACGCACCTGACTCTCGATGTGTTTGGTGGTCAGACCGCATTTTGCCAGCATGGAACGGATCTCGTATTGTGTCATTGCCGGAAATTCGCTCCAGATCTCTTCGATACAGGTCGAAGTGTTCTGCGTATCGGACTCCTGCTCAAAATAACCGATATGCTGATAATCGCCAAGATGCACTTCGCCGGAATACGGTTTGATCAGCTGCAGAATGCTTTTCAGAAGCGTGGTCTTACCGATACCGTTTGCACCGGTCAGGGCAATGCGTTCGCCGCGTTCCATGCGGATATTTAACGGTTTTGTCAGCGGTTCGTCGTAACCGATCACCAGATCGTTTGTCTCGAAGATCATCTTTCCGGAAGTACGGGCCGTTTTAAAGTGAAACTCCGGCTTTGGTTTTTCACGATCCAGTTCGATGATGTCCATTTTGTCCAGTTTTTTCTGGCGTGCCATCGCCATATTCCTTGTAGCGACGCGGGCTTTGTTGCGGGCAACGAAATCCTTGAGGTCGCTGATCTCCTGCTGCTGGCGGTTGTAGGCAGCCTCAAGCTGGGCTTTCTTCATGGCGTAGACTTCCTGGAATTTATCGTAATCGCCCGGATAGCGGTCGAGTCTGCAGTTTTCCATATGATAGATCAGGTTGATGACGCTGTTCAGGAACGGAATATCATGGGAGATCAGAATAAAGGCATTTTCATAATCCTGGAGATAGCGTTTCAGCCATTCAATGTGCTGCTCATCCAGATAGTTGGTCGGCTCGTCCAGAAGCAGGATGTCTGGTTTTTCCAGCAGAAGCTTTGCCATCAGTACACGGGTACGCTGTCCGCCGGAGAGGTCGGTTACATCACGGTCAAGCCCAAGCTCTTCCAGACCGAGTGCACGGGCGATCTCGTCTACTTTTGTGTCGATCATATAGAAATCGTGCTGCTCTAAAAGCTCCTGATATGTGCCGGTCTCGGCGAGCAGACGTTCCATTTCTTCCGGTGTGGCATCGCCCATCTGTTCATACATACGGTTCATTTCCGCTTCCATTGCAAATAAAAACTGAAAAGCAGAACGCAGGACATCACCGATCGTCATGCCCTTTTCCAGGACAGAATGCTGATCCAGATAGCCGACACGGACATTTTTTGCCCATTCGACCGTTCCCTCATCCGGTGTCAGTTTTCCGGTGATGATATTCATAAACGTGGACTTGCCTTCTCCGTTTGCACCGATCAGGCCGATATGTTCGCCTTTGAGGAGACGAAAAGAAACATTGTCGAAAATCGCACGGTCACCAAAACCATGCGTCAGATTTTTTACATTTAAGATCATAATTACTCCTGTCAAATTTTGTGAAGTTATGAAAGTTATGAGATGCCATATGAATTGTTTCGTACTTCGTACTTTCACAATTCTTTCTACGCTCCGCTTCGGTCGGGGCGGGTTTCAAGGTCTTTCATCCACTTATGAGCAAGCTCATGTGGATTTAGATCTTTTGATCCTGGCATCTTATTATCTTACCATAAAAGAAAGGGGTTGCACAATCGAAAAAAAAGGAATATCCTTACTGCGATTCTTGTGATAAAATAACGGGTACAAAAAGATTTTTGAAAATATATAAGGAGGAGCATATGACAAAAAAACAGCTTGCACTGGAAGTGATCGAGCGTTTAAAGAAGGAATATCCTCTGGCAGACTGTACGCTTGATTATGATGCGGCATGGAAACTGCTGGTCAGTGTCCGGCTTGCGGCACAGTGTACGGATGCCAGGGTAAATGTTGTGGTTCAGGATCTCTATGCGAAATATCCGGATGTAGATGCTCTTGCGGAAGCGACACCGGAAGAGATCGAGGCGATCGTAAGGCCATGCGGTCTTGGAAAAAGCAAGGCACGTGATATCAGTGCATGCATGAAAATGCTGCGTGATGAGTACGACGGCAAAGTGCCGTGTGATTTTGATGCGATTTTAAAGCTTCCGGGCGTGGGAAGAAAGAGTGCAAACCTGATCATGGGCGATGTTTTCAAAAAGCCTGCGATCGTCACGGATACGCACTGCATTCGTCTGACAAACCGTATCGGTCTGGTAGATGGGATCAAAGATCCGAAAAAAGTCGAAATGGCACTTTGGAAGATTATTCCACCGGAAGAAGGTAGTGATTTCTGCCACAGACTCGTTTATCATGGCAGAGAGGTCTGTACAGCGAGAACAAAGCCTTACTGTGACAGATGCTGCCTGGCGGATATCTGTGCAAAAAATGGAATTTAAAAAATGGAGGTAATAAGGAAATGAGAAACGCGGCAACAGATCTGACAGAAGGTACACCTTGGAAGATTATCATGCGATTTTCGATTCCATTGTTTTTTACGTTTTTACTGCAGCAGTTTTATAACATGGTAGATACGATCGTTGTAGGCCAGTTCCTTGGAAAAGATGCACTGGCGGGCGTTGGTTCTACCGGGGCGATCAATTTTATGATCATCGGATTCTGTATGGGACTTGCCAATGGTTTTGTCATTCCGGTCGCACAGCGTTACGGGGCAAAAGATTATAAAGATATGAGAAGGTTTGTGGCAAACAGCATCTGGCTGACTGTTTTTTTTGCGGCGATCATGAGCATCACAGTCTGTATTTTATGCCGCAGCGTGCTGATCGCCATGAAGACACCGGCAGATATCCTGGATCTTGCATATGATTATATTTTTATCATTTTTGCAGGGATACCGATCACACTTGCCTACAATCTCCTGACCGGGATCATCCGTTCTCTTGGGGATTCCAAATCGCCGCTGATCTTTCTGCTGATGGCAGCAGTGGCAAATATCGGATTTGATATCCTGTCAGTAACGGTTTTGAAACTCGGCGTTCGTGGACCGGCTTTTGCGACACTGCTTGCACAGGCATTTTCCGTGGTACTGTCTCTGTGGTGTATAAAGACAAAGTTCCCGATCCTGAAAATGGAGCCGGGAGAATGGAAATTGCATGGCAAACACATCGGTATCCTCTGTACAATGGGTATTCCGATGGGACTTCAGTATTCGATCACAGCGATCGGCAGTGTCGTGCTTCAGACCGGTATCAATACACTTGGTTCGGCAGCCGTTGCCTCGGTTTCGGCGGCATCGAAGCTTTCGATGTTCCTGGCGTGTCCGTTTGATGCGATCGGTTCGGCCATGGCAACTTACACCGGACAGAATGTCGGGGCAGGCAAGATCGAGCGTATCGGTCAGGGATTAAAGGCATCCGTTCTGATCGGTATCACATACTCGATCCTGATTTTCCTGGTCATGCTTTTTTCTGCAAAATACTGGATGCTTCTGTTCATAAATGCATCCGAAACGGAGATCATACATAATGCAGTGCTGTTTATTCTTGCAAACAGCGGATTTTACATTGCACTTGTTTTTGTCAATGCGGTTCGCTTTACCATTCAGGGAGCAGGATTCAGCGGTCTGGCAATCCTTGCAGGTGTCATGGAAATGATCGCAAGAGCCATTATCGGCGTGATCATGGTTCCGTATCTGGGATTCGCAAGCGTATGTTTTGCCAGTCCTCTGGCATGGATCATGGCAGACTGTTTCCTGATTCCGGCGTACTGTCATGTGATCCGAAAGCTGAAACAGAGAAGGGCACAGGGTGTGCCAAATATGTAGATTTTGTTAAGAAGTGTTAAGAAAAGTTGACATTAACCGCATCTTCATTGTACAATGAAAAAAGGGAGTGGACTTGAAACACACTGAAAATCAGAGAGAAAAGGGGGATTTTTTATGTATAATAAAAAGAAAATTGCGACATTACTGGTAATCGGAATGGCCGCAATGTTTATGATGAACGGCTGCCAGAAAAAGGCATCTGAGACGGAGACGACGAAACAGACGACAGCTCAGAGCGAAAGTACTGCACAGACCGAAGCAGCCACAACATATACTTCAGAGAGCAATTCATTTTCTTTTGATCTTCCGGATTCTGCATGGGTGGCGACAAAGGAAGGCATTGAGAATAAATGGGCATTTATGAAAGAAGGCGTCGGCACGATCCGGATCACGCACAAAAAGTCAAAGATCAAGGAGAAGAATCTGCCGCAGTCTCAGGAAGATGCGATTGCTCTTTTAAACGATATCCAGGAGAATGCATTTTCTCAGGTAGAATATAAAAAAGACAGCACCAATGGTACAGAGCTTTATTATTATGCTGCATCCACGCAAGACGCAGATCTTGGTTACGTTTATCTGATCAAGTATCTGATCAATACGGACACCGAGAGTTATACGATCACGGCAAAACTGACATCCAGTGACAGTACGGTGCAGCAGGCAGTGAAAAGTGCCGTTACCAGCTTCAAAGTTTTAAATGATGACAGTAAAAAGACAGATTCTGGTGCAAACTCCGGATCTTCGGCAGACGGCAGTACATCTTCGGATAATGCCGGTAACAGTTCTGATCCGGAAAATACAGGTGATACTGCTTCAGACAATACTTCCGGTGAAAGTACAGGCGATTCTTCCGGTGCATCGACCGATGAGGAATACCGCTATTTCTTTGATGCAAACGGAAATACGATCTACGCTTATCCGTCTGAGGACGGCAGCTGGCGTGATGATAACGGAACTTCTTATATTTTCCTGGAAAACGGCGTAGAAGATTCCAACGGCACACAGTATTATTATGATCCGCCTCAGGGAACAACAGGTTCCGGATCAGAGTCGGATTCTTTGACAGGTTCCGGCAATTCTTCAGATAATGGCATGGTCATTGGTTTCTATGATATCAATGGAAACTATCAGACAGCGACACAGGATGCAAACGGAAACTGGATCGGCAGTGATGGAAAAACCTACACTTTCGATGAAAAAGGGGCAACAGACAGCGACGGCAATTTCAGCAAATGGTAAAACAGGATATAAAGGAGTGTAAATATTATTATGAAAAATAAGGCATTACATTTTATGGCAGCAGCAGTCCTCTCATCGGCTCTTCTGATGACAGGATGCGGCAGCCACAGTGGGGATACGAACAGCAGCACAAAACAGACCCAGGATCAGACACAGCGGGGAGCAGGTCAGGATTCTGCCCAGACTTCAGCCGCAGAGGATCAGAATCAGGCATCGGATGACCAGAATCAGAGCCAGGATACGCAGACACCGGAAACACATCCGGATCTGGAGACAAGAGTGGAAACAGAGGTAGTGCAGCAGCCGGAAACACAGGCACCGGATACCGAGAATAACATCGATAATCCGGCAGCCGATAATGGTGAAGGCGATAGCAATGGCTTCTATGATGATGGCGGAACCTGGATCACCGTTCACAAAAACAGCCAGGGACAGTGGGTTGATGAAAGCGGTATGACCTACCAGTTTGGCGATGATGGCGTAACCGATCAGAATGGCGTTTTCTATCCATATTAAACCGGTTTTTGATTGACATTATATCTGCGAAAGCGTAGAATATGGAAGTCAAAGAAGGTAACAACCAGAATGGAGGAGTATAGATGAAAATGAGATCAAAAATCGTAACTTGTCTGGTACTCGCTCTGTCCATTTCCTGTCTGGCTACCGGCTGTAAAAAGAAAGCACAGGAAACTGAGACGAGCAGCGAAACGATTCGTGTTACAGAGAAACAGACAGAGAGCGAAACAGCAAAGAAAGCTACAAATACATCCACAACATTTAAATCAAAAGATGGCAGTATTTCTATCAAACTTCCGGATGACACCTGGACAATGAAAAAAGAAGGCACAAAAGAATGGACCTTTGAGTCACCGAACCAGGGAACGATCACGATCGTACATTATTCCGGAGATGAGACGAACGGACTTGTTTTTCCGTCCTCTGAAGAAGAAGTACTGAATAATCTGGAGAAAGCCGGAAAATCCAAAACCGATTATGCAGTTGTAGAATACAAGAAAAATACCATGGGTTCTTACGAGGCATATCACACAACCATCAAATGTAAGAGTACAAACAGTAAGTATGCGTACTCGGTAGCGTATAACCTGGTAGGAGATGAGGATATTTATTCGGTCAATGGTCAGGTTATGCAGGATGATGCAACGGCAATGGAAGCGATCCGTACTTCTGTGGAGAGTCTGAAACTGCTGAAAACATCGAGCACAACAACATATGAGACTAAAAAGAATAATATAACATCTTCCGAGTCGAACAGTACAACACAGTCCGAGTCCGGAAGCACAGCTTCTACCGATGGCAATTCTGATTCCAACCAGAACGGTCAGTATGTTTATGACAGCAACGGCAACGCAGTCTATATCTATCAGGACAGCGACGGAAACTGGGTAGACAGCAGCGGAGCGATTTATTATTTTGATGCAAACGGTATCACAAACAGCAACGGTGCAAGCTTTACCTACAATCCGCAGGGTGGAAACAGCGACAATAACAACAACGGCGGAAATGGCAATAACGGCGGTGATAACAACAATAACAACGGCGGAGCTACTCAGACCAGCAGTTTCTATGACAATCAGGGAAATCTGATCACAGTTTATAAAAACAGCAACGGAAACTGGGTAGATGGAAACGGCATTGTTTACACCTTTGGTCAGTATGGTGTAACCGATAATTACGGCAATTATTATCCATATGACAACAGCGGAAATAATAACGGCAACAACGGAAATAATAACGGCAACAACGGAAATAATGGCAACAATGGAAACAATGGCAATACCGGTGGAAACACAGGTGGAAACACAGGAGGTAATACCGGCGGCAGCACCAACGGTTTTTATGATGACCAGGGCAATTATATTTCCGTGACACAGGATGCAAACGGAAACTGGGTAGACAGCGGCGGAATGCAGTATACATTCGGTAACGATGGCGTAACCGATGCAAACGGAAACTTCTATCCATACTAAAAACAGAAAAGTGCAGAGACGCACATCATGTAATCATGCAGAATATACAAAGGACAGCAGAGAAAATCTGTTGTCCTTTTTACGTTAATTGGAAAAGATTCAAACTTTTATAAGTGGTGGGCAACAGATTTGTCTGAGTGGGGTTTCATTTTCGAATAGTAAGATTCTTTACATGGATTTTACATGGCATTGCAGAGGATTTGATCTTGTGGCAGTAAAATAAATTTATGGTTAAAGGTAGAATGCCATTTTTATGGGATTTAGCCCAGGTCTCACGTGTGTCTGGCTTAAATGCACGCAACGAAAAAGCTGTTAAGGGCATCACATTTTATTGAGGAGGAGAGAATAATAAATGAGAAAATATATGAACCGGGAACTGTCGTGGCTGAAATTTAATGAACGTGTTTTGGAAGAGGCGGAAAATAAAAAAGTGCCGCTCTGTGAAAGACTGAATTTTGCAGCAATCTATCAGAGCAATCTTGATGAATTTTTTATGGTGCGTGTGGGATCACTCGTAGATCAGATGCTTTTGAAGAAAGATATCCGTGATAATAAAACAAATCTTACACCGGAGGAGCAGATCAAAAAGATCCTTGCGGAAGTCGGAAAACTGAACCGTCGCAGAAATGTCGTTTACGATGAAATCATGGAAGAACTGGAAGAATATGATATCTGCATCACGGATTTCAAGAAGATGAATGAAAAAGAAAGCGAATACGTTAAACGCTATTTTCAGGGTGAAATCGCACCGATCATTTTCCCGACGATCGTGGCAAAAAGACAGCCGTTTCCATTTCTGCGAAATAAAGAAATCTATGCAGTCGTAGTGCTGGAGACAAAGAGCGGAAAAGAGAAGCTGGGTATCATTCCATGCAGCAGTGGTATGTTCAAACGTCTGATAGAACTTCCCGGCAAACGCGGCACGTATATTCTGGCAGAAGAAGTGATTCTCCATTATATGCCGGAAATTTTTAAGGGTTATCGTGTAAAAGCAAAATCACTGATCCGCATCACCAGAAATGCAGATATTGACGCAGACGCACTGTATGACGAAGATCTGGATTATCGTGATTTTATGGTGGAAGTGATCAAACAGAGGAAAAAACTGGCTCCGATCCGTCTGGAATTGTCACGGGAAATGGATGGTGAAGTGATCAGTACTCTGTGTCATTATCTGGATCTTGACCGTGACTATGTTTTCTATAATGAGGGACCGCTGGATCTGTCATTTGTCTATGAAATCCAGGATAAACTGCGTTACGTGCCGGAACTGTTCTATCAAAAACGGATTCCGCAGAAATCTGTGCAGTTTGAAGAAGGCAGACCGATTCTGGATCAGATTCTGGAGGGGGACAAATTTTTATCTTATCCGTATGACAGCATGAAACCGTTTCTTACGATGCTGCATGAAGCTGCAAACGACAAAGATGTCCTTTCCGTAAAAATGACGCTCTACCGTGTGGCAAAACAGAGTAAAGTGGTGGAAGCTCTGATCGAGGCAGCGGAAAATGGCAAGGAAGTGCTGGCACTTGTAGAATTAAAGGCAAGATTTGACGAGGAAAATAACATCGAGTGGTCAAGAAGGCTGGAGCGTGCCGGATGTCATGTGATCTATGGGCTGGATGGATTTAAAGTACATTCCAAACTGTGTCAGATCACCAGAAAATCCGGCGATGAAGTGCAGTATATCACGCAGATCGGAACAGGAAATTATAACGAAAAAACGGCGTGTCTTTACACAGACCTTTCCCTGATGACAGCCGATACAGAGATCGCAAAAGAGGCGAGAAGAGTTTTCCAGGCACTGGCGATGGGAGAAGTCGTAGAACACACAGACAAATTGCTGGTAGCACCGCTCTGTCTGCAAAATAAAGTGCTGGCGATGATTGATGATGAGATTGCAGCTGCACTTGCCGGAAAAGATGCTTATATTGGGCTGAAAATGAACGCTCTTACTGACAAAAAGATCATAGACAGGCTGATCGAAGCTTCCTGTGCCGGAGTAAAGATTGATCTGATCATCCGCGGTATCTGCTGTCTGATCCCGGGCGTAAAAGATGCAACGGAAAATATTCGTGTGATCAGCATTGTGGGAAGATTTCTGGAACATTCGAGAATTTATATTTTCGGAAGTAAGGGAAGAGAGAAAGTTTATATTGCGTCAGCCGATTATATGACGCGAAATACCTTAAGACGTGTGGAAGTCGCAGCTCCTGTCTGCGATCCGGCAATCAGAGAACGTCTGCTTGAGATGTTCCGGATCATGTTAAATGATAATCAGAAGGCCCGTCATGAGGATTCGGAAGGAAATTACAGAATCCCGATGACGATCGAACACCCGGTGGATGCTCAGGAAATCTTCTATCAGCAGGCGTATGAAGCAGCAGCGTCAAAAAACGTGTGACGGCGACTGTTTTGTGCTTATAATAGTCTTATTTTCAGGTATGATAAATGTAAAATGTATCTGCTCACGACAAATTCCCCGCCGCAGGGCAATGGGCGCAATGTGCTCCATCTGGACTGCCATGCGGAGGCATTTCGGCATAAAAAAAGGACACCGCAATTTTGCGGTGTCCTTTTGTATAAGCTTTTGAAAAGTTTGATTTCGGCAGTCTTATTCTTATTTCTGAGGACCAGCGGAAACCAGAGCTTTACCGGCAGCATTTCCTTCGTATTTAGCAAAGTTCTTGATGAATCTGTCAGCCAGATCTTTTGCTTTTGTTTCCCATTCGGAAGCATCAGCGTATGTGTCACGTGGGTCCAGAATAGCTGGATCAACGCCTGGCAGTTCTGTAGGAACTTCGAAGTTGAAGTATGGAATGGTCTTTGTAGGAGCATTCTTGATATCTCCGTTCAGGATAGCATCGATGATACCACGAGTATCTTTGATGGAGATACGTTTGCCTGTTCCGTTCCATCCTGTATTTACCAGGTATGCTTTTGCACCGCTCTTCTCCATTTTCTTAACCAGTTCTTCTGCATATTTTGTAGGATGCAGCTCCAGGAATGCCTGGCCGAAGCAAGCTGAGAATGTCGGAGTCGGTTCTGTGATACCACGTTCTGTACCAGCCAGTTTAGCTGTGAAACCAGACAGGAAGTAGTACTGTGTCTGAGCTTCTGTCAGGATAGATACTGGAGGCAGTACGCCGAATGCATCTGCGGACAGGAAGATTACGTTCTTCGCAGCCGGTGCAGAAGAGATTGGGCGAACGATGTTCTGGATATGGTTGATCGGGTAAGATACACGAGTATTTTCTGTTACGCTCTTGTCAGCGAAGTCGATCTTGCCGTTTTCGTCCAGAGTAACGTTCTCAAGCAGAGCGTTACGTTTGATTGCATTGTAGATATCCGGTTCGGATTCTTTGTCCAGGTTGATAACTTTTGCGTAGCATCCGCCTTCGAAGTTGAATACGCCGTTGTCATCCCAGCCGTGCTCGTCATCACCGATCAGCAGACGTTTCGGGTCTGTAGAAAGAGTTGTTTTACCTGTTCCGGACAGACCGAAGAAGATTGCTGTGTTTTCACCGTTCATGTCAGTGTTTGCGGAGCAGTGCATGGAAGCCATGCCTTTCAGCGGCAGGAAGTAGTTCATCATAGAGAACATACCTTTTTTCATTTCTCCGCCGTACCATGTATTTACGATAACCTGTTCTTTGCTTGTAATGTTGAACATAACAGCTGTTTCAGAGTTCAGACCCAGCTCTTTGTAGTTCTCAACTTTTGCTTTGGAAGCGTTGTATACAACGAAATCCGGCTCGAAGTTTTCCAGTTCTTCAGCAGTCGGTTTGATGAACATGTTTGTTACAAAGTGAGCCTGCCAAGCAACCTCAACGATGAAACGGATTGCCATACGGGTGTCTTTGTTGGCACCGCAGAAAGCATCTACTACGAACAGTCTCTTGTTAGACAGTTCTTTGATAGCCAGTGCTTTTACAGCATCCCATGCTTCCTGAGTAGCCGGATGGTTGTCGTTTTTATATTCATCTGTTGTCCACCATACAGTGTCTTTGGAATTCTCATCTTTTACGATAAATTTGTCTTTCGGAGAACGACCTGTGTAGATACCAGTCATAACGTTGACAGCACCCAGTTCACTTTCCTGGCCTTTTTCAAAGCCTTCCAGAGTAGGTTTTGTCTCTTCTTCGAACAACATCTCATAAGATGGATTGTACACGATCTCAGTAGTTCCAGTGATGCCATACTTGCTTAAATCAATTTTTGCCATCTGATTAACCTCTTTTCTTTTATACTTAAAGTTAAAGAAATGATGCCCACTTCTCTATCATCATTATACATATTTACCCGGCAAAATCAATAAAAACTTTCTGAACTTTTTGCTGAAAATGTATGAAATCTGCTGTTTATGAATGAGTTTGAACGAATAACAGCAAAAAAAGCGGGGAAGAAACGCCAGATCATGCACGAGAGTTGCTCAGTTTTGAACGTTTAGTCAGGCGAACATATAAATAGAATATTTTTTTCATGTGAAAATTATATAATGATGCCAGGGTCAAAAGGTCAAAATGTCGTTCCTGCCTGTACGGGAGTGATTATGTGGCTCAATTTGTGGTAATTGTGTCTTGCACAGTTTGAGAAAGTACTTTAAACTTAGCAGATGTAAAAATGAATATTAGGAGGTAAAACAAATGGCACTGAATAATATAGGAAATATGATGAAGATTATGAATGCATGGAATATATTTAAAAGAAACCACCCGAAATTCCCGGCATTCTGCAATGCAGTTTCCAAACGGGCTTTAAAGGAGGGCAGCATCATGGCGATCACGGTTACCACACCGGATGGCGAAAAGATTGAGACGAATCTGAGAATAAAGGCAGAGGATCTGGAGCTTTTGAAGGAACTGACCAACTGACAGAGTGCGAAAGAGGATTGTGAATGTCCGCTTTGCATCAAAGACTGAGATTGCTCAGGGTTTCTGAAAAAGGAGTGAAAATAAAATATGAATGATATAAAGCGGCTGGCAGGATATATCGGGTCATATAAAAAAGATATGATGCTTGGTGCTTTGATGGTAATGATCGAGACAGCGTTTGAGCTTGTCATTCCGATCATGATCGCGGATCTGATCGATGTCGGGGTGGCAAATCACGATCTTGCCTACATTTATTCCAAGGGCTTTCAAATGGGGATCTGTGCACTTCTGGCTCTGGTGACGGGGCTTCTGTATGCACGGTTTGCAGCGAGGGCTTCTTATGGATGGGGAGCGAAGATCAGGGAGGCAGAATATGCAAAAGTGATGCAGTATTCTTTCTCAAATCTGGATCATTTTGATACCTCGTCTCTGATCACGCGAATGACCACGGATGTCACGGTTCTGCAGAATCTGATCAATTCCGGCTTCCGTCCGGTGACGAGAGGTCCGTCGCTTCTGATCCTCGGCATCGGTCTTTCTTTCTGGATGAATCCGAAACTTGCCATTGTTTTTCTGGTGTGTACGCCGGTTCTTGGCATTGTTTTATTTCTGATCGTCCGGAAAGTGGCTCCTATGTATACAAAGCTTCAGACAATCGTTGACCGTCTGAACCATGTTGTGCAGGAGGGTGTGACAGCGATCCGTGCGGTCAAGGCGTTTGTCCGCGGAGAGTACGAAGAAGAAAAATTTGATGCAGTAAATACAGATCTGAGTGTTTCAAGTGAACAGACTTTTCACTATGCGGTGCTGAATCTTCCGGCATTTCAGGTTGTCATGTACAGTGCGATCGTACTGATCATGTGGTTTGGCGGAAATATGATCTTAAGCGGTAGTCTTAAGGTTGGTGATCTGACCGGATTTTTAAGTTATGTCATGCAGGTTGTCAACGCTCTGATGATGATCGCAAATGTTTTTCTGCTGTTGACGAGATCTCTTGCCAGTGCACATCGTATCGCAGAAGTGCTGGATGAGAGGATTGTTCTGAAGTCTCCGGAAAACGGGGTACGGAAGGTCAAAGATGGAAGCGTGGATTTTGAACAGGTATCTTTTAAATATCACAAAGATGCGAAAGCGTATGCACTGTCAGATGTTGATCTGCACATCAAGGCCGGGCAGACGATCGGTGTGGTCGGTGGAACCGGAGCCGCCAAAACGACGCTCGTGCAGCTGATCCCGAGGCTTTATGATGCGACCTGCGGCACGGTGAGAGTTGGCGGTGTGGATGTAAAAGCATATGATCTTCATGCACTGCGGGCGGCAGTCGGAATCATTTTGCAGAAAAATGAGCTTTTTTCCGGAACGATACGTGATAACCTGAAATGGGGCGATCCGGATGCAGATGACGAAAAAATCTGGCATGCATGCCGTGTGGCATGTGCGGATGAGTTCCTGGAGCGTTTTCCGGACGGACTGGACACCATGCTTGTGCAGGGAGGAAATAACCTGTCCGGCGGGCAGAAACAGAGACTCTGTATCGCAAGAGCACTTCTTGCCAATGCGAAGATCCTGATCTTTGATGATTCTACCAGTGCAGTCGATACGGCGACGGAAAAGAAGATCCGCAAAGAGCTGGCAAAACTTGGCGATGTGACAAAGATCATCATTGCACAGAGAATTTCTTCTGTGATCCATACGGATCGGATCGTGATCCTGGATGACGGTAAGATCCATAATATCGGAACGCATGAACAGCTTCTTAAGGAGGATGCAATTTATCAGGAAATTTATGCTTCTCAGATGAAAGGAGGAAACAGCGATGGCATCGAAAACGAAGAATGTTAAACGGCCGGAAAATATGCAGCACACACTGCGGATTTTTGTTTCTTATCTTGGACGGCATAAATTTATGCTTCTGATCGTCAGTATTCTGGTAACGGTAAGTGCCCTTGCAAACCTTCTTGGAACTTACATGATACGTCCGGTTGTCAATAATCTTGCAAACGGGGATCTGCATTCACTTGCCATCGGAGTGCTTGTGGCAGCCGGCATTTTTGCCATCGGAGCACTGGCAGCCTGGGGCTATTCTCAGACGATGGTAAAAGCTGCCCAGCAGGTTGTTTTTGATATTCGAAGAGATTTGTTTGCACATATGCAGACACTGCCACTTCGCTTTTTTGACCAGAAGCGACACGGCGATATCATGAGTCTGTTCACAAACGATATTGATACGATCGCAGATGCTCTCAATAACAGTTTTGCGATGGCAATCCAGAGTTTTATCCAGATGATCGGAACCCTTGTGATCCTATATATCCTGAACTGGAAACTGTCGCTGATCGTGACGGTTTGCTATGGCATCATGTTCTGGTATATGAAATTCAGCGGAGCAAAAAGTAAGGTTTTTTATGCGAAACAGCAGCAGAGCCTTGGTGAGCTGGACGGCTATATTGAAGAAATGGTCAGCGGTCAGAAAGTAGTCAAAGTCTTTAATCATGAACAGGCAAGTCTTCAGGAATTTCTGGAGAAAAATGAAAAACTGCGAAAAGAAGGAACCGGTGCACAGTCTTATGCAGCAACGATGGTTCCGGTAGTCGTAAGTATATCTTATATTAATTATGCAATCGTGGCAGTTCTCGGAGGAATTCTGGCGATGCGTGGGATGGCGGATGTCGGAAGTCTTGCAAGTTATCTGGTGTTTGTGCGTCAGGCGGCACTCCCAATCAATCAGTTTACACAGCAGAGCAATTTCCTGCTCTCCGCACTTGCCGGAGCAGAGCGGGTGTTTGATGTGATGAATCTGGAGCCGGAAGTGGACGAAGGGGATGTGACGCTTGTCAATGTCAGAAAAGAAAATGGCATCCTGAAAGAATGTCAGGAAAAGACCGGAAAATGGGCATGGCGTTCAAAAGATGGAGAACTGACAATGCTTCGCGGTGATGTCCGTTTTGAAAATGTTGATTTTGGTTATACGAAAGAGCATATGATCCTGAAGAATATCAGCCTGTATGCAAAACCGGGACAGAAAATTGCTTTTGTCGGATCGACCGGAGCCGGAAAAACCACGATCACCAACCTGATCAACCGCTTTTATGATGTGCAGGGAGGAACGGTGGTTTACGATGGAATTGATGTGCGAAAGATAAAGAAAGATGCACTGCGACACTCTCTTGGCATCGTGCTTCAGGATACGCATCTGTTTACCGGAACCGTAGCGGATAACATCCGCTTTGGAAAACTGGATGCAACGCAGGAAGAGATCGAGAGGGCGGCACGCATTGCAAATGCACACTCTTTTATCAGACGACTGCCAGATGGTTATGATACCATGGTGACGGCAGATGGGGCAAATCTTTCCCAGGGACAGCGGCAGCTTCTGGCGATCGCAAGGGCAGCAGTAGCCGATCCGCCGGTTCTGATTCTTGATGAGGCGACATCCTCTGTTGATACACGAACCGAAGAACTGATCGAAAAAGGCATGGATCAGCTGATGGAAGGAAGGACCGTGTTTGTTATCGCACATCGATTAAGTACCGTGCGAAATGCCAATGCGATCATGGTACTGGAGCAGGGGAAGATCGTCGAGAGAGGGGATCATGCAGAACTGTTGGAACAGAAAGGGAAATATTATCAGCTTTATCATGGAATGTTTGAGCTGAGCTGAAAGTTATAGGTTTTTCTTTTTCAGTGCAGAAAATGAAAGGAAAATGTTATAGAGTGCCGGACGCAAAAAGACAGGGCACGTGACACGCATCGTTTCCTGTTCGATTTGTGCCGTCTATGATCCGCCGTTCGCTGGAACTCGCAGCTTCGCTGCTCAGACACCGCTCGGCGGCGGAAACTAGACACAAATCTCACGACGGAAACTTGCTACCGTCACTGTACCTCTGTCTTTTTTGCTGTCTGGCACAATCTACATTTCATATCTTTTCTTTTTTACTGTATTGAAAGAAGAAATAGCCTCCGGCGGATTGCAGAGGTGCACATTAAGAAAATCTCTACCGTAAATTTTATTTGCCGTTCTGAAAATATATCTGCTCTTCTTTTATCGGGGAATAGCGAATCAGTTCTTTTGCTTCCAGATTTTCTTTATGCATATCAACGGCACTGATCTGATGATTATCATACGTCGTGTAATAATAAATCCCTTTATCGGCATTGCAGCAGGAGGTGTAGATCGTGATTTCATATTTTCCTTCGGCAACTTCGCAGCAGCCTCTGCTCTGTTCAACGGAACCTAAAATATGGAAAAACTGGCTTACACTGGAAGCTTCGCTTTCATCAGAAATAGCGTGCATTTTGGTGAATGCCACGCGGATGAAACGCGACTGAGAGGAGAGGTCTCCCGGAAGTCCGAGTGCTCCCATGCCGCGGCTGTAAGTGTTCAGGTTTAATTTATCGGAGAAATGATTCTCCGGTGATTTGGCGGAAAGCTGCATATAATTGTTGAGCTGAAACAGCTGCAGGTCAAACGGTGGATTGTTGGTCAGTACACCGACCGGATTGTCATAAATTTTCATGCCATCTGCAACACATTCTACGGTGATGCTTTCGCTGCGGTCAGCGATCAGCCAGTGCAGGCTGGATGATGGAAACTGGTCGCTGAACGGTGTGTCACATAAATTCATGCGGCCAAGAAAGCTCCTTACTTCTTTTACGGTGGCACACTGTCCTAAAATCCATGGAATAAATTCAAAAGATGCGATATTTTCTTCTGAATCAGAAAGCGGCTGGTAATGAGCATTTCCGACAAAATTCAGTCCTGCCATGCCAAGTCCTTTTTCGTTGATGGCATCGTAATAGAGCGGATAATTGTCGGCACAGCACGCCATGCCAATCAGTGCATAGTGATTTTCCAGTGTTTTTGTGTGGCGGAAAACGAAAGGATAGTTTCGTGGTGTAATGATGATCTCATCACCATAGGAAAATTCATAGTCTAAAGTACGTCCGAAATAAAAATCTTTTGTTTTATAAGTTGCTGCGGTACACATATTCAATTCCTCCAATATCATACATTTTGATGTGTGAAAAATTCAGAGCATCTCATTTTTTAAAACAAATTCGTTTTTGTGAAAATCTAAGATCCCTTCTTTTTTCATACGGGAAAGTTCTTTTGACAGGGCACTGCGATCCAGATTCAGGTAGTCTGCCATTTGCTGCCGGTCGAACGGAATCTGAAAACGATGGTTGCCGTGTTTCCGGGACTGTGCGGACAGATAGGTCAGCAGTCGGCTGCGAACTGTTTTTGAAGAAGTGCAGAAAATCCGTTCTGAGAGCATCAAATTTTTGCGGCTACACATTGCAAGAAGGCTGCGTTGTATTTTCGAATACCAGGAAGAAGTGCAGTTTTTTTCCTGTAAAACTTTCAGATTCAAAAAAAGAATTTCGCAGTTGCTGGCGGCAACGGCATCTACCATCATCGGTTCCCGGCACAGGGCATAGGTTTCTGCAAAAATATGTCCTTCATTCATATTTCCCAGAATGCTCTTATTTCCCCAGAAATCAATGTTTTCTACATTTACGCTTCCGGATAAAACAATGCCGATTTCAGAAACAGTGGAACCGGTAGAAAATATAATATCATTCTTTTTGTAAGAAGCCGTCCGCAGACAGCCGGAAGTCTTCATTTGTTCCAGTTCCTGATCGGAAAGGCTCTGAAACAGAGGCAGTTCTAAAAAGTTCATAAAGTCTCCTGTCAGGTCAAAACAACAGTATGCGGAAAAATAGTACTGTTGATATTTAACGGTATTTCGATTGTGATTCAGTGGTTATAACAACCGATTTTTCTCAGATGTTATGTTAGGATCAGGTCAAAGTCAGGCAGAGATTTTAGACCGAAAAAAATGGTTTGACAGAAAATCTGCTGGCTTTGTTCAGCATCATACTACACGGAAAACAGAAAAGCAAGGGGCACTGTGAAGGTATGGACAGTGATTGAAAAAAATTGCTGTCTGCCCGGCAGTGAAAAAAAGATTTCAGGTGTGATTATTAGGAGGTAAAGAACAGCTAAATAAAACTTATAAAAGTATATAAACAACTGTTGAATTTTATAGGTTATTAGTATAGAATAATATTGAAAGGAAGTGATGC
>ERZ1106951.1125-NODE-1125-length-24249-cov-3.035711_pt1 | contig 24249 bp, 25 predicted proteins | sample MGYA00403676_ERZ1106951 | MGnify/ENA primary metagenome ERZ1106951 (study PRJEB35170, sample SAMEA104062398) | human gut metagenome | biome: human gut; feature: human-associated habitat; material: faeces | place: Denmark | collected 2012-04-23 ...
TTCTTTTTTCTCCCTCCGGTATACTCATCCATATCCCTCATCCCCGCTATGTCGAGGAACATTTTCAGTTTCCACTCTTCCAGCGTGTCCTGATTGATTCGGACAAATTTTATCTTATTCAAGAAACGGGTATGCTTATTCGGGGAGTGATGGTTTTCCAAGACATATGCCCTTAACTCATCACAGAAGGCGATAAAATTCTGATCGTTCTTTCCTGCCATTCATTCGCAATTAATGGTCATATCTCGTTTTATCTGTTTTCTGAGGCAGAAAAAAATGTACACAACTGACACATTCCTCCCGCTATTTCTTGATTTTTTTATCATCACCTGACAATAGCCTCCTTTATGCAATCTACGATATAACGTACATCGCCATCAGTGACATATGGACCTGCTGGCAGACAGAAACCAACCTTAAAGATTTCTTCTGATACCCCATTGGTATAGGCTACTGCATCAGTATAAATAGGCTGCTTATGCATTGGCTTCCATACAGGACGGCATTCAACCTTCTTATTAAGCATGAAGATACGAAGAGCCTCCACGTTATCATTCGGCTGACAATCAGTGACAGCAGAATCAACAGCCTTGATGACACCTGCTGCACCACCTACAACTATCCTGATAACTTCCTTGTAGGCGTTCTCCTGCCCCTGAATCTTGACCTCAGGATCGATAGTTGCAGCACAGAGCCAGAAGTTCGCATCATAACGGGAATCCGCCGGCTGTTTGTGAATATGCACTTCAGGAACATCCTCCAGCAATTCCTCATAAAGTGCCTGAACATGCTTGTGATGAGCGATATGTGCATCCAGAACAGTCATCTGACCACGACCAATGCCTGCACATACGTTTGACATACGGTAGTTGTAACCAATCTCTGTATGCTGATAGTATGGATAAGCATCACGAGCCTGAGTTGCATGCCACATTACGTTGTTGGCATCTTCATCATTCTGGCAGATGAGAGCACCACCACCAGAAGTAGTAATCATCTTATTACCATTAAATGAAAGGACGCCAAAGCGTCCAAAGGTACCGAGAACCTGACCGTTGAAGCGAGACCCCATGCCCTCGGCTGCATCTTCTATAACAGGAATGTCGTACTTATCGGCAATAGCCATAATCTTCTCACAATCGTATGGCATACCGTAGAGAGCTACTGGAATGATGGCCTTTGGATATGTACCAGTCTTCTCCTTACGGTCAAGGATTGCCTTTTCGAGGAGTTCCGGATCCATGTTCCATGTTTCACGCTCTGAGTCGATGAATACAGGCTTGGCACCAAGATAAGTGATAGGGTGGGATGATGCACAGAAGGTGAAACTCTGGACACAGACTTCATCACCGGATTTCACACCACAAGCTATGAGAGCAAGGTGCACTGCAGCAGTACCGGAACTCAGACAAACCACCTTATGATTTAACTTACTTCCATCAGAATTGGTATTAGCAAAATCTGACAATTCCTGCTCAAAGGCATTCACATTAGGGCCCATCGGAACTACCCAATTGGTATCGAATGCTTCCTTTACATACTTCTGTTCTACCCGCTCCTCACTCATGTGAGCTAGACAAAGGTAGATAGTCTTTCTTTCTTCAACCATAATATTCAATATGCTATTCTATTATACTTCTTCTCCTGCAAATTTCACCCTGAAACCTAATACTGTCGCAAATATCATCTCGATGTCCTTGATGAACGAGTAATGGCGATAGTAATAGCAGTTCAAGCGTACCTTATCAGGATAAATTACATTATCATTATATTCTGTGGCAATCTCTTGCATTGGTCGTGTGTCACCCTCTGCTTGTCTCTTTACCACGTATTCAGAAATCATTTCATCTTCCAGGCGATACTTTAGCGTGGCAGGACCTGTAATACCCGGACGCAATTTCAATACATCACGTTCATCACCCTCCAACTTGTCAGCATATCCCGGAACATCCGGACGAGGCCCCACAAAGGACATATTCCCAATCAATACATCCCACAACCCGGGCAACTCATCGAGCTTATAGTGACGCAGAATTGCACCAAATGGTGTGATGCGTGAGTCGCCAGCTACCGACACTGTAGAACCGTTATGGTTAACGGTCATAGTACGGAACTTATGGCAGTTAAACAACTTGCCTCCTTTACCCACACGCTTTTGTATAAAGAACACTGCTCCTCCCGGCATCTTCACCTTCACCACGATAGCAACAATCAGAAGCATAGGCCACAGGAACAGCAGGCCAATCAATGCAAGCACTCGGTCAAAAATCCATTTCAATACCATATCATTAAACTTTCAATATTTCTAAATACAAATCTTTACCATCCAACTCTTCAAGAATTCTCACATTACTTGCAGACATTGCCGAACGATATGATGCAATGTTATCCTTGTTCACCGTTTCAAAGACTTTTAGGCCAATGCCGAACCCCACCTTATTCAGTATCCTGTTCATCATAATTCCCAATCCCATGCCACGATAGTCTATATCCACCATACGACCACGGAATCCCTTACCATGGAAAAATGATCGATTAAAACAATAACCAGAAATCTGATGCCCATCCAAGAGAACGTATGCAAGGAATGCCTTATTCCTTTGCAACTTTTTTATACTCTTAACGTCAAATCCATGTGGTTTGAAGAATTCAAAAGCCTCCTTAGGCTGATGAGCAAAAAACGCCACAAGTTGTTCCGTTGGTATTTCACGGATAGGAACTATCTTGAATTTTAATGGTAAACCTTTAATTATAATCCCTTCACCACTAATCAATCTCAATCTCCTAGCATAACACATGGTAAAGAGGAATGAATTAAGGACATCAATCAAGTCCCACAACCATGGCATATTATCTCTAAAAAAGTGTGCAATTGCGTATAACATACTATGCTACAAGTTTTAATTGCAGCATAGTTGCCACAGGTTCTACAATCGCATCTCTTGATAAATAAGACTTTAATTCATGGAATGTCAGACTAAGATTTACCCCCCTATATTAGGTTGATTATCGACCTTTTTAGGGGAAAATTCTATATAGTAATATCCATTCTCAAGGATCTTGTGTACCTTAATATCGTTAGAAGCTTTTGCAGATGCCATAGATGCATAATTTTCAGGAGAAATAGAACCAAACATACACAAATCCAAGTGTTGAGACACCTTCGTCATCGCCATCCCCATCAACTTAGCGATACCACGGCCTTGCCAGTCTTTATGAACAATCTTTCCACGGAAGCACTTTCCGTTCACGAAGCAACGCAGGAAGAAATATCCCACGGTAACATCATCCTTCAATACCACAAAAGTCAGAAACGACTTATTTTTAACCACCTCCCTGATAGCCTTTCCGTCAAATCCATGTGGTTTGAAGAATTCAAAAGCCTCCTCAGGCTGACGAGCAAAAAAATCAACAAGTTTTTTCACATCTTCCTCCGTAGTAGTACGAAAACGGTAGACATTGCTCACCTGTTCTAATACAGAATTGATTTCCATAAGTTTCTTCTTGTGCATCAAGTAGAATAGGGTTGCATTGCCCCATTCCACCACCTTCCACAAGAACAGGAAGCGGTTCTTTATAATATGAGCTATTTCGTATAACATAATTCCTTACAATATTTTATGTACAAAGTATTACTCAAAAAGGGATGCAAGTATCAGACAAGCATTTTCATCCATCTCGTTACTCATAGACTCATCCATCAAGCACCAACAGCACCAGCATACGCTTCATGGCTTCATAGAGCATATCAAAGCACAGAACCGAGAAAACCTGCTTTTCCATAATATTACAAATTTGTTCCCAACCTCTGGTTGCTATCAAATTCCTGCCTAATTTTATCATTCCTCATCTATAAATTCTTTATCCCATCTACGTATGCTTTCACAACTATCTGTCTGTCAAACTCTCGCTCCACTTTTTTACGGGCAACCCCTCATCCGCTTCAAGCGATTCTCATTCTCATAATCGCCCTCGCAACCACCAACGATGTGGAACTCTTTGGGGGTCTCCTTACGGATGGTCTCCACAGCTGCAAGATACTCTTCGATACCTTTCTCCGCACGAATACGGCTGATGAAAAGAAAACGCACGGACTCCTCCGCAGACGGATAAAGCTTTAGGGTATGGTATTCAAAATTCATGTCCAGTGTAATATGGCAGGCAGTTACTCTGGAAGAAGCGGACAGAGACCGATCAAAGACATGCCTCCCTTCAACACATTGAACAACTGAGGGAGTTCATCGATAGAAGTCTTTCTTACAAAACGCCCCACTTTAGTAATACGTTTATCGTTCGGCAACAGGTTTCCGACAGCATCACACTCATCGGTCATACTCTTAAACTTGATAACCTTGAAGATCCTCTCATCTTTTCCCGGACGCTCCTGGAAGAAAAAAGCACCCGCACCCTTGTTGGCAAAGTGTAACCAGATGGTGATGACAAGAAAAATTGGCCAGATGATCAGAAGTGCCGTAAAAACTATAATTAAATCGAAAAACCTCTTAAAAAATACTTGTACATATGGTTTATTTCAAGTGGTTAATAATCGCGTTATAGGTATGCTCTGTAGTATAGTTATTCAAGAAGAATTGATAACCGTTCTCTCCCATCTGCTTGATATCAGATGCAAGAATCTTGTCCACAGCCTTCACAAATTCCTCAACCGAATTACTGGGACAATAGAATCCATACCCGTTTTCCTCTGCTATCAAACCTGTATCACAGTTAGGATCAGTTGCAGCAAGGATAGGTTTCTTTCCTATCAAGTAAGGGAGCAAACGACTTGGATAGTTCGGAATCGAGAAACGGTAATCAAGGAATATCAGACCTACATCACAAGCAGCCGCAAGTGCATCGTAATCCGCCTTGGGTAATCTGCGGAAAACAGATATCGACTTTGGCTGGTTCTCTGCAACAAAAGACTCCAGCTTAGTATACTCCGTTCCATCACCCACAAGCAGAAAATGACAGTCCTTTCGATCCTTCACAGCCTTCATGCATTCTACAAGGAAAGGAATGCCTTGGGGTTTGCCCATGTTTCCACCATATAGGAAGACAGGCCTACCGGTAGGAAGATTGTATTTCTTGCGTATTGATTCTTTGTCGACAGCGTCATATGCAGCCGGCACATCATATGAGTTTGGAGCTACTTCCACCTTCGCCCTATCCACAGAAGGATTGTGCTTCAGAACGTACTCAACATTGGCAGGACTCATGCAACCGATATAATCCGTAATTCGGTAAAGTTCCTCCTCTTTCTTACGGAACATCCTATAAAGAATACCTTTCAATCCGCTCTTGGTCATCATACCAAGGTCAACTGCATTTTGGGGGAAGATATCCTTCAGCAGCAAGTAAGTCAAAGCCTTACCGCCAGAACGCTTCTTTGCATATTTGATGACGCTGTTGAAAGTGATAGGAGGTGTGCTGTAAAGAATAAGGTCGAACTTCACTCCACCAAAATACTTCTTAAGAGCGGACTTAAACTGACTCTCCAACAAAAGCTGACCAATACCCTTCTCAATCACAGTGGTCTTCTGGACATTCAGTGTCCTTACTGCCAGACTATGGATCCCTTCCTCTTCCTTCAAAGCAGTAGGTAATCCGTACTTACGTTCATTCGGATAGATTATATATACCTCATGACCCTCATCACGGAACTTACGCATCAGATCATTATATATTCCATTTGACTGAATATGGTTCACCACAGTGGATATGGTCAAAAATAATAGATTCATAAGTGTATACAATTATAACATCAACTTTTCATACAATCTCACATATTCCATAAAGCATTTATCCTTATCAAAGCACTCTTCTGCTCGTTTTCTGCAATCTACAGAAAATAGTGGTTGTGCTTTCATTCGGCGAATAACTTCTGCAAGCATATCCACATTACCTTGCTCAACGACAACACCAGTCCTAGCATCCACAGCTTCTGGAGAACCACCCGTATGATAAGTTATCACTGGAGTCCCACAAGCAAGAGCTTCTAAATTGACAGTCGGAAAGGTGTCAGCATATGTAGGATTGATGAGCACATCGGCTTCATTATAGAGATGAACAAGTTCCTCCACATTCTGAGTGCGAGTCACTCCTCGAATACCTGTAGGAAGAATCTTAAGCTGCTCCTCTGTAAGCCCCACCATCGTAATCTCATAATCATCTGAAAGCATCCCGCGAAGTTTGAATATATCGAAGAGTCCCTTATAAGGTGACCATACATTTGAAACTGCAATAATACGGAATAAATCCTGTTCCACTCGACAAGACTTATACCCAGACAAGATCTTGAATGTATTCAAATCTACACCATTATGAATCACTTGAATATGCTTATCTTTCAAAAACGATTCCTTGACGAAATCCCCCATCCACTCGGAACAAGGAACGATAGTAAGGTGCTTGTTGACGGTAAACAAAGACTTCTTAAGATGGAAGTTCTCACGAGAGCGGTCTATGAACTTATTCCTCTGAGGACAGTCACCACATTCCGTTTGCCACTTCATGCAATTATGGTGTACGAAGTGATAGCAATGACCTGTAAATGTCCAACAATCATGAAAAGTCCATACCACCTTAATATTTGTCTGATTAAGATATTCAAATAGTATTCTATAGTTCAGGAAGTGATCATGTATGTTATGGAGTTGCACAACATCTGGTTTGATTTTGGTAATCAGCCTAACAAAAGCCTTTGTCGCACGATCTGAACAACGGCCTTCCATATCAAACAGACGATTATAGGCATAGTGAATGTATGTACTTGCATTGCCTCCAACTTGTATCAAATGAGATTGAGAAGAATTAGCTATTCGACCGTAAGCAATGTAGCTATCCCAACCATGTTTTTTTGCTGCTACACCAATAGCTTCTGCAATCTTCCCTGTTGACCCCCAATTGGCTGTAACATTAATTTGTAAGAGCGTTGGCATATTATTATAACTGTGGACGATAACCAACAATGCGCTTAATAATTGTAATAATTTTATTACAACCTTTGGCTCCCAATACCACAAGGCCTATGTAATAGATATAAAAATATGGAGAAGATGCAAAGCCAAGTTTTTTCAGTTCTTTGCAATATTGTGTGAACACTTTTATACCCTTATTTCTCTGATCCTTTATAAATCCGTATGAGTATTTTGACATATTATGCTTGACACGAATATTAGTATCATTATGATATTTTTCTGCTATATAGTCAATAATGACTGTGTACCATCTCATGAAATTTATGGAATTATCCAGAGTGATAGTACCAGGGGTATAAACACCCTTTTCAGCTTCACTACTTCCAAAATATGGAATTCCTCCTTCTATAGACTGTGTTAATAAAGTATGACAATAAGCTGACGGATATTTACGACACACCTCTGCCAATAGATACAACTGATAGAGTAAAGAACTATCAAATATCTCAGTCTCAAACTCTAAAGAATAGTCACGCCTAATTGTAAATCCAGAGACAAATACGCTTTTATCGAACATTGTCATATACGATTCATCAGAAGCCTCAAAAATCTTGTCTCCATTAAAATACTGGAAGTCTTGGTGGGTACCATCTTTGTAATTGTTTCGATATGATCTCAGGATATATCCGCAATCAGAATGCTCTTTTGCAAAGTCGAAGAATTTATCAAATGCTCCCAGTATGAACGAATCGTCATCCCCCATAAACATGATATAATGACCTTTTGCTGCACGAATTAGGTTTCTAAGGTTCTTATCATAGCCACAATTCACCTCATTCTCTATATAGTTCACCTCATACTGAGTTTTTGACTTGAAATCAAATACCTGCTTACGAACTTCTTCACGCTTTGGAGCTTTGTCTTCACAAATAACAATTTCAATCTCGTTCACATGAATGGTATCAATACTATCAAGCAATCTGCGAATCTCTACAGGTCTATTATAACTAGGGATGCAGATAGAAAAAAGTTTTTCTTCCATGATTATTTTAATTCTTTATAAGTTTCAACTATTTGTCGGCATCGATCAATTTCTGATCCCCCCAAATCTTTTAATCTGTTAAATCCGTTAACAGCTATGCGCTTTATCTCATCAGGATTAGCAAGGAGTTGTTTACATTTTCCCACCATTTCTTCCGGACTTCTGAAATAAACTGCACATTCATCAGATGGGAACATATTGTTGAGGTCTTCACTATATTCAGAGAGCATAAGTGTCTGAGTAGCTGGTATTTCAAAACATCTGCGAGTATAGGTGTCGCTATTAAGTTTGGATAGGAAAACAATGGTTATCTGACATTCATTGATTGTGTGGTTGTAATCTTTGCCCCTCTTTCCTGGTTTTATATAAGATTTAATATCTTCATATAGTGGAGCATCTTCCCATTCAGAACCATTGAAGACTGTCACTGATACTCCCGCATCAACCAAAGCCTTGATATACTTGTCTCTGCCGTCATTCTCAAAATGTCCAAGGAATGCAACAGGTATCGTGTCCTCACAATCCTCATGGTAATTATTCTTTTCAATATAATAAGGAAGTAATACCTTTATATTTTTTGCGCCAACAGATTCGTAATCTGCAATGTTCTTTTTACGATAAACATAGTTCACGTCTGCCAAAGGAAGTATCTTATGGAAATTTCGGTAGTAGCCAAGATTAGGAGTGCCACTAAAGGGATCATCATTATTATATGTAAATACGAAAAACCCCTTGTCTTTCAGTCTTCTGACCGTAGAAGGCCAAATATTGTAACAGCGATAAAGAAAGATAAAATCCGCCTTAATAGCTATTGATTTTTCTATTATGTCATTATTATACGAAAGAAGTTTATATCCGTAATGAAATCGACGTTGAACCTTCATTAATAAAGAATTAATGACTCCTTCTCCATATTGATAATCATCATACTTTACACAAATAACCTCATGCCCTAATGCTTTGAAACCCGATTCAAAAGCAGGGGCATACATAGGGTGCACAAACGACCCAACTAAAAGAATCCTCATTATCTATCCTTATACATTGATTCGTAATACATCTCGTATTCACCACTTGTGATGTTATCCATCCAAGCCTCATTCTCGAGATACCACTTCACAGTCTTCTCAATTCCTTCCTCGAACTGAAGCGAAGGTTCCCAACCGAGTTCTTTCTGAAGCTTGGTGGAGTCGATGGCGTAACGTGCATCATGCCCCAATCTATCCGTGACATACGTTATCAACTCCATGTCAGGATAAGTTTCAATAGTTTCACCGGTTTCGGAGATTTCAAGTTTCACTCTGTCGAGGGCTTTGTCTACTGTAGCAATAACACACTTAATGATATCGATATTCTTCCACTCGTTGAAGCCTCCGATATTATAGACCTCAGCAATGGTTCCGTTGTGAAAGATGGTATCGATAGCACATGCATGATCCACTACATACAGCCAGTCACGAACATTCTCACCCTTGCCATAGACAGGAAGAGGCTTACGATGACGAATGTTGTTGATAAAGAGCGGAATCAGTTTCTCAGGAAACTGGTAAGGACCATAGTTATTTGAGCAGTTAGTCACGATGGTGGGCATGCCGTAGGTATCGTGGAAAGCGTTAACAAAATGATCAGAACTTGCCTTGCTAGCCGAATAAGGGCTGTGTGGATTATACTTTGTGGTCTCGTAGAAGAAGTCCTTTCCGTATGCCAAGTGATGCTTAGATGAACTAGCAGTTGTTGTGAAAGGTGGCTCGATACCATTCGGATTAGTAATTTCGAGTGTGCCATATACCTCATCGGTAGAGATGTGGTAGAAGCGCTTGCCCTCGTACTTCTCTGGGAGTGACTCCCAATAGAGCTTAGCTGCCTGAAGGATGGAGAGAGTGCCCATCACATTGGTACGTGCAAATGTAAATGGATCCTTGATAGAGCGATCCACATGACTCTCAGCTGCAAGGTGAATGATACCGTCAATCTTCTCGTCCTGCATCAACTTGTAGAACGCATCGAAATCACAGATATCCATGCGGACAAACTTGTAATTTGGCTTATCCTCAATATCTTTGAGGTTAGCCAGATTACCAGCGTATGTCAGCTTGTCCAAATTGATGATGTTGTACTCAGGGTACTTGTTTACAAACAAACGAACTACATGGTTGCCGATAAATCCGGCACCACCAGTAATAACTATATTCCTTTTCATTACTATCAAAAATTAGTGAATTACTTCGAAAACTCTGGATACAAATCCATATCATAGGTAAAAGGAGAGTCGAAATCCTTGAGGCACTCACGGAGAGTATCTTTCTCTGAAAGGAGAGCTTTGTCTATAGGGATCTGCCAATCTATTCCAAGTTTTTCATCCTTGATCGAAACTCCGCCATCAGCCTGTGGTGCATAGAAGTTGTCGCACTTGTACTGGAAGATAGCAGTTTTACTCAAAACGGCAAAACCATGTGCAAATCCTCTCGGTACAAAGAATTGCCTATGATTGTATTCTGTCAACTCTACAGCTACATGCTGTCCGTAAGTCGGTGAGCCCTTACGAATATCTACAGCTACATCGAGAACTGCACCCTTCACACAACGTACAAGTTTGCTCTGAGTAAATGGAGGACGCTGGAAATGGAGTCCTCTCATTACACCATAAGAAGACATAGATTCATTGTCCTGAACGAAATTTATCTTGCGAACCTTTTCTTCGAATTCTCTTTGAGAGAAGCTCTCAAAGAAGTATCCACGAGCGTCATCAAATATCTTAGGTTCGATGATTACCACACTATCAAGTTTTGTCTTTATTACATCCATTATTTTTGAATATTTTTAATGCATATCTCAAGAGAATCTACCCAATAAGGTACTGTGATGTTAAAGGTATCCTTGAACGTTTTTTTGTCCAATACTGAATATGAAGGACGAGTAACAGGACTTGGATACTCATATGAGTAGCAAGGCTGAATGTCACAATCTTTATTGCCTGCGAAACGAGCAATCATCTGAGTGAAGTCGTACCAACTTGTTACTCCCTCATTCGAGTAATGATAGATGCCGGTATTACCTTCATACTTGCGGTTGCTGATAATATCATAGATGGCTGCTGCAAGATCGTAAGCGTATGTAGGTGTACCACATTGGTCGAATACCACTTTGACTGCAGGCTTCGTTGCAGTAAGGTTCAACATAGTTTTGCAGAAGTTTTTGCCAAACTCTGAGTAAAGCCATGCTGTACGAAGAATGATGTATTCACATCCGATTGTAAGGATATTCTCTTCTCCATATTTCTTGGTTGCGCCATATATACCTGTTGGAGTACCTTTTTGATCCGGATTACAAGGAGTGATATAAGGCTCTTGACCAAATACATAATCGGTAGATACATGAAAGAGAACTCCATCAACTTCTTTCATCGCAATAGCCAGATTCTTTGGGGCTTCTGCATTGAGCTTTTCTGCAAGGACTGCTAATTTCTCATCTGTCTCACAAGCATCCACATTAGTCCATGCAGCACAATTCACTATTGCTTTTGCATCATTATCAGCAACCATCTTACGGATGGCATCAACATCAGTTATATCCAAATAGATTGTTTCTAGACCTTCAACCTGATTAACATCTGTAAATATATAAGAATCACTCGAGCCTTTAGAAATGATGCGTATCTCGTTTCCTAGCTGTCCATTTGCTCCTGTTACAAGTATTGTCACCTTAGTCAAGATTAGGATTACTGGTTTCTTTCACTTCATCAATAACTTTGAGAAGATAATGTCCATATTGATTCTTAAGCATAGGCTTTGCAAGCTCATACATACGAGCCTCTGTAATCCAACCTTGGCGGTATGCAATACCTTCGAGACATGCAATCTTGAGACCTTGACGTTTTTCCAACACTTCAATGTAAGTTGATGCTTCAGAAAGCGAGTCATGAGTACCAGTATCCAACCAAGCAAACCCACGGCCAAGAGTCTGAACTTTCAATTCTCTATCTTCCAAAAACTTCTGATTAACAGTTGTTATCTCATACTCACCACGTGCAGATGGCTTGATGTTGTGAGCAACATCTATTACTTTGTTAGGATAGAAGTAGAGACCTACAATAGCATAGTTACTCTTTGGATGCTCTGGCTTCTCCTCAATGCTCAAGCAGTTGCCTTCCTTATCAAATTCAGCTACACCATAGCGTTCCGGATCATTCACCCAATAACCGAAGACTGTTGCCTTTTTTTCTTCCTCTGCAGTACGAACTGCTTCCTTTAATATATTAGTAAACCCTGCACCTTGGAAGATGTTATCACCAAGAACGAGACAAACAGAATCACCACCAATAAAATCCTTGCCAATAGTAAACGCCTGAGCAAGACCATCAGGTGAAGGCTGCTCTGCGTATGTAAACTCTACGCCATAATCAGAGCCATCTCCCAAAAGACGCTTGAAACCAGGAAGATCGTATGGTGTAGAGATGATGAGAATCTCACGAATACCAGCTAACATCAATACTGATATTGGATAATATACCATAGGCTTATCATAGATAGGCATAAGCTGTTTGCTGATACCTTTGGTAATTGGATAGAGGCGTGTACCAGAACCTCCGGCTAAAACAATACCTTTCATTGCTAATTTATTTGTAATTTTACTTTGGGAGTTTAATCCATTCGCCAAACTTATAATTCCATTCTTCAGGGTCAAAAGGTGCCATACCACCCCAATGGTAGAAGGTTAGTTCACCGAAGTAGACATGCCCGTCAATATCATAGAAATCGACACGAACGTGAGGAATACCTTTAGATAGTTTACGAGCAAGTTCCTTCATGTGTTCAAATCCTACTGGTTTCAAGACTGACTTTGTTGCATTAGGATGTCCACCACGGAAATCAAGATGGTTGAAGTCCATATCGAAGAAATCAAACTTTGTATCGACTGTAGGGTCCAATCTATCTGATGCTATGAAGATTGCTTTAGGTTCTCCATTAAAGCAGAAATACTTATAATCAGTCAACTCTCCAGAACTATCCTCCATATATTTCTCTGCAATTACTCTTGGCTTTACATTTTTGTAAGGCCATTCCCTAGCAGAATAGTAGAACTCGACTTTGAAAGATGCTTTAAGTTTCTTTATTGCAGCCTCTTTGTCTAGTTTTGACTTATCTCGACATACTACCAAACCACCACTATCATGGGTACACTTGAGCACGAACTGATAAGGCAACGTATCCCAATCTATATCATCAATAGAATCCCACACTCCTAACGTTGGGATGATGTATTCCTCACCAATGATAGATGCAACATATTTTTTTGCCTCATATTTATCAACCATTTTGGAGTATTCAGGATTGTGATCATAAACCTTCAGCCATTGAAGCTTCTCGTTGAATGACTGAGGGTTCTCCCAATTCATGGATTTTCCTTGAATACACCTATATTGAAGTGTAAGATATGCTTTATCAGAAAGCCACTTACGAAGAGGGGTAGCATTTACAACATAGTAAAGGAGCCAAAGATATGCATCTTTTGATATTAAATGTGAAATAACAGAATTAGCCATTCTACTTTATATCTATTAATCGCCACTCAGGGCAGTTTATATTGTAATTATTGTTTTTGAACCACATTCTCGGTGCAATCACTATTTTATCTACATATTGATTCAACCATGCACCCCACCACGAGAATGTACTATTAGCGATGATGTTATTCTTACATTGAGTCATCAAATACATATCTTGATAGCTATATTTTCCTTGGTTCCAATCAACGATGACAAACTTAACCCCAAACTTCCTCATGAAATATTCACACCATTCTGGTTCGTTAGAGAACACATAAAACACTGGATTTGAGACAAATTCCGTTATCAGATTAATTGCTTTCCGATAATAACCTTCATCACAAACACAATAATTGGGTAGATTTAAATAGTCACCTCTACGAATGTGAATACTCACGGAATTAGAAACTTGCATCTGATTGACGATTTCAACATTGCGGCTGATGATGTTATGAAATCTGTATGTATCAATAATAGTTGATTCTATGTTTGCAAAATATTCTGGAGAGAGCCAATCTCCCATAAAATATGGACATCGGCTTTCATAAACCTCTGGGCAATATTGATAGACACTATCTGTACACAATAATAAAGAAGGCTTAAATCTTCGCAGTAATTGCATCCATATTTTTTTCAATAATGATGGTTTATTCAAAGAATTTTGCAATTGGAAAACCTGTTTCAATTCGAAACCATTATGCATTTTAGTAATATAGAATAATGTATCATCAATCTTACATTTTTTACCTTTTGCTTTCATACTTAGGTAAAATGCATATTGAAACATCTGATTACCTAATCCGCCAGACATTATGATTGTATGCTTCATTTTTCCAATATCTCTTTTAATGTATTTTTCCAACCTTCCCAGTCAGTCATCTGTAAGTATAACTCATATGCACCCTTAGAGACATCTCTATACAATGAATCGTTGTTTGCAAGTTCATTAATCTGAGTAGCCATTGCAGCAGAAGTATCAGCAACAAATCCATTATAACCTGATTTAATAATCTCTGGATGTATACCAACCTTGTAAGTGAATACTGGTTTCTTCAGTCCAAGAACTTCAAGAAGAACAAATTCTGTTGTAGAGGGCCAAATAGAAAGATTAATTACACCTCGACTGGCTGCAACCACTTCACCAAGGTTGGTATTCCAGGTACATTCATTTCGTATCTCAAGAATGCCTTTTTCTACGTATGACTGAAGACCAAAATGCTGAAGTGCATAATCAGTGCTTATTTGACTTGCATAAGCCGCTACAACCTTCACATTTAAATTACAATGTTCAAGAACATCTTTCAATAGATGAATACCCTTATCTATACGATTCTGAGCGACAAACACAAAATAGTCACCCATGGTAGAATTGTACTTCTTAAGTCTATCACCATTAAAATAGAGAGGTGTTTTATAACAATGTTCACGAGGAATGCCATACCTCACATAAAACTCTATCTGTTGCTTCGAAGACGTAATTACAGCATCAGTTCTTATCAATTCCTTCTGTAAACGATATCTGTTGATTGTATAGTTAAGCTTCTTAAACAAACCTATTAAACCTTTATCGTTTAAGCGAACACAATTTCTAAATAGACATTCTTTGAAACCATGATCAAGACATTTGGTACATAGCCCCTTTTCGTCATTAGCATAGTAGTTATTACAGAAGAAATCCTGCATAAAAATTTTAGATATAATCTTTATGCCTCTTTTACGAGCCATTGACCAAAAAATGATATTCTTATTAGTAACTGAACCAAGGGTGAATATTGCATTTGGTTTGAAATCGTCTAATACTTTTGCGTAATTTGCTTTATATTTACTCACAAACCAGTTAGCTGTAGATGAACATTTGTTTCGATAATAAATTTCCACACCGTCCGCTTCGGTTTGATTCTCTGTTATTTCATCGGAATATATAGCAACAGTACAGCCAATCTCTTTCAGTAACTGTTTTGCTATTTGAGCAACAAATGCACCTGAATAGTTACCAAAATAGGAGTCTGGAATAATAAGTATTTTTCTCCTCATTTTATTATTTCTTTCTAATTTTTGCAATGATAGGAATAAAGAAATCTCTGTTGGTCATATATAATACAGTAACAAAAGCCCAAGAAAATATGATAAAATATACAGCATACAACTTCAAGTTATTATAGTCTATATTAAGCATATAATGAGCTACAACAAAAGGAATGATCAATATAATTGCCTTTGTTGTCTCTTTCAAAAGTATAGACACATTTAGAGATAACTTTACAGCCATAAGACGAACATACCAACCAATAAAAAACAAGCTTGATCCAATTGTTGCTAAAGGTATAGCGTATTCCTGCATAGTTTTGATAATTGCCAGAAGAAGTAACACATAAAGCGACATACACATAATATCCAACTTAGCCGATTTGTTAATTAATCCGCCTGAATATAAGATATTGTTGCAATATCCCTTCATCTGATATATCAACTTAGCTACCACTATAACTACAAGAAGCCATGTACCTCCAAATTTATCAAGTCCAACCCAATATCGAGCAATAGGTTCTGTAAAACAAATGGAATATAAACCTACTATCGCAAGGGATATCAGGAAAAAATTCGTTGTCGTTGTAAGTACGGACTCTATCTTCTGATCTTTAGAAGCCATTGTCAAAGAGAAAAGGGCAAAAAATGAACCATTAGTCATAGAAACAAAACTACATGCAACATAACAGATTTTTGCAGTAAGATCATAGATGACTGCCAATACTGGATTCATAAAATGGGCAAGTATAAAACTCTGCGTATTATTCATTAAGACTCCAGATAGTTTTGATAGGAATGGATATGCACATTGTTTTGCCAAAAGTACGGATTCTTGTACCTCTATAATCGGAGTTGCTATATTTTTCTTCTTCCAGTTTCTGATAATCCAAGATCCTTGCAACGTAAGATTCAATAAAGAACGCACCAAATAACTTATGGCAATAGACATAACTTCACATCCACATAGGAGTGCAACAATTAATGAAACAATAGAAATGATATTTACGAAAGTATTAATCATACCCACGTTCTTGGTATCTTGCCATACCTGTGGAAAGGCACCGAACAACGATACCATTAGTCCAATGCATGAAGATGCTAGTGCGATAATATAGGATACTCTGATATCAGATGCAATATCCCCAGTTACATTAATCCAATCAGTAATGAATGGAGAAATTGAAATACCTAAAACGAAGATAACAACTGCCAAAAATATGGCAGTTAATATGTTTGCGCCTGCAAGTTTACGGAATTTCTCTTCATCTTTTTGTGCAATTGCTGTTGACAGCTTCTGAGTAATGACACTTGCAAAGCCACTTTCTAACAGTCCTAACATAGCTACAACGTTTCCTGTTGCCAGCCATGCACCGTATGTTGATACTGACATATAATGAAAGTATATCGGAACCATAACAATTCCATTAATGATAACTATGACCGAATTTATAGAATTGAACAGATAATTAAATATTGATGCTTTATATATGCTCATTATATATTTATTTCCATATACTACCAATGCCCATATTACCCATTAATAAAAGAAGTATATTAAGGCTAACAAGTATAATGAACGAAAATCTTAAATATTTCTTATAGCCTTCGCCAATCTGGGAGAAATACCATGGGAGGGTGAATAATAAGCCTTCTGAGATGTAACCAATATGCATTTGCCTAGAAAGAAAGCCACTCAACATTATACCAAACCCCATAACAGTCATTACATCGAGATCCTTAAAATTAATATGTTTCCAATTTACTACTATTGCAATCAAGTAACCTAATTGAAAAGTACCCATAACATAGTCTTGTAATTGCCAAGCAAAAGCTGGATTTCTTTCTACAAGCATTGAAAATTGAGTCCATGGGAATGGACCAATCATTCCAAAAACAATCTTAATGGGAAGTGCTAGGTAGGACATTGCATTAACGTAACTAGATGTATATTCGGCTCCAGTTGCTTCATCGGCAATATCTTTAAGCATAAAGAATATGACAATTCCAAAACACAAACATAGAAATTTCAAGAACAAACTTTGCGTTTTTTGAAGATATCCCCAGAAAACAGACACTCCAGCAAGAAGAAGATATATTGTTCTTTGCATGAAAGAAACAGCTCCTAAGAATACAAAAGAGAAAACCTTGGCAACTATTGTGTTACCCAATAAGAGTAGTACCAATCCAATTGACATTAAGCATACACCAAAAGGATCTCTCCATACTGTATCATTGAGTATAAAGGACGGGAAAAATGCCGTCCAAAACATCAAGTGTTTGCTAACAGTTTGATCGAAGTTATCCCTTCTTAAGTATAAGAACATAATATTCATAGAACTAAGTAATCCAGAATAAATATTCAAAGTTGCATAACTCAACCATTTTTGGCCTAAAAAATAAAATGGATAAGAAATAAAATGCCAAATTTCAGGATGCGATACTTGAAATTCATCAGCATCCATCCAGTATAAAAGTCCTAAAGTATTTCTTGCATCTTGAAGCCTGCAATTAGCTTCAAATACTGATAAATATTCATGCCACATAGCACCAGCGGCATCACCAGAAGTTATAAAATAATTATGCTCAATAAAATACAAATAATGAGCAAGTCCTATTAAAACCTGTATTACAAAAGCAGCAGCATAAAACTTTACGTATTTATTCGCACCTAATATTAGCTTTACACTAATTAAGGTGAGAATAAGAAAACAAATCACAGACGCTATGTAGCTGCTAGTTGTATTACTTCCTGCCAATCCTGACAACAGAATCGGAAGCGTAATATAAAGTACAGCAATACATAAAATCTTCTTTAAATAAGAATTAAATGTAATTTCTTGGTACATTCAAGACTTTCTTTAATATTCACTAATGATATCAACAATCTTAATACTCGCCTCAAAACCTAAAGCCATATAAAGTTTCTTGCCATCGAGCGCCAAGTACTTCATACCTGCATCTGAACGCTGAACGCTTCCGAAGCAGCCTTCAGGAACTTCCTTACCCATAGCATGATGAATCTCTGTTACAATCTCTTTGACAGTTACAGTCTCTTTGCCCTGGATATTATATACACCTGATACCAGATTCTTTTCGACTGCCAAAGCAAGCATACGAGGAACTTCGCTCACATGAATATACTGACGGGTCTGATCACCAGCTGTGAAGTGGAGTTCTTCACCATTTCGAATTGCAGTGATAACGTATGGGATCAAACGTTTTGGATTTTCGCCAACTCCATAGATTGTAGGAATATAAAAGTGCCAATGAGTAAACTCATGTTTATAAGAAGATACGAAAGCACTCAACATACGCTTGCTGACCGTATAGTCGTTTGGAGCAGGACAGGTTGAGGTAAGCACGTCTTCCTCTGTGAAGAAACGCTCTTCCTTAGTTTCTCCCATCTCAAATACACTACCAAAGGTTACGAATCGACCTTGATAATTGAGCTCCTTCAGCTTATTGCAAATGGTGACAGGAGCGGTTACATTCAAGTTGTAAATTAGATTGAGACCTTCTTTGAGGTTTGCCTGAATACCTGCACCTATCGCATAAATGATAAGGTCGGAGTCCATGAGTCCAGAACAATCCAATTCTGCATCCATAAGATTGACCTTATAGAAATTGGAGTACTCGCAATCGATAGGTGCATCGAGACCATACATATTGAGTGTCCAACCTACTTCATTTGCATATTTTGCAATGGCAGTTGAAAGGAAGCCATTAGTTCCTAATATAGAGATCTTCATTCCTTATCCAATAAACTTGTTTATCTCCTCCACACAGAGGTCATATACATTTTCAGTCTTATAACGCTTGTACCAATCGGAGGTCAACACTGCTGTCTGCTTTGCGTTCAAACGAGGGTACCATCCAAGACGAGTTTTTGCCTTGTTGATATTCAGCATCAAAAGGTTTGCCTCATGGAATGCGTTAGAACCTGACACATCTTTAAGCTCTCCAAAACCGAAACTCTCGGTGATAGCAGAAGCCACCTCCCATACGGTCAAGACACTCTCCTGATCTGATCCGAAGTTCCAACCTTCGCAATACTCTGTTGGATTATCCCACATCTTCTGAGCCAGTAACATGTAGCCAGAGAGAGGTTCGAGGACGTGCTCCCAAGGACGAACAGCTTTAGGTGAGCGAATATCTATTATTTTAGTAGTTTCAAGAGCACGAATACAATCAGGAATAATACGATCTTTTGCCCAATCACCACCACCGATAACGTTTCCTGCACGGACTGATGCAAGTGAAACGGTATGCTTTTTACCATAATCTTCAGGATTAAAGAACGAACGACGCCAACTCTGGATAGCCACTTCACAAGCTCCCTTAGAAGATGAATATGGGTCATAACCTCCAAATGGGTCAGTCTCGACATAACCCTCCAGTTGCTCGCAGTTGTCATAACATTTATCAGTTGTAATCATCACGCCCACTTTTATGCTCTTGGTGGCACGAATAGCCTCCATGATGTGAATAGTGCCCATCACGTTCACTTCGTAAGTCTCCACAGGAATCTCATATGAGAGACGAACGAGAGGTTGTGCAGCAAGATGAAAGACTATTTCAGGCTGATATTCAGCAAAGATCTGCTTCATCTTCTCGCCATCACGAATGTCGGCACGAATGTCTGCTTTAATCTTGTTGCCAATGCCATGGTATCCTTTGCCTGTGCCATGCAGGTGCAGACCTTCCGTAAAGTCAATGGCTATGCATTTGCCAGCACCATGTGTATCGGCAATATCCGAAGCGGCATGGAATCTCTGTGTGTCTATGGAAAGACAAAGGATAAAGAAAAACTGTACAAAGCCGGTCATTATCTTGGAATCATCGGAATGTTTGCAGTAGGTGCCGCTGTCGGAGGCCATCTGATCCTCCTGCTACATGAACGAACCATATGGGTTTCCTGTGGATTGCTTTTCGTGGGATTCCTCCTGATGTTTATCAAAGAAGAACTGGAAGAACATCCCCAGATCCTGGAAGAAGAGCAGGAGATTCGCAAGAATATTCAAAATATCCGCGAGGAAGCCAAAGAAGTAGAAAACATTATTAAAGATGACCTGAAAAAATAAAACAGATCCGTATCTGTGTTGCTGTCCTGGATGATAGTTGCGGCATAGATACGGATCTTTCAGGTGTTACGGTATTGTTTGTTCCACTGATGTCGTCTGATCAGACGAAATGTCCGGCCTGATATGCGGTTGGTGTGCATCCCATATGTTCCCGAAATACTTTGGTATAATAAGAAGAACTGGAAAACCCGCATAGATTACTGATTTCAGTAATAGACAGCTGCTGGTCAACTAACAACGGAAGGCTTTTCTCAATCCGGAAGGAAAGAAGATAATCAAATAAAGATTCATTCATATGTTTTTTGAAAAAGCGACAACACTCACTCTGACAGATATTTGCAGTTGCAGCAATATCAGCCAGAGTGATTTTTTCCGCGTAATGTTCCTGAATGTACATCAGAATATTTTTCAGACGATCAGTATGCTTAGATTCACTGTTTCCGGAACTGCTTGTCTGATGGGAAAGGTGGTTCCATAGAAACATCCAGATATGGGTGAGTCGCCATTGCAATTCCATCTCATAAGTGGCGGAGGGCTGTTTGGAAAGCATCCAGATGGCAGACAGTTCATCCAGCACCTCCTTTTGCCAGGGAATGTCAGGAGAAAATACCAGACTATGCAGTCCGGGATGCTTTGTAATAGTGTTCAGATATTTATTCTGGATCACGCTGTCTTCATATCCGTAAAGAAAGCGGGGATGAAAGGTTGTGGAAATATAGATACAATCGGAATCATGACAGGAAGAACCGGTATGCAGACGGTTGCTGTTGCAGAAAAGCCCCTCACCGGCCTGCAGGTGATAGATGGTATCGTTGACCTGATATTGCATCTCGCCCTGAAGGAGAATCGTCAGCTCAATTTCTTTATGCCAGTGCCAGAGAAAAGACTTTCTTTCATAGCGGGAAAGCTGTTCGTAGCTTACGTTGACCGGGAAAGCATAGGTTCCGTGAGACTTTAATTCCTTTTTATTGTTGTCTAACTGTAACTGCATGAAAAAACCTCAATATATTTATAAAATAAGCTAATATAGTTATTGTGATGCTATATGATTCTCATTATAATGATAATTAGCAGATAGTCAATATCAGTATGTGAAAATAAAAAAGGAGAAGAAACATGAAAACAGCAAATGTAGCAGAAGCAGTAAAAAGTGAACATGCAGTTGCACTGTTGAAACAGATGTACGGAGAGAACAGAGTAGAGGAAAATGCAGCAAGATATCAGCTGGTAGCGGATGGATTTGCCAAAGAATTCGGAGATAAAGCCTTTGAATTCTTCTCAGCACCGGGAAGAACAGAGATTGGTGGAAACCATACGGATCATAACCACGGAAAAGTCCTGGCAGGAAGTGTACATCTGGATTGTGTGGCAGCAGCTGCACCCAACGGAACCCACACTGTGAACCTGATCAGTGAAACATATAACCAGCATCTGGTGATCAATCTGGATGACCTGGCTCCGACAGAAAAAACAACGGGAACCGAACCGCTGTTAAAGGGTATCTTTGCAGGACTGCTGGAAAAAGGATGTAAAGTAGAAGGATTTGATGCTTATGTAACTTCCAATGTGATCGGTGGGGCAGGAGTAAGCTCTTCCGCATCTTTTGAGATGCTGGTATGTGTCATTGTGGATCACCTGTTTAACGAAGGAAAGATTGGTGTTGTTACTTATGCAAAAGCAGGACAGTATGCAGAAAATAAATACTGGCTGAAAGGCTCAGGTCTTCTGGATCAGCTGGCATGCGCTGTTGGCGGTATGATTACCATCGATTTTGCAGATATCGAAAATCCGGCCATCCGTGAGATCAAATGCGATTTTGATGAGATGGGCCATGATCTGGTTATCATCAACACCGGAAAAGGTCATGCAGATCTGAGTGCAGAGTATTCTGCAGTTCCGAATGAAATGAAAAAAGTAGCAGAATACTTCGGAAAAGAAGTTCTGGAACAGTGCAAGGAAGATGATGTGATTGAGAATGTAAAAGCTATTCGTGAATTCGCCGGTGACCGTGCGGTTCTGCGTGCATTCCACTTCTTTGAAGAAAACAAACGTGTGGATGCAGAAGTAGAAGCACTGGAAAAGAAAGATTTCGCCACCTTCTTTAACAAAATCACAGAGTCCGGTGATTCTTCCTGGAAATGGCTGCAGAACTGCTACTGCAACGAGACTCCGGATGAGCAGTCCATCACGGTTGCTCTGGCTTTGACCAAACTGTATCTGGATAAGATCGGTCGTGGCGTGTGCCGTGTTCACGGAGGAGGATTTGCCGGCGTTATTGCTGCATTTCTTCCAAAAGAAGAAACAGAAGGATTTACAAAATATATCGACAAGGCACTGGGAGAGGGTTCTGCATATGTTATGCATATCCGTCCGCAGGGAGCTGTAAAAGTAGAATTCTAAGTATCTGAAAAAGGGTCTGCAAAGAAGAAGAAAATTCGAATTTGCAGACCCTTTTTTATAAAATAGTAACTGTTCAGTACCTTCACAGTTACGAGCAAAAATGCATTTAAAATCACCTTCGGTGATGGCATTTTTGCTTGTATGTCTCGGGATTTTGGCATATTTATGCCAAAACACCTCGCGGGATAATGGCTACTGAATAGTTACATAAAATAAAACATTACGCATAATAAGACAACCAACACGAATAGTCAAAAAATAATAAAAAACCCTCAAAAAGCAAATACATAATTTGCTTTTGCAATTGTGAAAATATGCACAATATGAATTGTCGGACAGGAGAAATATAATTGTAAGAACACAGACAGTGAGAACCGAAAAAATGGCGAATAACGCTGTGCGGTAAAGGTGGTGATTACAATTATAAGCTACGCGCCCGTGTGGAAGACAATGAGGGAAAAGTGCATTACGCAGTACGAACTGCTTCATCGGGGAATCGATAACAGAACATTAGATACTCTGCGTAAGAATGGAAATATGACATTATATACGTTGGAGAAAATCTGTAAAGCTTTAGATTGTAATCCTGAAGAAGTAGTAGAATTTACAGATGATGAAGATAACAGTTCCGAAAGGGAATAAAAATAAATGAGTGGGAAAAAAGAATGATTTTCAGCAGTCGAAAAGTAAATGAGCTTTATCAAAGATATTGCAGACAGGTGCTGAAAATCTTACGCAGTCCGTCTTATGATCTGACAGGTGAAGAATGTCGGGAAATATGGGATGAGATCTGGAAAGAGGCGATGCGCAGAAAAAGGGAACTTCGGAAGCTAAAGAGTGAAGAAGAGAGGCAGAGCTGGATATTGGCTGTTGTAAAAAGAAAGCTGGAAGAAAGAAAATCGAAAGACAAAAGTCACAGATTATGAGACAAAAGAAGAAAGAATTATGGTAGAATGTGGGTAACTGGAAAATCAGACAGTTACCTTTTTTGTTGTGACAGATATGAGTGACAGAAGCCTGAAAGAAAATCCGGTGCATAGATATTTCAGCAAAGAGAAACAATGAAGATCAGAAAACAGGAGGTGGGACAATGAAAAAATGGCTCATGATGCTGGCGGTACTTGTTACGTTCTGTCTGGTGGGATGCGGGGAAAAGCCGATGACAGCGGTGTATTTTCAGGCAGATGATAACAGCTGGTATTTTGCGGATCTGGACACGGACACGATTTTCTCCGG
>ERZ1106951.1134-NODE-1134-length-24133-cov-28.432594_pt1 | contig 24133 bp, 22 predicted proteins | sample MGYA00403676_ERZ1106951 | MGnify/ENA primary metagenome ERZ1106951 (study PRJEB35170, sample SAMEA104062398) | human gut metagenome | biome: human gut; feature: human-associated habitat; material: faeces | place: Denmark | collected 2012-04-23 ...
CGCAGCTGCCGGAGCGGTGCTTAAGCCGCTAGGCGGGAATTGTGCGGTGTTGCCTCAACATTGTGATTCCTTCTTGGCTGCTTAGCTCGCTTTTCATTTTCTCCAGATCATCACCCCCATCCAGAACAGGTTGGCGAAGATCCTGTCGGTGCCGGTGGCCACCATGGCCGGGAACAATGCCCAGGACAGCACCACCCGATGGCAATATGCCCCAGCATCTGCCGCGTTCCTGGAATACATTCGCTCTCGGCTGGGGGATGCCTTTTGCTGATTTCACCCATACCAACAACAAACACCGTGCCGCCATGCAGGGGGTTTTCCTGCTTGCGGCACGGTGCTTTGTTGTATCAGGCTATTGTCGGGTTATTGTTTCTTTTTGGCAAGCTGTCTGCCCACGGCCCACAGCCAATCCAATGCGGCGGCGGCAAGGGCGGGGTACACGATCAGGCCAAACAGCTGGTACCAGGTGGGGATAAAGTAATCTGCCCCGCCGGGCAGGGTGCTGGCGGCGTTCAGGGTAATGCTTTGCGGAGTAAAGGTCAGGCCCACGGTCTTGTTTTCATCGGGGCTGCAGGGGTCCAGCCGCAGTGCCACGATCTGGGTGCGCGGCAAGGTGTACACATAGGTGCCGTCTGCCAGCACTTTGGGGAAGACGCGGCGGTCCTGGCTGTAGGGCTCCCCCGTTTTTGTGGTGTAATACAGGCACATTTCGCGGGAATCGCCGTCAAACTCCACGTTGTAGCTCACGGTACGCACCACGCGGCCGGATACATCCTCCAAAATCATCTGCGGGTCGCCGCCTGTGGTAATCAGCTGGCCCTGGGGTGCGCTGTTCTCCCCCGGCTCCCCCCAGGTCAGCTCGGCCAGCTGCCAGCTTTCAATGGGGATCGAGGTTTCAGTCAGGGTGCCTTTTGCCTTGGCGGAGCTGTCCCCCGCAAAGGCCACCGCACCCTGCACCAGCCAGAACACCAGCGCCGCGCACCAGCACAGCACCGGCAAGGCAAAGCGATGGGCAAACAGTCGGTTCAGGCGGCTTTTCCATGTCATCTCTTTCATTGGGCCGCCTCCTTACTCATCTGCATTGTGACCGGCTCATACCCGGCATCCGTTACGCGGTAGAGCAGGGTCTGCCCCGCCTGCGCAGCGGCCAGGTGGTCGGTAAACAGGTTCTGATAGCTCTGCACAAAGATATCGTCGATCTTTTGCAGGTAAAGCACCGTACAGCCGTTGGCACGCACGGTTTCATCCAGGCGTTCAGCGGTGTAGGGGTGGTAGTAGCGCTGCTTCACGCCCTCCTCCTGCGGTTCCAGCTCCGGCAGGCCGAAGGTTCCGCCGCCGCCCTCCTGCGTGGCCCCCACGCCGGAGTAATCCACCAGGACGGGGTAAAAATCAAACACGGCAGAGAACCAGTGTTCGCCGTTATCCCCCTGGCTGACAAAAAACACGCGGTCGTTTTCGTTCAGGTAATCGCTGCGCAGCCAGTCAGCTTCGGCGCGGGCGGTCTTGCGGTCGGCGAATTCGCCATCCGAGAAGCCCAGCACCGAAAGTTGCGGCAGGATCATGCCGTTCACCCGCACCAGCATGGCGGCGGCCATCAGCAGAACACCGGCCTGGCCCGCCAGGGCAATCCAGCGGCGGGCCGGGGCTTTCTGTTCGCCATCCGCGGTTTGCAGGGCGGTGCTCCAGCAGGCCAGCGCCATAAAGAACCAGCCGATATAGTAGGTATAGATATAGCGGTTATAATCCACCAGCCCCACGGCCTGATCCGGCTTGAAAATAAAGCCATAGCTGAGCGCCAGCATGAGGTTATACCCCACAAAGCATGCAAGGGACAGCACCCCGATGCAGCCAATGCGCAGCTTGAGCTGGCGGCCTCTGGCGCAGATGGCCGCCACCAAGAACACCAGCAGAATCAGCACCACAACATTGCGGCCCTGGCCGATCATGCTCAGCCGACCATCCGAAGTCCAGAACTGGTGGCCCATATCGGCCATGGCTTGGGTGAACTGGCTCTGGCGCTCGGCGTAAAAGCCCTCCACCGGCTGGCCCAGCAAAATCTTGATGCCGTTGATGACCACAGCGGACAAGGGGGCGCTGGTTTCGCCGGTGCCGCCCTCGCTGGCACTTTTGGCAACCAGAATGCCCACATAGCGGATATTCCAGAAATAATAGATCAGCATGGGCGCGGCAAAGCAGGCAATGGCAAAGCCGGTGCGGCGGGCAAGGCCCTTTTTGAAGGGGTACTCCGCAAACAGCCAGGCATCCACAGCCATCAGCCCCGCCGCCACCAGGGACAGCACAAAGGTGTTGGCCTTGATGTTGGCCGCCAGCGCCAGTACCGGCAGTACGGCCCACTTGGGGCCGCCGGTTTTGCGCAGCGCCAGCCACAGCGCCACAGCGCCGCCCAGTGCAAGGCCCGCGGGCACATCGCCATAGGCGGTCATATAAGTGGTATCCAGATAGATCGTATGGTTATACACCGTCAAAAACCAGGGGGCAAACCAGCAGATTGCTGCCAGCGGCACCGCAATGCGGTACTGGCGGAAGTTCAGCCCGCCCAGCACCGCGGCAAACACGGCGGCGGCCAGCACATCATACGCCACATAGATCTTCCAGTCTGCATAATGGCCCAAAAACTGGAAGAAGTAGGAGAGCAGCGGCAGGCCGGGGTTCTGGGTCTGGGGCCAGGGGGTTCCAAGGGTAGCCAGGGCATACAGGCGGTTATCCGCTTTGGTCACCTTTACGGCGGTAGCCCACAGGCTGAGTTCATCATACTTGGTTGCCAGCGGCTGGCGGATGAAAAAGTACACCGCAAATGCCAGCGCCATGCCCCAGAACAGCACCGCCCCCGGTGTAACCAGGCGGCAGTAGGCCGGGCGCTGGCCTTTGTGGGGCACCAGCGCCCACACGCCGCTGCCCGCAAACACCGCCCACAGCAGCACAGTGCCGGGCAGCAGCAGGTTTGCCATGCCCGCAGCCGTCAGCCAGGCAACGGCAATGCCCAGCGCGCTCAGCGGGGCCAGCGCAGCATGCAGGTTACATTTGAGCGTTAGGAACGCGCAGAACAAAAACAGCACCGCCAGCGCGGCAAAGATGCAAAGCAGCTCCATAGAATCACCATTTTATACAACATAAAAGCCCTGCGGGTGTGCCCCCAAGCCATGGGCGCACCGCCCCACAGGGCTCTTTTTTACTTTTTGCGGAAAACATCAACGGCAAGGCAGGCAAACGCAGCCCCCACAGCCGGGGCAAACAACAGCAGCAGCCATTGGCCGCCGTTTGGCACAAAGCGCAGGTACCACGGCTGCACCGGGTTGAGCACCACGCCGTCCAGCCGGGTAGGCACGCCGCCCACACTGTCCGGGTCAATGCGCAGCCCGGTCACGGTAAGGCCGCCCAGGTCAAAGGTATACTGGTTTTCGCCGCTCACGCGGGCAAAAACTTTCTGGGTCTCGCTGTACTCGGTCTGGCCGGGGCGCAGGTAATACAATGCTACGCTGCCGGACGGCAGGTAGTGCACGGCGTCCAGCTCCACCGTTTCCAGCCAGGCTTCGCCCCGCCAGATGATGTGCGGGTCGTTGTCGGTGGAAAGATACCAGCCGGGTTCATCCACCGGCGCGGTATGCCATTCATCGTCATCATAATTGACAAAGCTTTCAAATTCCAGGTCATCCGCCGTTAGGGTGCGGGTCACCATAGTGCCGTCTGCTTTATGGTTCAGCATCACAGCGCTGCCCACCAGCACGTACACCAGCCACACAATAACAGCGGCGGCATATGCCAATATCAGCAGCTGCTGGGGGCGCAGCGGGCGGCCCGCACGGGCGGGGGCGGCAAAACGCTTGGTTGGGCGTTTATCTTTCATTGTACCACCCCGCTTTCTGCCACAGCCACCGGGGTAAAGGCGATAGGCTTGCTGCGGCCTTCAAACCGGTAGAGGGTTGCGGGCATATTCGCTTTCAGCCCGCCTTCGAACCGGCTGCTGAACTCCCGCTCCAGATAGTCGTCCGCGCGGTCGATCAGCAGGTAGTCGATCTGCTTTTCTTCCATATAGGCGGTCAGAGAGTCTGCGGTACAGACCGCCTCAAAGTCATACAAGGTCCAGTTCAGGCTTTCCACCAGGTTCATAAAGTCGGAGTCCCACCGGCTGGAATAATCATCGTTGCCCCACCAGGTACCGCCATAGCCGTTGACCACCTTGGCGGTCAGCTCATACTTGTAGTAGTACCAGCGGGTGGCATCATCGCCCTGACTGATGACCAGCACGCGGTCCGGCCAGTCCAGCACGGTGTTCATTGCTTCAGCGCGGTTCTTTACATCGCGGCGCAGGGTGTACAGGCTGTCGGCGTTGGTCCAGAACCCGGCTGCGGGCACACCGCGCCAGGCAAAAATACCCAGCACTGCCGCAGCGGCCAGCCCCAGCGCCGCACGGCCCAGCCGCTGCGCCGCGCCGCTGCCCTGCCCCACCGCAAAGCCCAGCACACAGAAGCCGTACAGCATCCACCCCTGCAGGTAGGGCGCGATATAACGCTCATAGTCCTTCAAGGCAGAGCCTTCGGCCTCGGAGAAATTGTAGAAGTACAAAATCAGGTGGAAGAGATACAGCGCGGCAAAGCAGAACGCCCCGCCCACAAAGCCAACCACGGTGCGGCGGCGTGCGGCACCGGCAGGCGCCGCCACAAAGGCCGCCGTGAACAGCAGCAGAATGCAGCTGACGGCCATGATGGGCGCGCCCACCAAACAGACACGGCGGTACAAAAATGCCTGGCCCATGCTCTGCATGATCTGGGCAAAGCGTTCTTCGCGCCCAATGCCCAGCAGCTGCTTGATGCCGCCGGTCAGCACAGCACCATAGCTCAGGCCCGCGCTGCCCACGCTGGCCCCAGTGGTTTCGGTTGGGGTCACGGCGGCGGTATAGCGGTTCCAGCTGATAAACACCGTCAGCACCACCGCCGCCAGAATACTGCATTTTGCCAGCGATACGCCGAAAATGCGGGCAGGCTTTGTATCCGGGTGCGGCGTACCGAACAGCTGATCCAGCCCGATCAGGAACGTAACGATCAAGGCATAGGCAAAACCGATATCTTTGGTCATGGTCAGCACGGCAAGTGGCATGGCACAGGCAAAAAAGCCGGTTTTGCGCCCGCCCGCCGCGGCATACAGGCACAGGGTTCCGCCAAACAGCAGCGCCAGGGGGGTATCCGCCATGGCGTTGGCGTACATGGTGGATGGGGTGCCCGCCGGAACCACGCTGAAAAAGAACGGCAGAAGAAAGCCCGCAGCAAACACCAACACAGCACCCGCCCAGTTTTTGCGCGGCATGGCTGCCGCCGGGGCAATGCAGGCCAGGAACAAAATATCCAGCCCGGCCAGGCACTGCCATTCATAAAACTGGCCCGGTACGCGCTGGAAGAGATAGGAAACCAGGCTGGTTGCCGGGTAGGTAAAACTCGCCGTCAGGTTGATGGGATCCGCCACATACAGCGCAGCGCGCTCCGCCACCATCTTGGGGGCAAGGCCCCAGGCGGTAAATTCATCCCACTGGGTAAACATGGGCTGCTGCAAAGCAAACAGCACCCACAAAAAACAGCTGCCGCCCACAAACAGCAAAAAGCCGGGGCTGAACAGCGCCCGCCGGATAGCCCGCCACCCGGCACGCACCCCAAAGTAGACCCCGCCGGCCAGCCAGACCGCCATGATGATAAAATGGCCGAACTGCAAAAGCCCCAGCAGGGAAAGCAGATACAGCACCACGGCCGACCCGCACAAAGCGGGCAGCGGCAGCAGGGCGGCATCGAACCGGGTGCATGCCGCCACGCACAGACAGCATGCGGAGAAGAACAGCAAAAACAGCAGGCCGAATACAATCTGCACGGTACAGCACCTCCCGGAATCAGAATCAAATTAGTAATTAGCAATTAGCAATGAATCATTAGCGGTGGATTGCCGCCCGGTGGGCGGCTCAGAAAATTGGGGCAAGGTAGCATATAAAGGCTGATTCTATATTCGCAGGCTATCACGCAAAAGCCGCGAAAAACCGCAGATTTGATCGTGCCGCAGGCACACCGCCATTATTCTTAACTATTCTCTCATATACGCGTAAGCCAGCTCACGCGTATACGACGTACACCGGCCCCACAAAGTAGTGCTGGAAGAGCAGCACAGCGCCAAAAACGGCATAGCAGGCGCACAGCGGGGTGATGGCCGCTTCGGCCTTTTCTTCCGTGATGGCGGGGCGGATGGTTTTGCGCAGCAGCACGGCCAGGGCGGGCAGCAATGCCAGCCAGACGCAGAGGAAATACCGCGCCTGCAGCCCCACAATGCGCACCATGCCCACCGGGGTATAGGTGATATACATGGCTGCCATGGCACCGGCGGCGTACACCAGCGCCAACAGCGCCGCCCCGCCTATGCGGCGGCGGGTGGGGAACGCATCGGCGCGTTTTGGCTGCGCAGCAACCAGCAGGGCGGCCAACAGCAGCACCAGCGGGCTGGTCAGGTTCAAAAAGCTGATGGGCAGGTCCTTCCAGCCGAACAGGCCGAGCTGCCCAATAAAGAAATCATTCTCTCCCAGGGTCCCCCAGAACGCAGCAATGGTCCGCAGAGGGTTGCGCAGCACAAAGGCCAGCTGTTCACCGCCGTTTACCGTGCTGCCGCCCTGGCGCTCAATGATGGGATAGTTATAGCGGAACGCCGTTCCGTACCATTCCGTCAGCAGGGTAACGGCCATAGCACCGCCAAAGCCGCCCAGCGCCCACAGCGGGCGGCGTCCCTTGGCATGCCATTCCCGTTTTGCCACCAAAAAGATGGGCAGGACCCACAAAAGGTTCAGGTACGGTTTGGCGATATTGACAAAAATGCAGGCGGCGGTGTAAATGCCCGCCGCTTGGGTGTTCCACTCCTTGCGGGTCAGCAGGGCAAGCATCAGGTAATAGCAGCCCAGCAGGGTTGCATCATAGCTCAGTGATGCCCCCATAAAAAGCGACATCGGCAGCAGCATAATGGCCGCAAAGGCCGGGCGGTAACGCTCCGCTTTGGCCAGCGCCAACGCGCACAACAGCGTGTAGGCCAGCAGGTTGACGATGCGCCCGCCATACAGGCAGCCCAGCGCGCCAAAGCCCAGCAGGCGTGCCAGCGCCATACCGACCGCGCCCGGCAGGAATGGAATGACCAGAAAGCTGACCGGCTCGCTGACTGGGTCCGGCACAGAATCCCGCACATCGTGCGCCAGGTACAGGGCAAAGCTATCCGCCATGCCCTGCACTGCGCCGTCCTTGCCGTATTGCTTCAGGGCATAGCCCGCGGTGTTATAGGCTTTTTCCGCCCCGGTATCGGGGTCAGTGCCCACACCGGAAGAGGTATGCGCATTCACCCATGCACCGGGGAACGCTTCCAGCAGGTAGGCCACATCGTCCGGGTAGGTGCGGGAAGCATCAAAATCAAAGTGCCCGGTGGAGATGGCATAGGTGCGCAGGTAATGGTCGGCTTCGTCCGGCGTTTGCAGCGGCGGGTTGGCAAATGCAAACAGCAGCCCGCACAAAAAGATGCACACGGCCCCTTTTGCCGCAAATCCTTTTGCAAACCGCCGCACACAATACCCGGCCAGCAGACATACTTCCAGAAAGGCCGCACACCCCAGTGTAACCACCAGGGGGGACACACGGTTATCCAGCCCAAAGAACACCCGCCAGTAATAGGCCCACAGCACGCCGCACGCGGCGGCGCACAGCACAGCCAGCCCCCACCGCACAGCGGCGGGCAGCTTTTGTAATTTTATTGGCATAAAACTTCCTTACAACCGCCCTTACAGAATGTACTGGCCAACCTTGTACTGGTCTAGGTTGCCGCGCAGGAACTCAATGGTTTCGGCAAGGCCCTGTTCAAAGGTATACTGCGGTTTCCAATCGGTCAGGGTGCGCAGCTTGGTGGCATCGCCCAGCAAGCGGTTGACCTCGCTCTTTTCGGGGCGCAGGCGCTCGGCTTCGCAGACGATCCTGGCGCTGGGGTTGATCTGGGCAATCAGCTCATTGGCCAAATCGCCGATGGAATGTTCCACGCCGGTGGCAATGTTGATTTCCTGGCCAATGGCGGCATCGCAGTCCGCAATGGCCATAAAGCCGTGGGCGGTATCCTTGACATAGTTAAAGTCGCGGGTGGGGGTCAGGCTGCCCAGCTTGATTTCCTGCTGGCCGGCCAGCAGCTGGGTGATGATGGTGGGGATGATGGCGCGGCCGCTCTGGCGCGGGCCATAGGTGTTGAAGGGACGCACAATGGAAACCGGCAGGTCAAAGCTGCGGTAAAAGCTTTCGGCCAGGCGGTCCGCGCCGATCTTGGTGGCAGAGTAGGGGCTCTGGCCCTGGAACGGGTGGTGCTCGTCAATGGGCACATACTGGGCGGTGCCGTATACTTCGCTGGTGGAAGTAACCATCACGCGCTGGGTGCCCAGCTCGCGGGCGGCGTTCAGCACGTTCAGGGTGCCCTTGATGTTGGTATCCACATAGCTGTCCGGGCTGTGGTAGCTGAACGGAATGGCAATCAGGGCAGCCAGATGGAACACGCGCTCCTGCCCGCGCATGGCAGTACGCACGCCGTTGGGGTCACGTACATCGCCCATAAAGATATCCATTTCATTGCGGATCTCCGGGGGCAGGGTATCGATCCAGCCCAGGGAACCAAACGAGTTATACAGGCAGAAAGCACGCACTTTCTCGCCGCTTTTTACCAGCTCTTCGGCCAGATGGCTGCCGATAAAGCCATCGGCACCGGTCACCATAACGGTATGGGACATTGTAAAAACACTCCTTTTTATATGGCAATACCGCCCGCAGGGCAGAACAATCCAATTATTACAAAATAGTATAACCGATTTGCGGCCTGATTTCAACCAATGCCCCGCCCAGCGTGCAAAAAAGTGCCGGGGCTGCCGCGGATCGGGTAGGCCTACATTAAATTTATATAAAGATTATTCCGTTTGTATCAAAGAGTTCGGCAATATGTTATAATAGGATAAATACAGTGCTGGGCCGCCTTGCCGCATTCCCTGCCCTGTAGTGGAAAGGAGCCTGCACCCATGCCGCAACGCGAACCTGCCCTGCGTTGGCTGCGGGACTGCGCCCTGACCGCATTGGTCCTTGCGCTGTGTACGCTGACAAGCTGGGTATTTTTCCGGCTGGATTTTGTTTCTTCCAACTATATCCTGACCTATATCCTGGGCGTCATGTATATCAACGTCTTTACATCGGGGTTGGTGTACGGCGTTGTGGCTTCGCTGTTCTCGGTGATGCTGGTCAACTATATGTTCATTGACCCCTTTATGCAGTTCCGCATCCGGTCAGACGACATGGTAACGGCAGTGGTCATGCTCTGCGTTTCGCTGCTCTGCTCCTCGCTGACGGGGCGTATCAAGGTACAGGCCGCCCAAAGCGAGCGCAAAGCCTATGCTTCGCAGGTGCTGCTGGAAGCCAGCCGCAGCCTGTTGGGGGCCGAGGACCCTGACACCATTCTGCGGATAACGGCCACCCAGCTGGGCAAGCTGTTGGAGCGCCCGGTCTGCTTTGCCCCCGCACCGGAGCACATTGCACCGGGAACCCTGATTCTGCCCCCTCCCGCCCAGACGGATTACCGCAGTTGCCCGGCGCTGCATGAGTTCAGCACCTATGAGCACAATCTGGCATTATCCATCCTGGATGTGTGTTCCTTGGCGCTGGAAAAAGAAACCTCCAACCGCGCCCGGCGCGAAATTGAGGAAGCCGCCCGCCAGGAACAGCTGCGCGCCAACCTGCTGCGCAGCATCAGCCATGACCTGCGCACCCCGCTGACAAGCATTTCCGGCAACGCGCTGATTTTGACCGAGAAAAATCCCCTGCTGACCGAGGAAAAGCGCCGGGAGCTTTCTGCCGCAATTTATGAGGACGCCAACTGGCTGAACCATCTGGTGGAAAATCTGCTTTCCATCACCCGGATGGAGAACGGCCAGGTAAACCTGCGCATTCAGCCGGAGCTGATTCAAGACATTTTTGACGATGTACTGGCTCATTTAGACCATGACGCCGCCCGCCACACCATTGTGACCAACGTGGCGGATGACCTGCTGATGGCCGATATGGACGCCCAGCTGATCGAGCAGGTGCTGGTGAACCTCATCAACAACGCCATCAAATATACCCCCGAACATTCCCGCATCGAGCTTTTCGCCGCGCCGGAGGGTAAATTTGTCCGCATCTGCGTAACGGATGACGGCCCCGGCATCCCGGAAGAAAGCCGTGACAAGCTGTTTGATATGTTTTATACCCTTGGCAAAACCCGCAGCGATGGCCGCCGCGGGCTGGGTCTTGGGCTGGCCTTGTGCCGTTCCATTGTTGCCGCCCATGGCGGTGTGATCGATGTACAGAACGCTGCACCGCACGGTGCCTGCTTCCGTTTTACACTCCCGCGAACTGAGGTGACCCTGTATGAATAAACCGCTGATCCTTGTGGTGGAGGATGACCCGGCTGTTGCACGGCTGATCTCCACCACACTGGAAACCCGCAATTATCAGTACCACCGTGTACAGAACGGAGCCGGTGCCCTGTTGGAAGCTGCTTCGGCACGGCCGGATGTAATTTTGCTGGACCTTGGCCTGCCGGATATGGACGGTATTGATGTGATCCGCAAGATTCGCGGGTGGAGCAACGTGCCCATTCTGGTGGTTTCGGCCCGCAGTGATGATACCGACAAAGTATCCGCCCTGGATGCCGGTGCAGATGATTACCTGACCAAGCCGTTCAGCGTAGAGGAGCTTTTGGCCCGGCTGCGCGTGGCGCTGCGCCGTGTGCGGTATGATACTTCCCGCGCAGGTGACCAGGCCAGCATATACGAGAATGGAGAACTGCGCATTGACTATGCCGCAGGCTGTGTGTACCGCGGCGGAACGGAGATTCATCTGACCCCCATTGAGTACAAGCTGATCTGCGTGCTGGCCAAGAACACCGGCAAAGTGCTGACCCACAACCATCTGCTGAACGAAGTCTGGGGCAGCCCGGCCGCATCGGATACGCCGTCCCTGCGCGTATTTATGGCAACGCTGCGCAAAAAAATTGAGGAAGACCCCAGCCACCCCCGCTATATCCAGACCCACATCGGCGTTGGCTACCGCATGATCCGCCAGTAAAGTTTGGCTTTCAAAATGTAACCGCAACAGCCCGTCCATCCGTTTGTTGCCGGATGAGCGGGCTGTTTCAATTTTATTTATTCGGTTTTCTCTGCTTTACTTGGCTGCGCGGCGTCCGCCTTTGCCGCCGGTCTTTTTGGCGCGGCCGGTGCCGGTCTGGGTGCGGGTGGACTTGGGGGCCGTTTTCTTGGGTTCCGGCTTTGGCATATCCTTTTGCAGCAGCTTATCCGGCACGGGCTGGATGCTCCACAGCTGGTTTTCGCCAAACACATCCTGCCAGATCTGGGCCTGGGTACCGTTATCAACCCGCATGCCTACCAGGTCAATAACCTTATCAGCCAGCACATTGCGGATCTTGGCCTTGCCGCCATCGGCGGGAACAATCTCCCACCGCTGGCCCTTGCCGGTGGTTTTCTCCCACTGGTGCACCCAGGTTCCGTTCACAACACCACTCATGGCCAGGTCCATCACCTTGCCGGTAAAGCGGTTTTTGATGCGGTACTGGCCTTCGGCGGCTTCCTCAAAAATCCATTGCTGCCAGGGCTGACCCTCATAGCTCCACAGGCGGATGGATGCGCCGTTCTCGGTGTTGAAATCGGCAACTTCCAGCACGCGGCCATTGGCGGCAGCGATAGTATAGCAGGCGCCTTCCCGAATGACGGTCTGTGCGGATTTTTTCATAGCGTTTTTCCTCCTTTGCCTGTGCGGCGCTTTTGGTGCCTTACAGGTTATGTATTTATTGTACATATTATAGCACATTCGCACAAAGCGGTTTTGCCAAAATCGTGTAAAGTTTTTTGGTAACACTGCACGCTTTTTCGGGGTTAGCGGGTGGTTTAACCAAAGGTGGCTTGCATTTTTCAGCAATCTATTCTATGATATTATATAAATAACTAATTATAGGAGGCACCCACCTTGAGGATCGCATTGATTGCCCATGATTCCCGCAAAGAGCTTTTGGCCCAGTTCTGCACAGCCTATGTGCGTATTCTGTCTCAGAACGAACTGGTTGCCACCGGCGTGACGGGCAAAGTGGTACACGATGCCTGTGGGCTGCCGGTTCGCTGCCTGTACCCCGGTGCACGCGGCGGTGCCGAGCAGATTTCCTCCATGATTGCCTGCGGCGAAATTGATATGCTGCTGTTTTTCCGCGACCCCGTCAACGCCCGGCCCAACGAGCCGAACGCCGTTACCCTGCTGCGCCTGTGCGATACCCGCGCCATCCCCGTTGCCACCAACATTGCCACTGCCGAGGTTTTGATCCACGGCCTGGAGCGCGGAGACCTGGCCTGGATCGAATTGCAGCGCGGGAGAAAATAACGAATATCCACGAAACCCCAGCAAGCATTTGTAGGGTTTCTTCCAACTCTGCCTTATTGCGCATTGCAAAATCGTGATGGCCCTGGCCAAAATTTGTAGGGGACGATACTTGCATCGTCCCGCGCATCGGGCCTTGCCTCATCAGCCACATGTTCGTGTGTACCCCTACGTTTCTCTACAGAATATAGACATATTTAGGGCAACACCGCACAATTCCCGCCTTACGGCTTAAGCACCGCTCCGACGGCTGCGGCACGGCATCTGCGTTGCCAAAATGCTCGATAATGTCGGGTTGCGGTACCCGCATCGTGCTTCGGGGGCAAAAGCCCCTCGCACTCTGCGACCGCTGCCCCTGCTTCGGTTCGCTGTTTCCGCCACTGGCGGCGCTCACCTTTGCAGCATCCAGTATTATCTGCGCTTTTGGCTTAGCATCTGCCGCACCTCGCTCGCTGTATCGGCACTTAGAATTATGCGGTGTTGCCGTAGATATAACACGATTCCACAAATACAAAAAGCATGTGCTTTTTCCACCTTTGTCGGGCGGGAAATCACATGCTTTATTTTATTCTATTGCTTCCGTTATCTTTCAGGTAATTTTCAGCGCGCGCTGAACGCGGTAGACCAGGTAGCGGAACAGCCCAACGATCATGCTGCCCTCGCACCATAAATAGTTAGGCAGATTACGCCAGTAAAATTTGGGCTTTTTGATTTTGGGCAGGGCGATCTTGGCTTCCGCATAGCCCTTGGCATAATCATTGCCGAAGCCGCGGTGACGGAACATGATAACTTTCAACAAATAGCCCAGCAGCATGGGGATAAAATTGACAACCAGCATGACCACCGGCTGGTTTTTGTAGGGCAGCAGAATGCTGTTGCGGCCGCTCTGAATGCTTTTGAATGGGTTATACCGCACCGCGCCGGTGGTGGCACCGCAGATATGGCGGCACTTTGCGGTGGGGCAATAGACGTTTTTATAACCAAAATTGTTGGCGCGCCAGCTGAGGTCAACATCCTCATAGTAGGCAAAAAACAATTCGTCAAAAACGCCAATTTTATCCAAAATGGATTTTCTGTACAGTGCTGCGCCGCCACAGGCAGAAAAAATACGGCAGGGCTTCTGGTAGCGGCTGGCTTTCAGGCCGTCGCCGCGCTTGCAGGCAAAGCCCAGAATCGTCACATAATCTCCGGCGTCATCGGCCAGTTCCGGCTCGTAATAGCGCAGCATCAGGCTGGATACCGCAAAAATCTTCGGGTCGCTCTCAGCGGTTTTCAGCAGCTCTTCCAACCAGTTCGGTTCGGCAAAGGCATCGTTATTGAACAAGGCCATATACTCGCCTTTGGCCATGGCGATGCCTTGGTTGACCGCATGGGAAAAACCGGTATTCTCGCTGTTTTCGATCAGGTGGTAGCGGGGGTTACCGCAGTAGCTGCGGGCAATTTCGAGGCTTTCATCGGTGGAGCCGTTATCGATCACGATCAGCTCAAAGTCCTGCTCAGTCTGCGCCCAGATGGATTCGATGGAATCCCGCAGCCAGCCAGCACCATTCAGATTGGGGATAATCACGCTTGCTTTCACTGTGCTTCCCTCCTTTTAATAACCCATGCCGCCAAGCAGGATGGGCATGTAAGAAAGGCCAACGATCACACTGTGCGCCGCAATCAGCAGGGCCAGAATGACCAGGTCCCCCACCAGCCGCTTGATCATGCAGGCAGTGGCCAGCTTCTGGCGTTCCTCCCATTTGCTGCCGCAAAGGCTCCAGTAAATCATCATGATAAGGCCCACCACCGGGATGGCAAACAACAGCAGCGTTGCAAGGTAATGCCCAGTGCCCATCTCTTCCTGTTGCTCGCCCCCATACCACATGAAAAAGGGATCCTCTTTCAGCGGAAATTCATCCTCGTCTTCATCATCCCAGTATTGAACCATATCTGGGTCCACATGGATGGTATAGCGCGGGCGGCTGGCTTCTGCTTTGGTGGGGGGCAGCGCACGGCCGCAGCGCGGGCAGACGGTAGTTCCCTTGGGAGCCACCAGACCGCATTGTTTACAAATATGCAATTCCATTTATACGTCCCCTTCCAGGCTCAGACTGCGGTCCAGCGGTGTGGCAAGAATGATCTGGGTGTTGGTGTTGCCCATCTTTTGCAGGTGGGTCAGCAGGTGTTCCAGTGCATCAATGCCGGGGCAGCTGACCTTGACGATAAAGTTATAGCTGCCGGTCACGCGGTAGCACTGTAGGATCTGCGGTTCGCCCTGGATCATTTTAAGGAAATGGTCCCGTTCCGATGCCGCCGTCTGGATGGAAATCAACGCCTGGACTCGGTTATTCTCGCCGGGGTGGTGCAGGCGCACGGTATAGCCGCCGATGATGCCCTCCTGCTCCATGCGGTGGATACGGCTGGACACCGCCGGACTGGTCAGGTTGACCTGTTTGGCGATTTCCTTGACCGGCATGCGGGCGTTGCGCATCATAAGCTGGATGATTTTGCTGTCTAATTCATCCATGTCGAGTCACTTCCTGTCAGTTTTAGTCAATGAGCACAATAAAAATAAAATAAAGCAAATAAACCTTGTATGGCATTACAAAACCGAAAACTCTTTCATTTTCTGTGCATATGCTGAATTATTTTAAGTTATCTGGGCATCATTATAATAAAAGCAAAACAAAATTGCAAGTATTGCATTTGACATTTTAATAATCAAGGTTATAATGTACTTGTAACAAGAAAGAGAAAAACAGAGTATAATCCCTTTAAGTTCCCATTTATTACATTACCATCTTCTGACCTTTATATACTTTCCCACCCCTCTATGCACAAAAGCCCGCTTTTCAAGCGGGCTTTTGTGTTTTTGCCTACCATTTTGTACTCTGCTTTATTTTATGAAGCAGATTTAATTTGCTTTTTCTCCCATACCCTAGTATAATGATGGGTAGTTTGTCTATTTTTATCTTGTTTTGCAAAAACGGAAAGGACTCCGCTGTGAATACACGTCTGGTCGGCATTTTGATTGACTCTTTTCCTAATATTTTAATTAACGGCCTTACGGTCACCCTGCCGCTTACGATCATTTCTTTTGCGCTTGCGTTGGTCATTGCGCTGATTACTGCCCTTGTGCAGACCGCCAAAATCCCCGTTCTGCGGCAACTTGCCCGGTTTTATGTCTGGGTCATCCGCGGCACCCCGGTGCTGGTACAGCTGTTCGTGGTGTTTTACGGCCTGCCCAGCCTTGGCGTACTGATCGACCCGTTCCCGGCTGCTGTGGCCTGCTTTGCCATCAATGAGGGTGCCTACTGCGCCGAGACCATCCGCGCCGCGCTGGAATCTGTTCCCGCTGGTCAGATGGAAGCCGGGTACTGCGTTGGCATGACCTATCTGCAGACGATGCGCCGTATTGTGCTGCCGCAGGCACTGCGCACGGCGTTCCCGCCGCTGTTCAACTCACTGATTTCCCTGCTCAAAGATACCTCCCTTGCCGCAAACATTACGGTAACCGAGATGTTTATGGCCACCCAGCGCATTGTGGCGCGCACCTATGAATCGCTGCCGCTTTATCTGGAAGTTGCCTTTATCTACCTGATGTTCTCCACCATCCTGACGCAGGTCCAGCGCTGGGGCGAAAAAAAGCTGAACGCCAAGGGCTTCAGCCAGAATTCCTGAGGAGGTGCCGCCATGCAGGAGATGCTGAAAATCACCGGAATCCGCAAATCGTTCAGCACGCTGGATGTGCTGAAAGGCGTGGACCTGACGGTGCACAAGGGCGAGGTTGTTTCGCTGATCGGGCCTTCCGGTTCCGGCAAGACCACGCTGCTGCGCTGCGCCAACTTTTTGGACCAGGCCGAGGACGGCACTATGGTGCTGGACGGCCAGACCTACCATTTGGGCCATGTGCGCCGCACTGAGATGTACGAAGCCCGCCGCCACACAGCGTTTGTGTTCCAGAATTACAACCTGTTTTTGAATAAGACCGCGCTGCAGAACGTGACCGAAGGGTTGATTGTTGCCCGCAAAATGCCCAGGGATGAGGCCGAAGCCCGCGCCCAAAAAGCGCTGGAAAAGGTCGGCCTGGGCAACCGCGGTGCCAGCTACCCCAATCAGCTTTCCGGCGGGCAGCAGCAGCGCGTAGCCATTGCCCGCGCCATTGCCACCGACCCCAAGATCATCTATTTTGACGAGCCCACCAGCGCGCTGGACCCGGAGCTGACCGTGGAAGTGCTGGCCGTGATGCGGGACCTGGCCGCCGATGGCATGACAATGCTGGTCGTGACCCACGAGATGGGCTTTGCCCGCAACGTTTCTAACCAGGTCGTGTTCATGGAGCACGGCGTTGTGGTGGAACAGGGTCCCGCCAAAGAGATTTTTACCGCCCCACGCGAGGAGCGCACCCGCGCTTTTTTGCGTCTGGTGGAAGATAAATGAAAGTTTTTACATAACCAAGGAGAAGCACATATGAAACTGAAAGCATTGACCGCTGCCGTGCTGGCAGCCGCCCTGCTGTCCGCCTGCGGTTCCTCCGCAGCGTCCTCTGCTGCACCGGCAGCGGATACTTCCAGCGAAACCGCTGCCAGCGCCGATAACTCCGGCGATCTGCTGGCCCAGATTCAGCAGCGCGGCGAGATCGTGTTTGGCACCGAGGGCACCTGGTCCCCCTGGACCTACCATGACGAAAACGACCAGCTGGTTGGCTTCGACATTGAAGTTGCCCAGAAGGTTGCCGAAAAGCTTGGCGTAAAGGCCACCTTTGTGGAGGGCGAATGGGACGGCCTGCTGGCCGGCGTGGACGGCGGCCGCTATGACAGCATGGCCAACGGCGTGGAAATTACCGAAGAGCGCGCCCAGAAATACGATTTTTCTGACCCGTACTGCTACATCCGCACTGCCATTATTGTAAAAAGCGATGATGACAGCATCAACAGCTTTGAGGATCTGAACGGCAAGACCACCGCCAACACCATTTCCAGCACCTATGCAACACTGGCCGAAAGCTATGGCGCCAAAACCACCGGCGTGGACGACCTGAACCAGACCATTGAGCTGCTGCTGAACGGCCGTGTGGATGCCACCCTGAACGCCGAAGTAACCTATTTTGACTACCTGAAAGAGCATCCCGATGCGAACATCAAGATTGCGGCTTTGACCAATGATGCTTCCCAGGTTGCTTTCCCTGTGCGCAAGGGCGATGAAACCGCCACCCTGCGCGAAGCTCTGAACCAGGCTATCAATGAGTTGCGCGAGGACGGCACCATTGCCGAGATCAGCGAGAAGTACTTTGGCACCGACCTGAGCCAGGCCCCCAGCGCGAACTGATTTAAGGCAATCTGTCTTTATCATATCAGTAGGATGGGGGCATCCGATCCCGCCGGAACATTGGGTATGTAGATATTTCAAATTTTTGCAATGTTCATGGCATTACAGCAGAGCGTGCATCATTCATAATGTTTCGGAACGGTCTTGAGCGTTCCGGGGCTTTGGGGGAAATCCCGTTATGGGCGATACCCCCCACTCAACTATTTTTCCCATTCTTAGCCCCATAAAATACATTTTCCCACACCAAAAACCGCCCCGGAAAGGTTATGCTTTCCGGGGCGGTTCTCCATCATCAATAATTTTCCGCGTGGACTTCAAAGTAGCTCTGGGGGTGATTGCAGGTGGGGCAGACTTCGGGGGCCTGGGTGCCCACCACGATGTGGCCGCAGTTGCGGCACTCCCACACTTTTACTTCGCTTTTGGCAAACACTTCTGCCATTTCAATGTTGTGCAGCAGGGCGCGGTAGCGCTCTTCGTGATGCTTTTCAATGGCTCCCACCAGGCGGAACCGGGCAGCCAGTTCGGGGAAGCCCTCTTTCTCAGCCGTCTTGGCAAAGCTGTCATACATATCGGTCCATTCGTAATTTTCGCCCGCGGCGGCGGCTTTCAGGTTGTCGGCGGTATCGCCGATGCCGTTCAGCTCTTTGAACCACAGCTTGGCATGTTCTTTTTCGTTATCAGCCGTTTTCAAAAACAGTGCTGCGATCTGCTCAAAACCCTGCTTTTTGGCCACGGAGGCAAAGAAGGTGTACTTGTTGCGTGCTTCGGATTCGCCCGCAAATGCGGTCATCAGGTTTTTCTCGCTCTGGGTACCAGCATACTTGTTCATAACATTCTCCTTATTAATAGTTTAAGATTTATTCCGAATCAAAGTTTTTGCATCAGTATATTATGCCTTGTTCTATAGCCTTATTATAGCACAGTTTTGAGATTTGTAAAGACAATTTTTAAGACTTAATATTAAATTTTATCCGTCGATTTTTAGTAAAAAAGCCAGTGCCGGGCAGAAATCTGCCCGGCACTGCCGAAAAAGTTCTTTGATTGTCTTAAATTTCTTTGCCTGTTTCAGGTTGTGGAATGATACCCAGATTTAAAACATCGGGTATCAGTAGCCGGCACCATAGCAGCCAATCTTTTTGGGGCCGGTGATGGCCTCCCCCGCTGCCTGGCGGGTCGCAATCTTTTGCAGGGCCGCCGCCACGGTGAAGATGGTGATGGATTTGCTGCGGCGGTCCACAAACAGCGCGCCGCCACGGATGATATAGCAAAACGGCAGGCATTTTGCGGTATAAAATTGCTCGTCCTGGTGCTGTTCCAGCAGCGCTCACACTTCCTGAACGTCCATTGGCTTAGTCCAGCTTCAGGTCGCCGTCCTTGATCCAGCCCTTTTTGCGGAACAGCGCGCCCAGCACCGCGCACAGCACAGTGGGCAGAACAAAGCTGACCAGCAGTAAGCCTGCCCAGTCAAAGGCGGTGATGCCCGCTTTTGCGCCGGATGCCACATCGGCCACCCAGCCGGTGTACACGCCGATCTGACCCACCAGGCCGCAGGTACCCATGCCGGAAGAAACCGCCGGGCCGTTCATCTGCAATTTGAACACGCAGGTGGCAATGGGGCCGGTAATGGCGGAAGCAATGATCGGCGGCAGCCACACGCGGGGCTTTTTCAGGATGTTGGGCATTTGCAGCATGCTGGTGCCAATGCCCTGGCTGACCAGACCGCCCACGCCGTTTTCCTTAAAGCTCATCACGGCAAAGCCGACCATCTGGGCGCAGCAGCCCGCAACGGCAGCGCCGCCCGCCAGACCGGTCAGGTTGAGCGCCGCGCAGATGGCTGCGCTGGAAATGGGCAAAGTCAGCGCAATGCCAACCAGCACCGAAACCAAAATGCCCATCAGCAGGGGCTGCAGCTCAGTGGCCCACATGATCACGCTGCCCACCGCAGAAGCCGCCGCGCCGATGGCAGGGGCAAACAGCACGCTCAGACCCGTGCCCACCAGAATGGTGACCGCCGGGGTAACGATGATATCGACTTTGGTCTCTTTGCTGACAAGCTTGCCGCACTCTGCCGAAACAATGGCGATAAAGTATACGGCCAGGGGGCCGCCTGCACCGCCCAGGCTGTTGGCAGCACTTCCCACAGCGATCAGGCTGAACAGCACCAGCGGCGGGGTGTGCAGGGCGTAACCGATGGAAGCCGCCATGGCAGGCCCGGCCACGCTCTGGGCGAAAGTACCGGCATCCACCAAAAACTGCAGGCCGATCTGCTCGCCCAGCGTTTTAATGATGGTGCCGATCAGTAAACTGGCAAACAGGCCCTGAGCCATAGCGCCCATAGCATCGATGCCATAGCGATGCGCCGAGAACACAACGTCCTTGCGCTTCAAAAATTCCTTAAGCTTTCCCATACTCTTGCTCCTCTCAGATATCTTTCAGCATTGTACCGCCGAAGTTGTCATGTGTCAAGACACAAATCATGACAATAGTTTTTCACCAAGAGCGGGCAGATTGCGGGCGGTTGTCAAAGATCGGTTTTTGCGGTACAATAATACCAATCTTTTGGCCGGGCGTTTGCCCTGCTGGAATTGGGGGATTTTGTATGGTTGAAACGTTTGATGTCAGCATTACCCCGTACGGGCTGACCCGCCGGACTTTTGTTTACCTGCCGGATGACTGGCAGACTTCCGGCAAAAAATATCCCGTACTCTATATGTTTGACGGCCACAACCTGTTTTTTGACTCCACCGCCACATACGGCACCTGCTGGGGGCTGAAAGAATACTGTGACGCCCACCCCAACTGGATCATTGCCGCACCGGAGTGCAACCACGAGGGTAACAAGCGGCTGGAAGAATACTGTCCCTACCAGTCGGACTGGTTCGGCGGCATTACGGGCACTGGGCATGAATACATGGAGTGGCTGACCAAAGAGTTCAAGCCGATGATGGACAAGCGCTACCCCACCCTGCCTGGCCGCGCCAACACGGCCATTGGCGGCAGCAGCATGGGCGGCCTGATGAGCCTGTACGCCATCACCGCTTACAACAAAGTGTTTTCCAAAGCAGCGTGCCTGTCGCCCTCGGTGCGGCTGTGCATGCCGGAGCTGCGGCAGGAGATTGCCAACGCCACGATCCACCCTGGCACCCGTGTTTATCTGAGCTGGGGCGAAAAAGAGAGCGATAAGCCCGGTGCTTTGGGCGAATACACCGCCAATGCGCTGGAAGTATGCCGCGCGCTGCTGGGCAAAGGCGCCGCCGTTGACCCCTATATGCAGCCGGACGGCACCCACTGCGAAGCCTGCTGGGCCAAGCAGGTGCCTGCATGCATGGACTTTTTGTTTGGTGGCAAGTATGAGTAAAAAGAAAAAGCGCAGCACCCCCGCGGCTGCCCCTGCTGAACCGGCCAAAGCGGAACACACCCAGCCGGAAGAACCCGCCGTCAGCAGCACGGCCCGCTGGATGGGTGCTTTGTGCTACCTGAGCATTTTGATTTTAATTCCCGCCTGCACCAAATGGCGGCAGGATGAATTTGTACGGTTCCACCTGAACCAAGGGCTGATGGTGTTGATGCTGGCAACCATCTGTGCCGCGCTTGGTTTTGTTCCGGTGCTGGAGCAGGTTGCGTTGAGCCTGACGCTGCTGGTAGATGTGCTTTCGCTGGTGGGGCTTATCACGGCGCTGCGCCGCCGGGCCGCCCCCCTGCCGTTCATTGGCCTGCTGGTCGCGCGGTTCCGCCCATTTTAATTCGTATATTTTATTTGTATTTTCCAGATTGTATTATTCAGAAGAGTCTTAGTCATATTTGTATATTTGTTTTATATTATTCAAATTGTATTATTTCGTAAAGGAGTGTTTTGTATGAGCAAAGCTGTTATCTTTTTTGCGCCCGGCCTGGAAGAGTGCGAGGGCCTTTTGTGCGTGGATCTGCTGCGCCGTTCCGGTGTGGAAGTAACGATTGCTGCCGTGGGCGGCGAAAAGATCGTCAAATCTGCCCGCAGCATCAGCGTTGTGGCGGATGCCCTGGCCGAAGAGCTGGATTATTCCGCTTTTGATGCCGCCATCCTGCCCGGCGGCATTCCGGGTGTGGACAACCTGAAAGCCGATGCCACGGTGCGCAAGGTCTGCACCGAGTTTGCCGCCGCAGGCAAGGTCGTGGCCGCAATCTGCGCCGCACCGTCTGTGTTGGCGGCGTTCGGCATTTTGCAGGGCAAAAAGGCAACGGTTTACCCCGGCATGGAAGATAAGCTGACCGCCGCCGGGGCCGAGTACACCGGCCTGCCCATCACGCTGGACGGCAACATCATCACCGGCGAAGCGCTGGGTGCGGCCATCCCCTTTGCGCTGGCCCTCGCCCGCCGCCTGGCCGGGCAGCAAGCATCCAACGCCGTCAAGCAGGGCATTGTGTACCGGTATTGATTTGAAGTAAAGCGTTATAAAACACACAAACCCGCCAGCGGGCGGCAGCGTATTTCTGTTGCTGCTTGCTGGCGGGTTATTTTTGGGGTAGTTGCTGTTTACGCAAACGGGGCCTTGTCGTATATCTCATTATGTTATGGCATATCCCAATTTTTCAGCAACCACTTTCCCCAGTGTTGTCTTTCCTCTTCCGGACGGACCAATAATCATGATTCCTGTTGACATATTTACTTCCCGCTTTATCTTCTTCTCCGCCCATTCCTCACAATCTTTTCAAAGCCGATATTCATACCATTCCGTATCTATTTTCTTGAACCCAGACGTCCCTGTCCCGATACCACGGCAGGGACACCGCATCATTCCGATAATAGGGAATCAGCCGGATTTGGTTGCCGATGATTCGTTCTGTCATTTTGAGAGTTCTCCGCAGACTTTTATTGATTTTATATTTTACAGTGTCGGTTCTGTTTCCGCCGTCACCGCGTCCCCCAGTTCCTTTGCCTTGCGGCGCAGTTTGCCCCATTCCGGGGTCAAAAAATAACCGAGCATGGCCACCAGGCCCACGGCATAGCTGAGGGAAACGCAGGCCATGGAGGAAGTGCCGTACCCCAGCGCATGCAAGATATACGCCGCTGGGATGCGCACGGCCCACAGGATCAGCAGGTTGACCACCGTGGTATATTTGACCGCGCCAGTACCGTTGACAAAGCTCATCATACAGTTGAACACCGCATAAGTCCAGATAAAGGGCAGCACCCACCAGGTATAGCGCACTGCGGCATCCAGAACCGCCGGGTCGCTGCTGAACAGCCCCAGCAGCGGGCGGCAGAACACAGTAGCCACCAGGCCAATCAGTAATGTAACTACACCGGCAGCGCAGGTGATCTGCACCACGCCCCGCTGCAAGCGGCGGTAGTTGCCCGCGCCCAGGTTCTGCCCGGCAAACACCACCGCGGCAGAAGAAAACGAGGTGATGGCAATACCGGCAATGCCGGTCACGCGGCCTGCAATGGAGCACCCGGCCACAAACACCGAGCCCTGCATATTATACACAGCCTGCACCGCCACATGCCCCACCGAGTACAGCGAGTTATTCAGCCCCAGCGGCACACCCACTTTCAGGATGGCCGCCAGCTGCGCCTTATCATAGCCATGGGGCAGCAGGGGGAATTGCAAACCCTCGTAATTGCGGCGGGCGTACAGGATGCTGGTCAGCCAGGAAAGATACAGCGCAATGGTGGTTGCCAGCGCCGCACCGGCCACACCCATGCCCAGCACCGCCACAAAGGCAACATCCAGCACAATATTGGTCAGGCAGGAGATCAGCAGCAACAGCAAGGTGGACCGGCTGTCCCCCAGCCCGCGCAGAATACCGGCGTTCATGTTATAGCCAAGGTTGCCCAGGGTGCCCAGCGCCGTGATCCGCAGGTAGAGCACCGCATAATCAAAGGCATCTGCCGGGACCTGCATCAGCCGCAGCAGCGCCGGGCCGACAAACATTGCCAGTATCGTGACCGGGATGGCGCACAGATACAAAAACCACACCGCTGTGCGCACCAGCATGCGCAGCCCATCCGCATTGCGGCGGCCCATTTCCTGAGAAACAAGGATGGACGTCCCGTTGCCGATGCCCAAAAACACGCACAGCAGAATTTCCATTGGCTGTGTGGCGGTGCCCACCGCCGCCAGCGCGGCGGAATCACAGAAATTGCCCACCACAAGGGTATCCACCGTGCCGTAAAGCTGCTGCAAGATATTGCCCACACAGATCGGCAGGGCAAACAGTGCCGCCGATTTGATGATGGAGCCGCGGATCATATCAATTTTGCCTGTATGGCTGGCCATGCCGCAAACCACATTCCTTTCACTTTTCCAGATGTCTTTATGGCAATACCGCATAATTCTAAGTGCCGATACGGTGAGCGAGGTGCGGCAGATGCT
>ERZ1106951.1139-NODE-1139-length-24087-cov-38.333971_pt1 | contig 24087 bp, 20 predicted proteins | sample MGYA00403676_ERZ1106951 | MGnify/ENA primary metagenome ERZ1106951 (study PRJEB35170, sample SAMEA104062398) | human gut metagenome | biome: human gut; feature: human-associated habitat; material: faeces | place: Denmark | collected 2012-04-23 ...
GGCCGCTGACCTTCAGCGGGATGCAGCGGCGGGCACCGGCTTCCTTTGCCAGCGCAGCGGCCTGCTCCACAGCGGCTTTCTCACCGCCGATGACCAGCTGCCCCGGGCAGTTGTAGTTGCAGATCTGCACACAGCCCGTCTCTGCAGCCTGTTCGCAGCAGGCAGACAGTTTTTCTCTGTCCAGCCCCAGCACGGCGGTCATGCCGCAGGCAAGCCCCTTTGCGGCTTCGGCCATGGCCTTGCCCCGGAAGGCGGTCAGCTCGATGGCCTGCTTTGCGGTGAACACCCCGGCTGCCTGCAGCGCGGAGTATTCGCCCAGCGAAAGCCCCGCCAGATAGGCGGGCTTTACGCCCTTTTCGGCCAGCACAGCGGTCACGCCGCAGGCAAAGGCCACCATGCAGGGCTGGGTGTATTCGGTCTGGTTCAGAACGCCGTCCGGGTCCTCAAAGCAGACGCGGTGCAGGTCAAAATCCAGCGCCGCGCTGTCGAATGCTGCCCGGAAGGCGGGAGATTCTTCGTAAAATTCTTTGCCCATGCCGGGGTGCTGGGCACCCTGACCGGCGTATAAAACGGCAAGTTTCATTGGTTTTGCCTCCATTCGGTCACAAGTTCATCCATCAGCTCCCGGACAGTGCGCATCCGGTCGAGCCTTCCCACATTGGCCCCGCAGAAGAAAAGCCCTTCCTCCACGTTGCCCTTCACGGCTTCGATGAGCGCGTGGGTGATGCAATAGGGCACTCTGGCGGGGTCACAGGTCTTCAGGCAGCGGGCGCAGTGCTTCGGCGGGAAGCGTTTGCCTGCCGCCAATGCCTGCACCAGCGGGGTGTTCAGCGCCCGGCCCGGCATCCCAACGGGGCTGTGGATGATGCGCACATCCTCGGGCCTTGCGTTCAGCAGAACGTCCTTGTAGGTTTGGGATGCGTCGCACTCGTAGGTGGGGATAAAGCGGGTGGCAAGCTGGACACCCGCCGCACCCAGTTTGGTAAAGTGGGCCATGTCGGCCCCGGTGTACACGCCACCTGCCACAAACACGGGGATGGGGTGGCCGAACTGCACTTCAAAGGGCTGCACTTCGGCCAGAACCTCGGGCAGAATTTCGTCGAGGGTCTGGCATTTGTCTGCCAGTAGGTCGGCTTCGGCAAAGCCGAGATGTCCACCCGCTTTGCAGCCCTCAATGACCACAAAATCGGCGGTGCGGCCAAACTCCTTGGCCCAGCGGCGCAGGATGAGCTTTGCGGCCCGCCCGCTGGAAACGATGGGCGCAATGGCCACTTCCGGCGTGTTTACAAGGCCGGGCAGTTCCAGCGGCAGGCCCGCGCCGGACACCACCGCATCCACGCCCGCTTCCACGGCGGTGCGGATGGCGGCGGCGTAGTCCTGCGTGGCGACCATCGCGTTGATGGCGACCATGCCCGCGCTTTTGGCAATGGCTTTGGCCTTCTGAATTTCCGCTGCCAAAGCCCGGTGATTGGCGCTTGCCGGGTCACGGGCAAAGTCCGGTTCCCGGTAGCCCGCATCGGCGGTGGAGATGCACCCCATGCCGCCGCAGGCCGCCACGGCCCCGGCCAGCCCGCCGAGGGAAACGCCCACGCCCATGCCGCCCTGCAGGATGGGCACCTGCAGCTGCTTTTGGCCGAGGGTCAGCATTCGGCGTTCAGCGCGGCGATGCGCTGCCTCCCGCTTTCGTACAGCTCGGCAAGGATGTCGGCTACCGGGCGTACCTCGTGCAGCATGCCCGCCACCTGACCGGCCATCAGGCTGCCGGTGGCGGTATCGCCCTCAAACACGGCCCGGCGCAGACTGCCGAGGGTGAATTTTTCCAGCTCCATCTTGTCAGCACCGGCCTTTTCCTGCCGGACATACTCACGGCTCATGCGGTTTTTCAGCACGCGGACGGGCGAGCCGCCGATGCGGCCGGTGACGATGGTGTCACTGTCCTTGGCCTTGAGCAGGGCGGCTTTGTAGTTTTCGTGGATGGGGCATTCTTCGCTCACCAGCAGGCAGGTGCCCACCTGTACGCCGCAGGCACCCAGGGCCAGCGCGGCCGCCATCTGACGGCCATCCGCAATGCCGCCCGCCGCGATGACGGGCACGCTGACCGCATCCACTACCTGCGGCACCAGCGCCATGGTGGCCATTTCGCCCACATGACCGCCGCTCTCGGTGCCCTCGGCAATGACGGCGTCGATGCCCAGCGGTTCCAGATGCTTTGCCAGCACAGCAGCGGCCACCACCGGGATGACTTTGATGCCTGCAGCCTTCCACATGGGAACATACTTGCCGGGGTTGCCCGCGCCGGTGGTGACGACGGGCACGCCTTCTTCCACGACGATCTTTGCAAATTCGTCTGCCTGCGGGTGCATGAGCATGATGTTCACGCCGAAAGGCTTGTCTGTCAGCTCTTTGCAGCGGCGGATGTTCTGGCGCAGGGTGTCGGCGTTCATGCCGCCCGCGCCGATGATGCCGAGAGCTCCCGCGTTGGAGCAGGCGGCGGCAAACTCGCCGGTGGCGATGTTCGCCATGCCGCCCTGAATGATGGGGTATTTTGTCCCCAGAATTTCATTTAAAAGTTTCATATGCCTTTTCCAGCCGGCACGCCGGCGCTCACTCTTTATATTGAAAAATTGCGCCGCCCCAGGTCAGGCCGCCGCCGAAGCCGATGCAGGCCAGCAGCTGGCCCGGCTGCAGCTGGCCGCTCTCGGCCAGTTCGTTCAGGGCCACCGGGATGCTGGCGGCGCTGGTGTTGCCGTGGCGGTCCATGTTCTTGTAGAATTTCGCCGGGTCGGCCTGCAGTGCTTTCACGCAGTGGTCGATGATGCGGCTGTTGGCCTGATGGCAGACCACCCACGATAAATCATCGAGGGTCAGCTGCGTTTCGTCCAGCACGGCGTGCAGACACTTCGGCAGGGCGTCCACTGCAAAGCGGAATACCGCCCGGCCGTCCATGGTGATGGGCGCGGAGCCTGCGCGGCTGGGCCCGCCCGCGTGGATGGCGGCATCGCCGCGGGCACCCAGCATCACGGCAAAGGGCGTCGGGTCTGCCGCCAGTTCAAAGATGGCGGCCCCGGCCCCGTCGCCGAACAGCACACAGGTGGAGCGGTCGGCCGGGTCCATCAGGCGGGAAAGGGCCTCGCACCCGATGACCAGCGCGTACCGCCCGCCCAGCGTAGCCAGCAGACCGCGCGCCACCGCCGTGCCGTACAAAAAGCCGGAGCAGGCGGCGTTGATGTCCAGCGCAGGGCAGGTCTCGGGCAGGCCCAGTGCCGCCTGTACCTGACAGGCCACGCTGGGGGTCGCGTCCGGGGCCGAGAGGGTGGCACAGATGCAGCAGGCGATGTCCGCCGGGGCAAGGCCGCTGCGTGCCAGTGCCTGCTTTGCGGCGGCAATGGCCAGTGTGGCGGCAGATTCGCCCTCGGTGCACCAGTGCCGGGTGCGGATGCCGGTGCGGCTGGTGATCCAGTCGTCGCTGGTGTCCACCATGCGGCTCAGATCGTCGTTCGTGACCGTCCGGCCCGGCAGAGCCCCGCCGGTGGCAAGTAACTGGAAACCTTTCATGCGCTCCTCGTTTCTCCGATCTGGCGGTATTTTTTGTAGCGCTGGTCAGCCAACTGCTTCCCGCTCATGCGGCACAGCTCTTTCAGGTGGGCGCGCAGTGCGGCGTCCATGCGCTCAAACAGGGCCGCGTGGCCGCGCTGGGCACCACCCAGCGGCTCCGGGATCACTTCTTCCACGATGCCATCGTTGTACAAGTCCTGTGCCGTCAGCTTCATCAGCTCGCAGGCCTCGCCGCTGCGGGAGGAGTCCTTCCACAGAATGCTGGCAAAGCCCTCGGGACTCAGCACCGAGTAGACGGCATTTTCCAGCATGAGGATATGGTTCGCCACGCCCAGCGCCAGCGCACCGCCGGAGGAACCTTCGCCGGTGACAACGGCAATGACCGGTACGGTCAGGCCGCTCATCTCCATCAGATTGCGGGCAATGGCTTCGCCCTGGCCGCGCTCCTCGGCGTCCTTGCCGGGGTACGCGCCCGGCGTGTCGATGAAGGTGATGATGGGCCGGCCAAACTTTTCGGCCTGCTGCATCAGGCGCAGGGCCTTGCGGTAGCCTTCCGGCCCGGGCATGCCGAAGTTGCAGGCGAGATTTTCTTCCAGTGTGGAGCCCTTGCGGTGGCCGATGACGGTCACCGGCATCCCGTGGAACCGGGCCACACCGCCCAGGATGGCGGCATCCTCTTTGCACTGGCGGTCGCCGCGCTGCTCAAAAAAGTCGGTGAACAGGGCAGAAACCATCTCGTCGATGTGAGGGCGCTCCGGGTGCCGAGCCAGAAAGACCCGGTCCTCGGCGGTCAGCGGGCCGCAGGAGCGCAGAATTTCGTCTTCCTCGACAGCCAGCTCTGCCAGTTCGGACGCATGGGCTGTGATGGCGTCCATATCATTGCCGCTGCCTTTCAGCGCGGCGATCTGGGCGTCCAGCGGGGCCAGCTGCTCTAAAATTTCCTTAATCATGGGCGTTTCCCTCCGGCGTGAAGCTGCAAGACCTGAATGAGCGTATCCCGCAGCTGGCTGCGGGGCACCACCTGATCCACAAAGCCGTGCTCCATCTGGAACTCGCTGCGCTGGAACCCGGCGGGCAGTTTTTCACCGATGGTCTGCTCGATGACGCGGGGTCCGGCAAAACCGATCAGCGCCCCGGGCTCGGCCAGCATGATGTCGCCAAGGCTGGCAAAGCTGGCGGTGACGCCGCCGGTGGTGGGGTGGGTGAGCACGCTGACGTACAGCCCACCTTTGGCGGAAAAACGCTGGATGGCAGCGGACGTTTTTGCCATTTGCATCAGGCTGAAAATGCCCTCCTGCATCCGGGCACCGCCGCTGGCCGAAAAGATGACCAGAGGCAGGCGCTTGGCGGCGGCGTACTCCACGGCGCGGGTGATCTTGTCGCCCACGGCAGTGCTCATGCTGCCCATGAAAAAGCGGCTGTCCAGCACGGCGGCCACGCAGGCCACCCCGCCGATGCGGCCGACGGCCGTGACAGCGGCTTCGTGCAGGCCGGTCTTGCTTTGGGCGGCGGCAAGCTTTTCGTCGTAGCCGGGGAAGTGCAGCACATCCTGCGGGACAAGGTCGGCGTCCAGCTCGCGGAAGCTGCCGTGGTCCAGCACCAGACTGAGCCGGTAGTAGCCGCCAATGGGCATGTGGTAGCCGCAGTTGGGGCAGACGAAAAGGCTTTTGGCCCAGAGGGTGCGGGCGGCGCGGCGGCCGCACTGTTTGCACTCTACGAACTGGGGTTCGTGCCAGACGGCCCCGGCATCCCGCCGGGCCTTCAGCTGGAAGGTGCGCTCCCGCATCCGGCCGGGGAACAGGTCTCGGATATCGTTCATGGCCGTTCGCCTCAGACGTGTGCGGTGATGTAGTTGTAGATGTCACCCACGGTCTTGAGCTTTGCCAGCTCCTCGTCCGGGATGGACACGCCGCAGGCATCTTCCAGCGCCATGTTCAGCTCCACGGCATCCAGGCTGTCGGCTTCCAGATCCTCGGTCAGGCTGGCTTCCATGGTCACCTTGTCCTCGTCGCAGTTCAGGGTATCGACAACGATCTTTTTCATTTCTTCAAACGTCATGGTAATGTTCTCCTTTGAATCTTGTTATTATCTAAAAAGTTTGAGGTTTCTTTCGAACACGACCATTATACCCGAACCGTTGGATAAGTCAAGAAAAATAGTTAAAATATTTTATCTTTTACAATTCTGACACACTTTGCATTGCGGCTGACGGCAAAACAAAGCGCCGCCGGTGCACGAGAAATCTCGCACGCCGACGGCGCGGTTCAGGTGTTATTGGTTTTTGCTGTGGGGGGTCACTGCTTGGGGAAGGCGGTGTTCCAGGTCTGGATCACCTTGACGCGGGTCACCCAGCCGTTGGGGCGGAAGGTGGTCTCGCCGGGAGCAGTCAGGATGCCCTGCTCCACGCACCACTGGGCGGCCTTGGCCATTTCGGGCTCGGACACGTCGGTGAAGGCGGGCTGGTTCTCGGGTTCCGGTGCGCCCTTTGCGCCCCAGATGAGCCAGGTCAGCTGGCCGCGGTTCACGGGGATGTCGGCCCCGGCGGGGGACGGGGTATAGGTGAGCTGGCCGCTCAGAGCACGGCCGCTCTCGTTCTTTACCTTTATAATAGCATCCCCGCGCGGCCCGCCGACGCGGTTCGACACGAATCGACCTGTGCACAATTTTGGATAATTCTGCCCTTTCTTTTGTGAAATTGTTTCATTCTGACAAAGGCCCAAACTTCTTGACAGGGCCCCGGAATCATGTTAAACTGAATCCACTTTGAAAAAAGCACAAATGCGTTGACGGGGAAAAAACGATTTTCTTCTGCGTGCAGAGAGCCGCCGGTTGGTGCAAGGCGGGTGCAGAGGGCTTCGGTTACTGGCCCCTGAGCGGCAGGGCTGAACGGGAAGTAGGCTCTGACGGACGCCCACCGTTACAAGGGCAGCGATTCGCTGCAAAAAGCCGATCGTGCAAAGTGGCTGTATCCACAAAAGGTGCAGCAAAGAGAGTGGTACCACGGGTGCCCTGTAGTTTGAACTTTACAGGCTCTCGTCTCTCAAGGTTTTCGCCTTGAAAGACGGGAGCCTTTTCGTATGTATGCCATGTGCTGAGTGATGTATTTCCCCGCGCAGCGGGGAAATACACACATTCCCGTTTGCATGGCGAAACAAAAAGTGCATTTGCTTAGGAGGACACGCAAGATGATGGACGCAACCAAGTACGCTCCGGGTTACTACCCGGTTCCCGCCGGTTATGACAGCTGGGTCAAGAAAGACCACATTGAAAAAGCACCGGCATGGTGCAGTGTGGACCTGCGCGACGGCAACCAGGCCCTGATCGTGCCCATGAGCTTGGAGGAAAAGCTGGAGTTCTTCCAGATGCTGGTGAAGATCGGCTTCAAGGAGATCGAAGTCGGCTTCCCCGCCGCCAGCGAGACCGAGTACGAGTTCCTGCGCACCCTGATCGAGAAGGACATGATCCCGGAGGATGTCACCGTGCAGGTGCTGACCCAGTGCCGCGACCACATCATCCGCAAGACCTTCGAGGCCGTCAAGGGCGCACCCCGTGCGGTCATCCACTTCTATAACTCCACCTCCGTGGCGCAGCGTGAGCAGGTGTTCCACAAGAGCAAAGAGGAGATCAAGAAGATCGCCACCGACGGTGCCAAGCTGGTCAAGCAGCTCAGCGAGGAGTACGAAGGCAACTTCCTGTTCGAGTACAGCCCCGAAAGCTTCACCGGCACTGAGGTGGATTACGCCGTGGATGTGTGCAACGCCGTGCTGGACATCATGCAGCCCACCCCGGAGCGCCCGATGATCATCAACCTGCCCGTCACCGTCGAGATGAGCATGCCGCACGTCTACGCAAACCAGATCGAGTACTGCGACAAGCACCTGAAATACCGCGACAGCGTGATCATCTCCACCCACCCCCACAACGACCGCGGCACCGGCGTGGCCTGCGCCGAGCTGGCTGTTCTGGCCGGTGCCCAGCGCGTGGAGTGCTGCCTGTTCGGCAATGGCGAGCGCACCGGCAACGTGGACGCCGTCACCCTCGCCATGAACATGTACAGCCACGGCGTGGACCCGAAGCTGGACTTCTCCGATATGCCGGAAATTTGTGCCACCTACGAGCGCGTGACCCGGATGCACATCTACGAGCGCAGCCCGTATGCCGGTCAGCTGGTGTTCGCTGCCTTCTCCGGCAGCCATCAGGACGCCATTGCAAAGGGCATGGCCTACCGCAAGGAGCACGGCGAGCACCGCTGGACCTGCCCCTACATCCCCGTTGACCCCCACGACATCGGCCGCACCTACGATGCCGACGTTATCCGCATCAACAGCCAGAGCGGCAAGGGCGGCATCGGCTTTGTGCTGGAGCAGAACTACGGCTACAACCTGCCCCCGAAGATGCGCGAGGCACTGGGCTACAAGGTCAAGAGCGTATCCGACCACAACCACAAGGAGCTGAGCGCAGGCGAAGTGCTGCACATCTTTGAGGATGCCTTCCTCAACCGCTGCAAGCCGCTCAACGTTATTGAAGCACACTTTGCACAGGTGGGCGGCATCACCGCCACCGTCACGCTGGAGCTGAACGGTCAGCGCAAGGTGGTCACTTCGGTGGGCAACGGCCGTCTGGACGCTGTGGCAAATGCCATCCAGAGCGCTACCGGCATGGACTTCCACCTGGAGACCTACTCCGAGCACAGCCTGGACGAAGGCTCCACCTCCCGCGCAGCCTCTTACGTGGGCCTTGTCTGGGGCGACCAGACCGTCACCTGGGGTGCCGGCACCGACACCGATATCATCGTGGCCGGTATCAAGGCTCTGGTGAGCGCCATTAACAATAAGTAAAATCCTCAATAGAGAGAGCATCAAAAGGAGAATGAACCATGGGAATGACCCTGACGCAGAAGATCCTTGCCGCACATGCCGGGCTTGCCGAGGTCAAGGCAGGCCAGCTCATCAACGCAAAACTGGACATCGTGCTGGGCAACGATATCACCACCCCCGTCGCCATCAACGAGTTTGAAAAGGCCGGTTTTGACGGCGTGTTCGACAAAGAGCACATTGCCATCGTGCTGGACCACTTTGTGCCCAACAAGGACATCAAGAGTGCCACCCAGTCCAAGCAGTGCCGCGAGTTTGCCAACAAATACGACATCCTCAACTTCTACGATGTGGGCCAGATGGGCATTGAGCACGCTCTGCTGCCGGAAAAAGGCATCGTGACCGCAGGCGACTGCGTCATTGGTGCGGACAGCCACACCTGCACCTACGGTGCACTGGGCGCGTTCTCCACCGGCGTTGGCTCCACCGACATGGCCGCTGGCATGGCCACCGGCATGGCATGGTTCAAGGTGCCTGCCGCCATTAAGTTCGTGCTGAAGGGCAAGTTCAGCCCCCGCGTCTCCGGCAAGGACCTGATCCTGCACATCATCGGCATGATCGGCGTGGACGGTGCGCTGTACAAGTCCATGGAGTTCACCGGCCCGGGCGTTGCATCCCTGACCATGGACGACCGCCTGTGCATCTGCAATATGGCCATCGAGGCCGGTGCCAAGAACGGCATCTTCCCGGTGGACGAGGTGACCAAGGCGTATCTGAACGGCCGCAGCCAGCGCACCCCCGTGTACTACGAAGCCGACCCGGATGCCGAGTACGAAAAGACCATTGAAATTGATCTGGACAAGCTGGAGCCCACCGTCAGCTACCCGCACCTGCCCGAGAACACCCACCTTGCCAGTGAGGGCAAGGGCATCAAGATCGACCAGGTGGTCATCGGCAGCTGCACCAACGGACGGCTGGAGGACATGGAAGCCGCCTACAACGTGCTGAAGGGCAAGCACATCGCCAAGGGCGTGCGCGGCATCATCATCCCCGCCACCATGGCCGTGTACAAGGAGTGCATCCTGCGCGGCTGGACCACCGCCTTCATCGACGCGGGCTGCATCGTGTCCACCCCCACCTGCGGCCCGTGCCTGGGCGGCTACATGGGCATTCTGGCCGAGGGCGAGCGCTGCGTTTCCACCACCAACCGCAACTTTGTGGGCCGCATGGGCCATGTCAAGAGCGAAGTGTATCTGGCTTCCCCCGCCACCGCCGCCGCCAGCGCACTGACCGGCTACATCACCGACCCCCGCACGGTCTGATCGGAAAGGAGCACAACAATGAACGCAAAAGGTTCTGTTTTCAAATACCCGGATAACGTGGATACCGACGTCATCATCCCGGCCCGCCACCTGAACACCCAGGACGCCAAGGAGCTGGCCAGCCACTGCATGGAGGACATCGACAAGGACTTCGTCAAGAATGTGAAGGACGGCGACATCATGGTGGGCGGCTGGAACTTCGGCTGCGGCTCCTCCCGTGAGCATGCACCGCTGTGCATCAAGACCGCCGGTATTTCCGTCGTCATCGCCAAGAGCTTTGCCCGCATCTTCTACCGCAACAGCATCAACATCGGCCTGCCCATCATGGAGTGTCCGGAGGCTGTGGATGCCATCAGCGCAGGCGATACCGTCAGCGTGGATTTTGACACCGGCATCATCACCGACGAGACCAACGGCAAGGTGTTCCACGCCGAACCATTCCCGCCGTTCATTCAGGAGATCATTTCGGCAGGCGGTTTGATGAAGTCCATCAAGAATAAGCAGTAACGCAGGTTTTGTCGCGGCTGCGCCGCGACAAAACTGCCTTATCCAAAATAGAAGGAGCTTTCCATGGAAAAAAACATTGCTGTCATCTGGGGCGACTGCTCCAGCCCGGAGATCGTCAAGCAGACCATCCGCGTGCTTGACAAGGTGGCCGAAAAGTACGGCCACACCTTCCACTACACCGACGCTGCCATGGGCGGCGAAGCCATTGATAAATACGGCGACCCGCTGCCCCAGCACGAGCTGGACAAGTGCCTGGCTGCCGACAGCGTGCTGCTGGGTGCCGTGGGCGGTCCCAAGTGGGAGGGCCTGCCCGGTGAGCAGCGCCCGGAGAAGGGCCTGCTGCGCCTGCGTGCGGGCATGGGCCTGTACTCCAACAACCGCCCGGCCAAGATCTGGCCGCAGCTGGCCCCGGCCAGCCCCCTGAAGCCCGAGATCGTGGCCCAGGGCATTGATTTCATCATTGTTCGTGAGCTCATTGGCGGCGTGTACTTCGGCAATCACGAGACCCACACCCTCGAGAATGGTGAGAAGCAGGCCATCGACTCCATGCCCTACTCCGAGCACGAGATCGAGCGCATTGGCCGCATCGGCTTTGAGACGGCTCAGAAGCGCCGCAAGAAGCTCTGCTGTGTGGACAAAGCAAACGTGCTGGATACCAGCCGCCTGTGGCGCAGCGTGATGCACCGCCTGCAGGCCGAGTACCCGGACGTGGAGTACAGCGAGATGTTCGTGGACAACTGCGCCATGCAGATCGTCAAGAACCCCGCTCAGTTTGACGTCATCGTTACCGAGAACATGTTCGGCGATATCCTCTCGGACGAGGCTTCCATGATCACCGGCTCCATCGGCATGATCCCGTCCTCCTCTCTGGGCGACGGCACCCGCGGCCTGTACGAGCCCATCCACGGCTCTGCACCCGACATTGCGGGCAAGGATATCGTCAACCCCACCGCCTGCATCCTGTCCGCTGCCATGATGCTGCGCTACTCCTTCGGCATGGCCGAGGAAGCCGACGCCATTGAGAACGCCGTGAACAAGGTGCTGGACAAGGGCCTGCGCACTGCCGACAACATGAGCGAAGGCTGCACCTGCCTGGGCTGCACCGCCATGGGCGACGCCATCCTGGCCGAAATTTAAACGATAAAACAGCGAACGCCCCCGGCTTCGAGGAACAGAAGCCGGGGGCGTTTTTTTCGGTTTGCGCGGCAGGGGAACGGGGGCGTTACTCTGCGTCGTCCCTGTTCAGGATCTCCATGAATTCTTCGCCGGTGATGGTCTCTTTCTGGTACAGGTACTGGGCCAGCTCGTCCAGCTTGGCGCGGTTATCGGTGAGGATCTTCACGGCCTTTTCGTGCTGGGCCTTCACCAGCTCCACCACCTTCTGGTCGATCTCGCGCTGGGTCTGGGCAGAGCAGGCCAGCGAGGTGTCGCCGCCCAGATACTGGTTGGAGACGGTCTCCAGCGCCACCATGTCAAAGTCGCTGCTCATGCCGTAGCGGGTGATCATGGCGCGGGCCAGCTTGGTGGCCTGCTCGATATCGTTGGAAGCGCCGGTGGTGATGGAACCGAACACCACTTCCTCAGCGGCACGGCCGCCGGTGAGGGTGGCAATCTTGTTTTCTAGCTCAGTCTTGTCCATCAGGTAGTGGTTGCCCTCGTCCACCTGCATGGTGTAGCCCAGGGCACCCGAGGTGCGGGGGATGATGGTGATCTTCTGCACCGGGGCGGAGTTGGTCTGCTTGGCTGCCACCAGCGCGTGGCCGATCTCGTGGTAGGCCACGATGCACTTTTCCTGATCGGTCAGGATGGAGTTCTTCTTCTGGTAGCCTGCAATGACCACCTCGATGCTTTCCTCCAGATCGGACTGGGTCACGCTCTTGCGGCCCGCCCGCACGGCCCGCAGGGCGGCTTCGTTGACGATGTTGGCAAGCTCTGCGCCAGAGGCACCGGAGGCCATGCGTGCCACCGTGTTGAAGTCCACCCCCGGGGCGATCTTGACCTTTTTGGCGTGCACCTTCAAGATCTCCTCGCGGCCCTTCAGGTCCGGCAGCTCCACGGGCACCCGGCGGTCGAACCGCCCGGGACGGGTCAGGGCGGGGTCCAGCGAATCCGGGCGGTTGGTGGCAGCCAGAATGATGACGCCGGTGTTGCCCTCAAAGCCGTCCATCTCGGTGAGCAGCTGGTTCAGGGTCTGCTCGCGCTCATCGTTGCCGCCGAGATTGCCGCTGTTGCGCTTCTGGCCGATGGCGTCGATCTCATCAATGAACACGATGCAGGGGGCTTTTTCCTTGGCCTGCTTGAACAGGTCGCGCACCTTGGACGCGCCCATGCCCACGAACATCTCCACGAACTCCGAACCGGAGATGGAGAAGAAGGGCACGTTGGATTCGCCTGCCACGGCCTTGGCCAGCATGGTCTTGCCGGTGCCCGGAGGGCCCACCAGCAGGATGCCCTTGGGCATGGAAGCACCGATCTCCTCATACTGCTTGGGGTCGTGGAGGTAGTTCACAATCTCCTGCAGGTTCTCTTTCGCTTCGTCCTCACCGGCCACATCCGTAAAACGGATGCCGTGGGTGGACTGCACATACACTTTGGCGTTGGATTTGCCCGCGCCGCCGAACATCATGGCACCGGGGCCGCCGCCGGCTTTCTCCATCAGCTTTTTGTTCATCTGGTTGCCGATGAAGCTGAACAGCAGGATGGGCAGCACGAACCACACCAGGAAGCTGACCAACGGCGAACCCTGCTCCACGATCTCGCTGGAGAAGGTGGCACCGGCGGCATACAGCCGCTCGGTGAGGTTCGGGTCGTTCATCAGGCCGGTCTTGTAGACCTGGGTCTCGTCCTTATCGGTGAAGATGATCTGGTTGGATTCGATATCCACCCGGCCGATGTTCTGCTCCTCGGTCATGGTCATAAAGGTGCCGTAGTCCACTTCCTTGATCCGTCGCTGGCTGAACCAGGGCACCAGGACCAGGTCGAGCACCAGCAGCACGCAAAGCACGATGGCGTAATAGATGGCCAGCGGCTTGCGGGAAGGCTTGACTTCTTTCATGGGGGTCCTCCTCTTTTATAATAATGTATCCGTCCGGGCAGCCGGGGCGTTTTGTCCGACCCTCGTCCGGGAAAGGCTGCTGAGTGTAGTATAGCACAGCCGCCCGGACCCGAACAGCGATTCGAGGATGACTTTGCAAAAACTTATCAATTTCTTAACAAAGGACGAAAAAAAAAAAATAAAATTTTCCGGGCGGGTGCAATAATCCCTGCTGCCCATCCGTTTACAAGACAGAACGGCGGAACACTAGCCCCGCCGCCAAACCCTGATCCGGAACATCAAGCTGAAATTTGCGCGGCCCGCAAGGCCGCCATCATTGGAGGTTTTTCTTATGAAGTGCAACAACAAGATCGTCCGTACCCTCACCGGTGCCGTCGTGGTGCTGGGTGCCGCCGCCATGCTCAGTGTGGGTGCCTTTGCCGCCGAGACTGCCGACCTTGCCGACCCCGTGGCGGCAGGCTATCTGCCCCCGCAGGAGCAGATGGTGCAGGGGGACATCGCCCTGCACAGCGCCGATGTGGCGATCGGCGAAAAGGACCCCACCTACGGCGGCTACGGCGCACCGGAGGGAAACCCCATTCAGGGCAACATCATGCTGATCTCCGGCGATGAGCTGGCCGCCCCGTCCGCAGATGCAGCGGCGAAAAAGAGCGAGGCCCGCTACACCGTTAAGGGCCTGTTCGGCAGGGAAGTGCTGTACACTGCCCGCCAGAAGGACAGCGTGCTGACGCTGGATGTGCCCGCCGGCTGCGCCACCTTCCGCACCACCGTGCAGGACATGCAGACCCTGCTGAACGAGGGTGTGAGCACGCTGGTGGTCCAGACCGAGAAGGGTTCCACCACCCTGAACCTGTCCCTGCTGGTGGAGGGCCAGAAGGGCACCGACCGCGTGGTGCTGCGCCGCATGGGCAGCACCACCACCCTGAGCGTGGGCCTGCGCTGCCGCCGCGATCTGCTGATCGGCCGCTGAGGCTGACGCAGAACTGCCTCGAAAGGCTGCTGCACCAGGAAGGTGCAGCAGCCTTTTTGCTTTTTCTGTTAAGTTTTTGAAAATTTGCGCAGATGTCTTTGCAAAGTCTGACGGGAGATGTTATAGTTAAATTGAAACACTATGCATTCCCGACAGAAAGGAAAAAACGCCATGGAACATTTTGTGGAGTTTGAGGATGTCTGCAAATATTACCAGACCGGCAGCGTGAAGATCGCCGCCGCCGACCACATGAGCTTTTATGTGGACAAGGGGGAGTTCTGCATCATCGTGGGCCCCTCCGGCGCGGGCAAGACCACCCTGCTGAACATTCTGGGCGGCATGGACAGCTGCGATGAGGGCAGCGTCTGGCTGGACGGGCGGAACGTGGCACGCTTTACCCCCAAGGAGCTGACCACCTACCGCCGCTACGACGTGGGGTTCGTGTTCCAGTTCTACAATCTGGTGCAGAACCTGACCGCGCTGGAAAATGTGGAGCTTGCCAGCGAGATCTGCCGTGACCCGCTGGACCCCTCCGAGACGCTGCGCAGCGTGGGGCTGGGCGAGCGGCTGAACAACTTCCCAGCCCAGCTGTCCGGCGGCGAGCAGCAGCGTGTGTCCATCGCCCGCGCGCTGGCAAAGAACCCCAAGCTGCTGCTGTGCGACGAGCCCACCGGCGCGCTGGACTACAAGACCGGCAAGCAGGTGCTGGCCCTTTTGCAGGACACCTGCCGCCGCACCGGCCGCACCGTCATCGTCATTACCCACAACACCGCCCTGACCGGCATGGCAGACCGCATCATTCAGGTGCGCAGCGGTCAGATCGTGTCCAATCAGGTGAACGAGCACCCGGTTCCGGTGCAGGAGATCGAGTGGTGATATCATGCTGAAGAGTTATCGCAAAAACATCCTGCGGGAGATGAAGGGCAACCTGAGCCGCATGGTCTCGCTGTTCGGCATCGCGGCGCTGGGCGTGATGATGCTGACCGGCCTGATGTGCATTGCGCCCGATATGCGCAGCGCCGGGCAGGAATACTATGTGCAGCAGAACGTGTTCGACCTGCGGGTGCTGTCCACGCTGGGCCTGACAGAACAGGACATCGCCGCCATCGCAGCGGTGGACGGGGTGGAAGCCGTGCAGCCGGTGAAGTATCAGGACGTGGAAGCGCAGTGGCAGGGCCGCGAGGACACCATCGTGGTGCGGCTGCAGCAGCTGCCCGCCGACCCGCAGGTGGATACCCCGGAAAACATGGACCGCCTTGTGCTGCGCAGCGGACGGATGCCGCAGGCAGACGATGAGTGCGTGGTGCATGTCATGGGCTACGAGGACCCGGTGGAGCTGGGCACGGTGCTGACCCTGCCGGAGGACACCGAAAACGTCCGTAAAAAGCAGTACACCGTGGTGGGCACCGTGCAGGACCCCCAGCACATCTCCACCGACCGGGAGAGCAGCACCGCAGGCAGCGGGCAGCTGAACGCTATCGTGTTCCTGCCCGAGGGCAGCCTGACCACGGATTATTACACAGTGTGTTATATCAAGGCGGAAAATGCCGGCCTGTACGACAACTACTCCGAGGAATATCAGGCGGCAGTGGATGCCGTGGCAGAGAACATCAAGGCCATCCAGTCCCAGCGGTGCGACATCCGGCGGGCGGAACTGATCGAGGATGCCAACGCAAAGCTGACCGATGCCCGGGCAGAGTACGACAGCCAGAAGGCGCAGGCCGAGCAGAAGTTTGCCGAAGCGGAACAACAGCTGGCAGACGCGCAGGCGCAGCTGGACAGCGCCAAAGCCCGGCTGGATGCGGGCGAAGCGGAGCTTGCCGCCAACAAAAAGGCCCTGCCCGATACCATGCAGAGCGGTGCCGACACGCTGGTGACCAGCGAGGCGCAGGTGCTGGAATTTGAGGAGCAGCTGCAGCAGATGGAGCTGCTGGTGAACCTGAAAAAGGTGGCAGACCCCCTTCTGGACTACGCCGAGACCGCCCTGAACAACGCCCGCAAGGCGCTGGACGAGGCCGAGCCGGAGGACGAGGAATACACAGAGCTGCGGGACGCCCTGCAGAAGGCGCAGGACGGCTACGACAACATCAACGGACAGCTGCAGGGCTATCAGGCACAGCTGGACGCAGGCAAACAGCAGATGTACCAGCAGGGGCTGATCTCTTCCCCCACGCTGGACAATGACCGGCTCATCACCGAGGCGAAGGCGGCGCTGCGCAAGATGAAGCTGCAGCTTCTGCAGGGACAGCTGCAGCTGACCACCGGCACCGCCACCGCCTACACCCAGTTTGACGCCGCCCGGCAGCAGCTGGATGCGGGCTGGCAGGAGTACAATGACGGTGTGCAGCAGCTGGCGGACTCCCGCGCGGAGTACCAGAGCCAGAAAGCCGATGCCGAAGAAAAACTGGCGCAGGGCCTTGCCCAGCTGAACGACGCCGAGGAGCAGGTCAGCCAGATCAAAAGCGGCGAGTGGTATGTGCTGGACCGGGGGTCCACCCTCAGCTTTGTCACCTTTGAGCAGTACGCCGACCGCATGGACGCCATCGCCCGGGTGTTCCCGGTGTTCTTCTTCCTGGTGGCGGCACTGGTGGCCACCACCACCATGACCCGCATGGTGGACGAGAACCGTCTGCAGATGGGCACCCTGAAGGCGCTGGGCTACACCAAGGCCGCCATTGCGGGCAAGTATCTGTTCTATGCCCTCAGTGCCACGGTGCTGGGCAGCATCGTGGGCATGGTCATCGGCTTTGTGGTGTTCCCCTTCATCATCTGGAACGCCTATCAGCTGATCTTTGACCTGCCCACCTTCACCCTGCGCTTCTACCCGGGCATGGCGGCAGCCAGCGTGGCGCTCAGCGCTGCGGTCATCGGCCTTGCCACATGGAGCGCCTGCCGCTCCAGCCTGAAGGAGCGCACCGCCGCGCTGCTGCTGCCCCGGGCCCCGGTGGCGGGCAAGCGCATCTTTCTGGAGTACATCACCCCGCTGTGGAAGCACATGAGCTTTTCGCAAAAGACCACCGCCCGCAACCTGTTCCGCTATAAAAAGCGCTTCTTTATGACGGTGCTGGGCGTGGCGGGCTGCACAGCATTGCTGCTCATCGGCTTTGGCCTGCAGGACTCGCTGCTGCCCATCGTGGACAAGCAGACCTCGCAGCTGACCCACAACGACATGACCGTTTCCTTCCGCGACGAAAAGGCCCTGACCAATGAGGGCGGGCTTGCCGATGCGCTGAAGCAGGCGGGAACGGTGGACAGCTGGGGTGTGTTCTACGTCAAGTCCACCACCCTGTACAACGAGGCCGGTGACAGCGCCGAAATCAGCGTGGTGGGCGCGCAGAAGGACGCCGACATGACCAGCTGCTTCACCTTCCGCACCCGGAAGGACCACGAGGAAATCCCCTTTGACGACAGCAGCGTCATCCTGACCGAAAAGACCGCCCTGAATCTGGGCGTGAAGGTGGGAGACACCCTGTATGTGGAAGGCACCGATGGGCGGCGGGTGCCGGTGACCCTGACCGGCATCACCGAAAACTACATGTTCACCCGGCTGTATCTGTCCAACGCCCAGCTGAAGAGCTATCTGGACGGCGAACCGGCGTGGAACACCGTCTACGGCCTGACCCACTGCAAAAACGATACCGAGTACAACGCCCTGCGGGCAAGGCTGCTGGAGTGCAGCTATGTCAGCGGCGTCAGCTTTACCGAGGACACCAACTCGATGTTCGACAACCTCATCGTCAGCCTGAACTCGGTGGTGGTGCTGATCATCGTCTGCGCGGCGGCGCTGGCAGCCGTGGTGCTGTACAACCTCATCAGCGTCAACCTTGCCGAGCGCAAAAAGGAGCTTGCCACCATCAAGGTGCTGGGCTTCTACGACAAAGAGGTCTACCGCTATATCTTCCGCGAGATCGAGCTGCTGGCGCTCATCGGCTCCGGCGTGGGCCTGCTGCTGGGCATCCCGCTGCACCGGTTCATCATCCTGACGGTGGAGATGGACCAGCTGATGTTCATCCGCACCATCGCCCCCCACAGCTATCTGCTGTCGGTGGCACTGACCATGCTGTTCACCGTTGTCGTCTGCCTTGGCATGCGCCGCCATGTCAAGCGCATCAGCATGGTGGAAAGCATGAAGGCACCGGAATAACGAGAAAAGAAAAAGTCATCTGCAGCCGGTCGGCTGCAGATGACTTTTTTGCTATGGAGAGGGTGCTCAGATGAAGGCTTTCAAAGGGGGAGGCAAGAAGCGCTCCCGTTATGCCCTTGGCTCCCCCTTCGGGGGAGCTGGCATCGCGCAGCGATGACTGAGAGGGTTTGTTACTGTAAGATCGGCAGCGCGGCCACTTCTGCCGCCACTTCGTCAGCCTGCTGCTGGGTGAACACCCGGCACTTGACCATCCGCTTCAGCACCACCTGCGCCCGCTTGAGGGCCAGTTCCGGGTTGCTGGCGTAGGCAGAGGGGGCGTTGGGCAGGCCTGCCAGATAGACCGCTTCGGCGTCGGTGAGCTCGGCAGCCGTCTTGCCGAAGTAGCCCTCGGCGGCTTCCTCGATGCCATAGCAGCCGTTGCCGAAATAGATCGTGTTGGCATACATCTCGAAGATCTGCTGTTTTGAGTAGGCCTTTTCCATGTCGATGGCCGCAAAGGCTTCGGCAGCCTTGCGGGTCAGCCGCTTTTCCTGCGTGAACAGGGCATTCTTGGCCAGCTGCTGGGTCAGGGTGCTGCCGCCCTCGGCCAGCGACCGGGTGCGCAGATCGTACAGCAGCGCCCGGAAGATGGCCCCGGGGTCGATGCCTTTATGGGTCATGAAGTGCTCGTCCTCGGTGCAGATCACCGCCTGCACATAGATTTGCGGCAGCTGGTCGTAGGCCGCATAGTGGGTGTGGCTGCTGATGGTATCATACAGCGTGGCAATGGGCGTGACGCTGGCCGCGCTCTGATAAAGCTGACGGCCCTGATACACGAACCACCCGCCCGCCGCCAGCAGCAACAGCAGCAAAACCAGCAGTACCGTGAGCAGAGAGCGCTTGAGAAAACAGAAAAACCGGTGGAACATCGGGGAACTCCTTTGTTTTTTGGAAAATCACCATGCGGTAGGAACGTTACGCACCTATTATAACGGGCGTTTTTGAAGGTTCTGTGTAGGGCAGCTTGACAAAAGCTTAAGATTTCACTATACTACAACTAGAAAAGGCGCTGCCCGCAAGGGTCAGCTCCCATACCCGATCATCAAAATCAAAAGAGATTGACTGCGCGAGTTTGCGAGGCTGGGCGGTCAATCTCTTTTGTCATGTTTGCCTTCGATGTACGGTAACACCTGCAGCGTAATGTCCACCGTCCCGTGGATCACGGTGATGATGAGCGTCAGCAGAGCCAGAGTTTCCAGCAGCGTCATTTGGCATCCCCCCTTTGCCAGCAGGCTTGGGAAGATTTACACTTCAAAAAAGTTCCTTTCCCGGCGGCACAGACCGCTCCGAAGAACGAACTGCACAAGCTGGGCATGGAAGCATGACCACCTGTGATGCAGGCAGCACCTATCCACCACTCCATACGGGGTGGTGTTTTTAGTTTAGCATACTTTTGCGCGGAATACAACTGGGGGCCTGTCTCTCCCTATAGTCCTACTTTTAACAGAACTGCACAACCCGGGCAGTGCAAAATGGGAAAGCCATCGTGCAGAAAATGCAATCTGCAAAAAAGTGGAATTAACCTATTGACAAACTGGGTAAGATGGAATATAATGCAAACAACAAATCCACAAACCTAGTGGGGAATTGAAATTAAGATTTCCCGAGCATCCGGTTTGTAGATGAGTGGGAAAGAAATTTTTTGAAAGGAGGGCACGAAAAATGAAGCTGATTTGGAACAACCTGCTGCATGCAAACTTCCGCTGTGGGCGAATGTGCGGTGACCGGGCAGAACATCTGGCTGTGAACTGTACGATGCCCTCTTGTTGTGCACGAATGTGTACCCGAATGTGACATTGACAGAATCGCCTTGAATTGTGTTTGCCCGGTGCGCCTTGTATCACGCATCGGGATTTTTTGTATCAGAAAATTATACTAAATGTTGAAATAGAGAGGTAAAATACTATGTCTAACTATAAATTTGAGACCCTGCAGCTTCACGTTGGCCAGGAGCAGGCCGATCCCGCAACCGATTCCCGCGCAGTGCCCATCTACCAGACCACTTCCTACGTCTTCCGCAACAGCCAGCACGCTGCTGACCGCTTCGGTCTGGCCGACGCAGGCAACATCTACGGCCGCCTGACCAACTCCACCCAGGACGTCTTCGAGAAGCGCATCGCTGCTCTGGAAGGCGGCGTGGCTGCTCTGGCTACCGCTTCCGGTGCTGCTGCCATCACCTACACCATCGAGGCTCTGGCACAGGCCGGTGACCACATCGTGGCCCAGAAGACCATCTACGGCGGCAGCTACAACCTGCTGGAGCACACCCTGACCCAGTTCGGCGTCAAGACCACCTTCGTGAACGCCCACGACCTGGCCGAGGTGGAGAACGCCATCCAGTCCAACACCAAGGCCGTCTATCTGGAGACCCTGGGCAACCCCAACAGCGATATCCCCGACATCGACGCTATCGCAGCCATCGCTCATAAGCACGGCCTGCCGCTGGTCATTGATAACACCTTCGGCACCCCGTACCTGATCCGTCCCATCGAGCACGGCGCAGACATCGTGGTGCACTCCGCCACCAAGTTCATCGGCGGCCACGGCACCACCCTGGGCGGCATCATCGTGGACAGCGGCAAGTTCGACTGGAAGGCCAGCGGCAACTACCCCAACATCGCCGCCCCGAACCCCAGCTACCACGGCGTTTCCTTTGCCGAGGCTGCAGGCCCCGCCGCTTTCGTCACCTACATCCGCGCCATTCTGCTGCGTGATACCGGCGCGACCATCTCTCCGTTCAACGCCTTCCTGCTGCTGCAGGGCACCGAGACCCTGAGCCTGCGCATTGAGCGCCATGTGGAGAACACCAAGAAGGTCGTGGAGTTCCTGGCCAACCATCCGCAGGTCGAGAAAGTCAACCACCCCTCTCTGCCGGATCACCCGGACCATGCCCTGTATGAGAAGTACTTCCCCAACGGCGGTGCTTCCATCTTTACCTTCAACATCAAGGGCGGCCGTGAGGAAGCCTTTAAGTTCATCGACAACCTGAAGGTCTTCTCCCTGCTGGCAAATGTGGCCGACGTCAAGAGCCTGGTCATCCACCCGGCTTCCACCACCCACAGCCAGCTGAACGATGAGGAGCTGGCCGAGCAGCAGATCTATCAGAATACCATCCGCCTGTCCATCGGCACCGAGCACATCGACGACATCATTGCCGACCTGGAAGCCGGTTTCGCAGCCGTCCGCGGCGAATAAATCTTCCGCCCGTCTCCCGAACTCCGGCGGAACATGTACCTTTTGCCTTGTCTCCTGAAAAATAAACTCTCCTGAATTCCTGATTCCAAAACACGCAGAACGCCCCGCCTGAACAAGGCCGGGGCGTTTTGTGTTGTAGGGAATGTGCGGCGCGCCCTCTCAGGTTTTTGCTGTCTGCCTCTTGACAAATAAAAATATCCTCATATAATTATCGATGGTAATTATCTTTGGTAATCTTTGTCTCAAAAAGGAGTTCCTCATGACCGTTGAACACATCAAGCAGCTGATGGATGCCTGCTACCTGGCCAAGCGCGCGCGGGACATGCTGCCGCCGCTGCCGGACGGGGTGCAGCCCTCCTACATCCGGTATCTGGACACCATCCAGAAGCTGCAGTCTCAGGGCAGGCGGGTGCGCGTGTCGGACCTGAGCGACGCGCTGGGGCTGCCGCGCCCGGGCGTGACCCGCACCGTAAAGGAGATGGAAGCGCAGGGCTACCTGCAAAAGCAGGTCTCGGCCGAGGATGGCCGGGTGACCTACCTGCAGCTCACCGCAGCGGGGGAGCAGCTCTCCCGCGAGTACGACGCCGACTATTTCCGGGCGCTGGCCCCGGCGCTGGACGGCATCTCGGATGCGGACGCCATGTGCACCATCCGCACCCTCGAAGCCTTTTATCAGGTGATGTATGAAAGGAGAAATACCCTTGAAAAATGATCGTTCGGATTTCACGCAGGGCAGCATCCTGAAAAAGCTGGCCCTGTTCATGCTGCCCATTCTGGGCGCACTGGTGCTGCAGGCGGCCTACGGCGCAGTGGATCTGCTGGTGGTGGGCCGCTTTGGCAGCACCTCAGGCCTGTCGGCGGTGTCCACCGGCAGCCAGGTGCTCAACCTCGTCACCTTCGTGGTCACCCAGTTCGCCATGGGCATCACGGTGCTCATCGCCCGCTATCTGGGTGAAAAGCGGCCCCAGTACATCGGGCAGGTCATCGGCGGCGGCGCGGTGGTGTTTGCCCTGATGGCAGCCGTGCTGTTCGTGGCGCTGGTGGGGTTTGCCCGGGGCATCTCGGTGCTGATGCAGGCCCCGGCGGAAGCGCTGGACCTGACGGCCAGCTATGTGCGCATCTGCGGTGCAGGCATCTTCTTCATTGTGGCCTATAATGTGCTTTCGGCCATCTTCCGCGGCCTTGGTGACAGCAAGTCGCCGCTGCTGTTTGTGCTGGTAGCCTGCATCGTGAATGTCTTCGGCGATCTGCTTCTGGTGGCCGGGCTGCACCTGGATGCCGCTGGTGCGGCCATCGCCACCGTGGCGGCACAGGCCGTCAGTGTGGTGTGCGCGGTGGCCATGCTGCTCAAAAAGAAAAAAGAGCTGCAGTTCAAACTGCAAAAGAGTGATTTCCGGCTGAATGCCCAGTGCCGCAAGTTCCTGGCCATCGGCCTGCCTCTGGCCCTGCAGGAATTTCTGACCCAGATGTCTTTTCTGGCCCTGTGTGCCTTCGTGAATCGGCTGGGTCTGGAGGCCTCCTCCGGCTACGGTGTAGCCAGCAAGATCGTCAACTTCGCCATGCTGATCCCCAGCGCTCTCATGCAGTCCATGGCGTCCTTTGTCTCTCAGAACATCGGCGCGGGCAACAAAAAGCGGGCACGGCAGTCTATGCTCACCGGCATCGGCGTCGGCCTTGCCTTCGGCTGCGCGGTGTTTGCGCTGGTGTGGTGCAAGGGCGACGTGCTGTGCAGCGCCTTCACCACCGAAGTGGGGGTCATTGCCAGCGGCTTTGCCTATCTGAAGGGCTTTGCACCGGAGACCATCGCCACGGCGGTGCTGTTCAGCATGGTGGGCTACTTCAACGGCAACGACAAAACCGTCTGGGTCATGGTGCAGGGCCTTATCCAGACGCTGCTGGTGCGCCTGCCCATGGCCTATTTCATGAGCATCCAGCCGAACGCCAGCCTGACCATGATCGGCCTGGCGGCCCCCACTTCCACGCTGGTGGGCGTCGTGCTGAACATCGGGTTCTATTTGTACCTGCAGCGGCAGGAGCGCAAGGCAGCGTGAGATAACAGAATAGAAACATGAGAAAAACCGAGGCGTGCCCCGCGTGGGGAGTGCCTCGGTTTTTTGGTTCGAATCCACCCGCGTGCCCTATTGGAAACGAACATATAACAAAAAGCTCAACGCGATCGTCCCCATTGGGAGAGACGAGGCAGTTGTGGGACAACTGTGGATTCGCGAGCCGCGCATCTAAAAAGGCCCCGCAGGGGCCTTTTTGCCCGCCGGACTGTTCGGCGGGCCGATGCTGTTCGAATCCACCCGCGTCTATGGCCGCAGCGGGGTTACATAAGAAAAACGCCTGTGTATTTCTACACAAGCGTTTTCTTGGTGGAGCAAAGCAACCCAAATCCGAACCATTGCCCTCTGGGGCATCTTTGGCGGCAATTTCATCGAAAGTGATGGTTTTTGTGCCGTCTTTGTAGTTGAATGTAATCAAAA
>ERZ1106951.1142-NODE-1142-length-24082-cov-20.041162_pt1 | contig 24082 bp, 21 predicted proteins | sample MGYA00403676_ERZ1106951 | MGnify/ENA primary metagenome ERZ1106951 (study PRJEB35170, sample SAMEA104062398) | human gut metagenome | biome: human gut; feature: human-associated habitat; material: faeces | place: Denmark | collected 2012-04-23 ...
GACTATACAAAAGTATATTGAAAGTCAGGGTTAATGGCGAAAGATTCACAAGGCTCCTCCCACCACCTGAAGGTAGTGGGTTTCCGCCTATGGCAAACGAAAGGATTTAATTTATGAAAAGAAAACAGGTGACAGCAGCATGTCTGATGGCAGCAACGATGCTGTTTTCAGGCTGCACGCCGAATATCAGTGAATATGCAGCGCGAGCGCAGCAAGCCGGAAAGAGCTTTTGGGAAGGGGAAACAACAGACGCTATGGCGCAGGATAGCGATGCTGCGGCAACAGCAGATGGCGAGACGTCTGAAGCAGGCGAAATACAGAATGTCAGTACAGGAACCGGTACCGCTGCAGCGAACGATGATGAGGTGCAGGATAGCACCGCTGCGACCGATGGTGGGACACAGGACGGCATAACAGCGACCGGCGGCGAAGCGCAGCACGGCGATACCGCGGCAACAGCAGACAGCGAGATGCCTGCGGCCGGCGAAACGCAGACCGACACCGCTACAGAATCTGCGGCAGCAACAGCTCCTCAAATTCCGGCCCTGATGACGGAAGTGACCGACTCCGTTTATGAAGCATACGCGCAGAAATCGGATGCGTTTACCGGTAAGCTGGCGGGACACGACCGCTTAAGCCGCGCAGAAAACACAGCGCTGACAACAGTTCTTTCGCAGAAGGAGTACGGTGACAAGACGCTTTGCCTGCAGAACATGGCGAAGTATGACAGCAATGCAAATGAAAGCTTTCTGCTGATGTTTGAGAGCACGCCGTTGACAGCGCGCGGGCGGATTTCCGGCGATCTCTGGTATTATGACGGCGAGTCGGCAAGGCTTCTGGAAAAAGGAATCGTCGTGACCGGACTGCAGCAGGTGACGGGAATTGGGAATCCGTTTGTTATTCTGGAAACGGAAGTCTCCGGCAAAAAACAGGCGGCTGTCTGGACAGTAAAAGATCAAAAGTGCGAAAAGCTTCTGGAGGATGCCGAGACGATCGAAGCGACAAAGGACGGCGTTTGTACGTTTTATCCTGCGGAGAAGACTGTGTACGATCCGCTGGTTTCGGAATGGGACAGTGCAGAAGAGACGGTTCCTGTTTATTATGAAAGAACAGCGGACGGATTTGCAGAGCGTTCGTATCGGGAGCTGACAGCGTCGGAATATTTGGCGTATGTGTCTGCAGAGGATTCGGATGAAGAGGCACAGGCGTGGAAGGAAGCGCTGGAAGAGCAGTTCTACACGCAGACGGATGAAAATACAGAATATACCTATTGGTTTTATGCAATTGGAGAGGATAAAATCGCCTATCGCTGCAGAGAAGCCGGGCAGTCGGTCGGACAGAAAGAAGGAATTGATCATGCGGTTGCGAAGTACAGCTGGTGTATCAGCAGCCTGGATCAGGGAAAGCTGACCAAAGCATCGGAGACGATCAGCGGGGATGGATTTTTCTTCCCGTCGAGATTGGAGCAGGAAGAAGCACTGGAGAGCCTGGAGGATATTCCAAACGAATTTACGAAAAACCGGTTGAATAAAGTGCAGAAAACAGCCCGCGCGGCGGTCGGTCAGGCGGTTGCACAGATTCTGGAGGTACAGGAGTACCCGGACGATGCGCTGTGTTTTGCAGAGACGGCGGATTACGATGGGGACGGCAAAAAAGAAACGTTTGCGGCGATCGGCAGATACGACGGGACATTCGGCGCGCCGGTATGCGACCTGTGGTTTGTCGGCGCGGACGGCGCAGTTTTGGAAGAAGAGAATTTTGCCTTTAAGGAGCTGGAAAAGCTGGGAAGCGCCTTTGTGCTGTATCGTGGCTACGAAGTGTCCGGCGTCAGCGACATGCTGTTTGGCGTGCAGGAGCAAGGAGCAGTGCGCCTGTTAAAACAGATGGGGCACTTTGAGCTGGATGATGACGGCGATCTGATGGCATGGACTGCCGGGACAGAAGCCGCGCCGGGATATTATGACATCAGCCTGCGCACACTGACAGAGTATCGATTAGAAGAAATCCGTGAAAAAGAGCTGTTACAGTATAAAAACGGCAAAGCAGTGTTAAAGAGTATCCTGCGGCAGGTTGGATCAGATTCCGGGAAAATACAGATTTTATCCGGGGAAAACGATAGGATTCATGTCAACCTTTCGGACGCGGAAGGAAGCTGGTACGAGACATGGAAAGTGGAAAACGACAGACTTGTACTGACAGACAGCGGAGAAGGCAGCGTAAAAGAGGTTCATGAAAGCGGTGATGTGTCCGGACAAAACGCAGTCAGTCAAAACAGCGCTGTATCTGAACGGGAAGCAGACAGCATCAGTGAAAACAATGCGGCAGCATCCGACCGGACAGGCAGCATCGGCACGAAGTCTGTGACAAAGAGCGGGCAAAAGTCAGAAAACGGGACAGAAAGCCCTGCCTTCGACTTCTCTGCGCCCGATGGGACAGCAAAGGAAACTCAGACAGAACAAGAATAGGAAATTACAAAAATATGGCATTTGCACATTTGCACGTCCATACAGAGTACAGCCTGCTGGACGGTTCCAATAAAATCAAAGAATATGTAAAACGAGTCAAGGAGCTGGGCATGACGGCTGCGGCGATTACCGACCATGGCGCAATGTACGGTGTGATCGATTTTTACCGTGCGGCGCGGGCAGAGGGTATCAATCCGATTTTGGGCTGTGAGGTCTATGTTGCGCCCAATTCCCGTTTTGACCGGGAGATTACCGGCGGGGATGACCGGTATTACCATCTGGTGCTTCTGGCGGAAAATAATACTGGTTACGCGAATCTGAGCAAAATCGTCAGCCGCGGTTTTACGGAGGGGTACTATTACAAGCCGCGTGTCGATATGGAGGTTCTGGAGGAATTTCACGAGGGAATCATCGCGCTGTCTGCGTGTCTGGCAGGTGAAGTGCCGCGCTATATCCAGAAAGGACTGCCGGAGGAAGCAAAAAAATGCGCATTAAAGTATCAGTCGATTTTTGGGAAGGATAATTATTTTCTGGAACTGCAGGATCATGGGATTCCGGAGCAGCAGACCGTAAACATGGCGCTCTTACAGATGTCGCGAGAACTGGACATTCCGTTAGTCTGCACGAACGACGTGCACTACACCTATGCGGAGGACGCAAAGCCCCACGATATCCTTCTGTGTATCCAGACCGGCAAAAAGCTTTCCGACGAAAACCGGATGCGTTACGAGGGCGGTCAGTATTTCGTCAAAAGCGAAGAAGAGATGAAGGGACTGTTTCCCTATGCATGGGAGGCAGTGGAAAATACACAGCGGATTGCAGACCGCTGTCATGTGGAAATCGAGTTTGGTAAGACGAAGCTGCCGCATTTTGATGTGCCGGAGGGCTATGATTCCTGGGGATATTTGAACAAGCTGTGCACTGACGGCATGAAAGAGCGCTATCCGGAGGACGACGGGACGCTGCAGAAGCGTCTGGAATACGAGCTGGGTATTATCAAGCGCATGGGATATGTGGACTATTTCCTGATCGTGTGGGATTTTATCAACTATGCCAGAGAAAACGGTATTCCGGTAGGACCTGGACGTGGAAGTGCAGCTGGAAGCATCGTTTCCTACTGCCTGCATATCACGAATATTGATCCGATCCGTTATAGCCTGTTGTTTGAGCGTTTCCTGAACCCGGAACGAGTTTCCATGCCGGATATCGATATTGACTTCTGTTATGAACGCAGACAGGAGGTCATCGATTATGTCGGACGCAAATATGGAAAAGAAAAGGTTGTGCAGATTGTCACATTCGGTACGCTGGCGGCAAAGGGTGTCATCCGCGACGTCGGGCGCGTCATGGATCTGCCGTATTCCTTTGTGGATTCGATTGCAAAAATGATTCCGAACGAGCTGAACATGACGATTGATAAGGCACTGTCAATGAACGCAGAGCTGCGCAAGCTCTACGAGAGCGATGAACAGGTGCACGTGCTGATTGATATGAGTAAACGGCTGGAGGGATTGCCGCGCCACACCTCGATGCACGCAGCAGGGGTTGTGATCTGTCCGGAGGCGGCAGATCATTTTGTACCGCTTTCACGGGGGTCGGATGGTTCGATCACAACGCAGTTTACGATGACGACGCTGGAAGAGCTCGGACTGTTAAAAATGGACTTTCTGGGGCTTCGAACCCTGACAGTAATCGACCACGCGGTCAAGATGATTGAGCATGACACCGGTGTGAAGCTCGATATGGAGCATCTGGATTATAACGATAAAAAAGTGCTGGATTCGCTCTGCACCGGCAGGACGGATGGCGTGTTCCAGCTGGAAAGCGGCGGGATGAAAAGCTTCATGAAGGAGCTAAAGCCCCAGAACCTGGAGGATATCATCGCGGGTATTTCCCTGTACCGTCCCGGGCCGATGGACTTTATTCCAAAATATATTAAAGGAAAAAACAATCATGACGAAATCACCTATTCCTGTCCGGAGCTGGAACCGATCCTGTCTCCGACCTACGGCTGTATCGTGTATCAGGAGCAGGTTATGCAGATTGTGCGCGACCTTGGCGGCTACACGATGGGACGAAGCGACCTGGTTCGTCGTGCGATGAGCAAGAAAAAGCAGTCTGTCATGGAAAAAGAACGGGCGAATTTCGTTTACGGCAATCCCGAAGAGGGCGTGCCCGGCTGTGTGGCCCGGGGCATTCCGGAAAAGGTCGGTCTGGAAATTTACGCGGAAATGATGGATTTTGCAAAATACGCGTTCAACAAGTCCCACGCTGCATGCTACGCGGTTGTCGCTTACCAGACGGCTTACCTGAAATATTATTATCCGGTGGAATTTATGGCGTCCCTAATGACTTCTGTAATCGATAACCCCGGAAAAGTGGCGGAATACATTCTGGTCTGCCGCCAGATGGGAATCGCGATTCTGCCGCCGGATATCAACGAGGGAGAGCCGGGATTTTCGGTATCGGGAAAATCAATCCGGTACGGACTGACTGCGATCAAGGGTGTAGGACATCCGGTTGCGGACGCGGTGATCGCAGAGCGGAAGCAGCGGGGCGTGTTCAAAAACCTGCAGGATTTTCTATCCAGAATGTCCGATACGGAAGTCAATAAGCGCAACGTGGAAAACTTTATCAAAGCGGGTGCATTCGACAGCCTTGAGGGAACACGCAAGCAGTTTATGAGCGTATTTGTGCAGCTGATGGATCAGAATCAGCAGAATCGGAAAAATAATATGGCGGGACAGCTTTCCTTATTCGATCTGGTGGACGAGTCGGAAAAGAAAAACTATGAAATCCGCTTCCCGGATGTCGGGGAATATTCGAAGGAAATTCTTCTGACCTTTGAAAAAGAAGTGCTCGGTGTATATGTCAGCGGGCATCCGCTGCAGGAATACGAGCAGCTCTGGCGCAGGAATATTTCTAATACGACGGCAGATTTTATGCTGGATGAGGAGACAAACAGCGTCCATATTCAGGACGGAGCAAAGGCGGTCATCGGCGGAATTATCGAGGAAAAGAAGATCAAATATACCAAAAACGATAAGGTGATGGCGTTTTTACAGGTGGAGGATCTGGTTGGAACGATTGAAGTTATCGTTTTCCCGAAAACCTATGAGCAGTACGGCAGCAAGCTGATGGAGGATGAAAAGGTTCTCCTGCGGGGGCGCGTTTCCGCAGAGGAGGACAAAGACGCGAAGCTGATCTGTGAATCCGTGCAGACGTTTGACGAAATCCCCAAAAAGCTCTGGATTAAATTTCCGACGATGGAAGCCTATCAGCAGCAGGAAAAAAAGCTGCTTTCGGCAATCGCAGCTTCCGACGGCAAGGATACCGTGGTGATTTATGTGGAAAATCCGCGCGCGATGAAGCAGCTTGGGGCGAATCAGACCGTTCATGGGGACGAGGCGCTTTTAAAGCAGCTGGAAGAGTTGTTTGGAGAAGAAAACGTAAAGCTGATGTAAGTTTCACAAAACCATTGAAAAGAAAGCCCGTTTCGATTAAAATAAAAAATGGTTTTACGGATTTTGAAATCTTAAGATTGAAGTCCAGCCCGCAGCGGCAGACAGGAGGAACAATGGCAGCTAAGATAAAGACAATTGGAGTTCTTACAAGCGGCGGAGATGCGCCGGGTATGAATGCGGCAATCCGTGCGGTTGTTCGGAAAGCGATTTGCAACGGCGTCAAAGTAAAAGGCATTAAAAAAGGCTATCAGGGCCTGTTAAATGAAGAAATCATAGATATGGATGCCCGCAGCGTTTCGGATACCATCCAGAAGGGCGGTACGATTCTGGGAACCGCACGTTGTCTGGAATTTAAGACCGAAGCCGGACAGAAAAAGGGCGCGGAGATCTGCCGCAGACACGGCATCGACGGTCTGGTTGTTATTGGCGGCGACGGCTCTTACAGAGGTGCGCAGGCGATGTCCAGACTTGGAATCAATACGATCGGTCTGCCGGGTACGATCGATCTGGATATTGCATGTACTGAATATACGATCGGTTTCGACACGGCAGTCAATACCGCGATGCAGGCAATCGATAAGGTAAGGGATACTTCATCTTCACATGAACGCTGCAGTATTATCGAAGTAATGGGTAGAAATGCCGGTTATATCGCACTGTGGTGCGGCGTCGGTACCGGCGCGGAGGATATCCTTCTTCCCGAAAAGTACGACTATGACGAGCAGCAACTGATTAACAATATTATCAACAACCGGAAAAAGGGCAAAACCCACCATCTGATCATCAATGCAGAAGGTATCGGTCATTCTACTTCCATGGCGAAGAGAATTGAAGCAGCAACGGGTGTGGAAACCAGAGCAACCATCCTGGGGTACATGCAGCGAGGCGGCAGCCCGACCTGTCTGGATCGTTATTATGCTTCTATCATGGGCGCTTATGCGGCAGACATCCTCTGCGCAGGCAGCTCGAACCGTGTTGTGGCTTACAAACACGGCGAATTTGTAGACTATGATATCGAGGAAGCACTTGCGATGCAGAAAGAGATTCCCGAATATCATTATCAGGTCAGCAAAGCGCTGGCCACCTGACGATACAGGACGCAAAGGGGCGGCTGCACACGAAACGTGTGTGGCCGTTGTGCGTTTTCATAAAGATCAACGGAGGAACCTGCATGATTACTGCAGCATCCAACAGCCGGATCAAAAGGCTGGTACAATTGAATCAAAAGTCGAAGCTGCGCAGAACAGAGGACGTTTTTCTGGCAGAGGGTGTGAAGATGTTTCTGGAAGCACCGAGAGAGCAGCTGCAGGAGGTCTATGTTTCGGAATCCTTTCTGGAAAAGTGCAGCTGCAGGGAGCATCTGGAAGAGGTTGGCTACGAAGTTGTTTCCGACAGCGTTTTTTCTAAAATATCGGACACCTGCACGCCACAGGGCGTTTTATGCGTGCTGAAACAGTTTCACTATAATATAGAAGAAATGCTGCGGGACAAAGCACCGCTGTTTCTGCTTCTGGAAAATATACAGGACCCCGGCAACCTCGGCACGATGCTGCGAACCGGTGAGGGCGCAGGCGTTTCCGGGATTATCATGAGCCGGGATACAGTCGATTTGTACAACCCGAAGGTTATCCGTTCAACGATGGGCAGCATCTACCGCGTTCCGTTTTATTATGCGGACGATTTTGCGGCGGCGGTTCATCAGGTACAGCAGGCGGGTGTCAGCGTATACGCGGCGCATCTGCGCGGGAAAAATTCCTATGCCTGTCAGGATTACACAAAGGGGACGGCATTTCTGATCGGTAACGAGGGCAACGGCCTGCGGGAAGAGACTGCAGAGCTTGCGGACTGTTATATCCGGATTCCGATGGAGGGCAAAGTGGAGTCGTTAAATGCAGCGGTGGCGTCTTCGATTCTGATGTATGAAGCGCATCGGCAGAGGGCGACGATTGAAAAATAACATTTTTCAAGCTCGAGATTTGTGTCTGCGCGCACTTGACACAAACTCGACATGCGCAAAAAGCGTGCGCAGAAATGAGAGGCACAGATGAAAATCGGTTTTATCGGACTTGGAAATATGGCGCAGGCGATGATTGGAGGAGTTTTGAGAAATCACCTGGCTGTGCCGGAGGAAATTTACGGTTCTGCAAAAACGGCGGAGACGGAAAGCAAAGTGCATGAAATGTTTGGCATCACGGTGACAGGCGATAACCTGGAAACCGCGCGGCAGGCAGAGCTTTTGATTCTTGCCGTAAAGCCGCAGTTTCTGGAGAAAGTGATCGGACAGATTAGCGACATTGACCTGACCGGTAAGACGATTCTGAGCATTGCGGCAGGCAAAAGCCTTGCGTGGCTGGAAGAGCAGTTCTGCGCGCCGCTTCCGTTTGTGCGTGCGATGCCCAATACGCCGGCACTGGTCGGGGAAGGCTGTACCGGAGTCTGCTATGGCAGCAGGGTAACTCCTGAGATGAAAGAAAAAACGGCGGCTGTCCTGGACAGTTTCGGCAAGACGGTTGAGCTTCCGGAACGCCTGATGGATGTGCTGACCGGCGTCAGCGGCTGTGCGCCTGCCTGGATTTTTATGCTGATCGAAGCGATGGCGGACGGTGCAGTTGCGGAAGGCATGCCGCGCAGCCAGGCATATGAATGCGCTGCACAGGCTGTGCTCGGCAGCGCGAAGCTGATGCTTGAGACCGGAAAGCATCCGGGAGAGTTAAAGGATATGGTCTGCTCCCCGGCAGGCTCCACGATTCAGGCGGTACGCGTTTTAGAGGAAAAAGGCTTCCGCGGCGCAGTGACCGATGCGGTCATCACTGCGGTGGAAAAGTCCAGAAGCCTGTAAAATAGTTTGTTACAAAAATGTTAAAAACAGGAATAAAGGAAGATCTGATGGAAAAAATAATCCCGTCAGGTCTTCTTTTTTTGATAAAAAATCGAAAAAACCGCAGAAAATGGCTGTCCTTTTTATGAAAAGAGAATTTACTATGTTAAAGCGGTATTTGTTGAAAACTTTGAAAAATAGTAAGAAAAAGGCGATGATTTCGGAGGTTTGTTGTAAAAATATCACAATAGAAGAAAAACCTTTGTGGGGAACTAACGGAAATTTGTGGTTCCGGGCGAACGACTTGACATTTGATTGTAATATTGCTATCATATCATGCGTAACAATTGTTAATAAGTTTGTAACAATTGAAACAGCTCTGTAACAAGGAGCGTCCCACAAAAGCTCCTGAATTTCACCGGCAGAATGGCTGGGGAAGCAGAGTAAGATTTATGGAGGTAAGAATGAACGGAAAAGGCAGAAAGTTGTTTCGTAGTGCAGTCGGCATTTTAACATCTGTTATGATGATGGGTGCATATACGACAACCGCTATGGCAAGTGGTATCGGTGTCATTGATGCGAAAGACATGCTGGACATTCATGCAGAAGCAAATACAGCGTCTGCGGTGGTTGGTCAGGTCATGGAGGACGGTCATGTGGCGATCCTTGCAAAGTACAACGACTGGGTGCAGATCCAGGCGGGAGAAATTGCAGGATGGGTACCGGCTGAAAATCTGGTCGAGACAGAGATTTCCAACGAAGAGGCTGTTGCAGCCAATGAGCAGGTGATCGCTGAACGGACAGGAGCAACAGCATCCGAAGATGAATTCTTTGCAGAGGAAGAAGTACAGCAGGATGAAACAGCAGCTTTACAGGCAGAGGCGAGTGAAGCAGCACAGAATGAGATAGAAGAAGTACAGGCAGCCGAGGAAGCAGCACGGCTCGAAGCGGAGGTGCAGGCAAAGGCAGCAGCCGAGGAAGCAGCGCGGCTCGAAGCGGAGGCGCAGGCAAAGGCAGCAGCCGAGGAAGCAGCGCAGCTTGAAGCAGAGGCGCAGGCAAAGGCAGCCGAGGAAGCAGCACGGCTCGAAGCGGAGGCGCAGGCAAAGGCAGCCGAGGAAGCAGCGCGGCTCGAAGCGGAGGCGCAGGCAAAGGCAGCAGCCGAGGAAGCAGCGCAGCTTGAAGCGGAGGCTCAGCAGGCAGCTTTGGCTGCCCAGGCGGCGCAGACCGCAGCGATATCCGCAGAGGAATTAAAACTGCTTGCAAATATTATTTACTGTGAAGCAGGCAGTGAATCCTACGTTGGTAAGGTTGCGGTAGGCAATGTCATCATGAACCGCGTCAAGAGTGCATCGCAGCCCAATACGATCACCGAGGTTGTTTACGCAAAAGGACAGTTTTCCCCTGTTAGAAACGGTTCGCTGCAGAGGGCACTGAGCAGTGACAAGGCAGATGCAGCCTGCTATCAGGCAGCAATCGAAGCATTAGCCGGTGCACAGCCGGTCGGCGGCAAGCTGTTTTTCAGAAGAAATAACGGTCGTTCCGGACAGGTAATCGGACATCACGTTTTTTACTAAAACAGTATCATAGCCGGGGCATTTGTCCCAACAGCATTGTAAGGGAATCGTCAGAAGATGATAAGAATCCATTGTTTCTGACAGAAAAAGAGCGAAAAAAGGCATGTGGAAAAGGATTGTTTTTCACACGCCTTTTTTGTATTCATGACAATAGAATCCTCGCAGGGCGCACACTTGACAGTAATTGACGGATTTGATATGATGACGCTAATCATGTAATATAATTGTAACATTTGATGAGCCGATTTTGGAAGCGCTGAAGGCGCGGAAAATCAATGGAGGTTCAGCTATCGTTACTGTCTGCGGATATGAGGGGATAGAAAGGATCATCGATTTATGGGCTGGAGCAGAAAATGTGAGAAAAGGGGGAAGCACTGGCTGCGGGCTGCAGCGCTGGGAGTCGTCTTTTTGTGGACGGCCGGAAGCAGTCTGCAGGCAGAGGCAGAATCGAGCAAAAGCGCGCATTGGCACAAGGGCGTTGGCGTGGAGGCGTGGCTGACAGGAGCGGATAAGGAACAGGTCAGTCAGAACGCAGCATCCCAAAATGATGCGGCAGATACAGCGACCGGCGCAGCCGGCGGGCAGGAAACGGATGTAGCGTCCGACAGTGCGGACAGCAAAACCAAAGCTTCGTCCGGCGATGGAACGAAAATGGACGACCTGACCGGAACGATCGTGATGACGAGCGTCCAGAATGTATTGAACGTCAGGACGGAACCGGACAGCGAGGCAGAGCTTGCAGGGTATTTGTATGCAGACTGTGGTGGTACAGTGCTGGAACAAAAGGACGGCTGGACAAAGCTTGAGTCCGGCGAACTGACCGGCTGGGCGAACAACGATTATCTGCTGTTTGGGGAAGAAGCGCGGAAAGAGGCAAAAGACGCGGGACGGATTGTGGCAACGACCAAAACAGGAGCTTTGAGAATCCGGAAAGAACCTTCAGGAGATGCTGCGATTTATGATCTGCTGGAAGAAGGTGCAAAGTATGAGGTCGTGGATGAAGAGCAGATCCGTTTCAGCGAGGATCAGGAAATCACGGCGGACTGGGTTGCGGTCAATTACGGCGGAAAGACCGGATATGTGTCTTCGGAATATGTCCAGGTTGATTTTGAAATCGATTACGGAGAGACGGTTGAGCAGGTAAAAGCGCGCGAGGAAGCGGAAACGGCGATACTGCAGGCGGAAAAAGAAGCTGCCGCACAGAAACAGAAACAGGAAAAGGCAGCGCAGGCGGAAAAGGAAGCGAACAAGGCTGCTGCACTGGCAGCGGACGACAGCGTGCTTTTGGCGGCGCTCATTCAGTGTGAAGCGGGAGAAGAGCCCTACGAAGGACAGGTGGCTGTCGGCGCAGTCGTGATGAACCGGGTCAGAAGCGGCGCTTATCCGAATACGGTCAAGGGAGTTATCTATGCTTCGGGACAGTTTACACCGGCGGGAAGCGGACAGGTTGGACGCGTTGTCGCAAGTGGAAAGATCAAGGCAAGCTGCCTGCAGGCGGCACAGGAAGCGATGGCGGGAAGCACCCCGGTTGGAATAGCGACGCATTTTAGGCGGGCAGGAAGCAGGGAAGGTATTGTGATCGGACATCATGTATTTTGGTAGACGGGGCATGATTTTTGTAGTATGATAGTCATAAGTCACAGGAAAGGAGGAGTTACATGACGGAAGTATTTGCCTGGCTGGCTCTGTTGATTTTACTTGTGCTGATTGAGCTTGCGACGATGGGGCTGACGACAATCTGGTTTGCAGCCGGAGCTCTTGTTGCGACGATTGCAGCTGCCTGTGGTGCGCCGGTTCTGGTGCAGGTCATCCTGTTTTTGGTAGTGTCCGTGCTGATGCTTGTTTTTACAAGACCGGTTGCCATGCGCTATTTCAATGTTGGAAGGGCGAAGACCAATGTGGACAGCGTGCTTGGGGAACGCGGTATCGTGACCGGCAGGATTGATAACCTGCACAGCTGCGGACAGGTTACGCTCAAAGGCATGGAGTGGTCAGCGAGATCTCAGGAAACTGAGGGGACGATTGAAGAGGGTACCGTCGTCATTGTAAAAAAGATCGACGGCGTGAAGCTGATCGTTGTCCCGGACGAGATCGAAACAGAAGAACAACCTGTAACAAACAGCAGAGAGACTGTTGACAACATGCGGTAAGACCGCGGAAATGAGGGTAATTATGATAGGTGGATTGGTAATACTTATTATTTTAATTCTGGCAATTGCAATTGTAGCGTCCTGCATCAAGATCGTACCGCAGGCGCAGGCTTATGTCGTAGAACGTCTCGGCGCATATCAGGATACCTGGAGCGTTGGCCTTCACTTTAAAGTGCCGATTGTCGATAAGGTTGCAAAGCGTGTACTGTTAAAGGAACAGGTAGCGGATTTCCCGCCTCAGCCCGTTATCACAAAGGATAACGTTACGATGCGGATCGATACCGTTGTCTTTTTCCAGATCACAGATCCCAAGCTGTTTACCTACGGAGTTGAAAATCCGATCATGGCGATTGAAAACCTGACCGCGACAACCCTGCGTAACATCATCGGAGACCTGGAACTGGATCAGACCCTGACCTCCCGTGAAACGATCAATGCCAAGATGCGTGCATCCCTGGATATCGCAACTGATCCCTGGGGCATCAAGGTAAACCGTGTCGAATTAAAGAACATTATTCCTCCCGCAGCAATTCAGGATGCGATGGAGAAGCAGATGAAGGCAGAGCGTGAACGCCGTGAAGCGATCCTGCGTGCCGAAGGTGAAAAGAAATCTACCATCCTGGTAGCAGAAGGTAAAAAGGAATCCGCAATTCTGGAAGCAGAGGCAGAAAAACAGTCTGCAATCCTGCGCGCAGAAGCAGAGAAAGAAAAGATGATCCGTGAGGCAGAAGGTGAAGCGGAAGCAATCCTGAAAGTTCAGCAGGCGACTGCAAACGGTCTGCGTTTCATCAAGGATGCAGGAGCGGATGATTCTGTACTTCGTTTAAAGAGTCTGGAGGCTCTGGAAAAGGTTGCGGACGGCAAGTCTACAAAGATTATCATCCCGTCCGAAATTCAGAACATGGCGGGACTGCTGACCAGTGCGAAGGAGCTTTTAAGCGACAAATAAGCTCACACGTACCATCTTCGATGCTATCCGCTGCCTGACAGCGTATTTCATCTTTACAAAAAAGGACCGTACATTCTATAATGGATGTACGGTTTTTTATTTTATGATGCCAGGGTCAAAAGGTCTAAGCCCACATGAGCTTGCTCATAGGTGGGTGAAAGACCTTGTGACCCGCCCCGATAGGAGCATAAAAGTGGGATGATAATCCCACGATATGCGACTATCGGGCAGGATTGTGGGAGTGCGCAGCACGGAACAATCCGTAGGCATCAAGGTCGGGGGCTTTTGACCCCGACATCATTTCATAGGAAAATGCGTCCTATGAAATAAAAACGCGCTACGAGGATGCGCACTCGGCGCAGGGGTAGATGGTTGCCGAAGCAACCGCGCCTCGGCGCGAGAATGTGCCAAGGCACATTCTTTTTTATCAGGAAACAAATCCTGCAGCGCAGGATTCTATGAAGAGGAGGATACATCATGGATCTGACAGGACGTCATTTTTTGAAATTACTGGATTATACGCCGGAGGAAATCAATTATTTAATCGACCTTGCAGCGGAGCTGAAACGCCTCAAAAAAGCAGGCATTCCGGTCGATACCTTACGGGGCAAAAATGTGGCACTGATTTTTGAAAAGACCAGCACGAGAACCCGCAGCTCCTTTGAGGTCGCTGCACACGATCTTGGCATGGGATGTACCTACCTTGATCCGTCCAGCTCCCAGATCGGCAAAAAAGAGAGCATCCGTGACACCGCACGCGTTCTGGGACGGATGTTTGAAGGAATCGAATACCGCGGTTACGGACAGGAAATCGTAGAAGAGCTTGCAAAATATGCAGGCGTTCCGGTATGGAACGGTCTGACCAATGAGTTCCATCCGACCCAGATGCTGGCGGACCTTTTGACGATTCGCGAGCATCTTGGAAAGCTGAAAGGCGTGAATCTGGTTTATATGGGAGACGCTCGCTACAACATGGGCAATTCCTACATGGTCGTATGCGCGAAGATGGGCATGCACTTTACCGCCTGCGCTCCGTCCCGTTATTTCCCGGACAAGGCTCTGGTTGAGCAGTGTCAGGAAATTGCAAAGCAGACCGGCGGCAGCATTACGCTGACCGAGGACGTAGAGAATGGAACAAAGAATGCGGACGTCATCTGCACCGACGTATGGGTTTCGATGGGCGAGCCGGATGCGGTATGGATGGAGCGTATCGAAGACCTGATGCCTTATCAGGTAAACCGCAAAGTGATGCAGAATGCCGGGAATGCGATTTTCATGCACTGCCTGCCTGCATACCATGACCGCAACACCCAGATCGGCAGAGAAATCGGAGAGCGCTTCGGTATCTATGAGATGGAAGTAACGGATGAAGTCTTTGAATCCGACGCATCGGTTGTATTCGACGAGGCAGAAAACCGCATGCACACCATTAAGGCAGTGATGGCAGCGACGCTGGGCTGGAAAAATCCGACAGAGGCATAACGGAAGGACAGCAGCGTTTGCTTCGGTGTCTGGCAATAGGACGGGCACAAAGTATTCTGCTGCTGAAAAGGAGAAAAGTTCATGTTGGATCAAAAGAAGCTGGACAGCCTCCTTGCAGGCTGTCGGTTTTGGGAAAAGGTTCAGTGCTTTGAAACGGTGGATTCAACGAATCTGATTGTCAAAGGCTGGGCACGGCAGGGCGCAGAAGAAGGAAGGTGCGCAGTTGCGGAGGCACAGACGGCAGGACGCGGCAGAAGGGGAAGAAGCTGGATTTCTCCGCCCGGAGAAAATCTGTATTTCAGCATTTTGCTGCGCCCACAGGCGGAAGCGTCTCATGTGGCGATGATTACACTGCTGATGGCGATCGCCGTAACGCAGGGCGTACGGGAGCTTCATCTGGATGCGAAGATCAAATGGCCGAACGACGTGGTGGTAAACGGAAAGAAAATCTGCGGAATTTTGACGGAAATGTATCAGTCTGTAGCCGGCAGCTTTTTCCTTGTGATCGGGACGGGAATCAACGTCAATCAGAAGGAATTTCCGGAAGAGGTAAAAAAGACAGCTGGTTCTCTGGCGCTGGAGTTGGGAGCCGATGTGGACCGGGAAGTACTTCTTGCGTCCGTGCTGAGACATTTTTTGGATTGCTACGACAGCTTTCTGGAAACAATGGATTTGAGCGGACAAAAAGAGCTTTACGAGAGCTTTCTTGTCAATAAAGGACGCGTTGTGGAGGTGCTGGATCCCAAAGGTGAATGGCAGGGAACGGCAATCGGCATTGAGAAGACCGGCGAGCTGCTTGTCCGGAGAAAGGACGGTTCCGTTGAAGCGGTCTATGCCGGAGAAGTATCAGTGAGAGGAATATATGGATATGTCTGAAACAGGAAAATTGGGAGAAAAAATCGTGCTCTGCGGGGCGAACGCCTACGAGCAGAAATATTATTTTAATCCCAGATTCAGCAAAATCCCGCAGTCCGTTCAGGATGAACTGCACATTATCTGCGTGCTGTTTACCCGGGAAGTGGGAGGAATTTTTACGATCGTATTTGAAGAGGACGGAACGCTCGCGTTTGAAACCAATGCGGCAGACGATGATTTATTATATGATGAAATTTCGAGCGGACTTCTGATTGCGGAAATCAAAAGAAACCGTCAGGAGCTTTTGGAATCCCTGACTTTGTATTATCGGGTGTTTATTCTCGGTGAGGATGTGTCCGCACTTCTGGAGGAAGAAGATTGAAAAATAAATTTTCAATCGTGAGATTTGTGTCGGCGCGCATTTAACACAAACTCGGCATGCGCAGCAAGCGTGCGCAGAAATGAGAGGTTGAAAGAATGATTTTAGTAATTGATGTAGGAAATACAAATATTACATTTGGTGTATACGAGTCCAAAAAACTGGTTACGACGTTTCGGATGACATCCCGGACGATGCGTACTTCGGACGAATACGGCACGGAGATTCTGGCGATGCTGCAGAACAATCAGATCGACCGCCGGAAGGTCGGGGGCGCAATCATTGCGAGCGTTGTGCCGAAGGTCATGCATGCGCTGATCGGCGCGGTTGTGCGCTATCTGCATACCGAACCGTTGATCGTCGGCAGCGGAATCAAAACCGGCATCAAGATCACCTCCGAGAATCCAAAGGAAATCGGACCGGACAGAATTGTGGACGTAGTCGCCGCTTATGAAAAGTACGGCGGTCCTGTGCTGGTTCTGGATTTTGGAACGGCGACGACCTACGACCTCGTTACAGAGGACGGAAGATTCGGTGTCGGCATCACCGCACCCGGCATTCGAATTTCTGCAAAGGCGCTGTGGGAGGATACGGCACGCCTGCCGGAGGTTGAAATCAAAAAGCCAGATTCCATTCTGGCGCGGGAAACGATTTCCAGTATGCAGGCAGGTCTGGTTTACGGACAGATCGGTCAGACCGAATATATCATCAATCAGGTCAAAAAAGAAACCGGTATCACGGATCTGAAGGTTGTTGCGACCGGCGGACTGGGACGGATTATTGCCGATGAAACAGATACGATCGACATTTACGACAGCGCCCTGACGCTGGATGGACTGCGGATTCTGTACGAGAAAAACTGCAGCGGAAAATAAGTTCCGGGCAGCAGAAGGGTGTGTTCTGCTGTCGGAAAACGCAGGAAGTAAAAATGCTTCCGAAAAAGGAGGATTATGAAACAGCTTACGATCGGAAACGTGAGCCTTGCAAATCCTGTGATTTTAGCGCCAATGGCAGGTGTCAGCGACCTGCCATTTCGTTTGCTCTGCCATGAGCAGGGGGCAGGAATGGTCTGTTCGGAAATGATCAGCGCAAAGGCGATTCTTTATCATAACAAAAATACCGAAGAACTGATGCAGATTCATCCGGACGAGGGACCGGTTTCCCTGCAGCTGTTCGGCTCTGATCCGGATATCGTCAGCGAGATGGCAAAACGAATTGAAGAACGTCCGTTTGCGGTGATGGATCTGAACATGGGCTGTCCGGTGCCGAAGGTGGTCAACAACGGCGAGGGCAGTGCCCTGATGAAAAATCCCCTGTTGGCGGGAAAAATTATAGAAAAAACGGCAAAAGCGATTCAAAAGCCCCTGACGGTAAAAATTCGCAAGGGCTTCGATGATGCGCACGTCAATGCGGTTGAAATGGCAAAAATCGCGCAGGAATCCGGCGCTGCGGCTGTTGCGGTGCACGGCAGGACGCGGGAGCAGTATTATTCCGGAACGGCGGATTGGGACATCATCACACAGGTAAAGCAGGCGGTAAAAATTCCTGTTATCGGGAACGGGGATGTTGTGGACGCGGCAAGTGCGCTGCGGCTGTTTGAGCAGACCGGCTGCGACGGCATTATGGTCGGACGTGGCGCACAGGGCAACCCGTGGATTTTCCGGGAAATTCTGGCAGCACTGGAAGACCGCGAAATTCCGGCACGCCCGAACCGCCGGGAGTTGTACGAGATGATCCTCCGCCATGCACAGCTGTCCTGTACCTACAAAGGTGAATATATCACTGTGCGCGAAATGCGCAAGCATCTGGCGTGGTACACGACCGGACTGCCGCATGCGGCTGCACTGCGCAGACAGATCAACAGCATGGAGACGATGGAAGAGCTGATGGAGGGAATGAAACTGCTGCTGGAGGCATAAACTGGTGTATGAGAGAAATCGCTTACTTTATGCTGGAGACGCGTGCCAGGGAAGCGCTGTTCTCCCGTTTGGGCAGCCGCGCACTTCGCTGGGAAACGCCGAGATTGGAACGTTTTTTGTGGCGCGGCTATCGGGTCAGCCTGTATCTGTTTCCATGCCGCCTCGAGGGCACGAAGCGACTGCGCTGGTGGATGGAGCGGATTGGCAGCGCCTTGGAAGAGCAGGGGACTGCGCTTTGGCTTACGCCGGAGCTGGAAGCCGCCTGGGAGGATTGGCAGCCGCCGTTGCCGGATGCAGCGCTGGCGGCAGAAATTTTGCGCGGTCAGCCGTTTCGAGAAAATCTGGTGCTGCTTGCGGATGCAGAGGAAACGGCGGGACAATGGAGCCGTGGACGCGAAAACGGTATCCGTCCCGTGTCTCGTCTCTGGCAGGAGGACTTTTTACGACTGGTGTCAGCGGATTTAAACGGCTTGTATCTGGTGGGGCAGAAGGAAGCAGCGTGGGAGCATTTTTCAGACTGGCTGTATGAGGAGAGCGGTCTGCCAGTCTGTTTTGTAAATAGAATACCAGAAACGGATGGACGGAAAACCGTTCTTGTGGAGCTTCGGGTAAATGCCCGGATTTTGAAGGAACATCCGGAATTTGGAAGCCTGTATGTGGATTTGACGTCTGATGTCGAAAAAAGGCGGCAAATCAGGGAAAAAAGAGCCGATATCTCCTATATCTCCGCCCGAAATTACCTTGACACTGCTCTGAAAGCACGGTATAATGCGATTTGATTAAAAGAAACGAAAGGGCGCGGGAAAATATCCCTGCGCCCGAGATTTTTCATGAGGTAAAAGGAAAAGCAAAATGGAAGAAAAAAAGAATATCCTTACCTATCAGGGACTTCGGAAATATGAAGATGAGCTGCATGACCTGAAGGTTGTCAAACGTCAGGAAGTAGCACAGAAGATTAAAGAAGCAAGAGAACAGGGTGACCTTTCCGAGAACGCGGAATATGATGCAGCAAAGGACGAACAGCGCGATATCGAAGCAAGGATTGAAGAGCTGGAAAAGATCCTGAAGAATGCAGAGGTTGTTGTAGAAGATGAGGTTGACTTAGACCGCATCAACATCGGCTGTCAGGTTAAGATCCTGGATCTGGAATACGATGAAGAGCTGGATTACAAAATCGTCGGCTCTACAGAAGCAAACAGCTTAAAGGGTAAAATTTCCAACGAATCTCCGGTTGGCAAAGCGCTGATTGGTGCAAAGATCGGAGATATTGTAGAGGTAGAAACCCAGGCAGGTGTGATTAAGTACAAAGTGCTGGAGATTGAACGTTCCAACTAAGGACAGGTCCGATCTGACCAGCTGGAAAAGGAGTAAGTAAGGTGGCAGACGCACAGAATAATCAGAAAAATCAGCAGCAGGATCTGAACCAGATCCTGAAGGTAAGAAGAGAGAAGCTTGCTGCACTGCAGGAAGCCGGAAAGGATCCGTTCCGTCATGTAAAATATGACGTGACTGCACACAGCAGGGACATTGTGGAAGGCTTTGAAGAGCTGGAGGGCAAGACCGTCAGCATCGCAGGCAGAATCATGTTCAAGCGTGTGATGGGCAAGGCATCCTTCTGCAATGTTCAGGATTTAAAGGGAAGCATTCAGGTGTATGTAGCCCGCGACAACATCGGGGAAGAGCCCTATGCAGATTTTAAAAAATATGACGTAGGCGATATCATCGGTGTAAAGGGTGAAGTATTCAAAACCAAAACCGGTGAAATTTCTGTACATGCTTCCGAAGTGGAGTTGCTGACCAAGAGCCTGCAGGTACTTCCTGAGAAGTTCCACGGTCTGACCAATACTGACCAGCGTTATCGTCAGCGTTATGTCGACCTGATCATGAATCAGGACGTTAAGGATACTTTTGTAAAACGTTCCAGAATCATCAGCGCCATCCGTCGTTATCTGGACGGACAGGGCTTTATGGAAGTGGAGACTCCCATGCTGGTTGCAAATGCCGGCGGCGCTGCTGCAAGACCCTTCGAGACGCATTACAATGCGTTGGATGAGGATGTAAAGCTGCGTATTTCCCTGGAGCTGTATTTAAAGAGACTGATCGTAGGCGGTCTGGAGCGCGTTTACGAAATCGGCCGTGTATTCCGTAATGAAGGTGTTGACACCAGACATAATCCGGAATTTACCCTGATGGAGCTGTATCAGGCATTTACCGATTATCACGGCATGATGGATCTGGCAGAGAACCTGTACCGTTTCGTTGCGCAGGAGGTTCTGGGCACAACACAGATTCCTTACGGCGAGTATGTTCTGGATCTGGGCAAGCCCTTTGAACGCATCACCATGCTGGATGCTGTTAAGAAATATGCAGGTGTGGATTTCAATGAAATCCATTCCGATGAAGAGGCAAAAGCGGTTGCAAGAGAACATCACATTGAATTCGAAGAGCGCCATAAGAAGGGCGATATCCTGAGCCTGTTCTTCGAAGAATATGCAGAAGCTCATCTGATTCAGCCTACTTTTGTTATGGATCATCCGGTAGAAATTTCTCCTCTGACCAAGAGAAAGCCTGAAAATCCGGATTATGTGGAACGATTCGAGCTGTTTATGAACGGCTGGGAAATGGCAAACGCTTATTCTGAATTAAACGACCCTATCGACCAGAGAGCACGTTTCAAGGCACAGGAAGAACTGCTTTCCCAGGGCGATGAAGAAGCAAATACAACGGACGAAGACTTTATGAACGCACTGGAGATCGGTATGCCTCCTACGGGCGGTATCGGTTTTGGTATCGACAGAATGGTAATGCTGCTGACCAATTCCCCTGCGATCAGAGACGTATTACTGTTCCCCACAATGAAGTCATTGGATAAAAAAGACCAATAAAATCAAGGGTTTGCGGACTTCCAACTTGTATGGTACGACAGGAGTACGACAAAATAACCTATCTTAAAGGGTTAAAACAAACGATTTTAAATTAAAATCGAGTCAGTTCAAGTTCATATTTTGTACTATAAGGACATTTTTCTAAAAGAAATTTTAGAGGAATGTCCTTTTTTGTTATGGTCAACGGAACAAAATAAGAAAATGGAGGAAGTCAGTATGAACAGTACAGCGTTAGGAGCAGAAAAAGAAAATATTAACTTTATCAGTGAAGCACATGAGAAATTCTACTATGAAAAAATTCAGAAAGTTAGAGAAGCAGATGTATATCACAAGGCACTTTGCTATTGCATTGGAATGAACGAAGATACACGAAGAAATGTGGATAGAATTTATAATTTCAAGACTGGATGTGTAAAACCGGAGTGCCTGCATGAAGGCTGGCAGACCAGTGGAAGTGCAAAGGTTGTCAGAATGGCATTTAATCTGTATTGCAATGGTACACCGAGCGTGGATGATGAACAGGACACAGAGGAGCAGGTGGATGAGTGCCGGAGATATTCAGTAGAGGATTTGTTCTGCTGTTGCTATGCACCATATTTCTGGCAGGCAATACAGATTCGCTATCCGGAGTATGCCACATACAATAAAAATTTGTATGCAATGTTTGGAGGAAATGATTGATGTTAAAGATTCGGTTGATGGGAACAAAAAATGATATTACATGGTTCAAAAAAATCATGCAGAGACACCCAAAGGTAGAGGTTCTGGAAATGTCAGACCTCTATCCCAACAAGGGAACAGATAAATATTACAGATCGTATGTAGAAGTAAAAAAGAGCAATGTAAAAGAATAATAGTAGAATTTGGAGGAATTTCATCATGTGTAAAGTTATAGTAATCGGAAACCAGAAAGGTGGAGTTGGAAAGACCACCACAACAAGTAATCTAGGTATTGGACTTGCAAAAAAGGGGAAAAAGGTGCTTCTGATAGATGCGGATGCACAGGGAAGCCTGACAGCAAGTTTAGGCTTTCAGGAGCCGGATAAACTGGATGTATCTCTTGCAACCATTATGGCGAATATCATCAATGAAGAAGATATGGAGCCGGATTATGGCATCCTAAAGCACGACGAGGGTGTAGACCTTATGCCCGGCAATATAGAGTTGTCGGGATTGGAAGTATCACTGGTAAATGTCATGAGCAGGGAGCTTGTGCTTCGGACTTATATAGAACAGCAGAAAGAAAGGTATGATTACATTCTGATTGATTGTATGCCTTCCCTTGGCATGATTACCATAAATGCCTTTGCAAGTGCCGACAGCATCCTTATTCCGGTGCAGGCAGCATATCTGCCGGTAAAAGGTCTGGAACAGCTTATAAAGACCATAGGAAAGGTAAAAAGGCAGATCAATCCAAAATTGGAGATTGAAGGTATTCTGCTTACTATGGTTGATAACAGAACGAATTATGCAAAAGACATCAGTGCATTGGTTGTGGAGAATTATGGTAGCAAGGTAAGAATATTTGAAAACAGTATTCCGATGTCGGTAAGAGCTGCGGAGATTTCTGCTGAAGGTGTCAGCATTTATGAGCATGATCCAAATGGAAAAGTAGCGAGTGCCTATCAGTCATTGACAGAGGAGGTGCTTGCAGATGAATAAAACAGGAAGTGCCGCAAAGGTAAAACTGAACAGCTTCGATGATTTATTCGGAGATGGACAGCCACAGGCAGGAATAGAGCAGGTACAGGAAATTGCATTATCAGAACTGCATGAGTTCAAAGGTCACCCATTTAAGGTACTGGACGATGAAAAGATGCAGGAGACGGTGGAGAGTGTCAGAGAGCATGGCGTGCTGATGCCGGGTATTGCAAGACCAAGAGCTGAGGGCGGCTATGAAATTATTGCAGGACACCGAAGGAGACATGCGTGTGAGCTTGTAGGACTTGATACAATGCCGATGTTTATTCGTAATTATACGGACGATGAAGCCACGATTATCATGGTGGACAGCAATATTCAAAGAGAAGATATTCTTCCAAGCGAAAAAGCGAAGGCATATCGCATGAAATACGAAGTCATGAAGCATCAGGGAAGCAGAGCAGGTGGACTTACGCTGGACGAACTGGGAGGAGCTGCAGGAGAGAGTGCAAAAACTGTTCAAAGATATATATGGATTTCACGATTATCGGAACCGTTGCTTGATATGGTGGATTCGGGGAAAATAGGCATTATGCAGGCGGTGGACATCTCGTTTTTATCAGAGGATGCACAGCAATGGGTATTGGTTGCCATACAGGACACCAATGCTGTCATAACCAAACAGCAGAGTGCCATGCTGAAGGAAAGTGACAAAAAAGGAGAGTTGACCTTTCCAATGGTGCGTATGCTTCTGGAGAAAGAAAAGCCAGTAGAGCGTAAGGTTGTTATAAAAACAGAACGCATTAACAGTTATTTCCCGGATACATACAGCACAGATGATATAGAAAAAATAATATTTCAGCTATTAGATAACTGGAAAAATACGCAGTAGGAAGGAGGAGACGAGAATGGGAGAAATTTTGCAGCTAGACTATTATTACGGAATAGAAGCGGAACAGTTCTCATTCTATCGTGTTCCACGCCTGCTGATAAAGGACGAGAGATTTAAGAAGCTGTCCAGTGATGCAAAATTATTGTATGGACTTATGCTTGATCGTATGTCGCTGTCTATGAAAAATGAATGGTTTGACGATGAAAATCGTGCATACATCATTTATACCATAGACAGCATTATGGAGGATTTGGGATGCGCTAAGGAAAAAGCTGTTAAGGTATTGGCAGAGCTTGATTCTGTAAAAGGAATTGGTCTGGTAGAAAAGGTGCGCAGAGGACTTGGAAAACCGGATATAATTTATGTGAAAAATTTTGCTTCAATTTCAGAGCAGATGGACGAAAAAGAGCCTGCTAATGCTGATGAAATCACAGAAGTCGGAAAATCGAACTTCAAGAAGTCAGAAAATCGAACTTCTGGAAGTCAGAAAATCAAACTTCAAGAAGTCAGAAAATCGAACTTTCGGAAGTCAGAAAATCAAACCTCTGGAAGTTCGGAAATCGAACCTCAAGAAGTCGGAGAATCGAACCCTAATTATACTAACTATAA
>ERZ1106951.1149-NODE-1149-length-24012-cov-10.183621_pt1 | contig 24012 bp, 19 predicted proteins | sample MGYA00403676_ERZ1106951 | MGnify/ENA primary metagenome ERZ1106951 (study PRJEB35170, sample SAMEA104062398) | human gut metagenome | biome: human gut; feature: human-associated habitat; material: faeces | place: Denmark | collected 2012-04-23 ...
GCGGTCGGTGGGCGTAAAAACGCCACGATGCCGGTTCTGCTTTTCAATTTCCTTTTGCAGTGTATCCTCCGGCGAGGCGAACGCCTTTTTCGCGCCGGAGAGCTTGTATGCGCTGCGTAAGATAGATGCAAAAATGCTCATGATTATTCTGTGGTGTTTTTTAAGCATATCTGATAGAATACTCATTGTTAAGTTCGGAAATAAAAAAGAGAGTGAAAATGTTATGCTATACTTGCCAATCGACGGTAAAGATAGATCATCGCCAAAAAGGAGGAAACAACATGGTTATAGAGATTATCAGCTGGGCGCTCAAAATTCTGATTGTTATACCGATTGCCTCAGTGCTCTGTCTTGCTTGGTATGTATGGGATCGGCGAAATTTGCTTTTCAGAGGCATTGCTTTCCCGGAATCATTTATTGAGAATCCCTACATACTCGTGCCTAAAAAAGAAGGAAACGCACATCTTGCCTTTTTAGAGAAGGTGAAAGCGTGCCACCGGAATTACATCGAGGATTATAAGACGGTGAAAGAGGAAAGAAAGCGTTTCATTGAGTACATTCTTTTTCTGCCCAGCATAGTTGTTCCGGATAGAACAGAGGGATTTAGTGCGGCGCAGCTGCTCACGCTTGCAGAAGCACTTGTCGCTCCAGGAAAGCTCACGAAGGAGGAAAGGCCATTAGCCTTGGAGTTTGCAGCGGAAATACATCCGGTCAGTGGGATGAAGGATAAACCTGTTGCTTGTTATCGCTTTCGCCAACATTTGACAGCGACGGAGTACGCTGAGGCCTCTTATAGCAGGGGGAAAGCAAAGCGTAGCGAAAAAGCGCTCGCGGTCTTTGCGATAATTCAAATGGCCGTCATCTTTGGCGAGGTTTTCTTGAGCACATTTACCGATGCATATGTGAATTATGTGTCAACCTTTGCAGAAAAAATCGGGTGTTATCTCACCCTTGCACTGCTGTTTTCCGCCATTCTTTACAGCAGGTGTGTTAATGTGAAAAAGGTTTCGCTGGCCGAAATAATCGTCATGGCTTTTTTGTACACCGCGTGTGTGATTTTGCTCAATAATCTCTGGCAATACATGCTGTCCGATATCTGGCTCAAAGACGAACAACTCTATTTCAAGATACTTCTTGCTGACCTTAAAAACTGCGCAGGGATGGCTGCGCTTCGATATCCCCTAGTGCTTTTGGCCTCCGCCTGCGGCCTGTTTGCGGAGGGGAAAATTTTCTCACGTGAGGGGCAAAAAGAGAAGGCTGCAGAGGCTGAACAGGTACAGCATGTTGATCGAATAGTTGAAAAGATGGTTTCGGACTGGGAAGACTCCTTCCAATTTGTATTTCTCTTTGGTGCTTCGGAAAATCGAAAAGAGCTTATTCAAAAGGCGGAGGATATCTTCAGGAAGCGCGAGGAAGGACAATGCTTCCACATATCGGCAGATGAACTCCCGCAGTTGCTTCAGAGTGAGAATGCAATTGCAGAGTATTCGCTCCTGATTATCGAGAATGTCGATGATTATTTAATGATTGCCCCCCACAATACGGATATTCTTTTCAGTATTATCACTGAAGTGGCAGCTCGTAACGGAAAGGTCATTCTTTCTTCGACTTTACGTCCCGGTGACATGGAGGGCTTGAACGAACGCAATCTGATGCTTCTAAACTGCTTCCTGGCTGAGCAAGTATGAGCGGGATTCTATGGTTTCGCTATGTGCTTGCTCTGACATGCAGTCCTGCCACATGATTCTTGAAGTCAAGGAGGTTGCTATATGGAGAAGATTTGGCTATCGTTTTTTCTGATTGATAACGATAATACGATTTTCTACGCGGAAGTTCCTAAAGGGCTGCTTTCAGAAGGAATGGTTTTGGCTCTCGGGAGAGACCACACGCTTATGCTTTATGGCGAAGATAAATGGGATTCGTTTTTGGAACGAATTAAGACGCTCCCGCCCGAGAATGCCAAAATGCTCAGACCATTTTTGACCTTTTCCGCACCCTGCTACAACTGCGGGGACACTGCGGTAAGGGTTTCCAAAACAATGCTTGATTACGCCGGAATAAAATCCAAAGCCTTATTGGAGCGGTCCGAGGATGGACATTTCATATTGCGGAGACCGTAAAAATGCAGTTCGTCAGTGGGGCTGCTTCAAAACGGCGGAATGACTGGAGATTGAAAAACACCTCAATGATGCTGTGATTTATATTAATATGTCTAACTTAATGTCTACTGAACAATCGAAAAAGCCTTGCGGCGCAAGACATAGCGGGCCATTTGTGGTAAAATAGGAGCAAGAGAAGCAGCGAAAAACGAGTAAAAATCTTGCACTTGGAGGGCGGCTATGTATCGCTACAGCAATGGACAAATCAGTCCGGCGGATTTCAAACAACCAGTAGGCATGAATCTGAAAGAGAGCAACCGTTGGGTAAAGAAAGCCCAGACAATTCCTTGGCTGGAGATTGAGAAACGGTATGCCGCTCTGTTTACCAACCGCAAAGGCAATGTGGCCAAACCGCTGCGGCTGGCTCTGGGCGCCTGCATCATCCAGGCGGAGTATGGCTACTCCAACGAAGAGACTGCACTTCAGATTCAGGAGAACCCGTACCTGCAGTACTTCTGCGGGTATCCCGGCTATGATGACGAAAAGCTGCCTTTTGATCCGTCGCTGATGGTGTACTTCCGCAAGCGGATGACGCCGGAGGTACTGGGTGAGATCAATGAGATGATTCTGCGGGATGCAAAAGCTCGTCAATCAAAAGAAGTCGAGGACAAGGATGACGATAACTCTGATGAGGGGTCTGGCGCTGGCGGCAACAGCGGTACTATGATCGTAGATGCCACCTGCGCACCGTCCAATATCCGGTATCCCCAGGACGTTTCCCTGCTCAACGAGGCCAGAGAGAACGCCGAGAAGCTTCTGGATGTTCTCCATGATCCCGCAGAGGGAAAGAAGCCCCGCACCTACCGCCAGCGCGCCCGGAAGGATTACCTGAAATACACCAGATGCCGCAAGCATACTGCCAAGATGACCCGCAAAGCCATTGGAAAACAGCTGGCCTACCTCCGGCGCGACCTTGATGCCATTGATGGCAAGCTGTCGCTTGGAAAAATCCTGAATGTACGGCAGGCAGAATGTCTGGATACCGTCCGGACCATCTACGAGCAGCAAAAGTACATGTACGATAACCACACCCATAGTGTGCCTGACCGGATCGTCAGTATAAGCCAGCCCTTCGTTCATCCTATTGTGAGGGGAAAAGCAGGCAAGCCGGTGGAGTTTGGCGCAAAACTGGACATCAGTGTTGTGGATGGGTGGACGCGATTGGAGTTCTGCTCCTTTGATGCCTACAATGAAGCCGGGAATCTACAGGAGATGGTAGAGCGGTTCCGGGAGCGTGAAGGGCATTATCCCAGCCGTATTCTGGCAGACAAGATCTACCGAAACCGTGAGAATCTCAGCTATTGCAAGGAGCACGGAATCCGCCTCTCCGGCCCGGCTCTGGGGCGTCCAAGGAAGGGTGAGACCAGAGACAAGGCGCAGGATTACCGGGATGAGTGCCAGCGTGTGGAAGTGGAGCGAAGGTTCAGTCTGGCGAAGCGCAAATGCGGCATGGGTCTGGTCACCGCAAAACTGCGGGAAACCGCTGCCCATGTGATCGCCATGTCGGTTTTGGTGCTGAATCTCCGCAAGATTCAGTACGCCCTTTTGCACCTGCTTACATATCTGCTGGCTATTTTCTTGCCGAAGAAAAAATGCACCATTGTTCAGTAGGCATTACATAAAGGGAAAACGACCGATTTACATCTACAAAATCGGTCGCTGAAATTTTGCCGTATAAAACGATGAAAACCCCGATAAAATCGGGGTTTTCACGGGCTATATCTTTTTTATAGCCTCTTGATGGTGGAGCAGGGGTGCTCAAGGATGAACACCCCTCCGAGGCACCACCACTGCCTTCGAATACAGATTCTATATCATCCAGCGGGATATTGTCAATGCTCAACGGCTTCTTGCTGGCGTTGATGATGAGGGTAAAGTGATTGTCATACAGATAGATGGAATGAACAAAGATATTGATGATGGCTCGGCGCTTGTTCACATCGTCGGCGGGCATCTCGCAGACATAGTCCAGAAACGCCAGAATCTGCGCCTCCGTCAGCGTGATCTTCTTGTTTTCCTCAATAGCGAGCTGCGCCTCCAGCTCTGCCTTTTCTGCCATGCGCTTGTTGAGCCGCTCCGTCAGCATCTCCACGGCCCGCCCCCGCTCAATGGCTTTCCAGAGATTTTCAATGGCCGCATCCGCCTCTCGGATCGCCTTTTTCAGCGCCTTGGCGGTAAGGTTGTCCGGGCTTTTGGCGCACTCCTCGGCCACCTTCTTGGCAATAAAGCGGATTTTCTCCTCGGTCAGCATTTTCAAACACTCGTTGACCACACGGTCCTCGATATAGGACTTGCTGACGATCTTCTTGCCGCACTTTTTCCTGCGGGCGTTTTTGCACATATAGTAGTGATATTGCCTGCCGGTCTTGCTGGTGCCGCCGTAGCCCACCATCATTTCCTTGCAGTGTCCGCAGAACAGCTTTGTGGTCAGCAGGTATTCGCCCTCGCCGTGAGTTCGAGCCGGTGCATTTTTGTTCTTGTTCATCATCGATTGCACCCGGTAAAATAGGTCATCATCCAGAATGCGAGGCATCCCGCCGGGTGTTTCCTTTCCTTTGTAAAGATAGACGCCGATATAACGCTTGTTGCTGAGCAGGTGACTGAGACTGTTGGGACTGAATTCCTTGCCGAGGGAGGTCTTGACCCTGCGCCGTTTCAGATCCCGGATGATCTCCGCTTTCGTCTCGCCGCTGGCGTAGCGCTCATAAATCTCACGGACAATGGCGGCTTCCTCCTCATCCACATAGAACCGCCGCTCGCCATCGACCTTGAAGCCCAGGCCGGGGTTGCTGCCGTTGGACAGGCACTTTTCGGCATTGATGGCCATACCCCGATGGATCTTCTGAGAAAGCTCCACGGAGTAGTATTCCGCCATACTTTCCAGAACGCCCTCCACCAAGATACCGGAAGCGTCATCCGCAATATTCTCTTTGGCAGACAGCACCCGGACACCGTTCTTTTTCAGCTTCGCCTTGTTGATGGCACTGTCATAGCGGTTGCGGGCAAAGCGGTCCAGCTGATACACCAAAACGCCCTCAAAGGTGTGCTTGTCGCTGTCGGAGATCATCCGCTGAAATTCGGCACGGTTGTCCGTGGTGCCGCTGATGGCCCGGTCGATATATTCTCCGACAACGGTATAATGATTCGACTCCGCATATGATAAGGTAGAATAACTTGCGCAAATTGAAAAAAGCATAAAAGAAGACATAGCTTGCAGGCTCTGGTAGAATGAAGTCACGACACACCATTCTGAAAGGAGACAGCAAACTATGTCCGAGAAAATTGTACAGCTGAATGAGGAAATTATCAAGGGGCAGATCAAAGAATTAGTTCGAGGAAGTGTAGAAGAAACCCTGAACGAGCTGCTGGAAAAAGAGGCGGAATCCCTGACGCAGGCGGCCCGCTACGAGCGTAGCGAGGCCCGTCAGGGCTACCGCAGCGGCCACTACGACCGCAACCTCACCACGACCTCCGGCGACGTCACGCTCCACATGCCCCGGCTCAAGGGCGTGTCCTTTGAGACGGCCATCATCGAGCGGTATCGCCGCCGGGAGAGCAGCGTGGAGGAGGCCCTCATCGAGATGTATCTGGCAGGCGTCTCCGTGCGCCGTGTGGAGGACATCACCGAGGCGTTGTGGGGCAGCAAGGTCTCGCCCGCCACCATTAGCGAGCTGAACAAGAAAGCCTACGTTCACATCGAGGACTGGCGCAACCGCCCCTTGCAGGGCGGGAGGTATCCATACGTCTACGTGGACGGCATCTACCTGCGCCGCAACTGGGGCGGAGAGTACGAAAATGTTGCTGTTTTGGTGGCGATCGCCGTGAATGAGGACGGTTTTCGTGAGGTTTTAGGCGCTGCCGAGGGCATGAAAGTGGACAAGGCCAGATGGGTCAGCTTCTTCCAATGGCTTCGTGGACGCGGCTTGGACGGCGTAAAGCTCGTCGTCGGTGACAAGTGTCTGGGGATGCTGGAGGCCGTGGGCGCGGACGGCTGCTGAGCTGGGCATCCGGCATAAGCTGATTTGCCCGTATACCCCGCGGCACAACGGTAAGGTGGAGCGCAGCCACCGCGAGGACCAGAAACGATTCTATTCCTGCCACGCATTCTATTCTCTGGACGACTTTGCAAAGCAGCTTGCGGTCCACAACCGCCGCTCCAACAACTTCCCCATGAGGCCCCTTCTCTGGTGCTCTCCCAACGAGTTCGCCGTCCAATCTGTTTGACAAACCTACATTTCGTGCAAATTCCCCGCTGGGACCGTCCCGTCTCCCGGCGGGTTGCGGCCCGGGGCAAAAAGAGGGTTGACAAACCGCCGCAGCGGTGGTAGAGTACGGATAATACAAAAACCGATGAGTAAGAGGAGTACCCGCAGGGGAGCCTTTCAGAGAGCCGCCGGTGGTGGGATGGCGGCAGGGGAAGCTGCGGCGAATGGACTTTACGAGGGCGGGGAGAAAGCCATTACGGCCTGTAATACCCGACGGCATCCGCGGCCGTTATCCCGGCGGAGCGCATGATGGTGCGCGCAGAGTGGGCGCTTTAGCGCCAATGTGGGTGGTACCGCAGGTTTTTATGTTCACAAGCAGCCTGTCCCACGGAGAAGATTCCGTGGGACAGGCGTTTTTTTATTTTTTGAAAGGAGTAAACAGCATGAAGGACATCCCCTACAAGATCTACCTCACCGAGGAGGAAATGCCCCGGTATTGGTACAATGTTCGAGCCGATATGAAGACGAAGCCCGCGCCGCTGCTGAACCCCGCCACTCTGCGTCCCATGACCCAGGCGGAGCTGGAGCAGGTGTTCTGCCGGGAGCTGGCAGTCCAGGAGCTGAACGACCGGACACCCTATATCGAAATCCCCCGGGAGGTCCGGAATTTTTACCGGATGTACCGTCCCTCCCCGCTGGTTCGGGCCTATTGTCTGGAGGAAAAGCTCCGGACTCCGGCAAAGATCTACTACAAGTTCGAGGGCAGCAACACCTCCGGCTCCCACAAGCTCAATTCCGCCATCGCCCAGGCTTATTACGCCAAAAAGCAGGGTCTGCGCGGCGTCACCACGGAGACGGGAGCCGGCCAGTGGGGCACGGCCCTGAGCATGGCCTGCGCCTACCTGGGGCTTGACTGCCGTGTGTTCATGGTAAAGTGCTCCTATGAGCAGAAGCCCTTCCGCCGGGAGGTCATGCGTACCTACGGTGCCTGCGTCACCCCCTCCCCCTCGGATACCACCCAGGTGGGCCGGGATATCCTGCGCCGGTTTCCGGAGACCACCGGCTCCCTGGGCTGCGCCATCAGCGAGGCAGTGGAATACGCCGCCGGCCGACAGGACTACCGCTATGTGCTGGGCAGCGTGCTCAACCAGGTGCTGCTGCACCAGAGCGTCATTGGTCTGGAGACAAAGCTGGCCCTGGATAAATACGGCGTACATCCGGACATAATCATCGGCTGCGCCGGAGGCGGGTCCAATCTGGGGGGACTCATCGCCCCCTTTGTGGGGGAAATGCTCCGGGGTGAGGCCCGGTATGAGATCATCGCCGTGGAGCCCGCCTCCTGCCCCAGTCTGACCCGAGGCCGGTTCCGCTACGATTTCTGCGATATCGGTAGGATATGTCCCCTGGCGAAAATGTACACCTTGGGCAGCGGATTCATTCCCGCCGCCAACCATGCCGGTGGCCTGCGGTACCACGGCATGAGCAGTACTCTGTCCCAGCTGTACGCCGACGGGTATCTCACCGCCCGCAGCGTGGAGCAGACGGCGGTATTCCAGGCAGCAGAGGCGTTTGCCCGGTGCGAAGGCATCCTGCCTGCACCGGAGAGCAGTCATGCTATCCGTGCAGCCATAGACGAGGCCATCCGCTGCCGGGAAGCCGGCCTGGAAAAGACCATTCTGTTCGGCCTCACCGGCACCGGTTACTTCGATATGGCGGCCTACGGCCAGTACAACGATGGCCGGATGACCGACCGCGTCCCCTCGGAGGAGGAGCTGCAGCGGGGTTTTGCCTCCATTCCCCGCTTCCCCGGCAACCTGTAGCCAAACCCCGAAGCACGCCCTCCGGCCTCAGCCGGAGAGCGTGCTTCCCGATCCGTCTTATTCATTCTCCGGCGGTTATTTTCCCTGGGTGATCTGCTCACACAGCCACTGGGAGAAGAAATAAGCGTATTTGCCATAGGGGTGGACGCCGTCGCCGGTGTATTCCGGCAGCATGAAGCCGTCGCTGCCGCAGAACAACTCGTCCGAGTCCAGGCAGCGGATGCTGCCGCCGTCGGCCAGGTCCGCAAAGCCCTTGTTCACCGCCGTCAGGCGGCTGTGGGCAAAGCTGGGATTCCCGGCGGCAATGTCGGCGGTGACGCCGTAAACCTTCAGAATGTAAATGGTGGCGTTGGGCTGGAGCTGGCGCAGCTGGTCCAGGTCCTCCTGGTAGGCGTCGAACAGGTTCCCCAGAGGATACCCGGCCTCGTTGAGGCCCAGCATGATGAAAATATGGCTGTACTCCCGGGAACGCAGCAGTGACGCCAGGTCCGTGGCGCCGAAGTCCTTGTCGGAGGCGGTGGTGGAGAACATCTTGAACACCGTCATGCCCACGTCGGCGAAATAGTCGGCATTGCCCAGCCGGGCATAGTTGGCCACGTTCACCATCCGGGAGTCGCCGATGAACAGCGCATCGTCGAAAAAGCTCTCGTCCTGGCCGTACACGGCGTTGGTGACCACCACCGGGGGCTGGGGCTCCGGCTCCGGTTCGGGGTCCGGTTCAGGCTCAGGCTCCGGTGCCGGTTCGGGGTCCGGCTGGGGGTCCGGCGCAGGCGCATTTTTGGCCGCCAGCATCCGCTGCCAGTCCGTGTCGTCCCGCAGCATCAGAAACGGCACCGCCACGGCCCATTTGTCGTCGTAGCCTCCCACATATTTTTGCAGCTGCCCCTTCATCACCAGGCCGCACACGGCGGCGGCGATGCCGGTGACCACCAGGATAAAAGCCAGCGCCAAGGGGCGGAGGTTGAGGATATGCTTCATGAGAATTGCCCCCTTAGAACGAGAAGTACAGAAACGGATCGTTGGTGGCCACGGACATGCAGTATACGCAGGCCCAGAACAGCACCGCCAGGATCACCGTGCCCAGCCAGGAGCTGCGAATGCGGTTCCACAGCTTCTCCGGCCCCGGAGTGGAGAGCACAATGCCCAGCACCAGCAGCCACCAATACTGTTTGCCGTATTGCAGCCAGTCCCCGGCGTTGACGGCCACCCCCCGGGACACGATGGGGAACAGGCGGCCCAGGTACACGCCGATGCGGCCCACCGACGGGATGGCGAACAGCAGCCAGCTCAGGGAGATCATCAGCACCATGTAGACCCGGGACAGCACCCGGCTCTTATCCAGCACCCGGCCCCAGCCTGCCCGCTCCAGAGCGATGAGGACAAACAGAAACAGGCCCCACAGCAGGAAATTCAGAGTGCTGCCGTGCCACAGGCCCGTCAGGACCCATACCGCCAACAGGTTCAGATACGTCCGGGCTTTGCCCTCCCGGCTGCCGCCCAAGGGAATGTATACATAATCCCGGAACCAGGAGCTGAGGCTGATGTGCCACCGGCGCCAGAAGTCCCGCATGGACCGGGCAGCATAGGGATGCTCGAAGTTCCGGGGCAGGCGGAAGCCCAGCATCCGGCCCAGCCCCAGAGCCATCCAGGAATAGCCGCAGAAGTCCAGATACAATTGCAGGGAATAGGCTGCGATGCCCATCCATGCCAGAGGTGTGGACACGCTCTCGTAGCCGATATTGCCCACCTGACGCCACAGGCCGCCGATCTGGTTGGCCAGCAGCACCTTCATGGACAGACCCAGCACGAAGTCACGCAGTCCGCTGTCGAAATCCTCCAGACCGGGCCGGGGCGGGGCGGACAGCTGCTGCTGCAGGGACAGCGGGTCCATCAGAGGGCCGGACAGCAGCTTGGGAAACAGCAGCACGCCGGTGAAAAACAGCAGGGGCTTCGTCTCCGCCGTCACCCAGCCCCGATACACGTCGATGAGATACGCCGCCAGCTGGAAGGAATAGAAGCTGATGGCCAGGGGCAGCGTCACTCCCAGACCCAGGAGCCCCGCATATTTGAAGAAGAACAGGCAGCCGAACAGGGCCGCCAGGCCCAGCACCAGCAGCCCCCGGCTTTTCCGGGGCTGCATCCCCCGGCCCAGGAAATATACCAGCGCCGCCAGGCCCAGCAGCGGAGCCAGGCACCAGGGCCTTTTCCACACGCCGATGACGTAGAACACCAGGCTCCCCAGACACAGCAGCGCCGCCCGCCAGCGGGCGGGGACCAGATAAAACGCCGCCAGAAACAGCGGCAGAAACGCGAAAACAAATGCAAGCGTATTAAATCCCATGATGGTTTTCCTCTTTTTATCTCCGCAGGGCCGCAGCCCCGGCTGAACTCACAGAGCATATTATAAGGCCGGGCCGGAGAAAATGTCCAGTTAAAAGGCGGAAACAAAATGTTACAAATTATGACAAAACCGACTGCGGAGGCCGTGGGGAAAGGCACGGAAAAGTTGCGGTTGACTTTTTCGAAAAATAGGCTAAGATGGAAGGTAGAAAGGACACGCGATTCTGTCAAAATTGTAGGAGGTCACCAGATATGAAATTTTCCAGCAAGGTCCAGAAATGCGGCCTGTCCCCTATGCGGAAGTTCCACCCCTACGCTGTGGCGGCCCAGGCCAAGGGTCGGAGAATCTATCACCTGAACATCGGCCAGCCGGACATCGAGACGCCCAAGGCGTATTTTGAGGCCGTGCGGCATTTTGACCTGCCGGTGCTGGAATATGCCCCCTCCCCCGGTATGCCGGTGCTGGTGGAGGCCATTCAGAAATATTACGACAAGCTGGACATGCACTTCGACGCCGGGGATATCCTCATCACCAATGGCGGCTCCGAGGCGCTGCAGATCGCCTTCAACTGCATCCTGGACGACGGCGACGAGGTTCTGATTCCCGAGCCCTTCTATCCCAACTACAACACCATGGTCCGCACCTGCGGCGCGTCCATCCACCCCATTCCCACCAGTCCCCACGAGGGCTACCGCTACGCCGACCGGGCCCGGGTGGAGGCGGAGATCAACCAGCATACCCGGGCCATCGTATGCACCAACCCCGGCAACCCCACCGGCGTGGTGCTGACGCCGGAGGAAATGCGGATGCTGGTGGACGTGGCCAAGGCCCACGACCTGTTCATCATCGGCGACGAGGCGTACCGGGAGTTCGTCTACGCCGGGGAGCCGCTGCAATCCCTGGGCCAGTTCCCGGACGCGGCGGAAAATGTCATCGTCATCGACACCGTATCCAAGCGGTTCTCTGCCTGCGGCGCCCGCATCGGCTGCCTCATCACCCGCAACCGGGAGCTGATGGCCCATGCCATGAAGTATGCCCAGTGCCGCCTGTCGGTGCCCACCCTGGACCAGGTGGCCTCCGCCGCCCTGTACGATGTGGGCCCGGAGTATTTTGCCGCCGTGCGGGAGGAGTATAAGCGCCGCCGGGATACGGTGATGCAGAAGCTCCAGGCCATCCCCGGCGTCATCTGCGAGTGTCCCAAGGGGGCGTTCTACGTCATGGCCCACCTGCCGGTGGACGATGCCGACACCTTCCAGCGCTGGCTGCTGGAGGAGTTCGAGGACAACGGCGACACCGTGATGTTCGCTCCGGGCGAGCCCTTCTATGCCACCCCGGGCCGGGGCCGCAGCGAGATCCGCATTGCCTATGTGCTGAAGCAGGCGGATCTGGAGCGGGCCATGGACCTGCTGGCCCTGGGCATCCGGCGCTACAACGCCCGGTAAAAAGCGTGTCAGAAAAAACACCACGAAAGGGAGGACCACATCGTGACAAGAGACGAGCTATGCCAGGCCGCTGTGGCCATGCTGGACCGGGCCTATATCCCCTATTCCCACTTCCCGGTGGGGGCGGCTCTGGAGTGTGCCGACGGAACGGTGTTTACCGGCTGCAACATTGAAAACGCCGCCTACGGCTGCACCATCTGCGCCGAGCGCACCGCCATCTTCAAGGCCGTCAGCGAGGGGCACCGGGACTTTGTGCGCATCGTCATCGCCGGACGGAGCGAGGACTACTGCGTGCCCTGCGGCTCCTGCCGCCAGGTGATGATGGAGTTTGCCCCGGAGATGGAGGTCATCTGTCTCAACGGCCGGGGCCAGGCCAAGAGCTTCCGGCTGCGGGAGCTGCTGCCCTACGGCTTCGACCAGAGCTGGCTGTGAAAAAAACGTCGCGCGCCGCCGGTCTGCGCTTTCCGCGCAGGCCGGCGGTTTGTTTTCCCTTTTCTTCGGGTTCCGGCATTTTTTGCGCCATGTTCCTGTTAACATAATTATGTGGAAAACCCTGTGGATAATGTGCAAAACCCTTGCGGATACCGGATACCGGACCGGTTGCAAAAGAATTATGGGGACCCGGCCTGCGTAACTTTTTGACCCGGCAAAACATTTTTGCCCCGTCCGGCGGCGGCACTTGCCAGACGGGGAGTTTTGCGTTACAATAGATTGTATAATCGGAGTTTTGGCGGCCTTGACCGCCGGAGGGAATCTATGGCCAAGAAAAAAGTATACGACAACGACAGCATATCCAGCCTGAAGGGTGCGGACCGGGTCCGGAAACGGCCCGGCGTCATTTTCGGCTCCGACGGGCTGGAGGGCTGCGAGCATGCGGTGTTTGAGATCATGTCCAACGCCATCGACGAGGCCCGGGCGGGCTTCGGGCGGCTCATCACCGTGACCCGCTTCCTGGACAAGTCCATCCAGGTGGAGGACCAGGGCCGGGGCTGTCCCGTGGACTGGAACGAAAAGGAGGGGCGGTACAACTGGGAGCTGGTGTTCTGCGAGATGTACGCCGGCGGCAAATACGACCCCACCGGGGAAAACTATGAGTTCTCCCTGGGCCTGAACGGCCTGGGCTCCTGCGCCACCCAGTATGCCAGCCGCTACATGGACGTCACCGTCTGCCGGGACGGAAACGAGTATAAGCTCCACTTCCGGCGGGGCGAGATCGCGGGTCAGATGGAGGTCACGCCCCTGACCCGGAAGAAAACCGGCACCACCATTCGCTGGCTGCCGGACCTGGAGGTGTTCACCGACATCGACATCCCCCTGGACTATTACCGGGATGTGATGAAGCGGCAGGCAGTGGTCAATGCCGGGGTCACGTTCCGGCTGCGCAGCGAGGTATCTGCCGGAAGGTTCGACACCCAGGACTTTCTGTATGAAAACGGCATCCGGGACTATATTGCCGAGCTGGCCGGGGAAGACCCCATCACCGAGCCCGTGTGCTGGGAGGCGGAGCGACAGGGCCGGGACCGGGCGGACAAGCCCGAGTATAAGGTGAAGCTGAACATTGCGTGGTGCTTTTCCAACCGGGTGCACCTGATGGAGCACTATCACAACTCCAGCTTCCTGGAGCACGGGGGCAGCCCCGACAAGGCCACCCGCCTGGCCTTTGTGGCGGCACTGGACAAATATCTCCGGGACAACAACAAATACACCAAGGGCGAGAGCAAGATCACCTTCCCTGACGTGCAGGAGTGCCTGCTGCTGGTCAGCAGCAACTTTTCCACCCAGACCAGCTACGAGAACCAGACGAAAAAAGCCATCACCAACAAGTTCATCCAGGACGCCATGTCCGAGTTTCTGCGCCAGCAGCTGCAGGTATATTTCATCGAGAATCACGACGCCGCCGAGCGCATGGCAGCCCAGGTGCTTATCAACAAGCGCAGCCGGGAGACGGCGGAGCGCACCCGCCTGGGCACCAAAAAAAAGCTGACGGAGAAGATCGACATTGCCAACCGGGTGCAGAAGTTCGTGGACTGCCGCACCAAGGACGTGGACCGGCGGGAGATCTACATCGTGGAGGGCGACTCCGCTCTGGGCGCCTGCAAGCAGTCCCGGGACGCGGAGTTCCAGGGGCTGATGCCCGTCCGGGGCAAGATCCTCAACTGCCTGAAGGCGGACTATCCCCGGATCTTCAAAAGCGATGTGATCACGGACCTGATGAAGGTGCTGGGCTGCGGCGTGGAGGTGCAGGGCAAGGCGGCCAAGGAGCTGAACCAGTTCGACCTGGGCAGCCTCCGCTGGAGCAAGGTGGTCATCTGCACCGACGGCGATGTGGACGGCTTCCAGATCCGGACGCTGATCCTGACCATGCTGTACCGGCTGTGTCCCACCCTGATCCGGGAGGGGTACGTCTACATTGCGGAGACGCCGCTGTTTGAGATCACCTATAAGGAAAAGAGCGCGGAAAAGACGTGGTTTGCCTACTCCGAAAAGGAGAAGGCCGACATCGTCCGCCAGCTGGAGGGGAAGAAATTCACCGTCCAGCGATCCAAGGGACTGGGCGAAAACGACCCGGAGATGATGTGGCTGACCACCATGAACCCGGAGACCCGGCGGCTGGTGCGTGTGCTGCCCGACGAGGCGGAGGAGACCGCCCGGGTATTCGACCTGCTGCTGGGCGATAACCTGGCCGGACGAAAGGACTATATCGCCGAGAACGGACACCTGTACCTGGACATGATCGACGTAAGCTGACAATAACCCCACAACGAAAGGAACCCGTTTCCTATGGCAAAGAAGAAAACAGAACCCAAAGCCGTTCACCGGCCCGCAGACCCCAATGTGCTGGGACTGCGGGGGACGGTGGTGGAGCAGCCCATCACCCGGACTCTGGACGAAAACTATATGCCCTACGCCATGAGCGTCATCGTCTCCCGGGCCATTCCGGAGATCGACGGCTTCAAGCCCTCCCATCGCAAGCTGCTGTATACCATGTACAAAATGGGACTGCTCACCGGCGGACGCACCAAGTCCGCCAACATCGTGGGTCAGACCATGCGCCTGAACCCCCACGGCGACCAGGCCATTTACGAGACCATGGTGCGCCTGGCCAAGGGCAACGAATCCCTGCTGCACCCCTTTGTGGACAGCAAGGGCAACTTCGGCAAGGTGTACTCCCGGGACATGGCCTATGCCGCCAGCCGGTACACCGAGGCAAAGCTGGCCCCCATCTGCGCGGAGCTGTTCCGGGACCTGGACTGCGACGCCGTGGACTTTGTGGACAACTACGACAACTCCATGAAGGAGCCGTCCCTGCTGCCCACCACCTTCCCCAACGTGCTGGTGTCCGCCAACCAGGGCATCGCCGTGGGCATGGCGTCCCAGATCTGCGGCTTCAACCTGGGGGAGGTGTGCGACACCACCATCGCCCTGCTGAAAAACCCGGACCACGACGTGGCCTCCACACTGCTGGCTCCGGATTTCCCCACCGGGGGCCAGATCATCTGCGACCCGGCGGAGCTGCGGGAGCTGTACCGCACCGGCCGGGGCGGCGTGAAGGTCCGCTCCCGGTGGCGGTATGACAAGCAGGCAAACCTCATCGAAATCTATGAAATCCCCTACTCCACCTCCATCGAGGCCATTCTGGACAAGGTGGCGGAGCTCATCAAGGCCGGGAAAATCAGCGAGATCAGCGACATGCGGGACGAGACGGACCTGTCGGGCCTGAAGCTGGCCATCGACCTCAAGCGCGGCGCGGACCCGGAGAAGCTGATGACCAAGCTGTTCCGCCTGACGCCCCTGCAGGACACGGTCAGCTGCAATTTCAACATTCTCATCGCCGGGATGCCCCGGGTCATGGGTGTGGGGGAGATTCTGAACGAGTGGACGGCCTGGCGCACGGAGTGCGTGCGGCGGCGGGTGTATTTCGTGCTGAACCGCAAAAAGGACAAGCTGCACCTGCTGCTGGGCCTGAAGCGCATCCTGCTGGACATCGACAAGGCCATCGCCATCATCCGGGAGACCGAGGAGGAGGCCGAGGTCATCCCCAACCTGATGATCGGCTTCGGCATCGACCAGGTCCAGGCGGAATATGTGGCGGAGATCAAGCTGCGGAATATCAACAAGGAGTATATCCTCAAGCGGGTCCAGGAGACCGAGGACCTGCAAAAGGAGATCGCCGACCTGGAGGACACCCTGCAAAAGCCTGCCCGGATCCGGAAGATCATCGTGGGCGAGCTGGAGCAGGTGCGCAAAAAGTACGCCGTGCCCCGGCGGACAGAGATCCTCTACGGTCACGAGGTGGAGGAATACGTGGAGGACGACCAGCCGGAGGATTACCCCGTGACGGTGCTCCTGTCCCGGGAGGGGTACTTCAAGAAGATCACCCCCAAGTCCCTGCGCATGAGCGGGGAGCAGAAATACAAGGAGGGCGACGGCCTGCGCCAGCAGGCGGAGACCGGCAACAACGCCGAGATCATGTTCTTCACCGACCGGTGCCAGGTGTACAAGACCCGGGTGTCGGAGTTCGGCGACAGCAAGGCCAGCGTCCTGGGCGACTATCTGCCGGGCCGACTGGCCATGGACGAGGGCGAGCGGGTCATCTTCATGGTGCTGCCCGGGGACTATTCCGGGTGTCTGCTGTTCTTCTATGAAAACGGCAAGGCCGCCCGGGTGGAGCTGTCCGCCTATGCCACGGTGTCCAACCGCCGGAAGCTGACGGGGGCCTACTCCGACAAGAGCCCCCTGGTGAGCATCCTGCCCCTGCCGGAGGACCGGGAGCTGGCCCTTGTGTCCACAGAGCCCCGGGCCCTGCTGGTGCACACGTCCTTGCTGGCCCCCAAGACCACCCGAAATGTCCAGGGCGTGGCGGTGATGACCCTGAAGCCCAAGTATCACCTGGACCGGGTGCTGCCGGCGGAGGAAAGCGGCATCGTGAACCTGGCCCGCTACCGCACCCGCACCATCCCTGCCGCCGGCGCCATCCTGAAGCCGGAGGACCGGGGCGAGGAGCAGCTGACGCTGCTGTAATGCGAAAATCGGGCGGTGCGCCGGGGACGCCGCCCCCTACACACCATATAAAGTGTTTTCCGCCCCCCGACCGATATCCCTGCGTTTTTCCACATAACAGAAAGAGAGGTGTCCCCTATGTCTGCTGCCAAAATTCTCAAGCGCTACGCGCTGATTACCGTGGCCTGCGGCCTGTATGCCCTGGGCTTCAACTGGTTCTTTGTGCCCAACCGCTTCACCGTGGGCGGGTTCACCGGCGTTGCCCAGATCATCAACCACTTCCTGCCCATGCTGCCGGTGGGTACCGTGGCCCTGGTGCTGAACATCCCCCTGTTTATCCTGGGCTGGCGGAAGATCGGCCGTGATCTGCTGATCTCGTCCCTGTACGCCACCGCCGTCAGCTCCCTGATGATCGACGTGCTGGCCTCCCTGTATACCTTCCCGGCCATGGATCCCATTCTGGCCTGCATTTACGGGGGCATCGTGGTGGGCATCGGCTGCGGCATGCTGCTGCATGAGAGCGCCACTACCGGCGGCACGGAAATGGCCGCACGGCTCCTGAAGCTGAAGTTCCAGGGACTATCCATCGGCAGCCTGTGTCTGGCGCTGGACGTGGCCGTGACCCTGGGCTATGCCCTGTGCTTCCGGGACCTGTCCCGGGCCATGTACGGCATTGTGGCCCTGTATATTCTGTCGCTGCTGATCGACCGGGTGGTGTACGGCCCCAACGCCGCCAAGGTGGCCTATATCATCAGCGAGCAGTATGAGGCCATCACCCGGGAGCTGCTGCAGCTGGACCGGGGCGTGACCCTGCTGGAGGGCAAGGGTGCCTGGAGCGGCAAGGACAAGCGCGTGATTCTGTGCGCCTTCGGCCGCCGCCAGGTCATCCCCGTGAAGAAGCTGGTCCAGGCCGTGGATCCCAACGCCTTTGTCATCGTCTGCGACGCCCATGAAATTCTGGGCGAGGGCTTCGGCACCTATGACCCCACGGGCCTGTAACGGAGGGGCGGCCATGAGAAAAACCGTGCTGGCCGCCGTTCTGGCGGCGCTGACGCTGCTGCTCTCCGGGTGCGGCTCGCTTCTGGAGCGGGACTACAGCGTGGTCCGGCCCCACAGCTCCACCTACTACGAAAGCGAGGACCGGTCCGTTCTCCGGGCAGAAAGCTATCAGGACCTGGTGAACGACCTTCTTCTGCTGCTGACCGGCGGGGCCAAGGAGGGCACCGTCTGGCTGTATGCCGGGTCGGAGCCTATGGACGCCTCCGCCGCCGCAGAGCGGGCCTGCAAGGAGGTGCAGCAGGAGACGCCCCTGGGGGCCTATGCCGTGGAGTATCTGACCTATACCGTGGACGACAGCGCCCGGAACTACACGGCCATCCAGCTGACCATCGGCTATCGCCGGACCCCGGAGCAGATCGCCTCCATGGTGTATACCACCAGCATCTCCGCCCTGCACGACCTGCTGACCTCCGCCGCCCGCAGCGGAAGCGGCGAGCTGGTGGTGCAGGTGGGGTATTTTGACCACCAGGAGGAGCAGGTCCGGGCCATTGTGGACCAGGTGCAGGCCATGGAGGCCCCGGAGGAAAAGGAGCCCTGGACCGTGAACTTCTATCCCGAGGGCGGCGACGTGGGCATCATCGAGATCATCCTGAAAAAAAGCTGAAAAAAGCAGAACGCAGGGGTTGACAAATCCCGCCAGCCGGGTTATAATCTATCTTGCGTTTGCGGGCGTAGCTCATCTGGTAGAGCGCGACCTTGCCAAGGTCGAGGTAGCGAGTTCGAGCCTCGTCGCCCGCTCCAGAAAAGCACCATCTGAAAAGATGGTGCTTTCTTTTTTTTGCAGACAGCCCCGCGAACTCGCTGCCTCGACCTGCGCGCAGCGCGTGAAATCATACGAGGTGAGGCAGGGCTCCCGCGAATGGCCATTGCCATTCGTGGGATGCCGGGAAGCGAGTTCGAGCCTCGTCGCCCGCTCCAGAAAAGCACCATCTGAGAAGATGGTGCTTTCTTTTTTGCAGACAGCCCTGAGAACTCGCTGCCTCGGCCTGCGCGCAGCGCGTGAAATCAGGGGCTCTTTGACAGACTGAGACGGCTGTTCCTTTGAAGAACAGCCGTCTTGTTTTTTGCTGATGGGGATGCACCGGAATATCATTTCTCAAACAGGTACAGGAGGTGCCCGTACCCCTCAGTCTCCATTCGGGGATCTGCCGTGGGCGCTGGGGTTCCCGGTCCTCACTTAGCCCTTGTCAGCGGACAGGGCCTTGTTGATGAGGTTGTTCAGAGACTCCATCTGGGATTTGTCGGTGATGGCGCCCACAATGGGATCGCCCACGATGTTGCCGTTGCGGTCCACCACATAGGTGGTGGGGTAGGCGAACACATTCTCCACAAACTTGCCGGCCTCGCCCTGGGCGGGGAAGTAGACATTGGGATAGGTGACGCCCTTCTTGGACAGAACGGACTTGGCCTCGGAGATGGCAGCCTCATCGCCGCCCAGGGTGAAGGAATTGATGCCGATGACACCGCCGCCCTTCTTGGTCAGCTCCTGATGCAGGGACTCCAGCTCGGACAGCTCGCCCACGCAGGGATTGCAGGTGGTGAACCAGAAATTCACCACGGTGACGGCGTTCTTGGAGAACAGGTCATCGCTCTTGACGGGGTTGCCGTTGAGGTCCTTGCCCTCGAAGGCGGGGAACTTCTGCGTCTTGTCGCCGTTGCCGGGGGTCGTGGGGCTGTCGGCAGGGATGCTGTCACCGTTGCCCGGGGCCTTGGGAGCCGCCTCGGGGAACTTGGCCTCAATGGCGGTCAGGGTGCGCTCGATCTCCCGGATCTTCTCGCCGCCCTGGCGCAGCAGCTTCAGCTCGTCGGCGGTAAACTTGTCCTTGGCGGATTCAATGGTGTCCAGCAGGAAATCACCGTAGTTCTTGCCGTCCTCCTGCATGGTCATGCCCTTGTCGGCAGACATGAACACCTTCTCCCAAAGGGACTGGTTTTCCATCAGAATGGCGTTCTCCTGGTCCATCAGAGCCTTGTACATAGCGGCCGCCTCCTGGGCGTTCTTGGGCTCGCTGTTGGACGTTGTCATGTCGTCGTTGCCCTTTTTGCCGCAGGCGGCCAGGGACAGCACCAGCAGTGCTGCCAGCAGCAGGGTCAGCAGTTTCTTTGCGCTCATTTTGGTTCCTCCTAATTATTGTTGTTCGTTGGATTCCTGCGGCATCTCTGCCGCAGCAGGTTTATGTTCACCGTCTCCGAAGCCATAGCGGAAACACACGGCGTTTGTGGGACAGGCACGGATGCACATCCCACAGCGGATGCACTCGGTGTGGTTGGGCGTCTTGGTCACATCCACATCCATCTTGCAGGCTTTGGCGCATTTCCCGCAGGAGACGCACTTGCTTTTGTCCACCTTCATCTGGAACAGGGACACCTTGTTCAGCAGGGCATAGAACGCTCCCAGCGGACAGAGCCATTTGCAGAAGGGACGGTAGAACACCACGCTCAGCACGATCACCGCCAGCAAGATGCCGAATTTCCATGTAAACAGGCTGCCCAGCGCCGCCCGGATGCCGGAATTGGCCAGGGACAGCGGGATGGCCCCCTCCAGGACCCCCTGTGGGCAGAGGTATTTACAGAAGAACGGGTCGCCCATGCCTACATCGTTCACCAGAAGCGCCGGCAGCAGAAAGACCATCACCAGCAGCACGGCGTACTTCAGGTATGTCAGAGGTCTGAGCCTCTTTGTGGAGAGCTTCTTCGTAGGAATCTTATGCAGCAGCTCCTGAAACCAGCCGAAGGGACACAGAAAGCCGCAGATAAAGCGTCCCAGCAGGACTCCCAGCAAAATGAGGAAACCTGTGATATAATAGGAGAAGCTGAACCTTGACGAGCCTACCACCGCCTGAAACGCCCCGATGGGACAGGCCCCGGAGGCCGCCGGGCAGGAGTAGCAGTTTAGCCCCGGCACACAGACGGTTTTCCCCGCGCCCTGATACAGTCCGCCCTTGAGAAAATTCGGCAGATGCAGGTTGGTCAGCAGCGTCGCTCCTGCCTGGATCCAGCCCCGGAAGCGGGACAGCACCTGAGATACGCCACTTTTCTTCTTATCCAATGCCCACACACTCCAGACATAATTTGATTGCTTTGCTCAGCACCGTCGCTGCCTCGCCCCGCCAGACACCGAAGCACAGCATGGCGGCTCCCGCTGCCAGCAGGATCACCTGGGCCGCCGCCTTTTTTACATGGCTCATTTTTTTCACCCTTTCCGATTTTCTGCCCCTATCATAGCGCAGGGGAGTTAAAGTCCCTGTTAAGAAGAAAAATTTAACACAAACCTTATCTGTTTTTGCTATAATTAAGAACAACGTGAACATGAAGAAATGTAAAAGGAGGGCTCTCATGCACCTTTTGGTTATTGAAGACGAACGCGCCTTGTGCGAAACCATCGTCCGCAGCCTGCGGCGGCTGGCCTACAGCGTGGACTACTGCTACGACGGGGAGAAGGCTCTGGAGCTGCTGGGCGTGGAGCGCTACGATCTGGTAATTCTCGACCTGAACCTGCCGGGGAAGGACGGCATGACGGTGCTGCGAACCCTGCGGCAGACTGACCGGGATACGCGGGTGCTGATCCTCTCCGCCCGCAGCGAGGTGGAGGACAAGGTGGAGGGGCTGGACGCCGGGGCCAACGATTATCTGGCAAAGCCCTTTCATCTGGCGGAGCTGGAGGCCCGCATCCGCAGCCTGACCCTGCGGCAGTTTACGCAGCAGGGCGTACTGCTGACCTGCGGAGGTCTGCGTTTTGACACCCGCTCCCGCACCGCCGCCGTCAACGGGCAGACGCTGACGCTGACCCGCAAGGAGACGGGGATTTTAGAATATCTGATGGTGCATCAGGGGCGGCCGGTAAGTCAGGAGGAGCTGATGGAGCACGTCTGGGACAACAGCGTGGACAGCTTCAGCAACTCCATCCGGGTGCATATTTCCGCCCTGCGCAAAAAGCTCCGCGCCGCGCTGGGCTACGATCCCATCCGCAACCGCATCGGCGAGGGCTATCTGATGGGAGGCGATGAGGCGTGAGAAAGATTTCCCTGCAGTGGCGCATCACGCTGATGACTGTTCTGCTCATCGGCGTTACCTGCGTGGCTATGAATCTGCTGCTCTGCTCCTCCGGCGTGTACTATATGGACAAAATTGCGGACGCCTTGCAGGGCAGCGGCACGGTGATCCTGAATGAGGGCGAAGCAGCGAGCTTTGACCCGCAGCTCATAGCGCCCAACGAGGAGCTGACCATCGTCGTCAATGGGGCGCAGGGACGCTTCCGCACCACCAACTGGTATATCACGGCGGCGGTGACGATCCTGAGCGGCATTCTTGCTTACTTCGTCAGCGGACGCGCACTCAAGCCCCTGCGCAGCTTTGCTTCGCAGGTGGAGAAGGTGCAGCTGAACAATCTGGCGGATATGAGGATCGACGAAGATGTGCTTCCGGAGTTCAGGCAGCTCAGCCGCTCCTTCAATCAGATGCTGGAGCGGCTGAACAACGCCTTTGCCGCCCAGCGGCAGTTCACCGGCAATGCCGCCCACGAGCTGCGCACGCCGCTGGCGCTGATGCAGGCGCAGCTGGAGCTGTTTTCCGCAGAGCACCCTGATGTGCAGCCGGAAACGGCGGAGTTCCTCACGCTTTTGCGGGAGCAGACGGAACGGCTGACCCAGATGACCAGAACACTGCTGGAGATGAGCAATCTGCGGCATGTGGCGCGGAACGAGCGGATCCAGCTGGCTCCCATGATCGAGGAGATCTTCACAGATCTCGCGCCGCTCTCAGATAAGCGCGGCGTCACACTGACGGCGGAGGGCGACGGCATTATGACCGGCAGCGACGCGCTGATCTACCGGCTGATCTTCAACCTGGCGGAGAACGCCGTCAAATACAACCGGCCGGGCGGCTCGGTGCGGGTTTCTGTCACTCAGGAGCCGGAAAAGCTCCTGCTCCGCGTCTCCGACACCGGCTGCGGCATCCCGGAGGAGTGTCAGCGCAGTATCTTCCAGCCATTCTTCCGGGTGGACAAATCCCGCAGCCGCGAATACGGCGGCGCGGGGCTGGGGCTCTCGCTGGTGTGGGAGATCGCCGAGCTCCACGGCGGCTCCGTTTGGGTGGAGGAGAGCTCGGAGAAGGGCACCACCATTGCGGTGGGACTGCCGGTACAGTGATACGAAGAAGAAGTGCCGGATCGCGCCGGTCTCCTATCCGCCAAAATCTGCCCGCCGGGGCTTTACGGCAGTCCGGCGGGGTGGTATACTCCTGGGGAGACGTTTTACGGAAGCGAGGAGCAGCGCATAGTCTCGGGCGAAATCTTCAACCAAGGAGCAAGTATCATGAAATATCAGACGGTTTTATTCGATATGGACGGCACACTGCTGGACACCCTGATGGACATGGAGGCGGCAGTGAACCACATCCTGACGCAGTACGGCTACCCCGCCCGGACCCTGGAGGAGGTCCGGCGGTTCGTGGGCAACGGCGCGGGGCTGCTGATCCACCGGGCCCTGCCCCAGGGGGTGGACCCCGCCCGGGAGGCGGAGGTGCTGGCGGCGTACCGGGCGTATTACCAGGCCCACAACTGCATCCGGACCCGGCCCTATGAGGGCATTCCGGAGCTGCTGGCGGCCCTGCGCCGGGCGGGGGTGCGGACGGCGGTGGTGTCCAACAAGCCAGACGAGACCACCCGGACCCTGGCGGCCCGGTTCTTCCCGGAGCTGGACGGCGCCCTGGGCCAGCGGGACGGCGTGGCTGCCAAGCCTGCCCCGGACATGGTGCAGGCGGTGCTGTCCCGGCTGGGGGCGGAGCCCGGGCAGGCCCTGTATGTGGGCGACAGCGAGGTGGACGTGGACACCGCCCGGAACGCGGGCCTGGCCATGATCGGCGTGTCCTGGGGCTTCCGGGGCCGGGCGGCCCTGGAGTCCGCCGGGGCACCGGCAGTGGCCGACACTCCGGCGCAGCTGCTGGAGCTGCTGCGGTAAGAGGGCGGGCAGATGCCCGGCCCCACGG
>ERZ1106951.1151-NODE-1151-length-23983-cov-3.652123_pt1 | contig 23983 bp, 20 predicted proteins | sample MGYA00403676_ERZ1106951 | MGnify/ENA primary metagenome ERZ1106951 (study PRJEB35170, sample SAMEA104062398) | human gut metagenome | biome: human gut; feature: human-associated habitat; material: faeces | place: Denmark | collected 2012-04-23 ...
TGACGGCCTGGTTAGCCATCTTGAAGTGCTTGGACTTGGAACCCCAATAGCCCTTAGCAAGCTTCAGAACCTTTTTTCTTCTCTTGCGCGTAGCGAGCGCACCCTTAACTCTAGCCATTTATAAAAACCTCCGATTATGCTTTACTTAAACTTGAGCTGCCCTGTTCGCTTATGCGTAGGGGAGCATCTTCTTAACAGCCTTTACGCTGGTCTTATCCGTAACGGTCGTGCCGCGTGCATGGCGCTTGGACTTAGCAGTCTTGCCATGGCCGTTCAGAAGGTGGCTCATGTAAGCGTGGCCACGGATAACTTTACCCTTCTTGGAAATCTTCAGGCGCTTCTTAGCACCGCTGTGTGTTTTGAGCTTCGGCATTTTATAGTCCTCCTTGAAATTGTTACTTAACGGGCTTGGGGGCAAGGAACATCAGCATGTTGCGCCCTTCGAGCTTCGCGGGCTTATCGACGTTTGCCGTGTCAGCGAGCGATTCTGCGAAACGCTTCATGATGTCTGCACCCAGTTCCGGATGACCCATCTCTCTGCCGCGGAAACGTAAGGTAACTTTTACCTTATCGCCCTTTTCCAGGAACTTTCGCGCATTGTTCACCTTTGTATTCAGATCATTTGTATCGATGTTCGGAGACAATCTCAGTTCCTTTACTTCAATGACTTTCTGCTTCTTCTTGGCTTCCTTTTCTCTTCTGGCCTGCTCATAACGGAACTTGCCATAATCAACAATCTTGCATACCGGCGGCTTAGCCGTTGGTGCAATCTTTACCAAATCTAAACCGGCATCCTTTGCCAGTTTCATGGCATCTCTGGAGGACATAATTCCAAGCTGCTGTCCTTCCTCACCAATTACCCGGACTTCTTTGTCACGGATCTGCTCATTAATCATTAAACTGCTAATTGTTTTGTACCCCCATCGAAAAATGTTGTGAACTGCTTTACGCAAAAAAATGATGGACCGCGACGATCCACCATTAAGATACACAAATATGCAAAATACGATATGTGAACTTAAATATCAACCCGAGACGCCTTTGCGCTAAGGTGAGAGTGAATCCTCTGCTTTCCTGTTTATTGACAACACTAGCAGTATACCGCACTTTGTATCAGTTGTCAAGTGTTTTTTCAGCTTTTTTATTTTTTTTAATTAGCTGTTCCCGAAGCCAATTCTTCTCTTTTTGTGTAAGCTCAGCATTCTTAAGGAGATCTGGGCGTTTTTTTGCTGTCCGAAGAATTGACTGCTCACGTCTCCACTTATCAATATTGCCATGATGACCTGATAGAAGTACAGGCGGAACTGACTCGCCCATGAAAACTTCTGGTCTTGTATATTGTGGATACTCCAGCAAATTTCCTTCGAATGACTCATCCTGCGCAGATGCTTCATTATTCAGTACACCTGGCACAAGACGCGAAATACAGTCAATCATCATCATCGCTGGAAGTTCACCGCCTGTAAGCACAAAATCGCCTGCTGAAACTTCATCCGTTACAATGAGATCAAGCACACGCTGGTCAATTCCCTCGTAATGACCACAAAGGAATATCAAATCTTCTTCCTTTGCATATTCTTCTGCCAGCTTTTGAGAAAATGGTTTTCCCTGAGGTGTCATAAACAGCACACGCGGCTTCTTTCCAATGCGCTCTGTCAGATCCTTCCAGGCATCGTACACTGGCATAGGCTGCATTACCATTCCAGCGCCGCCGCCATATGGATAATCATCGACACGGTTATGTTTATTTGTGGAATAGTCACGTATATTGATGGCCTCCACTGAAATCAATCCTTTTTGGGATGCGCGTCCAAGAATACTCTCGCCGCAGGCGTTTGTAATCATCTCTGGAAACAACGTCAGCACATAATAATGCATGGAATTACCTCTTTCTTTTCATATTCACAGCTTAGTCAATTAGTCCAGCCATAACATGAACTGTCATTATGCCTTTTTCCAAGTCAACATTTAAGATACAGGAAGGAATAGCCGGGAAAAGCACCTTTCTTCCATCTAAAATCTCTATCTCATAGACATCATTTGCGCCCGTCTGAAACACATCAGTACATTTACCAAGCTCTTCTTTATTTTCATCAACTACACGAAGTCCAATTAAATCAGTAATAAAATTCTCATTTTCACCACATGGAGTTGCCTGATCTCTTGTTATATAAAGCTCTGCCTGACGCAAAAGCTCCGCCTGATTTCGGTCTGCAATCTCCTCAAGAGAAAGAATGACCATGTTTTTAAAATACTTTGCACCGCGCACATGAATCAGACGGCTTTGTTTCTTTTCAACCAGACGCAGTGTCTTCCAATGTGCAAACATTTCCGGCTCATCAGTTGTCGGGAATACATTAACTTCTCCCTTAATTCCATGAGCGGAGGAAATCACACCTACACGCAATAAATCTTCCATATTTTCTCCTATGATAGCATTACAGCTCATATAACTCATACATTTTAAAAATAAAACGTGCACCCCATCTCTGAAGTACACGTTTTTGATTACTCAATCTCTACACTAACCTGCTTGTTTTCTCTTGATGCCGCGGCTTTTACCACAGAACGGATTGCTTTTGCGATCCTGCCCTGCTTACCGATAACTTTGCCCATATCACTAGGCGCTACCTTCAGCTCAAGCACAAGTCCCTTCTCGGTTTCCTTCTCAGTAACCACAACTTCATCTGGGTTGTCAACAAGCGACTTAGCGATAACTTCTAATAGTCCCTTCATACATCTCTCTCATTCTGCTGCGCCCGCAACATTTGATAAAAGGATTCGGCACTCTTAATTATTTCTCAATACCAGCAACCTTTAATAACTTTGCAACTGTATCTGTCGGCTGAGCACCGTTTGCAAGCCACTGCTTAGCAGCCTCTTCGTCAAACTTGATTACGCTTGGTTCCTTAGTTGGATCATAGTAACCGATCTCTGCGATGAATCTTCCGTCTCTTGGAGATCTCTGATCTGCAACTACTACTCTGTAGAAAGGAGCCTTCTTCTGTCCCATTCTCTTTAATCTAATCTTTACCATTGTAAAATTCCTCCAATTATTTAAAATTAATTATTTATTAAAAAGGCAGTTTAAATCTTCCTTTTTTTGCCTGCTTGCCCATCATGCCGGGCATCTGCTTCATGAGCTTGCGGCTCTGGTCAAACTGCTTTAACAGTCTATTGACCTCTACAACATCGACTCCTGCACCTTTTGCAATGCGGTTTTTTCTGGATGCGTTGATGATATCTGGATTGGTTCGCTCCTTCATAGTCATGGAACGAATGATTGCCTGGATTTTTTCCATCTGCTTCTCACTCTCATCCATGTCCGGCATATTTTTTGCATTTAAATTCATGCCCATGCCCGGAAGCATCTCCATGATCTTGCTAAGACCACCCATACTTTTCATCTGTTCCATCTGATCCAGATAGTCATTTAAATCAAAGGATGCTTTGCGAAGCTTCTGCTCCATCTCCTTTGCTTTCTCAGCATCGACCTGTGCCTCAACCTTTTCAATAAGGCTCATGACATCTCCCATGCCAAGGATACGTGATGCCATGCGATCTGGATAAAACTGTTCCAAATCGGAGAGCTTTTCGCCCATACCAATATAAAGAATCGGCTTTCCTGTCACCTGACGAATGGAAAGCGCTGCACCACCTCTAGTGTCGCCATCAAGCTTTGTCAGGATTACTCCGTCTACACCGATACGGTCATTAAAGGTAGTTGCCACGTTAACTGCTTCCTGTCCAGTCATCGCATCTACGACGAGCAACGTCTGCGTAACGCCAGCTGCCTCTTTCACATCTACAAGCTCCTGCATCATGGATTCATCAATCTGCAGACGACCTGCGGTATCAAGGATGACCACGTTTTGTCCGTTATTCTTTGCATGCTCGATTGCTGCCTTTGCAATGTCAACCGGACTGTGATTTGTTCCCATCGAGAACACCTCAACACCCTGTTTTTCACCGTTAACTTCCAACTGCTTGATTGCCGCCGGACGATAAATATCACAAGCAACCAAAAGTGGCTGTCTGCCTTTCATCTTCAGCTTTCCTGCAATCTTTGCTGCGGTAGTTGTCTTACCAGCACCCTGAAGACCAATCATCATGATGACTGTCACCTGATTTCCAGGCATCAGTGCAATCTCTGTTGTCTCAGATCCCATCAGGGAAACAAGCTCTTCGTTTACAATCTTTATTACCATCTGTCCAGGATTTAAACCATTCATAACATCCTGTCCGATTGCGCGTTCTTGGACTGACTTTACGAAGTTTTTTACTACCTTGAAGTTAACGTCCGCCTCGAGGAGCGCGATCTTTACTTCCTTCAAAGCAGCCTTTACATCCGCTTCTGTCAGACGACCCTTGCCACGCAGATTTTTAAATACGTTCTGAAGCTTTTCAGATAAGCTCTCAAATGCCACTTTTGCAGCTCCTTTCTGCCTTTAACTTTACAGTTACAGCTCTTCGAGTATTGTCTGGCAAAGCCTGTCAATCTGTCCAAACAGCTTATCGTCTCTGCTCTTCTCATATGCTTTTGTAAGTTCTCTTAATTTGCTTACAGAAGATTTGAGTGTCACAAAGCGCTCTACCAGATGCAGTTTGTTTTCATAACCTTCCAGCAGCTTGTCACAGCGCCTTACCAGATCATGAACTCCCTGCCTGCTGATGCCGTGGATCTCTGCCACTTCACTCAGCGACAGATCCTGAAAAATAATGCTTTCGTAGATTTCCTGCTGATGCGGCGTAAGCAGCTCACCATAGAAATCATACAGCATATTGCGTTCTACAATCTTTTCCATCAAACATCACCTTCGCTACTATACACGAAAAAAGAAGAGCTGTCAAGTGTTTTTTCTTGACAGCCCGAAAGTTTTTCTATATTTGTTTCTGTTCACGGGACTATATTTCTAAAGCCCTTCGGTGTAATGGTTTCGTCGACGGACCAAACTCAGCAGGCTCCTTTTATGTTCTTTCTTATTATACATTACTTTGAAAGACCTGCTTCAAGTGTCCGTCTCGTGAAATCCATTCACCTTCGGGCTTGGCCGCAAACTATATTATTTTACTTTCTGTATACAAGATTTCCCAGCATCAGATCCTTCTTCAGATTGCGAATGGTTGTCTCGTTGTCGATGTAGACAGGCTCTATTCCCATTGCTTCTGCCCAGTCGCCCATCTGCTCTGCTGTGAGGTCGTAGGTGAATGCTGTATGATGAGCACCGCCTGCTAAGATCCATGCCTCTGCTCCTGTAATAAGGTCTGGCTGTGGTGTCCAGAAGTTTGTTGCTACTGGAAGCTTTGGCATCGGCTTTTCTACCTTCTTGCAGTCAACTGTGTTGATTAACAAGCGGAAGCGATCTCCTAAGTCTACTAAGGAAGTTGCAATACCTGTTCCTTCCTTAGAAGTAAATACAAGACGCGCCGGATCTTCTCTGTCGCCCATGGACAGCGGCTGGCACTTGATGCTGATCGGACCGTCTGCGATAGATGGGCAGATCTCAAGCATATGAGCCTCTAAGATGCCTTCCTTGCCTGGAACAAGGTTGTAGGTGTAATCCTCAAGCATGGAGGTTCCCTTTGCATCCTTCATTCCAGAAGTCATGATCTTCATCAGGCGTACCATTGCGGCAACCTTCCAGTCACCCTCTGCACCAAAGCCATATCCTTTTTCCATAAGTCTTTGAATTGCAAGACCTGGCAGCTGCTTTAAAGCACCCAGATCACCAAAGTGAGTTACAATTGCCTGATAATTTTTTTCCTCAAGGAATCGCTCAAAACCAAGCTCAATCTGTGCCTGAACTGCTACATGCTTTCTAAATTCTGCCGGATCTCTTCCCTCCAGAAGAATATTGTACTTGCTATAATATTCATCCACCAGTGTATTTGTGTCTGATTCGGATACAGCAGCTACAGATTCTGCAATCTCGTTTACTGGATAAGCATCAATCTCCCAGCCAAACTTTAACTGAGCCTCTACCTTATCACCCTCTGTTACTGCAACATTTCTCATATTATCAGCAACACGCATAACGCGAATATGACTGCTCTCTACAACACCAATTGCTGTGCGCATCCAGCTGCCGATCTTCTTTTGAAGCTTCTCGTCAGACCAGTGACCAACTACAACCTTACGCTCAATGCCCATACGTGTTACCATATGACCAAACTCTCTGTCACCATGTGCGGACTGGTTCTCATTCATGAAATCCATATCGATTGTGTCATATGGAATTTCCATGTTAAACTGAGTATGAAGATGAAGCAATGGCTTTCTGTACTCCTGAAGACCAAGAATCCAAGACTTTGCCGGAGAGAATGTGTGCATCCAAACGATCACACCTGCACACTCATCATCGATATTTGCCTCGTTAAAGGTACGACGAATCAGCTCGTTTGTAATCAGTGTTGGCTTCCAGACAACCTCGAATGGAAGATTTCCAGACTCATTTAACTTCTCTACAATAATCTTGGAATGCTCTGCTACCTTCTGTAAGCACTCGTCACCATACAGATCCTGAGATCCGGTGCAAAACCAAAACTTATAATTTTTTCCTGTTTTCATTTAAAAACCAGTCCTTTCTAGTAACGTATTCTGTCTTTTTACTAATTTTTAATTAATGCTTCTGATAATCAAAGATTGGACGTCCATTTTCGTCGTACTGCACCTTTAACAGATGAGCATGACGATTTGGATCATACAGCGGATCCTTTGTCTTGATGCCATCATATGTTCTTGCATGGTAGACCATGATATCATTGCCATCTTCATCAGTTGTAAAGCTGTTATGTCCTGGTCCATACAGCCCCTTCTTTTGATCTGTTTTAAGTACTGGCATACGCTCCTTTGTCCAGGAAGCCGGATCAAGCAGATCTGCATTTTCATCAGCGCTTAAAAGGCCAACACAATAGCAGGAGCCTGTTCCGCTGGCAGAAAATGTAAGCCAGATCTTTCCACCATGCTTTAACACTGCCGGTCCTTCATTTACCCAAAACAAAATACGCTCCCAATCATAATCTGGCGTTGTAATCATCTCCATTACAGTTGCTAACTTATTTGGTGCTGCCATTTTTGCAATATAAAGATTGGAAATGTTAGATGCCTTCTGTGCCCAAACATAATAATAATCACCCTTGTGCTCAAAGATTGTTGCATCCAGTGAAAAATCTGTAAAGGAAAATGGATCATCATCACAGCCCTTCATAGAACCAAGCTCGCTCCACTCGCCTGTCATCGGATCACCATCGCACTCAAGTACATATGGACGAATCTTCCACACATCCTCTGCCTCACCTGCTGCAAAATAGATATACCATTTTCCATAGACAAAATGAAGCTCTGGCGCCCAGATATGGCAGCTCATAAGACCATGCTCATGCTTTACCCAAATCTGACGCTCCTTTGCATTCTTTAAACCATTTAAAGTCTTGCTACTTCGAAGTAGAATACGGTCATAAGCCGGGTAGGATGCAGTAAAATAATAGGTGCCATCGGCAGCCTTGCACACAAATGGATCAGCACGCTGCTCAATGAAAGGTTCATTATACTCGATGATAGGTCCATTTTTTTCAAGTGACTGCCAGTTTGTTTTCTCATCCATTACTGATACCCCGCTTTGACTTATTTTACAGTTACAGTAAGATGAAGAACACTGCACTTTGGAAGTGTAAGCTTAAGTCCATCATCTGCCAGCTTAACATCATCGAATGATGTGCACTTTACCTGCTCTGGATTATCAAAGGTGTTATGTTCATGCATCTCACCAGTTAAGATCATACCCTCAACTGCTGCTGCCTTGCCACTGTCTAAGATTACATCAATTGGGTAATCCTCGCTTACAGACTCGTTTGTCAGTGTGATGTGCATCTTTCCATCCTTGCCCATTGATACAGACTCTGTCATGTTAGGTGCCTGATGACCCTCTGGTCCAACCATTGCTGTCTCAAGTGTACTGTCAAGAAGCTCAGCATCCTGATGAGCCTGATACAGATAAAATACAAACCAGGTTGGTGTCTTAATCATACGCTCACCATCTGTGAGAATTACAGACTGAAGTACATTAACCATCTGTGCGATATTTGCCATCTTAACGCGGTCACAATGTTTATTGAAGATATTTAAGTTAATTCCTGCAACAAGTGCATCACGCATTGTATTCTGCTGATATAAGAAGCCTGGGTTTGTGCCTGGCTCTACATCAAACCAGCAGCCCCACTCATCAACGATCATGCCGACTTTCTTTTCTGGGTCGTACTTATCCATGATTGCACCGTGACGTGTCACAAGCTCCTCCATGTAATATGTACGCTTCATTGTTTCATACCACTCGGTCTCAGTGAAGTCTGTTGCACTTCCCTTATTCTCCCATCCGCCTGGATGTGTATAATAATGAAGAGACAGACCATCCATTGCACCGTGAGCTTCTTTTGGCATGCGGCGATTTGTTGTCTCTAATACCTTCTCTGTCCACTCATAATCATCAACATTGGAACCGCAGGCAATCTTTGCAACTGGTGCTGCATTATTATAATTTCTCACATATGTCTGGTAACGGCGATACATCATACCATACTGCTCTGGCAGCATATTTCCGCCGCAGCCCCAGTTCTCGTTGCCGACACCAAAATAGTCAACCTTCCATGGCTTTTCATGACCGTTCTTTGCACGAAGGTCTGCCATTGGTGATACACCATCAAATGTCATATATTCAACCCATTCAGACATTTCCTGAACAGTACCGCTTCCTACATTTCCGTTGATGTAAGTCTTGCATCCAAGCTGACGGCACAGTTCCATAAACTCGTGTGTACCAAAGCTGTTGTCCTCAACAACACCGCCCCAATGGGTATTAATCATTTTCTTTCTATTTTCCTTTGGTCCAATACCATCCTTCCAATGATATTCGTCTGCAAAGCAGCCACCCGGCCAGCGAAGTACAGGAATATGAATCTCCTTAAGTGCCTCAACTACGTCATTTCTCATTCCGTTTGTGTTCGGAATCGGAGAATTTTCTCCTACGTAAAGACCCTCATAAATGCAGCGTCCAAGATGCTCAGAAAAATGTCCCTGAATTTCAGGATTGATATGTCCCTTAACAACGTCTGGACGAATATGTAATTTTGCCATAACAAGCCTCCCTTGTATTTATATTTGTTATCTCAATTTTACAACTTGTACCCTCGTATTGACAAGTTGTTTCTTAAAGAAATACAAGTTTTTCACCGTAACCTATATTAGTGTCAACACTTCCTGATATCCTGCCATCTTTTCAATGCGCATACGCGCCACTGTACCAAGCAAACGGCTGTCTGTTATCCGATCTAGCTGTTTTAGTCGTGTGTCGGAAATAGGTTCTTTTGACAGACATTTTAGGAATCTGGCGGTTCCATGAGTCCGGTAATTGACTTTTATCATGAAGGAGCTATGCACCGCATGGGCGTGGAGATTTCATTTACTATTATACTTCATTTTTTCAAATCTATGAAGACTGCTCTTTACTTGGAATGCAAATTATTCCTGTGCATACAGTCCTGCCTGCAGATGATACATTGCCGCATACTTTCCGTTTGCTTTCATAAGTTCTTCGTGCGTGCCTTCTTCTGCAATTTTTCCATTTTCAATATAACAGATGTAATCTGCCTTTCTCGTGGAATAAAGGCGGTGCGAAATTAAAATCAAAGTACGGTCTTTTCCTGCTGCAAACATGCGCTCATACATCTCGGCTTCTGCTATCGGATCTAAGCTATTTGCGGGTTCATCAAGAATTAACACACCTGCATTTTCATACAATGCTCGTGCAATGGCTAGCTTTTGGCTTTCTCCTCCCGAAAGCTCAATTCCATCCTCGTCAAATTCTTTTCCAAGTACGCTGTCCATTCCTTTCGGAAGATGACTCACACGCTCCCACAGTCCGCTCTCCTCAAGTACCTTTTGAACACGTCTGCGGTCAGTATCGTTTTGTACTTCTCTTAACAGGATATTTTCTGCGATTGTGAAGGAATAATGTACTGGCTTTTGCATGACGGTGGCGATGCTGCCCCGAAGTGATTTTCCGTCAAATGTTTCAATTGGCGTTTTGTCAATCAAAATGCTTCCGGCTGTCGGGCGATATAAGCCCTCGATCAGCTTGATTAATGTCGTCTTTCCAGCTCCGTTTTCACCCACTAATGCAATCTTCTCGCCACTTTTAATATGCAGGCTGATTCCATCGGTTACCTCGCGTGCAACGTTTGCACTGTAATGGAAATGGACATCCTGCAATGTGATTTCATGCATACCTGGTGCAACAGACACAGTTCCTTTTGCTTCTTGTGTCTTGTTTAAAAAATCCTGTAATTTTTCGATGTAAAGTGCATGTTTTTTCATCTCACTCAACTCATTGCTGACCCAGCCCACAGAACCGCTCATCGTCGAGCATGCAAACATAACACTTGTAAAAGCCGATGCACCAACGGTACCTGCTGCAATATCTCGTGCCATAAGAAGTGCGCTGAGTCCAAAATTCAGCGTAAAAATTTGCAGAATATTCAGATCGTTCCAGTGCGCGATGGTAGGCTGGTGACTGCGAAGCACCTGCTTAATATCACTGACACTCTCGTCATATTTCTGGAGCAAAAATGGATTGGCATTGGTCAGACGAGTCATCTCATTATATTCCGGAACATAGAAGATGCGCTTAATATAATCACGCTTTCGCTCATGACGAATCAGTTCTTCACGCTTTTGTACTTCCTTCTGTGCGATTTTATTTCCTGCAACTGCGCCAATGACTGCTGACAGTGCTGCAATCAGGATAAAGCGAATATCAAGTGTGAGAACAAAGATCATTGTGACTGCGATATTGCAGATTCCAGTTAATAAATTTTCGGTGCTCTGAAGAAAACTTCCGCTTCTGCTTCCGATTTCCTCCAACACAATCTTGTACTGGTCATACATCTCTGCATGGTCAAGCTGTTCAAGCGATAGTACTTCTGCCTGACGAAACAGTTCTGCACCAAGCTGCTTTTTGATGGTATTATTCTGAATTTCTTTGTCAAGCCAATCAATTTTACATTCAATTAACACAAGTAAACTGGACACCATACGCTCCGCTGCGACAAAACCCGCCAGATACCAGAAGGAATGATACGTCACGATGCAGTCTAACGCCACCTTGATTGTGATGACACTAAGCAGTGTTTTGATTGCACGAATAAAAATCAGCGCCGCCATACTGCCAAAGCGTTTTTTGTCATACTGATAGAGCTTCTTTAAAAACCACCAATTCATCTTCATTGTCTTTTTCATTGTGTCGCCCCCTTTGCATATAAGCTGGCCTGCAATTCATACATTGCCGCATACTTTCCGTTTGCTTTCATAAGTTCTTCGTGCGTGCCTTCTTCTGCAATTTTTCCATTTTCAATATAACAGATGTAATCTGCCTTTCTCGTGGAATAAAGGCGGTGCGAAATTAAAATCAAAGTACGGTCTTTTCCTGCTGCAAACATGCGCTCATACATCTCGGCTTCTGCTATCGGATCTAAGCTATTTGCGGGTTCATCAAGAATTAACACACCTGCATTTTCATACAATGCTCGTGCAATGGCTAGCTTTTGGCTTTCTCCTCCCGAAAGCTCAATTCCATCCTCGTCAAATTCTTTTCCAAGTACGCTGTCCATTCCTTTCGGAAGATGACTCACACGCTCCCACAGTCCGCTCTCCTCAAGTACCTTTTGAACACGTCTGCGGTCAGTATCGTTTTGTACTTCTCTTAACAGGATATTTTCTGCGATTGTGAAGGAATAATGTACTGGCTTTTGCATGACGGTGGCGATGCTGCCCCGAAGTGATTTTCCGTCAAATGTTTCAATTGGCGTTTTGTCAATCAAAATGCTTCCGGCTGTCGGGCGATATAAGCCCTCGATCAGCTTGATTAATGTCGTCTTTCCAGCTCCGTTTTCACCCACGAATGCAATCTTCTCGCCTTTTTTGATATGCAGGCTGATTCCATCTGTTACCTCGCGTGCAACGTTTGCACTGTAATGGAAATGGACGTCCTGCAACGTGATTTCATGCATGCCAAATGCAAGTGTATGCTCGCCTGTAGTTTCTTTTTGTACGGATAAAAATGTTCGAAGATTTTCGATATAAAGAGACTGTTCCCGAATTCCTGGAATGATACACCAGATGCCAAATAAACTACTGCTCAAGTTTGACACACCGATCACGCCCGTTGAAAACTCACCTATTGTTGTAATTCCCTGAAAAACCTGCCAACCTAACACAAGCATCGGAATTCCATAATTAATTAAAGAAAACAAATTTGCACCCGATGCCGATATCAAAACAATTTTTGGCATCTGCGCTTTTGTTTGGCTACTCACCTCGTCCACGGCATCATGGTAACGCTTCTGCAAAAGTGCATTATCATGAAGGCGAATCTCCTCACGATATTCTGGTTGATAAAATAATCTTGTGATGTACTCTGCCATACGGTTTGGCTTCACACAGGACATGTTGTACTGATATCTCATTTTCACGATCTTCAAATTTACCAGTGCAGATGTGCAGACTGGAATGATTGCAAGCAGCACTAAAATCCAGTTCATTGATGCGATAACCGCAATGATTCCAAATATGGAAAATAAATTTCCAAACACTGCCTGAATGGTGTTTAACACAGCTTCCGTTCTCATATCTGATTCATCGAGTGCCTTTTTATATGCATCGTAGAACTTCGGATCTTGCACCGTATCCGCCGACAATGACTGATACTGCTCATAAATTTCCTTTGATAGTGATTGCTTAATCGTCTCATTCCAAACTGGGTATTTTACCTGCGTCAGATAGTTGTTTACTACGCTATGAATGACATGTACTGCCAGATAGATGCCTACCACAATCGCCATTTGCCTTAACACGTCCTTCTGATACAGCGCCTGCACCGCATATTTATAAAACAAAATGATGTTCACAGCATTCACGGCATCTAACAGCGTCACTAGCAGCATGGCCGGCAATCGCTGCGGACACGCCTTTGCGCTCTTTTGTAAAAGCCAAATACAATTTTTCATTCGCTCACGCCCTTTCATATGACTACTTTTTTTAATTTGTAGTTGTTTTTCTTTATAAAAAAATATGGTATTTGATTTCATTTTCTCTTGTTTTCAAATACCATATTTTCATGTTCATCTATTCTATTTTCTTCTCTCCTTTTTTGCCTTTTTGGCCCATTAACCCTTAACGGCTCCGATCATGACACCCTTTTCAAAATACTTCTGTACGAACGGATATACACATAAGATCGGGACTGTGGATACTATGATAACCGCGTATTTAACCTGATCAGCTGAAGACTGACCATAACCACCCTGTACACCACCGTTTCCATTTGCATATGACTCATTCAGAAGAAGAATCTGACGCAGAACTGTCTGTAATGGCTGAATCTTTGCATCATTATTGGTATACATCAATGCAGTAAAATAATCATTCCAATGATAAACTGCATAGTAAAGAACTTCTACAGAAATAATTGCCTTAGAAAGTGGAAGGACAACCTTTCCTAAGAATGTAAAGTGACTGCAGCCATCTAGCTGTGCTGCCTCATACAAATCGTTTGGTATTGTATTCTGAATAAAGGTTCTTGCAATAATCAAGTTATAGGTATTGACAAGTACCATCAGAATCATAATCCATCTGTTTCCAATAAAACCAATGCTCTTGATCGTCATGTACAACGGAACAAGACCACCAGAGAAATACATCGTAAAAACGAAATACATCATGACCGCATTACGAGCCTTAAAGTCCGGTCTGGACAGCGCATACGCTGCTGGAAGTGTTACCACCAGATTCAGAACGGTTCCGACTACTACATAAATCAATGTATTCAGATAGCCAGTCCAGATACGGGAATCTTCCCAAATCTGCTGATAACCGTAAAAACGAATATCTACTGGCCACAAAATAACCTTTCCCTGATTAACCATGTTTGAATTACTGATTGACGCAATCACGATAAACCAAAGTGGATAGGCAATTACAATAAATGTCGTAATACTTAAAATAATTACTGCTGCATTGAAAATTCGGTCCGAAGCATGACGCTCACGAATCTCTTTTCCTTTTTTTGCTGCCATACTCACACCTCCTTACATCAGACCTGTACCGGTCAGTTTCTTACCCAGCCAGTTTGTCAACATTAAGAATGCAAAGTTGATTACATTTGTAAACAATCCTACTGCTGAACCAAACGAGAACTGAGATGATTTAATACCAACCGTATATACATATGTTGAAATAACCTCTGAGGTCTTTTTATTTAGTGTGTTCTGCATCAGATAAATCTTATCAAAGCCGACATTTAAAATACCACCCATGTTCATGATAAGCAAAATAACAATTGTTGGAATAAGTGCCGGGAAGTCGATGTGTACGATGGTTTGCCAACGGTTTGCTCCATCTATCTTACATGCATCATACAGCTGTGTATCAACAGAAGAAAGAGCTGCTATGTAAATGATACTGTTCCATCCCATGCTCTGCCAGACACCGGAGAATACATATACCCATACAAAGTAATCATTACTGAACAAATTAGCTTTTTGGGGAATCAGGTGAATTGCCTTCATTGCTTCACTGATTACGCCACCCTTGCTTGCTAACATAATATTTAAGATAGAAACCATAACAACCGTTGAAATAAAGTATGGAATATAAACCGTTGTCTGAACAATTCTCTTCCATTTCTGCTGACGAATTTGGTTTATAATCATTGCAAGCACAATCGGAGCTGGAAATCCTAAAACAATACTGAGTGCTGCCGTTACAAATGTGTTGCGCAGTGTTGTTCCGAACATTGCACTATCAAAATACTGTTTAAAATATTTAAAGCCAACCCACTTTCCACCGTAAATACCAGACTTGAAATCGTACTCACGAAATGCCAGCTGTACACCGTACATAGGAACATAGCAGAAAATAAATATATAAATAATTGCCGGAAGCAGCATGACCCACAGCTGCCAATCATGGGCTAAATACCAGCCAATACTTTTTTTCTTTCCGGTTGCCACTTTTTTCCTTGCCATGATGTTCCTCCCTTCCATTGTTCTGAATCAATTTGTTTTTTTAAAAGAGGCGGTGCTGATTGCTCCGCCCCCGCCCTTTTTACCATCTGATTTTATTGCTTATTTTTTCAATCAAGCCTTCAATTATTGAGCCTTCCAAGAATCATAAGATGCCTGACGAATAGCAAGGATATCCTGCAGACCTGCTGCATTTACTTCCTCTACATAAGAATCCCAATCATCTTCAATATTAGACTCACCAGTCAGCCACAGACCCCAGTAAGCGTCAGTAACGTTGGTAACATTTGCCTGTGTAACTGCCATGTTGTTCTGATCTTCAGATGTGTACTTCATCAGCATCTGCGGATAGTATTCCTTATCCATGTCGATTCTTGCAATAGCTTCCTTATACTGCTCTCTTTCTTCCAGTGCATAAGTCATATCCTGTGCCATATCGATGGTAGTTGATCTTCTGATGTACATCGGGCCATTATCAGCCATGGTGCTGGTCCACTTCCATGTACCTGGGTCGGTATCTGGATCAAGCGGATCAAGAACCTTATAGGAATCGTCGCCAGTCTTCTCAAGACAACCATCACTGATACCACCAAACAGAACCTCTACAGAAACTTCTGAATCATAAAACTCGTTCATGAACTTCATTGCTGCTTCTGGATTTGCGCAGCTTGCACTCATACAGATACGATTAGAGCTCATATTCAAACCAGAGTAATCATAAGTCCAACGTGGTTCGTCTGTTCCAAGATCATCCACATCGTCTGCGAACGGTCCGCATGGAACATACTGATCATGTAAGGTCGGTCCAAACTTATCAGTTTCTTCCCATCCTAATACAACACCAACAAGTGCATCACCATTCTCATCACCTCTTGACAGAGACTGGAACATGGAGTAGTCGTTTGTGATTGCATTCTCATTGATCAGACCTTCGGAATACAGATCAGCCAGATAAGAAATTAATGCCTTATATCTCTCATCTACTGCGTAGTTCTTAACCTGTCCATCTTCTACAAAGTAACCATCAGTACCCCAGTTAGTTAACTGAATGCCATATGAACCAATCAGATTTGTCAAGGAATAAGCGCCTCCGAACCAGCCGTTGAAGTCCATCGGAATCTCATCAGAAGCATCGCCGTTGCCGTTTGCATCGTTGTCACGGAATGCAACTAAAACGTCCTTTAACTCGCCGAGAGTAGTCGGAACCTCAAGTCCTAAGTTGTCCAGCCAAGTCTTGTTAATGAACATAACACCATTACAATCCGGCCACTTGCCCTGGAACTTAGGCAGTGCATAAATCTCACCCTCATAGGTCTTTGCAAGTGCAAGTGTATCAGGCTCTTCCTCGAACATTGCCTGTACGTTTGGTGCATACTGATCAATCAAATCAGTCAGTTCCATGAACAGACCCTTATAAGTTGCATAATCTGAATCAGCTGTTGCATTGATCAGAATATCCGGAATATCTCCAGATGCAAATCTGGTAGACTTTGTCTGATCCCAATCGGTGTAGATCTGCTCCCACTCGACCTCAACACCTGCCTTCTCCTCAATCTCCTGCAGCCACTGCATATCATTTACACTCTTGGTAAGCGAATGTGAGATAAACAGACCAGTCAGCTTAACTGGCTCCTCTGCGGAATCTGCAAATGCAGTACATGTCGGCAGTGCCATTGCTCCTGCCATTGCCATTGCCATCAGTTTTCTTGTTTTCATAAACAATTCCCACCTTTCTTTTTGATCACTTTCTTGGTAAAAGTATCTTTTTACAAGTTTTTTTGCCAAACATCATATGTATATAATATACATATTTTCGAGTTGCTCAGCTCTTTGTGTTGGCTATATTGTAAACGATTTGCCACCCAAAAGTAAATATCACTTTCCTAGATTCGGTGTCATTTTCACACTTTTTTTATTTGTTAATCATGATTTTTTTATAGTTTTCGGTGTTACTTTTCTCTTTTTGCTGATTGAACTGTGCATAAATTTTCTTTTTGCAGAAAAAAATATCGGACTAGCTATGCTTTTTGCACAACCAGCCCGATATGAAATCACCTTCAATCGTTACTATTATTTTGTAAATCGACTGTACATGTAATACCACTGCATCTGTGGAATCTCGTAATATGGATAAAATTCTCTTGTCAAATGCTCATACGGCTTTACATGACCTGGCTTTGTTCGAAATGCAAACGAATAACCATCCTTTTGAATTGGCTCGATCCACTCCTCTGGGTTCTCACGATCCCCGTCAAAAAGAGTCATCTTGTTGCAGGCAAGAACAATCGGTCCATACACAAGTGCTGCTACCTCTGGCGCATATGAGTCCACAGATTCAAAGCGAAGCACAAACTCAAATGAAATTGTAATCTCGTCGCCCTCTTTCCACTCGCGCTCTAATGTCAGCCAAGTGTCAGGAAGGATACTGGTATTCACTTTTTCTTTGTTTATGCAGACAGTATTGCTTCCGGTTGCCCAAGACGGCACACGAAAATGAAGTGCTGTTGTAACCGGTGTCTCTGCGTGAACAACAAATCGAAGCTCTTTTTCCTTTGGATAAAAACTTGTATTTTCTAGGCGTACCTGCTTATCTCCAATAGAGAAAGTTACATCTGACGGCAGATACTGGCTGACAAACAGTCCCTTTTCTGAATAATAATATAAAAGATTTGCATACTCAGCCACATCCTGAGGAAATGTTCCAGTACAGCACTGCCACTCAAAAGAAGCGCCATTATCCTGAAGACGTCCATCTTCTGTTGACTTCAAACCACCGTTGATGAAATAGTCAGCATAATACATGACCTTTCCATCCTGTGTGATCGAAGGCTGACCACCGCATCCATTATATAGAAGCTTCTCTGCCCAGCCGCCATAGCGTGCCTCACCTGTCAGCTCCATCAGATAACGTGTCAGCTTAAATACCGCCCAACTGCAGCAGGACACCTCACAGCTGCCCCATCGATCATCTCTCTGGCGAATTGAATTGCCAAAGTCACGATAGTGAATATGACGCTTATCTGCATCCCAGCTAGCCTTGATGGAATCACCCAGATACCCTTCCTCATCAGCAAACAGACACTCTGCCGGACCATAACCGCCAGTTGCGAAGGTGTGGTGATCCAAAATCTCTTTATAGGCAATCTCGATTGCACGCAGATACTCCTCGTTCTTTGTCGTCTCGTAAGCCATCGCTGCACTTGAAAGACTGTTGACATGACTGTAGGCGTGTCTTGGACCTATCTTAAAATCTCCAGCAAGAAGCTTATCCCAAAAATAGTCGTAATCCCACACCTTTGCAAAATCAAGATAGAGCTGTTCGCCTGTAAGTTGATATGCGCGGTAAATCTGTTCTGGAAGCGTATACCACTCAATCATATCGCCGCTCATGATCTGCAAACCATCACGGCAAACTTCCTTGTCAAGTCTTGCATCTGCGCTCTTCGTCAGCGCACGCACATATTCTTTCGCCGGTTCATAGCCAAGATACTCATACAGATCAAGAAAGCCGCCCATCAATTTATCGTAATTATATGTACCATTGCAATCAGCAACACTGTCAGATGCTGCCAGACATTCACCCCAGCCGTCTGCCAGTCGAATCGCCTTTTCCTTTAAACGGATATCTCCTGTCACTAGATACAGCTTGGCAAACGCTCCTAACTTCTGTCCAAATGTAGATGCTCCGCTTCCATACCAACCAACAAGACCATGTCCTTTATTTGGAAGATTTGCCAGCTTGCGAAATGGGTGAAGCAGGTCATCATCCTCGATTTTTAGATAAGTCTCAATCAGCTCATCTCTCTGTTTCTTCCAATGGCCTTCCTTTAAGGCGACATTTTGATAGTCAAAATTTTGAAGTTTACTCACGTTTCTCTCTCCTTTTCTTGTATTAATATCTAATTATTCAGCGTTTTTTCTTTTTTCAATAGTATAATATTGACAGTAAAAAAATGGAATATCGAAAAGATAGAAAGTGTGTCAAAAGGTTATCCTTTTCTTTTAAATTTTATTGTGATATACTCAAGTTATGTGTGTTTATTATTGCAGAAAGGAAACGGAACGACCATGAAAAATTCATTGATACAGATCCCTTTAAATGCCCCCCTAGACTATCATATGAGCGGTAAATTTGAAGCTCCATCTGATATCTGGATGCATGAAGATTTTGATCTGACTGATTTTGAACTGATTTTAATGACTGATGACGTCTTATATTTGGAATACAACCATATCCCATTTACGGTTCATCCAGGCGAATATCTGCTTCTCCCACCACTTGCTGCACCAGATAACAGGCGCAAAGGTCTAAAGGCTTCTAATTGTTCATTTTATTGGATTCATTTTTCATCCTGTGTGCCACATACGTTGCTGTCATCAGACGAAATAATTAAAATGGTTGAAAAATCAAATGACACAAACACAACTGACAGCTTAGGCACTGACACAAATTCAATTTGCATTCCTGTTCAGGGAACTGCTCCAAATCCTGCAAAGTTGATTGCCTTGATGAAACAGCTGCAAAGCAATGTACGTGATGGTCACTGTCATCTTGCCTTGAATTATGAGACAACATCACTTGTATGTGAGCTATATTCTCAGCTGACAAAAGAAGAAACAGATACAAATAAGCTTGCGCAGAAGCAAATCTACTCCGATATGCTTGACTACATAAAACTAAACCGCGCCAACAACCTACGTGTTTCAGATATTGCGCTCCATTTTGGCTACAATGAGAAATATTTATCACACCTTTTCCGTAAGCTTTCTGGTGTGCCGTTAAAGCAATTTATCTTAAAATCAAAGATGGATGAGGCAAATTATCTTTTGACCGATACCAATTTGAGCATCGGTGAGATTGCCGTAAAGCTTGGTTACACCGATGCCCATAATTTTGCCCGCACCTATAAGAAATGTACCGGATTGTCACCGTCCGCATACCGGGAATCCTATGCGAAGCGGTTGTTGTACCATGTTTGATAAATATATGATACTAGTTGCTTTACAAACATTTTCTTTAACGCTGACCTTTTGTTGATTATGTATAATACTGCGCCTGTGCCTGCCAAAGCTGATCGTACACCGTACCTTTTTGCTGTACCAACTCGTCATGATGACCTTCCTGGATAATATGTCCATCATCGAACACGAGAATGCGGTCACTAAAGCGACAGGCAGAAAGGCGATGTGAGATATAGACCGCACTGGTTGATCCGGTGATCTCACGGCATTTCTTAAAAATCTCTGACTCTGCCACAGGATCAAGTGCCGCAGTCGGCTCATCCAGCAACATCAAAGATGGATCACGGTACTGCGCTCTCGCTAGCGCCAGACGCTGCTTCTCTCCGCCGGACGGCGCTGTTCCCTCCATAGCTGACATCCATTCGTTCAAGCCGTTCTTTAACTGATCGGCCCATTCTTCCAGACCGATATCTTTCAGACAGCGACGCACCTTCTTTTCATCGTACTGTGCAGAAGCGGCAATGTTTTCCGCAAGTGGCAATCCAATGAGTGCAAAATCCTGAAAGACAACGCCTAGAATTTTCCAATATTCCTCTTTTGAATAAGAGCGAATCTCTTTCCCATCCAAATAAATATGACCTTTTTGTGGCTCGTACATGCGGCACAGCAACTTAACAAAGGTCGATTTTCCACTTCCATTTTTCCCGACAATTGCAAGATGTTCCCCACTTTTGATTACAAGACTGACATCCTCTACGGCAGGCTTTGCGCTGCCCGGATACGAAAAGCTTACATGTTCAAAACGAATCTCATGAGGCGTTGAACGAGCAACAGATACTTCTTCCGATTTCTTTTGGGTCTTCTTTCCGATTTGAACAAAATCAAGAAACTCCTGACAATGTGGTGCCTGCATCGCTACGTGCTGCATGGAGTAGACAAGCATACGTGCGCCCTCTGAGACACGTGACAATGCACCCGCGTACAAAAGCACATCTCCAATCGAAAAATATCCTTGTGCTGCACGGATGCCAACGATCAGATAGCCAGCAAAACTAATCAGTCGCCCAAACATCTCGCGAATCGCACTGTTTGACGCTTCTTTTCTGCGTCTGGATTCCCCTACACCCTGACGCATTTTCTGGTTAAACGTATCGCGAAAACGGCGAATGCTGTTTTGCTGCTGATACAAGCGCACATCCTTTGCTGCTTTGTCTGCCGTAATGTATTCATCCATATAATTTAACACCTGATTGTCATGAATCTGGCCTTCCAATCCCTGCTCTTTTAACTGATAGAGCTTACGCTCCGCAAAAAATGAGTACGTTGCCGAACCTACAATCAATGCAATGAGAAGAACGGTCTGCCACCAGTCATTTCCCTCTGCCGGTACAAAAACCGGATACGCCAACGCAAATGAAGAAATCACAACAGTCAAACCTTCTGTTACATTCATTAACACCCCTGGTACCTCCCATGGGCCATACCAGTACACATTAGCAGCACGGACAATTCGCTCATACTTTTCGCGCATCTTTCCATTTTCCAGTTCACTGTAATCTGCATGCATCATCGCCGCGCTCATTTCTTCATACAGCTTAACAAACAAATCCATGCCCTCAACGCTATTTAGATTGGCAAAGAAACGACCCGTCAGATGAATCAGTGCCGTAACTGCGATGCCCGCTATAATCCACTGTACGACCTGCGGCCGATCCGCGCCCTGCGTGAGCAAATCAAGAATCTTTGCCGAAAAGAATAATGTGACAAAGGGCTGGACAATCTCAAGAAAGCGACTTCCAATAAATGCAGGAAGATTCCATGGCGAGGTCTTTGCAATCAACACTGCTGTTTTCAATATGGTTTTGATCTGTTTCAGCATATCTTTTTTCTCCTTTCCTCCCTCAAGTGCAATAGTGTAAACAATTTATACATAGTATTGACGCTGCACCTCAAACATTTTTGCATAACTTCCTGCCTTTTTTAAGAGTTCTTCGTGCGTTCCTTCCTCTGCAATCCGTCCATCCTCCATCAAGAAGATACGATCACAAAAGCGTGTACTTGCCAGACGATGGGAAATAAAGATGGACGTTTTGTGCGCAGACAACTGATTATACTTTTCATAAATATTGCTCTCAGCAATCGGATCGAGTGCCGCAGTCGGCTCATCCAAAAGAAGAATCGGTGCATTTTTATATAATGCTCGCGCCAATAACAACTTCTGTGACTGGCCTCCTGACAGATTCACAGCGCCCTCTTCTAGCTCCTGTACCAGCTTTGTGTTCTCCTTTTCCTTAAGAGAAGACACCCACTCAGCCAGATCAGCCTGTTCTAAGCACTGGGCAAAATAGGCCTCATCAACTTGTCCATCCCAGACAATATTATCTTTTATGGACACTGGAAAGATATGAAGATCCTGAAAGACAGTGGAGAATAGTTTATAGTATTCCGTTCGCTCCATTGATGTGATATCGACACCATTAATCCGAATATGACCGCTATTGGGGCGAATTAATCCACACAAAAGTTTAATCAGTGTACTCTTTCCTGCGCCGTTCATACCAACCAGCCCAATCTTCTCTCCCGCTTTTATCTTGAAGGACAATTCTTTTAAGGTATCTTTTTCATTATTTGGATAGCGATAGCTGACACGATCAAACTCGACCTCACACGGATCACCCTTCTTTAAGACATCCGCTGCGCAAACCCATCCACCAGATGGTATCGACTGTCCCTGTTCCTCTTCACGACTGTCCGTATCAAGGAAGGTTCGAACACATGAAAGATCACCGTTCACCTTCCAGACGCGCTGCAAAAGTCCTGTCACCTGACGCACCCACGCGGTGAATCCAGTCGCTGCACCAATATACAGCACATACTCCGCGATAGTAATTTTCCCTTGCATGGCAAATGCAGTAAGGCACAGATATACAACGGCATCGGCGGCAAATGACAGCACAGTTCCAATCGAGTCTGAGATAAAATTCCACTTTGCGATATGACCATACTCACGATTCAGTTTTTTGTTATAAATATTGTAATAGTGATTAACCCACGGATGCATCTGATAAAGGCGTACATCCTTGCCCTTTGCGGCATCCGACATCTCACTTGATAACCCTAGCAAACGACTTACGTTCTCACCAAAATAATCGTTGCGCTTCTGTCGTATCTTTTCGCCAAAGCCTGATGTCAGAAAGCTCACGACCGTCGCCGCAATCAAAAGAAGGATCACCCAAAATGGAAGCTTTGACAATACCGCAAGATACACGACCACACCTGCCACTGCGGAAAAGAAAGCAACCGTATTCTCACCTGCGTTAACCAAAAATCCTGTGTTAGACCAGATACGCTGCGATGCCTGGCTCAGGCTTTGCATTACCTTTTTGTCACCAAGCATGTCATAGTTGCAATCCATTAAATGGTCATTTAGCATATCCGTCAGCTTCATGCGCACATATGCCGACTCCGCGCTCACGATTCCTTTGCCATACTGGTTCACCAGCGACAACACGACTAACAGTCCTCCGAGAACGGCTGCCTGTGTAAATAGCTGTGTCCGATTTACACTTTCCTCGATTGCACGCACGATCAAATTCGGAAACCAAATTCCGATATACGGAATGATGACCTCGAGCGGAATGCGCAACAGCACAAACACAAAGGAAGCTTTGGATGCCTGCCGCATCACAGATGCCAAAAAGCTAATATTATCTGTTAATTTATATTTTTTCATGCCAACTTGTCCCCTCTTTAGATTTGTAGTAATAACAATCTCCAAATCAATTAAAAACTTTGATAAATCACCACTCTATCTAAAAGGGTACACTATATAATTTTAAAAGTAAATATCATTTTCCTTGTTTTTGTGTCTTTTTCACACTTTTTTCTCAGCTAATGCAAATATTATTGTATGTGTTTACCCGTCTGGCTTTTTTATCTCACTTGCGTC
>ERZ1106951.1154-NODE-1154-length-23973-cov-9.021448_pt1 | contig 23973 bp, 20 predicted proteins | sample MGYA00403676_ERZ1106951 | MGnify/ENA primary metagenome ERZ1106951 (study PRJEB35170, sample SAMEA104062398) | human gut metagenome | biome: human gut; feature: human-associated habitat; material: faeces | place: Denmark | collected 2012-04-23 ...
AGTCCAATACACAAGATCCCACAGATTTCTGGAATCTGTTCCAGAAAAAATGAATTTATCCCCATGATCTTATTCGCTTCAAGATATTTATCCACAATACAGCTGATATTATTCACTTTAGCATTCAATGAATAATAATTCTCTATCTTTTTCTTTAGCGTTCCGATCCAGTATCGTTTTGGCCTGTCCATTTCTTCGGACGAAGCCAATAATTTGTGATAATTGCGCCAAACAATAAGCTTTACCAATACTGCTGCAATCACAGAAACAATTAGTCCCTGCACAAAAAAAGTTTCTCTTAACATTTCCATAGCTGTCTCTCCTTTTATATTTGTTGTTTATCATTATAAAAGGATTGCTTTGAAAACTTAAGAGAAACCGTCCTACAAAGTTAGACTACATTCTGTCTAATATTCCAAGAACAAGACGAACAATGTGTTTTATTGCCGCTTTTTCAAATTCTTCGTAACTTCCTGCTGCTTCCTGATCTGCTTTATCAGAAATCGCACGTAATACGATAAATGGAATCTGATTTAAATGCGCTGCCTGTGCCATTGCTGCACCTTCCATTTCAGCACAATATCCATCAAATTCATTGATCAGATAATGTTTCTTATCATTGTCTGAAATAAACTGATCTCCACTAACAACTCTTCCTACATAACAATTAATATCTGGATTCACTTCTTCACATGTTTTCTTCGCAAGCTCGATCAGATCTTTATCGGCTTCAAAGTAAGACGTATCCATCCTAGGAATTTCTCCAACTTTATATCCAAAGACTGTCGCATCCACATCATGTTGTACCGCATCTTTTGAAATTACGATATCTCCGATTTCGATATCTTTATATAATCCACCTGCTACACCTGTATTGATCACCGCTTCTACATCAAATTTATCTGCAAGAATCTGTGTGCAAAGTGCCATATTGACCTTTCCAATTCCACTTTGTACAACTACTGCATCTTTTCCTTTTAACGTTCCAGAATAAAAATCCATACCTGCACAAGTTACTTTTTCTTTATTCTCCATAGCTTCGATCAGCTGACTGACTTCTTCTTCCATGGCTCCGATAATACCAATCATATCTGTTCTCCTTATCTTTGTAATATCATTTAATTTCAGTTTACGGGAAATCTTAAATCCTGTCAATTACGAAACCTTTCGTCCAATGCTTGAAATACGTGCTTTCTTGCTCTATAATTCATTATGTATATTTTCAGAAAGTTTTTCTAATATACAATTTTAATTTTACAGGAGGATAATTTTATTATGGTATATAAAACAAAAGGAACTTGTTCTAGTGAAATCGAATTTGAAGTAGAGAATGGAATCTTAACCGACATCCATTTTGTTGGCGGATGCCAGGGGAATACAACTGGTGTTGCCGCATTAGCAAAAGGACTTCCAATTGATGAAGTCATCGACAAATTATCTGGAATCCAGTGTGGTTTCCGTGGAACTTCATGTCCAGATCAGCTTTCTAAAGCGCTGATCGAGTACAAAGAAAATCATTAATGGGGTGAGAAAGAATCATGAAACGAATCGTATTAACCGGTGGAGGAACTGCCGGACATGTTACACCGAATATGGCACTTGTACCAAAACTGATCGATGAGGGATATAATATTTATTACATTGGATCTTACGAAGGTATGGAAAAGAAACTGATTGAAGATATCGGCATTAAATATTTCGGAATTTCTTCCGGAAAATTGCGTAGATATTTTGACATCAAAAACTTTTCTGATCCATTCCGTGTGATCAAAGGATTTTTTGAAGCGAAAAAAATCTTAAAGAAACTCCGTCCAGATGTTGTATTTTCTAAGGGTGGATTTGTTACTGTCCCTGTTGTATTTGCTGCAAAGCAACTTCATATTCCGGTTATCATTCATGAGTCTGATATGACACCAGGATTAGCTAACAAATTAAGTATTCCTAGCGCAAGCAAGGTATGCTGTAACTTCCCTGAGACAGTCAAACTTCTTCCTGAAGGTAAAGCTGTTTTAACAGGTTCCCCAATCCGTGAAGAATTATTTACAGGAAAACGTGAGGAAGGACTTCGTCTTTGTGGATTTAACGAAGATAAACCAGTACTTCTTGTTATCGGTGGAAGTCTTGGATCTGTTGCGATCAATAATGCGATCCGTAACAATATTGATGCATTACTTGAGAAATATCAGATCATTCATCTTTGCGGACGTAACAACCTTGATGAAAGCCTTGAAGGCAGAGAAGGTTACAAACAGTTTGAATATGTAAAAGCTGAATTAAAACATTATTTTGCATGTGCTAACGTTGTTGTATCCCGTGCTGGAGCCAATGCGATCTGTGAACTTCTTGCACTTCGCAAGCCTAATATTTTAATTCCTCTTGGATTAGAAGCCAGCCGTGGAGACCAGATCCTGAATGCTGAATCTTTTGAAAAGCAGGGTTACAGTTATGTACTTCAGGAGAAAGATGTTACGAGTGAGACTTTATTAAATGCTGTTAACAGCGTTTATGAAGACCGTGATAAATATGTGGAAGCAATGAATACAAGTGAGCTTGCAAATCCAATTGAAACGATTGTGAATCTTGCCAATCAGTTAGCTTCTCAAAAAAGAAAACGATAATCTTATTAATTACTTATTTAAAAAGCACGAGACTGCTACTTTCTATGGCAATCTCGTGCTTTTTATTTTCAAGAAAAACTATACGCTATTATTTATTTTTCTATTATTTAACTTTATAAGATTTTACTGTGCTGTAAGCTCCATAAAGTTTTGTTTTTCCTATAGTTTTGTATGATCTTACTCTTACATAATATTTTTTCTTAGATTTTAATTTACTGATAGTTTTCTTATATGTTTTATAAGATTTTACTGTATATGTCTTCGCACCTTTTAAGTTTTTCTTTGTTGCGATCTGAACCTGATATCCTGTTGCATTACTATCTTTTGTCCATGTGATCGTTAATTTCTTTTTCGCAGTTTTTGCTTTTACGCTCTGTTTTTTAGGTGCAACTTTGATTGTGATCTTCTTTGTAACAGTATTATAGTTGCTTCCGCTTGCTGCTACTGTGATTGTTGCGATCCCTGTTCCTTTTATAGATACTGTTCCATTAGAAGAAACTGTTGCTACTTTCTTATTACTTGAAGCATAGCTTACTTTCATTCCTGTTGTTGCTTTTGCACCAAGATTGAAAGATTTGCTTCCAATTGCTGTATTAACTGTTGTTTTTGCTTTTGTTGTAAGCGTTCCTTTTGCTTTATTAACCTTTACAGAAACTTTTACATCCTGATATTTTGCAGATTCAAATGTTACAACATAAGTTCCTACAGCAACATTTTTATTGAAAGTAAGAACTCCATCTTTATATTCATAAGAGTCTTCACTCAGTACTTTAGATCCATTTTTTACTTTTGCAACTGTATATGCAGCATCTTCTGGAACTTTAGATGTATCAACAAATACCTTTATTCCTTTTGGATTATATGTAACATCTTTTGCTGTAATTGTTGCATCATCTGCTAATAAAGGTTTTACCATAGCTGTTACTTTCACAGTTGCATATGAACCTGATTTTGATTCTAATGTTACATAATATGCTGTATCTATGCTTGCTTCTACACTACTATTTAATGTTAACACTCCATCTTTATAGCTATACTGATCCTCTGTTAAAGATGGGACACCTTTTCCTGTTCCCTTTGTGATTTTTGTTACTTCAAAATCATTTCCTGCTGGAAGATTATTAAATGTTACCTTTGTACCATCCTTGCTTCTTTCCACATCATTTACTGTAACATCTACATAAGGTGCTACTTTCAGATTTAAATTATCAATCACAATATCTTTTCCATCACACGCTGGAACCTGTGTTACACCGCCTTTTCCAGATTCTTCATAGGCCTCTGTTTCTCTTAAGATATATGTAATCTTTTTAATTGTTTTTCCACTTAAACTCTGTGTGTGTTTATATGACATATGGTTACCATGAGGTTCGCTGAATGAAATTGCTGAAAATGCAATTTCTTTTGGCTTTAACCATAAATTATCCTCATGAAGCATTCCATATTTTGCTCCATCTGTAGTTTCAATGATCGCACCTTCCATGCTCTTCTTTGTAACATAAGAAGGTAATCCTTCAACAGAAATCTGCCAGTTTCCCCATTTTGAAGTTGATGTGATACTTGCTGTCGCATTCTCTAATTTTGTTCCTTCATCATTTGTTGCTCTAAATGTTCCATCTCCATTTAATTCTTTATAATTATCAAATGCTGTATTAGAGAATTCTGCATTTTCAAGATATTTATATACAGATAATCCCTTATTTTTATTTTCCTGATATGCATTATAATATGACTCATATAATGCTGCTGGAATTCTGATCTGAACATTTGCAATACCATTAATATTTACACCTGTTGCTGCTTCCCCTGTTTCATTATTTTGCACATTCTGTGTAAAATATGTTGCTGCAAATCCTGTAGATTTCTGTGTAGTTGCTGAAGTTACTGCATCATATTCTCCATTTTTATATGTTGCATCAACGATATCTCCTTTAGATAAATTTAATGTTGATACATCTGATACCTTATTTAACTCCCCATAATAGTAATCTGCATATTCCATATTAACTGTTGCATAATAATACCCATCAATATCTGTTAAAGTTTTTGGATCCTTTAATCCTGTTGCTTCGTCTGCTTTGACGATCGCTACATTATGAAATACTGCTGGTACATTTACAGGTCCTGCCAGCATTGCAGCTGCCATAGCTACAGATAGACCTTTTTTCCACATTGTCTTTCTCATGTGAAACCTCCTTTTAAATAAGTTAAGTAAAATAATAATGTGCTTATATTTCGGCATAAGTACTGAAATACCTACATACATTTATCTAAATTTTTGCACTTGTCATAGCATCTTTATTAGTTGTGACTAACTATATGATCAAAAAAAGACACCTCAAAATAAGATCGGGTATCTTTCTAAATGTTTTTGTTATGCTACAAACTTTGTGCAAAAATACAGACCCCAATAAACAATACAAGTTTCAGGAGAATGATAATGATTTCATTACCTTTTAATTTTTTACCTGAACCCAGATGAATGTTCTGTTTCGGGCATACATCAACACATTGCATACAATGAATGCATTCTCCTCCATTCTTCTGGTCCCTTTTGATCTGGTAATCTACAGGGCACTTGATCTCACATGCACGGCATTTCGGTATACAGTTGCTTCTGTCTCTATCTAGTACAGAAAACGGCAATACCGGTAACCATGCAAAGATTGCTCCCATCGGACATAGATATTGGCAGAAAAATCTTTCTTTAAGGCACATACCTACCAGTATCAGTACAAAGATGATCCATCCGGCTAAATATCCGGCATCTGGAATCTTACCTGTGTACAACATGGAAAATACTTCCCAAGGACTGGTTCCATGGAATTTTTTTGTAAATCCTAATGCATAAATCAGCATTAAGACTAATAACATGATATATTTAATTTTTTGAAGTTTTCGTCCGGTCTCTTCTGATACCCACGGAAGCTTCTTTTTCACTTTTTTCTGAACCCATTTTGAAAATGCATACATTCCATCTCCCAAGGTTCCAAATGCACAGGCATATCCACAGAAGAATCTTCCAAACAAAATGGTAAATCCACATAAAGCGATCAGCATTACTAAGAATGCATTCTGCTCGATCGGCTTGCCTGCTCTGATCTGTTCAATCACATATCTCACACCAGAAAATGCCGATGTGTATAATGCCGGCATCCATAGGAAAAATATGATCTGAATGATCTGTCGTCCAAGACGTCTTATGTCTCTCTTTTGTCTAAGGTCCATTATGACGCCTCCTTCAAAGCATTCTGTACAGCTGCAATGATACCTTTTGAACTGTATGTTGCTCCACTGGCTACATCGACATCCGCTGTCTGCTTTTGTTTCATTGTATCTATTATTTTTACTGCATTATTAAAATATGCACTATCTTCATTTTTAGCTTCTTTGATCTGAATGTCATCAATAGAACCATTCTTTATGGTCACATTCACAACGATCTGACCTCCAAACCCTTGACCACTACCTTGATAAGTTCCGTCTTTCCAAGAACCTGAACCACTATTTTGGGCTGCAATCTTCGCTTCTTTTTCCGCTCGGATCGTTGCAATATTGTGGTATACAAGACATATTCCAATGATCAAGGCAAGATTTAAAAGCCTCATTAAGAAATGCTTATACTGCTTTAATTGTTTCATCTTCTCTCTGTTCCTCTATTTACTTGTTAATCTTTGAAATAGCATCTTTATATGCTTTAACCAGTGCATTGCTTGAGCATGTTGCTCCACTGACTGTATCGTATTTTTCTGGTATTTCAAATCCATAACTGATCAACTTTGGTACCATAGTCTTCTGTGCCATGTTGTACCAAGCAGACATATATCGATCTGACCATTTAATATTCTGAATATTCTTTACCTTATTGTCAGCAGAAATAACAACTTCTAATGTTAATTTGTAAGCATCAAATTCTTCATCTTCATCTGGCTCACACACTGCTGATCCCTCATAAATTTTGTCTTCTTTCTCAACTGGTGTTGTAGTATTATCATCTTTTGATGTATTATTATTGTTGTTGCTGTTATTACTGTTGTTATTATTGTTGTTGCTGTTATTACTGTTGTTATTATTGCTATTTGATGTATTAGAATTTGTGTTATCTTTCTTAGCTACAGCTTTCTTCAATGCATTTCGTACTGCTTCCATGATTCCATTTGAACTGTAAGTTGCTCCACTGACTGCATCAACTTTATCTGTATTGGCTGTCTGCATTGCAATAATACTGTATGGAACTTCAGACCATGCCTTGTTAAAGTATGCTGCATCGTCTTTTTCATTTTTCACAAGTTTGATCTCTACGATCTTACTTTTTTTAATTCTTACACTGACTATGATATTTCCACGGAATCCTTTTCCTGTTCCTTCATAAACACCATCTTTATATACTCCAGTGACATTATCTGTTGTATCTTTCTTTGCTGTTGAGTTACTGTTGCTTTCTGAATCTAAACTGCTTGATGATCCTTTTACTGCTGCTTTCTTTAATGCATTACGTACCGCTTTGATAATACCATTTGAACTAAATGTAGCTCCGCTGACTGAATCTACATTTGTACTTTGTTTCTTGATCATTAATGGAAGTAAAATTCCTTTTGCACGGTTAAAATAAGCTGCATCATCGTGATTTTCTAAAATCTTGATGCTTTTAATCTTATTATTTTTAATTGTTACAGATACTTTAACAGTTCCATGATATCCAGATGCAGATCCTGTAAATGTTCCATCTTTATATGTACCTGACTCATCCGCTGTTCCAACGCTTCCTGCTGACTTTGAAGAACCGCTTGCTTTCGCTGCTGTTTTATCCTCTTCCCCTGTCAATGCATTTTTTACTGCTTTGATAATACCATTTGAGCTGTATGTTGCCCCACTGACGACATCTACTTTTAATGACTGTTTTGCAAGAATATTTTTAATAACTCCAGCAGATGCACGATTAAAAAATGCTGCATCGTCTGAATTACTTAATACTTTAATTGCTGTGATCTTATGGTCTTTTACAGTTACAGATACCTTTACAAGTCCTCGATATCCATTTGCCTGTCCTTCATAAGTTCCATCTTTGATCTTACTTAAATCAATATCTCCAGCATTTGCCTTCTTTGCCTTCTTCTTTTCAGCCGTTGTTGCCGCTTCTACCTGATTCACTCCTGCATTTTTCTGGGACTTTGCTTTCGGAGCAGTGTATCCAAACACACTATTTCCAACCAAACTTATCACGAAAATTGCTGGAACAAACTGAATCAGATTGACTTTTTTTAGTTTATCAATAAATTTCATATTTTCCTTCTCTCTATTTTTTGACTACTTGATACTCATTTTCTGAACTAAAACGTTCTTCAATCCCCTGTGAAATAAGAATTTTATCATTATTGTCCACAAGGATTATATTAAATTCACTGCTATGTTTTTTCCAATACGAAATAGCTTTATCTTTCCCCATAACAAACAATGTTGTTGACAACGTATCCGATAATGTTCCATTTTTACTAATGATCGTTACAGATTTCAGGTCTTTCTCAGATGGTTTTCCTGTTGCCGGATCAATGATATGATGATATCTTTTTCCATTTTTCTCAAAATATCTCTCGTAAGCTCCCGAAGTGATGACTGCTTCATCTGCAGCTTCATATGCTCCGATCATATTTTCTGTATCATCTGGTGACTGAATTCCTACTTTCCAGTAACTTCCATCTGTTTTTTTACCAATTGCCTGAACATTTCCCCCAAGACTGATCACACCGCTTTTTACACCATCTTCTTTGTAAACTTTTGCAATTCTTTGGGAAGTATACCCCTTTGCAATTCCGCCAAGATCGATCTTCATATTCTTTTCAAGTTTTACTACATTTGTTTTCTTGTTGATTTTGATCTTCTGACAATCTACATTCTTTAACAGACTTTGAATCTCACTGTCAGATGGTACACGATATTTCTGTGTTGGAAATCCCCATAACTCAACGATAGGATAAACCGAAATATCAAAGGCATCTCCTGATTGTGCTGATTTCTTTTTAGCAAATTCAATTAGTTCTAATGTTTCATCAGAAACTTTCATCTTCTTCTTTTGATTCAGCTGATAGATTTCACTATTTTTATCAACCGCTGACCATAACTGATCTAATCGTTCGATCTCTGATTTTGCATCATCAACTGCCTTTTGTGCATTCTTCCCATATGCTTTTAAATTCATATAGGTATCCATCGCAAAGACCTGTGCACTTGCTTCTTTTGTATTCGCTTCACTGGATACTTCTGTTGTCGTTTTGATACTCTCTTTCTTTCCACATCCAACTGCTGAAACAGCACACAAAACTCCTAATAATCCAATGCATATTAACTTTTTTAATTTCATTTGATTCATCCTTTTTGGTTAGTACTCACTAACGTATAGTTTATAATTATTTAATCTTTGATTCAAGCATTATTATCGAGATTTTTTATCACTAAATATACTATTTCCCATTATATAGAAAATCTTGAGATTTCAAGGGGATTTATTTGCATCAAAAAAGGAACCGCCCATGCTGTCAGGCAATTCCTTTTTCCTTTGCGATTTTTATTTTTTAATTTCGTAGTAACCGTTTGTCTTCTTTGTAACCTTACTTACCTTAACATAGTAAGTTCCTTTTTTCTTTGGAAGTTTTACTGTTTTATCCAGATGTTTCACAGAAGTTTTTACTGTTTTAATTGGGTTTTTCTTACCACTCTGATAGATTGTAAATTTAAATCCACCCTGATCTGCTGCTGTTGATATTTTTAGTTTCTTCTGTTTTTTTGTAGATGTTACTTCTGTTTTATACCAACGTGCTGCTCTTTCATTTGTTGTATAAACTTCTTTCGCATTTAATTTCTTTGCTTTGGATTTCTTATAGGCTACTTTCTTGCTGTAATATTTTCTTTCATAAACAACTGTATTTAACTGTTCTTTGGAAGCATTTAATACGAGACGGTAAGTCCCTTTTGCAAGACCATAAGCCGCTGTTATATCACTTTCTTTTGTGCTCATTGCACTAAATGTTTTTGTTCTTCCAATAGTCACCCATTTCCCTTTTTCGCTTTTCTGAATCTTATAGCTTGTTTTTCCAACATTTTCTACTAATGATGCAACAAGGAAACTTGCATATCCTCTTTTTGTCAGCTTAAATGTGTGATAGGTTTCTTTTCCTTCCCCTTTCTGCATGTTCAGATCATCTTTTACTAATCCTTTGCATTCATTTTCTAACACATAAGCTGTAAGCAGTCCTTCTTTACAGTTTCTTGGGAAGTCTACATAATATGTTTCTCCTGCTTTTACATCTGCCTTTACATATGTTAATGATACTTTTTTGATCAGCTTTTGATCTGCATCATAAATAGCTCCTGCCTGCTCATTATCTCCTGCTATCACTAAGAATAAGGATCCTGATTCAACCGGTGTGATCTTAATCTTTTCAGGATTTTTAAAGTAATTGCGGTTATAATATTTGATTCCTCCAGTCATCATATAATATAATGCATCTTCAGCGTTTCCAAACTTATAAACTTTAACATCTGTTTTGTTCCACTCTGCAGGTTCTGTTTTTCTTGCAGCTTTTTTCATCGTTACTTTCTTTGGAAAATAAGCCTGCTGTACTTTTGCTGCCGCATCTTCGGATGCTGATACCTTTGCCTGTGGAAGCAACATCGTTGCTGATATTGTTGCTGCCATTAAAATACTTAATAATTTACCTCTTGTTTTTTTCATCCTGTTTCCCTCCTTAATTAAATGCATTGAAGTCCATGATCGTATAAGTTCCATTGGTTTTCTTTGTAAGTTTGTTTACTTTGACATAATAGGTTCCTTTACCTTTTGGAAGATTTACAACACCTATACTTTCATTTGTTTTTACTTTTATAGTTTTAATTGGTTTCTTCTTTCCTTTTTTATAAATAGTAAATTTAAAACCTCCGCCATTTGTTGCCTTTGTAATATTGAGAACATTCACCTTATCTGAAGCTTTACGTGTAAATTTATACCATCTTGATGCCGTTTCCCCTTGTGTATAAATATTTTGTACATAGGAATCTTTTTTTATCTTCTTGGCTTTCGATCTCGTATACGCTACATTCTTGTTCATTTTACTTATTCCATATGAAAGACAATATACCTGTCCTTTTTGTGTATTTAATGCAACACGATATTTTCCAGCTTGAAGACCATTGATCACATACTTGTTAATATCAATATAATCATCGGTTCTCGGCTTTATTGTTTTTTTGTATCCTATGTTTATCCAATTGCCTTTCACATACTTTTGTACTTGCACTGTTACGTTTCCCTTATCTTTATGCATAACTTTCAATGCCATTTGTGAAAGAGATCGTTTCGCAATTGAAAATGAATGATACATGGTATTTCCAGTTGCAGATTCTCCATAAGAATTTCCTGCTTGAATTGTTCCAAATCCGTCTTTTAAGACAGCTACTACAATGGATTGTTCTTCTATCTTCTTTGGAAGTTTTATATAAAAAACATCTCCAGCCTTTGCTTTTATCATATATTCTATTTTTTCGTCTGCTGTTAATGTTTCTATTCTATTTTTCTTCGACTGATCATATATCTGTATACTTCCATCATCAGATGCTGTCATAACATAAAATAGTCCTGAATCTTTAAGTGTCACCTTAATCCAGTGGTCTTTTTCTTTATAATTATCATTGTAATAATGTAATCCACCGGTTGTAACATATTGCGTCATTTCATTTCCAGTGTCAAATAAATATGCAAACAGTTCTTTTTGATTCCATTCTTCTGGTTCTATATACCTTGCAGATTTTTTAGAAACTTTGGCATTTGTAATAATCGTTGTTTTCGCTGTTTTCTCTGCTGCAAACACTGGTGCTGCAAATAATCCTGCACAAATACCTGCTGTTAGTAAAACTACTATAAACTTCTTTATTGTTTGTTTTACCATAAACAGCCCCCTTTCATTATTCCTTATATGTTTCTAACTCATACACTCCCGTTGTCTTATCTGTGAGCTTTGAAACTTTAATATAGTATGTTCCTTTTTTCTTTGGAAGTGTTACATATTTTTCATCATCATCTTTCTTCACTTTGACTGTTTTGATGACTTTTCCTTTTTGATAAACCTTAAACTGGAAGCCTCCGCCAACAGAGTATTTTGACAAGAGTACTCCTGTTCTCTTCTTTGTAGAAGAAACTGCAACTTTATACCATCTTGCTGTATGTTCTTCTGTTGTGTATACATTTTGCAAACTTGATTTAACATTGATTGCTTTTGATTTCTTATATGCTACATTTTTGTTTGTCGTCTTTCTCTTATATTCAATATTTATTATATTGTCTTTTGGATTCTTTAATACCATACGATATTTACCCGGTTGTAATCCATATCCAAGTGCTGTTCCATATTCTGCTGGTTTTATATTGGCACTATATCCAACTCTCTGCCATGTTCCATTGACATTTTTTTCGACATAAGCACCAACTTTTTCAACCTTTTTCCCTACTGGTGCGATTTCTAAATATACTCTTGAACGCTTTGAAATTGAAAATGGATGATATGTTGTTGTTCCTTTTCCAACTTCATAGTAGCTTTTATCATTCGCCATTGAACCAAATTCTGATTTTATAACACCTGTTAAGATAAATACCTTACTAATCTTAGTTGGCAATTTTACATAAAATTCATCGCCTGCTTTTACCGCCGTTGAAAAATCATCACTGCCTCCATTTATATCTTTTTTCAAAACTTTTTTCTTCGTTGCATCATACAATGGTATTTTAGATTCGTTTTCTGCTATAGCTGCAATTGCAAAAAGTCCTGGATCTGCAACTTTAATTTTTACCCAATGATCTTTTGCTTTATAATTTTTATTATATAAATGCAAACCTCCAGTAACCATGTACTTCAGAAAATCATCTCCTGTATCAAACTGATACGCTGTCAGTTCTTCCTTGTTCCATTCTTCTGGTTCAACATTTTTTGCTGCCTTCATTTGTGCCGCTTTGTTGATCTTAACTGCCGCTGACACTGACGGACTAAACATTCCAATACTTAGCCCTGCTGCCAGCAAAACTACTCCTACCTTTTTAATTACCTTTCTGAACATAAAAATCCCTCCTTACTTAATTGCATTCAATAAAATATATACCATTTGTTTTCTTAGTCAGCTTAAAAATTTTAATATAGTAATTTCCTTTGTAATTTTAATAGTATCCGATTTCATAAACTCCATTTGTTTTCTTCGTAAGTTTTGAAATCTTAAAATAGTATGTGCCTTTTTTCTTCGGCAGTGTTACCATTTTTCCACTTGCTTCCTGTGTTACCTTAATTGTTTTAAATACTTTCTTGCTTCCTGCTTTATAAATCGTAAATTTATATCCTCCTGAAACTGTATCTTCCCCAAACTCCAGTCTCCTTTTCTTCTTACTGGATGTTACTTTTACCTTATACCATCTCTCTGCTTTTTCGCCTGTTGTATAAATATTAGAAATCTCTTTATTTAAAGAAATACTTTTTGCTTTTGATTTCTTATATGCTACATTTTTTGACTTGGAACTCTTTGTAAATGAAACTGCATTCAATTGCGTTTTTGGTGCTTTGATCAACAGTCTGTATTCACCCTTTTGCAGTCCATGAATAAAATCATCGTCATAAGATGCCGGTTCGATCTTTACTGTATTATCAAGTCTCTTCCATACACCTTTTTCTTTTTTCTCGATATATGCATAGGTTTCTCCGCCTTTTCTGTTGATCGCGGAAATATTAAATTCTACCGCAGATCTTTTTGATATGGAAAATGGATGATATGTCTCTGCACCTGTTCCTGATTCATAATAGGTATCTGATGCCTTCATTGATCCAAATTCATCCTTGATCACACCTGACGTAATAATGATTTTATCAATCTTAGCTGGCAATTGAATATAAAATGTTTCTCCTGTCTTGGCAAGTCTTCCATATTCCAGATCTCCGTCAGATGTTGTCTGTGCCAAAACTTTCTTCTTTGTGGAATCATATAATTTTACTTTCTGTGAGCTATCTCCGTCTGTATCTGCTGATACAACAAAATATCCTGGATCTTCTACTGTAATCTTTACCATACGATCACTCTGCTTAAAATTCTTGTTATATAAATGAGTTCCACCTGTTAACAGATAGTTTTCAAACTTGTCTGTTGAATCAAACTGATACGCTTTGATTTCTGTACGATTCCATTCCTCTGGCTCAACATAACGTGCCTGCTTTGTTATATTATTATTCGTTCCTGCAAAAACAGCTGCTCCCTGATAATTCATGGATACTCCGATTGCTGCTGCCATTATCATTACTGCTGTTTTCTTTAATATCCTGTTCATGCTGTATCCTCCCATATCTTATTCTATTACCTTATTGCCTTATCTATCATAAATAACCCGATCCATCAAAATATCATGTTCTTCTATCGGAACTTTATCCAACAACAATTTTCTGTAACATATCATAATCTTTGGAAATTGTGTTCCTCGTAGAAAACGATCATAAAATCCGGCTCCATGGCCTAATCTGTGGCCTTCTTTATCTGCACCTACACATGGAATCACTGCCATATCAATTTGTTCTTTCGGTAAGACTTTACATTGTTTTGAAGGTTCCATGATTCCATATGCGCCTTTTTCAAAGTCAGCCAGTGTTTTGATCTGTCTTACTTCCATAATTCCTTTTCCGATACACAATGGAACTCCTACTGTCTTTCCCTGATCTAATGCAAGTGCGATCAATGGCCACGTATCTACTTCATTTTCCATGCTTGCATAACAAAAAATAGTTTCAGCTTCCTTATATTCTTTTAATTCTTTGATCTGATCAAAAATCGATTGATCTGCTTCTTTGATATACTGTTTATCTAGTTGTTTGATCTTATCTTTTATCTGTTGTCTCGCTTCTTTTTTTGTCATGATGTCCTCCAGATGATCAATATATTTAGGTACGAAAAAATGAACCTAATTTCTTAGGTTCATTTTATCACAATTTGTTCACAAAGTATCGTTTTTTATTTATAAAGTCTCATATAAACTCATAATTTTTTCACCAGTTGCTACATCTTCTGAAAATGCTGTTGCACTTCCTGCTGCAGTTCCCATCTTCAGTGCTTCGTTGTAATCTCCGTTGCTTCTTAAATATCCTGTTACAAATCCTGCAACCATAGAATCTCCGGCTCCTACAGAGTTCTTAACTTCACCCTTTGGACAAGGTGTCACATGAACATCTCCTGCTTCTGTAATAAGGATTGCTCCGTCTCCTGCCATGGAAACTAAAACGTTTCTTGCACCCTTTTCCTGAAGTTTCTTTGCATATTCTACAATCTCATCATTTGTCTTTAATACAACACCAAACATCTCTCCTAATTCGTGATTGTTTGGTTTAATCAGGAATGGATGATATTTTAATACATTTAACAGTAGATCTTTTGTTGCATCTACAACGATTCTGATATCTTTTTCCTGAAGACGTTCCATGATCTTTTCATATACATCAGATGGAAGTGTTGCTGGAATACTTCCTGCCAGGATTAATACATCTCCATCCTGTAACTCATCAAGCTTCTCATACATCTTCTGTAACTCGTCATCATGGATCACTGGTCCCATTCCATTGATCTCACTTTCTTCATTTGATTTTACCTTAACATTGATTCGTGTCATTCCTTCACGGACTCTGATAAAATCAGGTGCGAATCCAAGCTCTTTTGCTCCTTTTTCAATGACATCTCCTGTAAAGCCTGCAATAAATCCAAGCCCTACACTTTCCATTCCAAGGTTCGCAAGGACATGGGATACGTTGATTCCTTTTCCTCCGCAGAAAATATATTCTCTTGTTGTACGGTTGATCTCTCCTAATGTCAGATTGTCTACCTTGATTACATAGTCGATCGCTGGGTTAAATGTTACTGTATAAATCATGAAAATACCTCCTCAATGGTTGTGATTTCTCTTAATTTGTTATTCTTAAGATGATCTGTGATAATGTTTGCTTTCTTAAGATCCGCAAACTTAAATGTTGATATTTGATCAAATTTGCTCTGGTCTGTAAGTATATATCTTTGCTGGCATTGTTCCATTGCTTTTCTCTTAATCGCAGCTTCCTTCATATCTGGAGTTGTAAATCCTCGAACCTCATCAATTCCGTTCGTTCCAAAAAATCCTTTGGTAAAATTGTACTTATCAAGCTGCTCTAATGCTTCTTCTCCAACAACAGCTTCTGTCACTGCCTTTATCTCTCCACCGATCAAATGCACTTTAAACCCTGCATTCATTAACTTTCTTGCATGTGTGATTCCATTCGTAACATAGATCACATCATACTCTTTCAGAAAATCAATGATCATCTCTGTTGTCGTTCCTGCATCCAGATATACCATATCTTCTTTATTAATAAGAGATGCCGCATACTCTCCAATCTTTCGTTTCTCGCTCTGATGCTTCTTTGCTTTCGTGATAACTTCTTCTTCTCGTGATAGAACAGACTTTACTGCGGTTGCCCCACCATGAACCTTGATCAGCAATCCCTGTCGGTTCAATTCTTTTAAGTCTCTTCTTATTGTTGATTCTGAGGTGTTAAGCCACTTTGTCAGATCTGTTACTGTGACTGACTGTTTCTCTCTTAAAATTTCTAATATTCGTTCAAAACGTTCTTGTGCTAACACATTCTTCACCTCTTTTCTCTCTATTTTAGTATATCACTCTTCCAGTCAAAGTCAATCATTTTCTTCCATTTTCAATCATCTATATTTTGTTCATACTTTGAAGATAATTTAAACACATTTGATTTCTATACTAAATGACATAAGCTCCAACTGGACAGATGCAACAACAGACAAATAATCAGTCTGGAAGCAATTCTTCTGATTCATCTGACAACAATAACAGTAGCAATGACTCTTCTTCTAAGATCAAATTAACAGGAGATTCTTATGTAACATCATTAAATGATGAAGATAGTTCTTACAGCAACATTGATTTTAATGGTTATAAATTACATATAAATGGAAAAGCCATCAACAAATAATTTTCCATACAATCGTAAGAAATATTCTGTTTTTCAGAATTTCCTCGTATAATAAAAATAGCGCAAAAAAAGAAATGGCAGAAAATTAATCTGCCATTTCTTTTTTTGCCTTTTGTTCTTTCACTAAGTTACCGCTTTTCCTTCAGCATGTTCTTACTTCCAATATAAGTTGCGATCATATATCCAACATAGATAACAATCACAATGATCAATGATTGCACTACCGCCTCTGATATATTGATCTGTCCTAAGGTTGAAATCAGAATGGAGGCTGTTTTAATTCCAACATAAGAATGAACCAACGCCAGACTTAACGGAAGACAGAAATATAAAATAATCTGTGCCTTGATCGCACGATTAACCATTTTTTGTGAAGTTCCAATCTTACGCAATAATTGATATTTTTCAATATTATCTGCATTTTCACTCAATTGCTGCAATGCCAATACGGCCGCACATGTAATTAAAAATACCAATCCTATATAGATTGCAATATATGTCATGATCGTACTTAGTCCCGTACTTTGTTCATACACTTCTTCTTTTGAAATCGCCATTGAATAAGGCGAATTCTGCATCTTGCCTGTTCTGATCAACTCTTTTAAATGGTTGTTATACCTTTCAGATACTTTCTTGGCATTTCCTTTCCAATTGATATTTAAATACAGTGTTGAATTATCAATCTTTAGTGTCTGAATGATATTATCATTTAACACAACTGTTCCCATATCTGTTTTGACTGGTGCCACCATAAAAGTATCCTTTTGAAGTTCATACTTTATTTTATATGTTTTTCCATCCAGTGTAATCTTCTGCTTATCTTTGGCCGTCTTCTCCATTGTCGGAATCAGATTTGCATAATCGCAGTTTAATATATATTCATCTGTTTTTAACGTTAATTCTTTTTCTCCGATTGCTTTTCGAAGCTTGTTATACTCAGACAGCTTCACAAAAGTTAATGGCACTTCATACAGATTCTTTACATAATCCTTTGTATAGTCTGAATATTTTTCTCTTCCTTTTAACAATGGCTCCATTTTATATCTGCACTGCTTAAATACACCATTTTGATAAACTGTGATCGGCAGAGTTTCTTTTGCATCTTCTTCGATCGATAATCCAAGCGAGTTCATTTTCTTCACAAACTTCTGCTGTAATTCATCCTGATATCCCTTTTGACTTAAACTATAAAATGAATAATCAAATTTCGTCAGATCTTCCAAATCTGTTTTCACAGAAGATGCCAATCCGCTTCCCGTTGCAAATGCACTGATCGCCAGAAACAACATCAGACACAACATGGACATAGAAACAAATGTTGTCGTAATCTTTGAGTTAATCTGTCGCAGAACAAACAGGTTCAATCCATTATAGTAAAATTTCTTATTTCTTTTTGCCAGTTCTAATAAAAATCCTGACAATGAAAAGAAGAATAGAAATGTTCCAATGACACCTAAAATGATACTCATTTTAAAATCATTGTCCACACCAAGCATCTGATTCTTTGTGATCAAATGATACGCTATCCCTATACATGCAATGGACATTACAAATAAAATCACTGATAGAACAGGATTTTTTAATCTCATTTTCTGGTTCTTTTTTGCTGCATTCAACAGATTGATCAATTTATATTTTGATATTGTGATTCCATTAAATATCATCACAATAATAAAAATAATTGCAAAATACATAATTGTCTGAATAAATGCAGTTTGCGAGAAAACAAACTTAAATTCTTTCATCTGCACTGCAAACATTTTAGCTGTCAGCATTGCTAAACCTTGAGATAAAAATACGCCTGCAATCAGTCCAGCGATCAATGCGAAAAAACCAATTAATAAAGTTTCAATTAACAAAATCTTTGAAACCTGTCGTTTCTCCATCCCCAACAACAGATAGATTCCCATCTCCTTATGTCTTCGTTTCATTAAAAACTGATTGGCATAGATGATCAGAAATCCCAAGATCACTGCGACAAATACAGAAATCCAATTAATGATCACTGACATCAAATGCATCATTGATTTCTGGCTTTCATTCAATTTTAAAACTGCCTGCTGTGCCTGAACAGAATTGAACATATAAAACAAGCAGATTCCAAACGTCAATGTCAGAAAGTAAATCGTATAATCACGAATACTTTTTTTGACATTACTAAATGCAATTTTAGAATACATTCGTACTGTCACCTCCAAGCAATGTCACAACCTCGATGATGCGGTCGAAAAACTGTTTCCTAGAATCACTTCCACGAACTAGTTCATTAAAGATTTTTCCATCTTTGATAAACAGAATACGTTTGCAATAGCTTGCTGTAAATGCATCATGTGTTACCATAAGAATCGTTGCATTTAATTCCACATTCATTGTATCCATGCTGTCGAGTAACATTCTCGCAGCCTTGCTGTCCAAAGCTCCTGTTGGTTCATCCGCAAGGATCAGAGATGGATTTGAGATCATTGCTCTCGCACTTGCCACTCTCTGCTTCTGCCCTCCAGACATCTGATATGGATATTTGTTTAACACCTCTGTGATCCTTAATTTCTCTGCGATCGATCTTACTCTGTCCTCAATCTCTTTTGCCGGAACTTTCATGATCGTAAGTGCCAGTGCAATATTTTCAAATGCTGTCAATGTATCTAACAGATTAAAGTCCTGAAAGATAAATCCCAGTTCCTCTCTCCTGAATTTTGAAAGATGCTTCCCTTTCAGTTTGGTAATATCCATTCCATTGATCAAAATATTTCCGGCCGTCACACGGTCGATGGTTGATATACAATTCAGCAACGTAGTCTTACCACTTCCAGAAGCTCCCATGATTCCAATATACTCACCCTTCTCTACTTCAAAACTGATCCGGTCGATCGCCTTTGTCAGATTTGCTTTACTACCATAATATTTTTCAATATTATCAACCTTCAATACAGAACTCATTCTTCCATCTCCTTATCTTTCTTTTCAAATCATTTTGTTTTACCCTTTTGTTCCTCTTATTGACTTGTCTATAATATATCATTAGCCAAAAACTGTATCCATCGATTTTCCTTACATGAAACTTACAATTTTGTCATATTGATATTTCCCATGAAAACTACTATACTAAATTTAACATGACTATATAAAGGAGGAACTCAACATGTATTTAAAAAATGAAGACGTAAAAATTGGAACAATTCCTGACGCTAATGGTTCTGACACACCACTTAGAAAAATGGAATTCTTAACGAAGAAAGAAATGAAAGACAGCAGCCGCCTCTACGGAAAAGTCATCGTACCACCAGGATGTGCCCTTGCTTATCATACTCATGAAAATGAAGGGGAAGCTTATCATATTCTTCAGGGAACTGGTCTTTACAACGATAATGGTACAAAGTATGAAGTACACGCTGGAGACACTACATTTACAAGTGATGGTGCCGGACATGCCATTGAGAATATTGGAGATGAAGATCTTGTATTTATGGCACTGATCTTATTAGATAAATAATCTGCTTTTAAATCATTGATCATCTAAGAATAAAAATATAATATAAAACGCTGGTCCAAATAATCATTGGTCCCAGCGTTTTTCTATCTCTATTTCTAAAATTTAAATTCATGAAATTTTGGTTTCATCTGATCAAACGTATAGATTCCATTAAATCCAATTTCTTTCAGTATCTTCTGCGATTCCATAACCCTGTCTCCAACACGGTCCGCATTATGTGCATCAGATCCGATCGTAATAATCTTTCCACCCATATCATGATAAAGCTCTAAGATTTCCCTTGACGGCATCAGACTTTTCAGATGATAAGCACGACTTGAGGTATTCAATTCAATTCCTTTTCCATCTGCGATCACAACTTCAAAGATCTGTTCAATCAAATCTTTAATTTTTTCAAGCTCAATTTCACCATTCAGATCGTATCTTTTGATTACATCGAGATGTCCCAGAATACTGTAATCTTTATATGCCTTTACAACGTCTAAAATTTCCTGATAGTATCTTCGATTATATTCTAACTGAGTCTTCCCTTTCTGCGGCTCCTGTCTCCAGTACTCTTTATTCTCTACCTGATGGCAGGAAAAGATTACAAAATCAAACGGATACTGTCCAAATGTTTCCTCATACGCTTTTGTTGTATGTACCTGAATTCCAAATTCGATTCCTGTCTTTAATGTGATCTGCCCTTTATATTTTTCTTTCATTTCTTCCATTTCTTTAAAATAAGCATCATAATCACAATTGACTACTGTCGGTACATCATAGTCAGAATGTTCTGTAAAACATAGTTCATCCATTCCTAATTCAATGGCTTTCTGAATCTCCAGCTCCATTGGAAAATCTGTATCTTCACTAAAATATGAATGTACATGGTAATCTGCAAACATTGTAAACCTCCTGTTGGATCATTCATTTAGAAAAATCATCGAGCTTCTTGGAAAACCAATGGTAACAATCGTGTATTCTTCTTCTTTTGACTCAATCTTGAAACTTAACTGCAATTTGTCACAAAGCTTCTTACACAAATATAATCCCATCCCGGTTGATTTCTCATAGTTTCTTCCTGTAGTTCCAGTATAACCTTTATCTGTCACTCTTGGCAAATCTTTTGCTGCAATTCCAATTCCATTATCCCGAATCTCTAAAAATATCTGATTCGTTGATTGTCTTGCCTCAAAGGATATCTGTGGATCTTCTTTTTTATATTTTACCGCATTGCTGATAATCTGATTTAATATAAATAGCAGCCACTTTTCATCACTAAATATTTTCTGGTCCAGATTGTTCATACTAATTTTAATCTTGTTGCTGATCATGATTCTTGCATTGGATCTGACAGCTTTTTGTACCATATCTTTTAAATTTAATTCTTTTACCAGATAATCTTTTTCTACGCTATTGCTTCGTGCATAATAAAGTGCTTGTTCAAGATAGTAATTAATCTGCTGTAATGCCTCATCCATTGCTTCTGTGATTTCTGACGGATGATTCTCAAGAATTAACTTGGCTGCTGCCAATGGTGTTTTCACTTCATGAATCCACATTTCAATATATTCCCGATAGCCTGCTGCCTCCGTTCTATACTGAAGTATTTCATCATTCATAGACTTATTACAGCTTTGCAGAATATCATAAATAAATTCTCCCTCAAAAAAATCTGGCCGCTCCATCATTTCAGAAAGCATATTTTTCTGATCCAGCATATCAAGTTTAATTGTCATTTCTTTATAATATCTGAACTTTTTCATATACTGTTGTCCAAGATAAATAAGCTCCAGTAAAATACCGATCACTAGTAAATAAATCATCAAATATCTATTCACTTCAAAAATATAAAATAATCCTTCTATCAGACATAGAAATATAAAATGAGTTGCCATCTGTGCATAATAAATACTTAAAAATCTTCGCAGTCTCATACCATATACCCTTGCCCTCTTTTGGTTTTTATGAAATCTTTTAACCCTGCTGACTCTAATTTCTTTCTGACACGATTAACATTTACAGTTAATGTATTATCATCAATAAATTCATTGGACTGCCATAATGTTTCCATCAGATGATCTCTGCTGACAATCTTACCTTTATTTTGTAAAAGCGTATACAATATTCTCATTTCATTTTTGCTCAATTCAATAACCTGATCTTCATAAACAACCGTACTGTTATTTAATTGTAATTTCAAGCCATGATATTGTACTGAATTCTCTACTTCTTCTTTCCGGGTTCTTTTCAGCATTGCAGAAATCCTTGCTAATAAAATCTGTGTATTATATGGTTTCGTCACAAAATCATCTGCTCCAAGATTCATGCTCATCAGTTCATCCATCTCACTGTCACGGCTTGTCACAACTATAATCGGTACTTCTGATTTTTCTCTGATGGCTCTACATACATAATAGCCATCATATAAAGGCAGATTAATATCCAGTAAGATTAAGTCTGCGTTTTCTCTTAAACAATCTTCCAAAACGGTATCAAAATGTTCTATTGCTATAATCTCATATCCATATTTACTTAATAATATGCTAAGTTCATTACGAATGGGTTCATGATCTTCTACTATGATTATCTTTGCTTTCATTTTCTTTCTCCCCACCTTTCCTTATGAGTTCTTATAATAATGAATTCTTATAATATCATATCATAAACTTTTGCAAAAGAAAAAGCGCCTCACATTTGAGACGCTTTCGGAAGTTTTTTATTTCTTATTTTTTAGGCTGTAAAGATTCTTTTCCACCCATATATGGTCTTAATACTTCTGGAATTGCAACGCTTCCGTCTTCTCTTAAGTTGTTCTCTAAAAAAGCAATCAGCATTCTAGGTGGTGCTACTACTGTATTATTTAATGTATGAGCAAAGTAGTTTCCGTTTTCACCTTTCACACGGATACGAAGTCTTCTTGCCTGTGCATCACCAAGGTTAGAACAGCTTCCTACTTCGAAATATTTCTTCTGTCTTGGAGACCATGCTTCTACATCAACAGATTTTACCTTAAGATCTGCTAAGTCACCAGAGCAGCATTCTAATGTTCTTACTGGAATATCCATAGAACGGAATAAATCTACTGTATTCTTCCATAGTTTTTCATACCAGTCTTTGCTTTCTTCTGGTTTACAAACAACGATCATTTCCTGTTTTTCAAACTGATGGATTCTGTAGACACCACGTTCTTCAATCCCATGTGCTCCTTTTTCTTTTCTGAAGCATGGAGAATAACTTGTCAATGTTTTTGGTAACTGATCTTCTGGTGTTGTTGTGTCGATAAATTTACCGATCATAGAATGTTCACTTGTTCCGATCAGATACAGGTCTTCACCTTCGATCTTGTACATCATAGCATCCATTTCGTCAAAACTCATAACACCTGTTACGACATTGCTTCTGATCATGAAAGGTGGTACGCAGTAAGTAAATCCTCTATCGATCATAAAGTCTCTTGCATATGCGATAACTGCAGAATGTAATCTTGCAATATCTCCCATCAGATAATAGAATCCATTACCTGCTACTTTTCTTGCACTATCAAGATCAATTCCATCAAAGCTTTCCATAATGTCTGTATGATATGGTACTTCAAAATCAGGAACAACTGGTTCTCCAAATCTTTCAAGTTCAACGTTTTCACTGTCGTCTTTACCAATTGGTACAGATGGATCAATAATATTTGGAATTGTCATCATGATCTCTTTGATCTTCTCTTCGACAACTTTTTCTCTTTCACTTAATTCTTCAATACGATCTGCAGATGCTGTAACCTGTTTTTTAACTTCTTCTGCTTCTTCTTTTTTACCCTGTCCCATTAAGGCACCAATCTGTTTAGATA
>ERZ1106951.1158-NODE-1158-length-23921-cov-13.848823_pt1 | contig 23921 bp, 20 predicted proteins | sample MGYA00403676_ERZ1106951 | MGnify/ENA primary metagenome ERZ1106951 (study PRJEB35170, sample SAMEA104062398) | human gut metagenome | biome: human gut; feature: human-associated habitat; material: faeces | place: Denmark | collected 2012-04-23 ...
TGAAACAGCAGTATTTCTTTATTTCTGCAAGCGTACAGAGAGCAGTTGCAAAATATAAAAAACATCACGATGATATCACAAAGCTGTATGAGAAGGTTACCTTCCAGCTGAACGATACTCACCCGACCGTAGCCGTTCCGGAGCTGATGCGAATTCTTATGGATGTGGAAGGCCTTGGCTGGGATGAGGCATGGGAGATTACGACAAAGACCTGTGCATACACGAACCATACGATTATGGCAGAGGCACTTGAAAAATGGCCGGTTGACCTGTTCTCCAGACTTCTTCCGCGTATCTATCAGATCGTAGAGGAGATCAACCGCCGCTTCCTGATCCAGGTAAGAGAGCAGTACCCGGGTGATGAAGAGAAAGTCCGCCAGATGGCAGTGATCTACGACGGACAGGTTCATATGGCCCGTCTGGCTATTGTAGGCGGCTATTCTGTCAACGGTGTTGCACAGCTTCATACCGAGATTCTGAAAAAACAGACCTTAAAAGACTTCTACGAGATGACTCCGGAGAAGTTCAACAATAAGACGAATGGTATCACACAGCGTCGTTTCCTGCTTCACGGAAATCCGCTCCTGGCTGACTGGGTAACTGAGTATGCCGGAAATGGCTGGATTACCGATCTTCCGAAGATCAAAAAGATCGCTGAGCTTGCAGATGATACACAGGCACAGAAGGAATTTATGGAGATTAAACACAAAAATAAAGTTCGCCTGGCAAAATACATCAAAGAGCATAACGGCATTGATGTAGATCCGAACTCTATTTTTGACGTTCAGGTAAAGCGTCTGCATGAGTACAAACGCCAGTTTATGAACATTCTTCATATTATGTACCTGTATGACCGTCTGAAAAAGAACCCGGATATGCCGTTCTACCCAAGAACCTTCATCTTTGGAGCGAAAGCTTCCGCAGGCTATGAGCGTGCAAAAGCAATCATCAAACTGATTAATTCCGTTGGGGATGTCGTAAATAACGATCCGACCATCAAAGGAAAGATCAAAGTTGTATTTATCGAGGATTATCGTGTCAGCAACGCAGAGCTGATCTTTGCCGCTGCCGATGTTTCCGAGCAGATTTCCACCGCAAGTAAAGAGGCTTCCGGTACCGGTAACATGAAGTTCATGCTGAACGGTGCCCTGACTCTTGGAACCATGGACGGTGCAAACGTAGAGATCGTTGAGGAAGTTGGAAAAGAGAACGCCTTCATCTTCGGACTTTCCGCAGATCAGGTTATCGAATATGAGAACAACTACACCTACGATCCGATGAGCTACTTCATCCACGATCAGGACATCCACAACGTAGTGATGGATCTGATCAGCGGAAGATACTCAAACGGCGACACCATGATGTTCCGTGATCTGTATGACTCTCTGCTCACACCGAAGAATGCTCCGCGCCCGGATATGTACTTTACCCTGGCAGACTTCAAGTCCTATGCGGCAGCACAGGAGCGTGTTGAGGATAAATACAGAAATACTTCTGCATGGGCAAGAAGCGCGATCCTGAATACCGCACACAGCGGCAAATTCACATCCGACCGTACCATCCAGCAGTATGTAGATGATATCTGGCATCTGGATAAGATTACTGTCAGAAAGTAATCGGAATCAAATATAAGTAGTTAGGGGACACCTGCTTTTCCGGGAAAAACCGGAGGGGCGGGTGTTCTTTTTTTGATGACCGCTGGAAGGATTTGCATCCCGAAAAATGCCTGCAAAACAGGCATTCTTTTGACATTCTACGGGGAGTGTGGTACACTGTTCGTGTCTATGAACTAAAACAATCTGAAATGTATTGAGGTGAAAAGATTGGATAAAGCTGAATATCAAAGCCGGCTGAAAGAGCTGAACAGTCTGGTAAAAAAAGAGGACTATGAGGGGGCACTTGCAGTTGTAGAAGCCGTTGACTGGCGGCGTGTCAAGAGTCTGCGCACGCTCGGCATGGTAGCGGATGTCTATGAGGCGAACAAACGATATCCGGAGGCGAAGAAGATTCTGCTGATGGCGTATGACCATTCCTCCATCGGAAAGGGCATTCTGTACCGCCTGGTAGAGGTCTCCGTAAAAATGAAAGACTTTGATGAGGCGATTGACTTTTACAACGAGTTTGAAGCAGTCGCACGTCACGATAATTCCCGGTATCTGCTGAAATACAAGATTTTAAGAGGACAGAAAGCGCCGCTTGAGGAGCAGATTTCCCTTCTGGAGGAATACAAAGAGCGGGAATTTACCGAGAGATGGGCATATGAACTGGCAAACCTTTACAGCAAAGCCGGAGAGACGCAGAAATGCATCGATGCCTGTGATGAGCTGATCCTGTGGTTCAGCGAGGGCAAATATGTGACAAAGGCAATGGATCTGAAAATGAAGTACGAGCCGCTGTCACCGTCCCAGCAGATCAAATACGAGCATCGTTTTGACTACAAAAAGAATGAAGAGCCGTCCGAGGATCCGGAAGCACTTGAAGTGCGGTTAGCCGGAGAGAGCGGAGCCGGTGAAATGGCTGCGACGAAAGAGCCGGCAGAGACGCCGGAAGTAAAACCGGTAAACGGCGGTGTGATGAGCCAGTATGTGGCCGGTGAAGAAGAAAAAGAAGCCGGTTCGCCGTACGAAGCATATGAGAAAACACAGCAGGCCGAGGCAGATGCAGAGCAGGTGCAGGAGTACGAAGCACTGCAGCAGACAGAGGAGCCGATCGAGGAGATTCCGGAAGAGCAGGCGTATGCAGACAGCACGCCGACGTACCTTGGAAATACGATCGATCTTCACACAGAGCTTGCAAAGAGCATCCGCGATGTCTTCTCCTTCCGCGGAAAGAAACAGGAAGAGACGGCAGTCGAGGAAGAGACAAGCGAAGAGCCGGTACAGTACGAAGTAAAAGATCTGGAGCCGGAGCAGCTTGATGTAAACGTAGAGGTATCCCCGGATGCCAACACGACGATCAAGACAAGACCGCAGCCAAAACCGAAGGAAAAAGCCGAGCCGGTAATGCCGAAAGCACCGAAGCCGGAGAAGAAATACGAAGAGCCGGACCTCGAAGCACTGTTCCAGGAGACCGCAGCAAACCTGTCGGAGGAAGTTGCGGAGGAAGAAGCAGAAGAGCCGGCTGAGCAGGCAGCAGAAGCCGAAACTGCAGAGCAGCCGATGGATCCGGAGTCCGAGGCAGAGGCACGGGAAGCGGCAGAGGAGCCGCAGGCGGAAGCTGAGCCGGAAGAAGCAGCAGAACCGGCAGATGAAGCGGAAACCGAAGAGATCACAGAACCGGCGGATGAGGCTGAAACCGAAGAAGCTGCAGAGCCGATGGATGAAGCTGAGATCGAAGAGATTATAGAACCGGCAGCCGAGGCTGAAATCGAAGAAGCAGAAGTTACAGAACCAGCAGTGGAAGCTGAAACAGAAGCAGCCGAGAAGGCTCAGGCGGAAGCCGAAATTGAGGAAACCGTAGAACCGGCGGAGATGCCGTCCATGGATGCAACGGTTGTCATCCCGGATCTGAAACCGGCAGAGGAGACACGGCCGACCATCGATTTTAGTGAGCTTCAGGCAGCGCTGAACGCAGAAGTGCAGGAAGCTGAAAAAGCATCGGAAATCGAACTGCCGGACGAGCCGGAAACTGCGGAAGCAGAACCTGCTGATGAGCCGGAAAGCGAAACAGAGCCGGAAACCCCGGCCGAGACTGAGCCAGCCGATCCGTTTGAGCCGGCAGGAACCCAGCCGATCGAGATTACCCCGGAGGAAATCGAAATCGAAGTTCCGACCGAGCCAAAGCGTGAGCGCGTATCCGATGCGACGATCAACATGAGCATCGAAAAAACAACGGATGCCACCGTTCAGCTGATCCGCGACAACATTCCGGAAGGAACTGTTGCGAAATCGATTGAAGAGGTGCTCCGCGAGGAGACGCCGGAAGAGGCAAGACTCCGCATCCTGAACGACACCCAGCCGGATAAGCTGAGTGATGAGCAGAAAGCGCTGTTTACTTACTTTGCGAAAGTTCCAGGCATGGATATCCAGATTCTGGATGCAATGCATGGTGTTTATCATTACGCAGGCGACCGTACTTCCCGTCATGGAAACATTGCCATTATGGGCGGATACGGTACTGGAAAAACGAAGCTGTCGGAGGATCTCGTCCGTGCAATCTGTGCTGACTTAAAACTTCCGGCAACGAAGATGGCCCGTCTGGATGCATCTGTTCTGAACAAAAAGGATTGTGCGCAGATTGTTTCAAAGCTGGCGGGAGGTTTCCTCCTGATCGAGCGTGCCGGTCTGATGTACCCGGAGACGATCGAGAAGCTGTCGCAGGCAATGGATTTCCGTACCGACAGTCTGGTTCTGATCATCGAGGATGAGAAGGTCAGCATGAGAGGTCTTCTGCGGAATTACCCTGATTTTGCGAAGAAGTTTGAGACGGTCATTTCGATTCCTGTTTTCACGAACGACGAGCTGGTTACGTTTGCCCGCACGTATGCGCGTGAGAATGGATACAAGATGGACGAGATGGGTGTGCTTGCTCTGTATACACAGATTGGCAACAATCAGAAGGAGGGCGAGCCGATGACGATTTCACAGGTCAAAGATATGGTGGATCGTGCCATCGCCCATGCAGAAAAGGGAACCCGTAAATTCGGAAGACGCATGTCCAGAAAGCATACCGATGCGGACGACCGCGTGATTCTTTACGAGAAAGACTTTGAGTTCTAAATACATGGAGAATTTATGGAGAAAGTAAAACCGTGGCTCGGGGAGCCGCAGAATACAATAGCCGTACTGCAGAAGTACGGCTTTGTATTTCAGAAAAAGTATGGTCAGAATTTTCTGATCGATCCACATGTGCTGGATAAGATTGTAGCCGCTGCAGGTATCGGACCGGACGATTTTGTTGTGGAAATCGGACCTGGTATCGGTACGCTGACGCAGTATCTTGCGTATGCTGCGCGGAGTGTGTGTGCGGTGGAAATTGACAAGAATCTGATCCCGATTCTGGAGGATACGCTGTCGGATTATGATAATGTTGAGGTTATCAATAATGATGTTTTGAAGGTGGATCTGGCGGCGCTGGCGAAGGAGAAGAACAACGGACGGCCGATCAAGGTTGTGGCGAATCTTCCGTATTATATTACGACGCCGATTATTATGGGATTATTTGAGAATCATGTGCCGGTGGATTCGATTACGGTTATGGTTCAGAAGGAGGTTGCGGACCGGATGCAGACGGGGCCGGGATCGAAGGATTACGGGGCGCTGTCGCTGGCGGTGCAGTATTATGCGGAGCCGTATATTGTGGCGAATGTGCCGCCGAACTGTTTTATGCCGCGGCCGAAGGTTGGAAGTGCGGTGATCCGGCTGACGCGTCATGAGGTGATGCCGGTGGAGACGAAGGATGAGAAGTTGATGTTCTCCATTATTCGGGCGTCGTTTAATCAGAGACGGAAGACGCTGGCGAACGGACTGAAAAATTCGGAGCTGCTGCATTTTTCGAAAGAGGAGATTGAGGCTGCAATCACAGCCTGCGGCTGGCCGCTTACGATTCGTGGGGAGGCATTGAATTTACAGGAGTTTGCGCGGTTGACGGATGAATTGTGTAAATAGAGGGGACGCCTCGCCGCCGCCCGTCTGCCCTTGCGTGATACGCATGGCAGCGGTGGAAAAGCGGGGGAAAAGGGCATGAAAAAAAGCACCGTTGGCGAAACAGTGCTTTCTTTCATTTTTATTTTTAAAGGAAGGAGAGCCGATTTTCTAATCGGCAATATGAAAAAGAAAATTGTGTAAATAATGTTGGCATTCATTATTTATGCTTTTAGTATACGGGTAAATTATGTTGAAAGCGTGTTCATGTTGTAAAAAAATCATGAACAAATTGTGACTATTCAGAGCCATGCGAAATTTCAGAACAAATTGCGAATCATGCTTGCATGAATGAGCACTTTTTTCTGAAATTTCATATGGCGAGAAGCCACATCAAGATGCAGCGCAGCGGAATCGAGATGGGGCTCTGAACAGGGACTTATTTCTGAGTTACAGGTCCAGCAGCTTAAAGGTGGAAATTCCGAGGAAGTTCCGGGAGCAGAGGCTGATTCCGCCCATGAGGACGGAGACATCCTGCAGGTGAGCCGGGAGGACGTGGAGGTACCAGCGGAGGCGGTTCTGGATTCCGGAGGTGATTTCGTCGATCAGACCTGGGATGTAGTTGGTGAAGGAGCTGTTGATGACGATGACGTCCGGGTTGAAGGTGTGGAGAACCGTGTTCAGGCTGATTCTGATGTAGTGGGTGAAATCCTGCATTACTTTGCGGGCGTTGGGGTTGCCTTCCTGGTAATACTGGATGAAGCGTTCGACGGAGACGTTTTCTAAGCCTTCGGCGGCGGCAAAATCGTTCAGGACGGAGGCTTCGGAGATGTACTGTTCGAGGCAGCCGTGGTTGCCGCAGGGGCAGGGCCGGCCATCGGGGAAGAGGATGGTGTGGCCGAATTCGCCGGCGTAGCCGTTCTGGCCGGTGTAGAGTTCGCCGTCAATGAGGATTCCCATGCCGACGCCTTCGTGGATGTTCAGGAAGATCATATTTTTAAAGTGCTCTGCGCAGGCGGCTTCGCCGATGACGGAGAGGTTGGCTTCATTTTCTACGATGACAGGGACCTGAAATTCTTCTTCGAGGTAGTTTTTCAGGTTGGAGTGTTTCAGATCGTAGTAGGGTGTGAATAAAACGAGGTCGTCGCAGACGACGCCGTAGATTCCGATGGAGATTCCGACGAGGCCGCACGGGGTCTTGGGGAGGTCGGATTTGGTTTTGTGGAGGAGGGAAATCAGGTATTCCTCCAGGGAGAGGGATGGATCAATCGGGTATTCTTTTACAGTACATGATTTTCCCTTCAGATCTCCGGTGAGAATGGTGATCTTTTTTACGCCGAGATCGACGGCGATGATGGAACCGCAGCGATTATTAAAAGTAAGCAGAATCGGTTTTCGACCCATGGAAGTTTTTTCGGCGCTGCCGAGTTCTATGACGAGCTGGCGGTCGAGCAGTTCCTGGACGATGGTGGATACGGTTGCTTTTGTCAGATGCAGCATTTTCGCCAGATCTGCGCGGGAAAGCGGCGGATGGTTGGCGATTGCCTCGAGAACCAGGGCGCGGTTCATGTCTCGTATATATTCCTGATTTCCGGTACTCATAAAAAATCCTCCATTCTGCCGCATTGGCTGTACATCAATCTTAACATAAATGAGAGAGAAATGACAGGGAAAATCGGGGATGGGCAATACGAATAGAAAAATTAACGGAGAAAAACGATTTCTAGACAGAGTAGAGAGTAAGGGACAGAATTAGAAATAAAATATGTGATAAATACACAAAGAAAGTATAAAATAATTCTAAAAAATGTACAGATTCACAGAAGATTCACTGCACGTTCATAATCTGTTCATAATTAATTGGTATAGTTATCTCAGTTCCAAAGGAACAGCGTGTATGCAATCACTACACAATTAAGATTTTTTCATAATAATAGCCCAGGCGCCGAGAGGTTCCTGGGCACTCCTCGTTTTTGAGGAATTTTTGATCTTGGGACAGACGGAAATCTGTGTAGACAGGGTAGTGATCTTTTTCTTGACTTTTGCGAGAAGCAGCCTTATAGTATAAATATAATAACAATTACTGTTATCGAAAGATACGAAAGGAAAAAAACTATGTCAACACTCAAGTATAGCAGACAAAGAGAAAGCATCAAAGTCTGCCTTCAGGGGCGAAAGGATCACCCGACCGCAGATATGCTCTATACCGATGTACGGAAAGAATTTCCCAATATCAGTCTTGGCACAGTATACCGGAACCTGTCTCTTCTTTCTGAATTAGGAGAGATCAAGCGTCTTACAACAGGAGATGGCCCGGACCGGTTCGATGGAGATACTTCCACGCATCACCATTTCATTTGCAGAAAATGTCACTGCGTGACAGACCTTACAATGCGTGACATCAGCGAAATCAAGAACGTAGCAGCGGAAAATTTCAGAGGTACGATCGAAGATTACTCTGTGAATTTTTACGGCATCTGCGAGAACTGCAAAAATCACCCGGGGAACGTATAGCATCCCCAGGAAGAAAGAAAAAATTAAAAATAGGTATTGACAAAAAGGGAAGCTTATGCTAAAGTAATATCAGTAACAGTTACTAATATCAAAAATAAAAAACTGTTATAAACCACAAAATTGGAAATGATAAAATTAAATACACAACAAAAAGAAAGGAAAGAAAGACTATGAAAAAATTTGTATGCAGCGTATGTGGATATGTTTATGAAGGAGCAGAAGCACCGGAAGTCTGTCCGATCTGTAAAGCACCGAAAGAGAAATTTATCGAGCAGGGCGAGGATCTGACCTGGGCAGCAGAGCACGTAGTTGGCGTAGCATCCGACGTTCCGGAAGATATCAAAAAAGACCTGAGAGCCAATTTCGAGGGTGAGTGCTCCGAGGTTGGTATGTACCTGGCAATGTCCAGAGTAGCATTCCGCGAGGGATATCCGGAAGTAGGTCTGTACTATGAAAAAGCAGCTTACGAAGAGGCAGAGCACGCAGCAAAATTCGCAGAGCTTCTCGGCGAAGTTGTAACCGACAGCACCAAGAAAAATCTGCAGATGCGTGTAGAGGCAGAGAACGGAGCAACCGCTGGCAAAACAGATCTTGCAAAACGTGCCAAAGCCCTGAATCTTGATGCAATCCATGACACCGTGCATGAGATGGCAAGAGACGAAGCTAGACACGGAAAAGCATTCGCTGGTCTGCTGGCTAGATATTTTGGTAAATAATCAGGAAACCTTTTTGGGGGGCGGAATAAAATCTGCCCTCCTTTTTCCGTTGTTTACAATTTTTACTTGGGATTGCGAACTTGTTTCGAATTACCTGTTGTTTACAAATGAACATAGAAAGAAAAAGCGAGGTTTTCACCATGGAAAAACAGACAGGCTGTGTCCACATCTACTGTGGGGATGGAAAAGGAAAGACGACTTGTGGTATGGGACTCTGCACGCGTGCGGCAGGGTATGGATACCGTGTTTTGATTTATCAGTTTATGAAAGATAACAGCACGAGCGAGCGGAAGGTGCTCTTACTGTCGCCGAATGTGACGTTTGTGCCGGGGCAGGACAAGATAAAGTTTTCGTTTCTGATGACACCGGAGGAGAAGGCAGAGCAGAAACGGTATTATGAAGAGCAGTTTCAGAAAGTGACAGAAAAAGCAGTTCGGGAAGAATACGATGTACTGTTTCTGGACGAGCTGGTTTATACGATTGGAAGCAAACTGTTTGATGAGCAGCTCCTTCTGGATTTTCTGGATCACAAGCCGGAGAAGCTGGAAGTGATTCTGACAGGGCAGGGACCATCGGAGGCGCTGATTGAGCGGGCGGACTATGTTTCGGAGCTGAAAAAAATCAAGCATCCGTTTGACAAGGGTCTTGCGGCAAGAGATGGAATCGAGCGGTAACGCTGAAAAAACAAGAAAAAAGATACTGTTTTGCGGGGAAGATGATTCCATGCAGAACAGTATCTTTTTCTTGATTTTGCGGGCAATGAACCAAAATCTGTGATGGAACAAGTTTCTGGTGATTGCCGCGATAACCTGAGAAGTATCTGGAAGCCGCTGTAAGACAGAAAATAACGTTATTATTTCGCACCGCGATCCGCAATCATTTTCGTGGATTTCTTCACGCAGTACAGACATGTCGGTGCGATATAGCAGCAGGCGGCGAGCCACGCAGCCTGATCCGCAAAGCAGATTGCGGTGAAACCAAACGCACCGACAAATCCCAGGCAGACAATCGTTCGTGCCAGCATCTCCATTACGCCGGAGAAAACGGCTCTTCCAGAGTAGCCAAGTCCCTGCGTTACCATACGGCAGACATTCAAAATACCAAGCATCCAGTAGAAAAATCCGAGGCAGCGCAGATATTTTGCCGAAGCGTTGATTGCTTCGAAAGCAGAGCTGACAATAAAGAGCTTTGTCAGCGGCAGTCCGAACAGAATCATGATGACACCTGCAAACGCACCATAGCCGACACCGACAAGCACACCCTGGCGGAGTCCCTGACGGATTCGTTTTGCCTGGCCTGCTCCGAGATTCTGACTGCAGAAAACGGAAGCCGCGGTACTGATCGCATCAAACGGGCACATCATAAACTGTTTGATTTTCATAGCAGCTGTGAACGCCGAAACATAAACACTGCCAAGTCCATTATTCGCTGACTGCATTACCATACTGCCGATCGCCGTGATCGAAAACTGCAGTCCCGTCGGAATGCCCATTGCGAGGAGTTCCTGCGCGGCATCCTTTCGCAGAGTGCGGTTTTCTTTTGTCGGAAGCAGGAGCTTTACCTTACGGGAAATAAAAAACAGACATAAGAGTCCGCTGATCGCCTGGGCGGAAATCGTCGCAATCGCCGCGCCTGCGCATCCCAGATGCAGAATGATAATACAGAACAGGTCGAGGAAAATATTCAGAATTGCCGAAAATGCCAGAAACAGAAACGGTGTGCGGCTGTCCCCGACGGCACGCAGGATGCTGGAAAGATAATTGTACAGAATCGAAAACGGGATCCCGAGGAAAATCACAAGCTGATATGCGTAGGCATCTGCGAAGATATCGGACGGAACCGACAGCAGGTGCAGAATCGGTGCACAGAGTAAACTGCAGAGTGTGGTCAGAATAGCCGCAATCAGGACAGACAGTGCAGCACCATTAAAAATATAATCGCGCATTTTATCAAGCTTTCCGGCGCCGAAATACTTGGCAACCGGAACACTGAATCCTGTGCAGCTTCCCATACAGAAGCCGAGCACCAGAAACTGTACACTACTGCTTGCACCGACGCTGGCGAGCGCCTCCGGGCCAAGTGCCTGGCCGACAATCGCCGCATCGATGATGTTATATGTCTGCTGCAGCAGATTTCCGATGAGAAGCGGAAAGGCAAACGAGAGCATCAGCTTTACCGGATTTCCCTTTACCATAGATGTTGCCATAAAAAACGCCTCCCCTGCTTAATATGCACGTGAATTATAAACGAGTGCCGTCTTATTCAGGTTCTGAATCATGAAATAGTCGGCAACGAGCTGGCCGATTCCGCCGGTCAGGTAGCCAAGCAGCGTCCACAGAAGAATGGCGGAACCGTTTTCCTCAATCATCACACCGTAGCGGTCGTAGGATTCGCGGTACATGCGGTTCGCCTGTTTGTAACGCCAGTAAACGCCGTAAATTCCACAGGTAACCCAGGACAGAAGCAACACAATAATGTAGTTCGGGCTGTCTTCGCCGTCACCGTAAAAGACGGTGTTCAGGTCTTCCACATAAACATACCAGAAGTAGATCGAGTAGAGTCCGCAGGTGACAATTGAAAGCAGAAGATAGACCCAGAAACTGCGGTTGTCCTTTACGTTCATTTGTAAATACCCCCTTTATTAAAAGATGATAACTCATATATCGTTTTCGAAATAACGATGTACGAGTCAGAGAATTCAGAGCCCCATCCTGATTTCGATGCATCGTATTTGGATGTGGCTTTTGCCATATGCAATTGCATGAAAAAGTGTTCCTTCATGCAAGCGTGATTTACACATTCCTCTGCAATTTCGCATGGCTCTGAATATCAGCTACAAGATATTGTAGCACGCGGCCGCGAGAAGGGTCAAGAAAAAGGAGAGGATCGTGATGAGAAATGCGCCAGGCATAAACGGAAAGGAGCAGCACGACAAGTACGGTAATCATCCCTTTTTTGAAGCGGCAAAGCCACGCCGTTTGTTCCGGTCCGAAGAAGAGCCATATCCCTGCGGGCAGTACGGCATAGACGAGCGGATGCATCCGAAACGCCGCCCGAAAATGACCGGAGAGCATCAACAGTACCGCGCGGCTCATTCCGCAGCCCGGGCAGGAAATGCCTGTGAAAAAACGGATCGGACAGCCGATGCCTGTGAAGGTGAGAAAAGCGACGTAAAACCCGAGGAGGAGACAGAAGAAAAAGAAATCGCGGCAGCGTTTCTTTAGAAAAGAAAGATACGCGCTGCCGCGGCCGGGATCACGTTTCATGGAGTTTGGTGACGGCGTATTCATATAAAGCCTCCTTGCGCTCGCTGTCGGTCGTGAGAAAATGCGAGTACAGAACGTCGATCATAACGAGAATCGGGAACTGCGGAGAGATTGCGCCGCCGTTTTTCAGATGCTCTTTGACCGCAAGCAGCAGGACTTCATCGCAGAAGGCATCGTAATCGCTGGAGCTGCGGGAAGTAAAGAGAATGGTAGAGGCTCCCTTTTCCTTCGCGGCTCCGAGCGCACGCAGCACTTCCGGTGTCTGTCCGCTGACGGTAATGCCGATTGCAGCGCAGCTCTCATTGAGCAGAACGGCATTCATTTTCATGATGTGAATGTCAGTAATTGCTTCAATATCCACGCCTGCAAGCATAAAACGCAGCTTCATTTCCTGGGCGGAAAGTCCAGAGCTTCCAAGACCATAGACATACACCCGGCGTTTTGATGCGAGGATGTGACAGATGCGGTCAATCTGTGCGCGGTCGGCGAGAGAATAGCTCTTGTTCAGCAGCTCCTGATATGTATTCAGCACCTGTTTGATGTGATCGTCCGTACCAGGCAGTGTAGCGTTCAGGCCTTCCTGGTAGCGGTAGACAAATTCGCGGTAGCCTGTATAGCCACATTTCTTTGCGAAGCGGGAGAGAGAAGCCTCCGAAACATAGAGCAGCTCCGAAACGTGGCGCGCGGACAGATCCGATTCGTCGGTATTATGAATAAAAAAATCTGCTACCGTCCGTTCCAGGGGAGTGAACGAGGGATAGACAGATTCAATAACAGGAATAATCGATTTTTCAAAGTGTTCCATGGAACGTAGGTCCTCCTGGTATCTTTAGCTAACGGAAAAAAATTTCAAAGATTTCTTCCTGTATTGTATCACAGGCGGGATGGTGAATCAACTTTCAATTGTGCGTGAATTGTATAGAAAAGCAGGTGGAAAAACGGAAAGAACTTTACGGGTTGCGGAACACATAAAGGGTAGTTTGGAACAGTAACGGCTATACGCGTGAAAGTAATTTCTAAAATATAAAAATACTTGAAAATAAAATCAATATAAATTATAATCAAAGCAACATCGAGAGTGTTGGAAAGAAAGAAGGCAAGAGGATGATTATCAAAAACGGACGTGTATTTCAGGAAGACGGAACGTTTACGGAGAAAGATCTTTATATAGAAGGAAAACGTTTCGTTTCCACAAAAGAAGAAGTCACCGATCAGGAAGTGATCGATGCGAAAGGCATGATGGTTCTGCCGGGACTGGTTGATGTACACAGCCACGGTGCTGCCGGACATGATTTTTCAGATGGAGACGTGGAGGGATTAAAAGAAATCCTGCGCTACGAGAAAGCGCACGGTATTACCTCGTACTGTCCTACCTCCATGACACTGCCAAAAGACGACCTGCTGAAGATCTTTGGAACAATTGAAGCGATCAAAGATGAACCGGAAGCAGAAGTTATCGCCGGTGTCAACATGGAAGGACCGTTTATTGATCCTGTTAAAAAAGGCGCGCAGGCAGAGGAAAATATCGTAGCTCCGGATGCAGAGTTCTTCCGTGCATGCAACGCGGCAAGCGGCGGAAAAATCCGTCTTGTAACACTGGCTCCGAACATGCCGGGATCTCTCGAGTTCATTCAGGAGGTTTCCGGTGAAGTTATGGTTTCCATCGGCCATACGACAGCAGAGTATGACACGGCGCTGGCAGCGATGAAAGCAGGCGCACACCATGTCACGCATCTGTACAACGCCATGCCACCGTTCGCACACCGCAATCCGGGTGTCATCGGTGCCGCATTTGACGATCCCAAGTGCCGCATGGAGCTGATCTGTGACGGCTACCACATTCACGGGGCTGTTGTCCGTGCAACCTTCTCCATGATGGGAAGTGAGCGCATGGTTCTCATCAGCGATTCCATGATGGCAACGGGAATGCCGAACGGAACGTATTCTCTCGGAGGACAGGAGGTCTGGATGAAAGACGGAAAAGCAACCCTGACCGACGGAGTGACCATCGCAGGATCTGCAACGAACCTGTACGATTGCATGAAAAAAGCAGTTTCGTTTGATATTCCGCTGGCAGATGCTGTTTTCGCAGCAACGAGAAATCCGGCACAGAGCATTGGTATTTACGACGAAGTCGGATCGATCGCACCGGGCAAAAAAGCGCACGTACTTCTGGTGGACGACGAACTGAACCTGAAACAGGTTATTATGTAATTGACGCGCAGGCTGCGACAACCGAAAGAGGGCAAAATGTATCGCAAAGTGGGGCTTACAGATTGCGGAAGCACTTTCGCGCGGCGCAATCTGGCAGCAGCCAGACTTCGAGAGCACAGAATTGTTAATTGGGAGGAAAAACAAATGTTATTAATTGAAGCAAAAGATTATCATGATATGAGCAGAAAAGCAGCAAACATCATCTCCGCACAGGTGATTATGAAACCACACGCAGTACTTGGTCTTGCAACAGGTTCTACGCCGATCGGCGCCTACAAACAGCTCGTCGAGTGGTACAACAAAGGCGATCTCGACTTCGCAGGTGTAACCAGCGTAAATCTGGACGAGTACAAAGGACTCTCCCCGGAGAATGATCAGAGCTACCGTTATTTCATGAACACCAATCTGTTCAACCATGTCAACATCGACAAAGCGCATACCTACGTTCCGAACGGACTGGAACCGGACAGCGAAAAAGCATGTGAAGCTTACAATGAAATCATTCGCAGTGTCGGTGGCATTGACCTGCAGCTTCTCGGACTTGGAAACAACGGCCATATCGGATTCAACGAGCCGGGCGAAGCATTCGAGAAAGAAACACACTGTGTCGATCTGACGGAAAGCACTATTCAGGCCAACAAACGTTTCTTTGAAAAAGTAGAGGATGTTCCGACTCAGGCATATACCATGGGAATCAAAAATATTATGCAGGCAAGAAAGGTCCTGCTGATTGTCAGCGGCGAAGGAAAAGCAGAGATTCTTGATCAGGTTCTGTACGGACCGGTTACTCCGCAGGTTCCGGCTTCTATTCTGCAGCTCCACACGGACCTGACAGTTGTGGCAGATGAAGCGGCACTGTCCGTGATCAAAGCAAAACGCAGATAATCGCTACAGAGCAAAGCTTTTATGAGAAACAGGTAAGAAAAGTCTGTCGGAGGGAGAAACTGTGAATGACACAATTTGCAGAAAAATTCCCACCCGGCGGGCTTTTTTGCGGTTTACAAATTCAGGTAAATGTGTTAGCATAAAATTAGCGCACAAAATCAGTGCATAAAATAAAAACACAATGACGAAGAGAGTACATCTGCATTCGCAAATTTACAGAGAACATCCCCGAAAACCATTCCGGTTTTGCAGGCTGAGAGGGGAGGAGGAGCGGCAGATCGAACATGGCTTCCGAGAGGCGCACCGAACCAGGGAGCGTGCCGGGAAAAATTTCCGGTACGGCCTGAAACTGGCAAGGCTGCGACAGGTTCCGCCTGTTACAGCGGGAAGGTATAAAAAATCATGTACCTGCAGAGGTTTCTGCCGTGAGGCAGGGACGAAAAGAAGTGGTATCACGGGTAAACAAACCTGTCTTCTTCCGATGACAAGAGCGGAATAAGGCAGGTTTTTTGATTTATCAAAAAGGAGAAATGAAAGCAATGGAAAAAATCAGACCAAAATATTACATCACCACGGCGATTGCCTACACATCCGGCAAGCCGCACATCGGAAACACCTACGAGATTGTACTCGCAGACAGCATCGCCCGCTTCAAACGTCAGCAGGGCTACGACGTATTCTTCCAGACCGGAACCGATGAGCACGGCCAGAAGATCGAGCTGAAAGCAGAAGAGGCAGGCATTACGCCAAAAGAATTCGTAGACAACGTATCCACCGAGATTAAGAGAATCTGGGATCTGATGAATACTTCCTACGACAAATTCATCCGTACCACCGATGCGGATCATGAGGCGCAGGTACAGAAAATCTTCAAAAAACTGTACGATCAGGGAGATATCTACAAAGGATATTACGAAGGTCTTTACTGTACACCGTGTGAATCCTTCTTCACCGAGTCCCAGCTCGTAGACGGAAAATGTCCGGACTGCGGACGCCCGGTTACACCGGCAAAAGAAGAGGCATATTTCTTCAAAATGAGCAAATATGCACCGAGACTGATCGATTATATCAACACCCATCCGGAGTTCATCCAGCCGGTTTCCAGAAAGAACGAGATGATGAACAACTTCCTTCTTCCGGGACTGCAGGATCTCTGTGTATCCAGAACCTCCTTCACCTGGGGAATCCCGGTATCCTTCGATCCGAAGCACGTTACCTACGTATGGCTGGACGCACTGACCAACTACATCACCGGAATCGGTTATGACTGTGACGGAAACAGCTCCGAGCAGTTCAACAAGCTGTGGCCGGCAGACCTGCATCTGATCGGAAAAGACATCATCCGTTTCCATACCATTTACTGGCCGATCTTCCTGATGGCACTCGATCTGCCGCTTCCGAAACAGGTATTTGGTCATCCGTGGCTGCTGCAGGGCGACGGCAAGATGAGTAAATCCAAAGGAAACGTGATCTACGCAGACGATCTGGTAGACCTGTTCGGCGTAGACGCTGTCCGCTACTTCGTTCTGCACGAGATGCCGTTTGAGAACGACGGTGTCATTACCTGGGAGCTGCTGGTTGAGCGTATGAATTCCGACCTGGCCAATACTCTTGGAAACCTGGTAAACCGTACCATCTCCATGAGCAACAAATACTTCGGCGGCGTTGTGACAAAGACCGGCGCAGCAGAAGAGGTGGATGATGATCTGAAAGCAGTCGTTACCGCAACAAAAGCAAAAGTTGCTGCAAAGATGGAAGAGCTGCGTGTGGCAGATGCGATGACCGAAATCTTTGGTCTGTTCAAACGCTGCAACAAATACATTGACGAGACGATGCCGTGGGCATTGGCAAAAGACGAGGCAAAGAAAGATCGTCTGGAAGAAGTTCTGTACAACCTGGTAGAGAGCATCACCATCGGCGCATGCCTGCTCGAGTCCTTCATGCCGGAGACTACTGAGAAGATCCTGGCTCAGCTGAACGCAGAGAAACGCAGCTACGAAGAGCTCGATCAGTTCGGACTGTACGTATCGGGCAATAAAGTAACCGATCAGCCGCAGATCCTGTTCCAGAGACTCGATGTCAAAGAGGTTATGGAAAAAGTAGAAGTGATCCAGGCAAAACAGAAAGCTGCCATGGCTGCCGCATCCGGAGAAGAAGAAAAAGAAGAGGAGGCAGTGATCGACCTTGAGCCGAAGGAGGAAATTACCTTCGAAGATTTCGGAAAAATGCAGTTCCAGGTAGGTGAAATCATCTCCTGCGAGCCAGTGAAGAAATCGAAAAAACTCCTCTGCTTCCAGGTTAAAGTCGGAAGCCAGACAAGACAGATCGTCTCCGGAATCAAAGCATATTACAAACCGGAAGACACCATCGGAATGAAGGTTATGGTCCTCACCAACCTCAAACCAGCCAAACTGGCAGGCATGATGTCCGAAGGAATGCTGCTCTGCGCAGAAGACGCCGAAGGCAACGTATGCCTCATGACCCCGGAAAAAGCAATGCCGGCGGGTGCGGAGATCTGCTGATGGATTAAAAGAAAAATAGAGTAAATAGAGAAATCCCTTTCCATGCGTGATGTGTGGGGAGGGATTTTTTGCGTTTGAAAAAGTTAAGGAAAACGTCATATAAAGATTCTGAATCTTATGATAATATAATGATAAAGAGAGAATATTTGAACGGGTTTATCGAATATGACAACAGAAAGGAGGAGCGTTGTATGAGAAAAATGCGGACGTTATTTCTGGTTTTACTTTGCTGCGGACTGTCATTGTATGCGGAGGTATCTTATGTGAAGGCAGAGAAAAAGGTTCCTTCTGATTACGATGCTTATTTGCAGGAAACAGGGATGCCAGAGAATGAGATACAAAAGCTGGATGAGCATGAGAAGCAGTTTATCGTCGATGATTTAAAAAATGGGGATGGAAAATTTGAGTATATGAAAATCGATGTAGGAAAACAGGCGATGAATGGAAGAGAGGAAGATTTCGAAGGGATTGCGTTCTATGCATCAGCCTTTCAAATTGGTTCGACGATTTATATTTATCCGACCTATGAATTTACAGAGAACAAAAAACCCTGTGGAAACGACAGCTTTTCGTTTTTGTTGGGAGAGGCGATAAGACCGTATGAATTTGGCGGAACCTTATGGTATAAGGACAGAACAATGAGCGACTGGGAAGTCAGTGGGAATCTTGTTGCAAACAATCAACAGCTAAACGGCGCCAGCTATTCCGGAAGCCAGTTGGGAACATCAAATTCTGCAATGAAATTTATGGGAACCACATATTGCCATGCTACAGTGGGGACTGGGGATGATAACAGAATTTTGATGGGGTATTCGTATCAGCCGAAGAAAGTAAGGGTTGAGTTATTTGGATGGGAGCTTTCAGGAAGGCAGATGATTTTTGTGCTGGCGGGCGGAATTGTTGTGGGGGTCGTATGGTGGAGAAAAAAGAAAGTTTTTGAATAAGTGTTGAATGTAAAGTGTAACTAAAAAGAAATACTATAATATAACTAAAAAGAATAAATTTATTATTGAAAGCGGATTAATAAGCGGATATAATAAGAATATGGGTGCTATCAAAACGGTAGGCGGTTAGTCCTTCGACAGGGGGACTGTGACCCTCTGATTACATAGAAACTCGAAAGAGAATCTTTTGAAAGGAGGGCTAAGCCAATGAGTATTATGGACTTTCTTGCAGTAATGAGCTTCGGCTTAACCTGCTTTAGTATCGGATATACGCTTGGCAAGGATAACAATAAGACACAAAAATAACCGCCATACAGTCTGACAAACGTTGCGGTTATTTTTGCAAACTATATCGGACTAACCGTCTATCGGTAGCACTCTTTTTCAATATCATAGTATCACGCTTTTGTGGAAATGTCAAAAGTTCTTTTTGCTTTGTTTTGAAAAAAGTTTGGATGAGGAGATGAAACCAGATGATCTATGCTTACGATAAATTATATCTTTCTGTTGCTCAAAAAAATCTTGCCTGCATGCTGGATTATATGGTGAATAATTTAAAATATCCATTGGAAACGGCATGGCAGTGGTTTTGCATGAGTAATACAGCATCGCGGTTTGAAAGAGGTGACTGCTCTATAGTGGCTGGAAGATCGGGAGTTGAGATTGCATATGAAGTATTAAGGGAAAATGGAAAACCACATCCGAAACAAACACCTTCATATTCCTACAATCGAAGCCCTGAATACTGGATCGGCTGGGCACTGGCCTATTATCAGTGGAGTACTAGTTTATCCTTTGCGGAAATAAATCAGGCCATCCCTGTAACTGAAGTACGAATGCTTTACACACCATACCATGAAATGGATATACGCCAGTTTGTAGACAAAATGAATGAATTATATCGTGAAGCAAAACCTGAGACAAATCTGAAAGAACTGCGTACTTTTGCAAATTTAAGTCAGAGTGAACTGGCACAGCAATCAGGCGTTTCAGTTCGGACTATTCAGCAGTACGAACAGCGGAGAAAAGATATTAATAAGGCGCAGACGGAAACGCTATTAAAGATTGCACGGGTATTAGTATGCAAGGTAGAAGATCTGGTGGAAAAAGTTCCGATGTAAGAAGAAAAATGAAAAAAAGCAGAGGCCATTTCCAATGAGGAGGTGAGCCTCTGTTTTTGCGTGTTGGAACTGGTAATCATTTGAAGAAGATAACAAGTTGCAATTAAAATAGTAACAAAAAAGAAAAGGAAAATATAGGAAAAGTGCTGCATTGTCTGGGAAAAGCGGGATCAGATATAATAAAGAAAAAAGGGAAGAGATGAAAAGGGAAAGGAGGGCGTTGCATGAAAAGAAAATTGGGAATATTTTGGGGACTGGTTGGTGCTGTTGCAGTATCAGCAATGAGTGTTTCTGCATCAACATTCGAAACATTGCCGGATTCCGGAGATTATGAAAAAATTGTGGCGCTTGCAGATGAAATTGTGTCTTCTACGAATGGCGGGCCTGTTTACGACCCGTTTTCAGAAGGGGTGACGGTCGATGATATTGATTTCGACAATGCGCTGAAAGAGTATATTGACACGCCGCTTTTTACTTCCGAGCTGCTTTCTGTTTCGGAAGTCGAAACGGCACTGGAAGAGAGTGATTATATCTGGATTGTTCCGATCAAAGCTTATGGTCATTTGTATGAGGCGTGCGCAGTGAGAGCTGATGGAGAGGATGGACAGCCGAGCGATGCGTGGCACATCAGCGGCACTCGAGGGTATGAAAATGACAATACACCTACCTATATCGAGCAGTTAAAGACTTCGCTTGCTGCAAATCCAGACGTTGCGTGGGAAGATTATCAGTTTCATCTGGTCGGTGGAGCAGATCCCATCCGTTTTCCGATCTGGATTGCAATGAATGAAAAAAGTGTAGAATATCTGATCCCGGGACGCGAAGATGCGGCAGGCTGTCTTACCGACAGTTCACGGGCGGAAAATAATACGAATGATATGTTTGTGAAGCGGACGGCATTTCCGGCATACAGCTATCCGTCGGTTGTAGCCGCTGTTGCAGATTCCACTTACATAGAGCTGGAAAATTCCCTCGGAGGAACTAGCTCGGTTCTTGATGTAGCGGCACAGCCGGGGAAATATCAGCATAAAATGATGTATCGTATGTTGATGACGGAGGGGGGAGTTTTAGCAGCGATCATAGTATTGGGAGTGGTAGTTAGAAGAAAAAGTAAGAGAGAAGATGCATGAAAATCCAACCTGCCTTGGCGTATGGAAAGAAGTCTTTTATATAAAGAAAAATGTAAGAAGAATTTTAAATAAAATCATAGATTTTCAGATAATTTAGGCGTAATATGAACTTACTAAAAGGTACGTGAACACAACAACAAGAGATAAATTGCCAGAAGAAACACAGAAGCAGAAAGAGGACGGCGATCTTTCCTATTTTGGAACAGGAGATACCTACACGGTAGACGATGACAACACAGAGGCTGGAATTTACATTTCCGCAGATGATAAGGCAGCGAAGGTAGACATCAACGTGCGGCAGTACATTTACCGTCCTATGATGGGAAATCATTCCGGTACGGTGGAAGTGTATGAGGAATCTGAGAGCCGAGAAGGGTATTAAAAGCAAAGGTTTTGCTAGAACATAGAAAAGTCTCAGTGAAAGTGAGGACAAAAAACATAGAAGAGATGAAAAAATAAATGGGAAAAGGGAAATTATGAAATTGGTGTGATGATTCGGAAAAAAAGAGGGCATAGTTGCAGAGCAAAGGAAGGCTTCGGTTTACGCTGGGGCCTTTTTTACGCCTAAGATAATCTTATACGTTTAAAAGAATGAAAAATTACACTTTTATTGAAAAAAAATGAAATACGTTGTTTTGTACAAAGAAAAGCACACAAATATGTATATAATTTCTCTTGTTGTTGCAAGAAATGAGAATTTATAATAGAAGGAATGATAATATTTGTAGTTTTGTCAAAATAAATCAAAATATAACCAAAAGTATTACGAGAAAATTATGAAATAGACAAAAAAATCGGGCAGTTGTTGTGGACGTTAAGAGAGAAGGAGTACGTACGCTAGATTTAGTTCAAGTTAGCAAAGAATTGATTAGTAAATATGTAGAAGAACGAGATATAATAAAAGTCAAAAAATATAACATATAAAAGAGGACTTATTGAGAAAAAATGAAACAAATGCAAGGAATTGGACAGCTACTGTGGAAACTACGAGAAAAAGAAGGAATACGCCAAAAACAATTATGCATGGGAATTTCTTCTTTGTCGAAATATGCAAGAATTGAAGCGGATCAGCAGGAAATAGATTTTTTCCTGATTGATCGAATTATGGGGCGATTAGGAAAATCAGTAGAGCGACTTACTTATATATTGCCGATGGATGTTTATAAAATTTATGAATTACGACAGGAAGTTCAACAAAAAATATGTCAAAGAAAATGGGAAGAAGCAGAACAATATCTGGATGAATATGAAAAGAACAAACGGGCAAAAGAACCATTGCATCGACAATTCATAGAACAGGAACGTGCGCAGATTGCGTGGCTGCGCGGAGAATCGGTAGAACTGGTTTGTGAGCATCTGGAAACGGCAATTCTACAAACAATGCCGGAGGCAGAAAACCAAAGAAAGACGGGAGTTTTAAGTGCTGAGGAATATAAATTACTTCTTTTTAGGTGGGAAGTCTGTCAAGAAACAGAACAAAAACGAGCCAAAGATGAAATTAAAGCGTTAGTAGAAGAAATTTTCCGAAAAAATTTTGAAAAGACAGAACGAGTAAAAATAATTCCGTACGCAGCACTTTTAATAAGTAAAGTGATAGAAGAGGGTGAAAATACTACATATATAAAAATGAGAACAGAAGAAGCGCTGGAAGCGTTAAGAGACGAAGGAAAGCTACTTTATATGCCGGAAATTTTAAGTCAGCATATACGAATTTTAGAGAAAGAACAGTCAAATGCGGATTTTATTGAAATATTACGTCAGGAACAAAAATGCATATTAGAGGTAGAACATGATTATAATGTGTCGTTTGAGAATTATCGTTTGTTTGAACATGTAATTCGGAATTTTGAGGTGGATGCCGAATTAATTCGAAGAACGAGAAGAGCATCCAAACTCACACAAGAATCGTTAAGTGAGGATATTTGCACACAGGAGACACTGGCGCGGATAGAAAACGGAAATCAGCAGCCGCGAAGTGAAAAGCTTTGGCAAATTATGGAAAAAATGGATAGAAATGGAAAAAGAATTGAGACAGGAATTCAGGTAGAAGAATATGAAATATTAGAATTAAAAATAGAATTTTCAAAATATATGCATCGTAAAGAATATGAGAAAGCGGAAAAAATACTTTTTGAGATTGAAAGTAAGATAGATCGTAGTGAGCCAGAAAACAAACAGTATGTAGAAGTTGGAAAAATACAATTAAAATATCATAAACATCTAGGCAATTCAGAAGAACTTGTACAGCAACTAAAAGCATTGTTAGAGATAACATTGAAATTTGAAGATGTATATAGAACAGAATATGTATTGAATCGCCAGGAAATCAGTGTTTTGACAGAAATAGCACTTATTTATTGGGGGAAAAAAGATTATCAAATGGCGTTGGAAATCTATCACTTTATAGACGACAGATATAGTGATAGCTGTATAAAGCCAGTATTTCATATGTTAGATTGGAATATGAATATAGCGAATTATGCAAGAGCACTGGATGAATTAAAATATTTTAAGGAGGCTATGTGCACATGTCAAAAAGCTGTTCAGCAGATGCTGTATGCAGGCAAGGGTGCATCTTTAGGATATTGCTTGATGATTCAGGCGTGCATTATGGAAGAAGAAGGAAAAGAAGTATGTAAAAAATATTTTAAACAAAACTTGAATCTGCTCAAGCTGTATAAAATGGATGCAGATTACAAGGTAATGAAAAATTATGTAGAGGAAAGAAATTTGTTAAATTAATGATCATTATCATTTGGAGGGAGTGGAGCTGAAGTTGTTGAAAATGGTGGAAATTTGGGTGCAGGAATAGTAATAGTTATATGAGAAAATATTAGGAAGATAAGTAATAATTTTTTGAATGTTTTTTTCATAGAAGATCTCGCTTTCGTTAAGTAAAATAATATATCTATAAAATATATGAAAAAAAATAAAAAGTTTATGATGTTAGATGGTTTTTTTATTTTGCAAACAACAACTCTGATTATCTCCAAAAAGCCCGGAAATACGGGCATTTCACGGGATATA
>ERZ1106951.1176-NODE-1176-length-23775-cov-5.417917_pt1 | contig 23775 bp, 16 predicted proteins | sample MGYA00403676_ERZ1106951 | MGnify/ENA primary metagenome ERZ1106951 (study PRJEB35170, sample SAMEA104062398) | human gut metagenome | biome: human gut; feature: human-associated habitat; material: faeces | place: Denmark | collected 2012-04-23 ...
TTATATTATTGCCAACCATAACGACACCGTTCTTGAAGTCAAGCATGCTGACAGCCGAGCCATCAAAAGCCATGCTGTCAACAAGACTTACATTGTCTGTGTTAATGATATTTGTTGACATACAGCCAGCGAACGCTTTATCTTCAATAAATATAACTTTATTCAGGTCAATCACATCTTCCGGTTTTCTGCAGAACACATTGTACAGAGAGCCGCCTCTTGAAACCAGCATTTGTCCTGAAAGAAATGATTTGTTGTCTGACTCTACATATTTTACATTCGGGAACATAAAATTTGAGAAATGAAGCGATTTTACGCCAGAACCAATATAGATTTTCTCTATATCCGGAAACTGCTTCATACATTTTTCCAGAAAAAACACCACTGCGGTTTCGCCATCCGGACAGATAAACCGAGCTTCCTTAACACCTGGTTCAATATCGATATCACTGATTGAAAGATACCCGCTGCCGCTAAATACATACAGAGATAAGTATGACATACCGTTACCTGTATACCGCCAGCATCTTTTATCGTCATAAAACCTAACCATTTTTTCCATTATTTTTCTTCCTTTCTTTGTGTTGTTTTATTACATTTTTAATATGCTGTATTTTATGGAAAAGAAAAACCGGCTGCCGTAGGCAGCCGTGGTATGTCCTCTATTTTTGTCCCATCTTTGTGGATTTTTGTGAATAGAATTGTTGTTTCTCTGCCTTGCTCATATTTGGTTTCGTTTTGTAAATTCGCCTCCGAATCGGTGGAGCAGGAACTTCGTTTCCATGTCCAATGAAGTCTCCACCCTTATGCGGTACATTGCTCCTATAGAGGTGGTATCTAAAACGGAGCAAAGCTCCGAAAAATGCCTCTAGGAGTTACCGATAAAAGGTTTTGTTCTTGAAGCCGTGTCGCTTTCGTCTCTCGAACATAAGACAAATGAGCCATATGCTGACCGTGCTAACAAAGGGCTGTTCACCAAGCCCCCTATCCATTGGCAAATGATGCCTAAGGAATACTTTGGTCTATGCTTTGCTTTTAAAGCGCGTGCATAAAGACGCATTATCTGACTATGCTGCATGTCTGCAAGAATAGCTAGAAGTATCGTCGGAAACGAAAATCCAGTTGTTATGCTGTTTATATCTTTTATGTGAGTCTGCAGGATTCAACATGGCAAACCCAATGCTTTCCGGTGTTGCAAGAAAGTGAAAGTCTGACACGTCTTTCCATGCATCCGGGATTGCCTTTCTGAGGATGTTTGCCGCTCCATTGCAGTCTGCGTTGATGCAGTATCCTTCTTTACATGAGTATAATCCGCGTTCAATACGTCGTCCGGAAAATACCGGGCGGCATTTTTCTTTTCCGTAAACAGGCATATAATCAGACGCAGTAATATCTGCTTTTGAAGTATAACTCTCTTCTTGTTCGATGACATCTATCCCTGCACGGAGTGCTTTATATTCTATCATCTGGCGAAGCTGAAAATGTGGGACAGACACAAAGTTCTGGTTGTTCCTTCTGTCAATACTTGATTTCTGTTTCCAGAGCTTGTTTACGCCAATCACAAGAACCCCGATGCGGTGTTCAATACAGTACCTGACAATCCCAGTGCTGATTTTATGCATCTGGTCTTTGATGAAACAGCTGTGCTTACGTGAAAGCGTAAGCAGATATCTTGATTCTGCATGCATTTTTGAGTGGCCTTGTGTGATTAATGAGACCGCCTTTGCTTTTTTCTTGGCAAAAAGCTGATTTGATGACAGTACTGCACCGCCCTTGCATATCACAGATGAGTTGTCTGTACATGCTATAGCTGCGATGTTGTCTGTCCCGAAATCAAGCCCTGCCATATAAGGCATATCAGGATAAAACGGGGGTGCCATATCCTCAATCACAAAAGTCATGATGTATTTATCATAATAAGGCTTAAATGTCAGCATACGTAAATTCGACTTATGGTTAACATAATTAATCGGGATGCGTTCTTTTTTCTTAAAACCTGGAAGCTTCAGTTCGTTACCTGTAATGCATCCCTTTTTATCAACAACCGGATAAATTACGGCATCCTGATTTGTGACTGTAAAGGTCTTACGGTTTGATTTGCAGTATCCCGGTATTTTAGGCTTTCCGGTGTAATTGGATGGGTCTTTCTTGTACTTTTTTAAACTGTCAAGCCAGGTTTTAAAATCATGCACCGCATCTTTTAAAACCTGCTGCGCGGTCTGCATCGGAAGCCCTGCAAAGAAGTCAGGATTGTCTGTTGCCCTCATGATTTTATCAAGTGCAGCATATGAGAGGACATGACGTGGCTTAAAGCTTTTATATACGGTTTCTGTCTGTTTTAATTCATCAAACACAAGCTGTTCCAAATCTGTCCGTTTCGTTTTATTCCATCCTGTAAAGACCTGGCGGATTCGAAAGAGGGCAGCATTATACAGATTTTTAGCAAGAGCAGAATTATCTTCACCAAATGTAAAAATCTGTCCAAATGATTCTTTTGATATCACCATCGGAATTGCATTTAACATAATGGACGTCCTCCTTTCAAATCTTCTATTATTAATATGCCGAATTTTTATGAAAAAGCAAAATTTTCTGCGGATTTTTTTATAACACACGAATTAAAGAAAAGGCATTCACCCACACCCATTCGGTATGATAAATCTAAGTAATATCATATCCTATGGACGTGGTATTCTGCCTAATTTGATAGAATTTGTCATAAGATTATGTCTCCTCTCTTTTTGTATTTTCTTCAGCATGCCGATTTTTTTGTGACTGCGTTACTGTTCTTCGTTGATTACGATACCACCATGAATGACAACACGTTTTCCATCTTCATCATCGAAATATGTTTCACTCTCGGATTCGGAAACATCAAACTTTCCTGTCCAATGGCGGATTTCTTTACCGTTATAGTCATAAACCGTCACGGTCCTTTCCAGCCCGCCACCGATGTCGCTGCGCAAAGATTTCATCTGTCTCTGGGTAGAGGATGTATTAAATACGAATACACCTCCAAGTAGAACTATACAAATAGTAACTGCGATAATCATTGCTTTTTTCATGATACTCTTTTTTCCTTTCTTTGTAAAAATTAGTTATAGAAAATATGCGGGATTTTTTATACAACAAAAAAAAGAGCCATCTTTTGGCTCCTTTTTTTCGCATTACCGAATGGCTGCCACCATCGCAAAAGCAAGCATGGCCATTAAGACAATAACACCACCGGCAACCATCGCAAATGTGTCTTTTTTCATTTTCTTTTCCTTCTTCCGTTTTTGTATATCTTACAAAAGATTCCAGAAAAAAGCAACACAAAGGAGCCAGGTTGACTCCCGGCTCCAAGTTCTTGCGGCATGTCAGTTGACTTCTACCACCATCGCCCCGCTTTTTTCATAAATCACTTTTCCCATTTTTCTTACTCTGTCTTTTACATCCTTTCCGTATTTCTCTACCTCGCGCATACCGCAGAACACATATTTGATATTATATTTTTTTATTATCTTTTCCGCATCTTTTGTTCCATCAAAAAATCCATCTATATCTTTTGTCCTCTTCTCAATCCCATTCAGGCTGTCTCGCCACAGCCATTCATGAACTTTCCAACCGGCAGGTGTTGAGATTCCAGTGATAACAGAAACCCTTTCATATGCAGTATAGCTGTCCCCCGGAGCCTCTGCTATTGCTTCTTTTATTTCTTCTTTTTCTGCCTTATTTTTTAACCACAGCAGGGCATCTTTTTCGTCCGCAAATTCTTCGTTATCCAGATAATTTAGGGCATTCAGCCCGGTCCTTTCTATCGGATTCATCCACACCCCAAACCATGAACCGGCAGCATTGAAAAAGTACCCGAACAGTAAAATCTGCAAAGCGAGCAGGATGAATGCGACAATATGTAAAGGCTTTTTTCGGGTTTGCAATAGTGAATACAGAATATATCCACTACACATATTCAGCAAAATAAACGCCTGATAAGTCAGTTTGAACATCGTATTTGCCCGCGAATAAGACCCCTCATAGATATCCCGGACATATACCAGTTCCGGAATGGCGATAAGTCCGATTGCGCAGCAGCACATGATAAACGCAAACACATCTGGAGTCCGGAGTGCTTGCAGGCGTTTTATCAGCCCGCCTTTTGCTTTCAGCCAGCGGTACACCATCAGAGCAATAAACAGAGCCGCTATCGCAACCGGGATACCCCAGAGAATTATCAACTGATGGACTGCCGAGTGACGGCCTGCAACGCCAACGCCTTTAAAGATACTTTTAAAATTCATTGTAAATGGCAGCGCTGTCAGACATCCGGTAATCAGAACGATTCCAAATTGTGAAACCATACGCTTCAGCACTTTAGATTTTCCTGAATGCAGATTTCCAAAGATGATTGTAATTATAATCACAACTGCATAAATGATGTAGTCCCAATAATTCGTAAAATTACATAAGCCCCAGGCTAAGCCGAGCATACACAACTGCGGCAGGCAGAACTTCTTTTTGCTATTACGGCTTTCCTTCAAAAAAGCATACAGTAAAGCCGCAATCAGTATGACAATCATGATATTTACCATATGCGCATGCAAGTCACCGAGCACGAATGAATAGCACGGAAACTCATGAATGGTCTTATCGTCAACATCCGGGTTATAACCGATATAGCGTGTTGCATCCGGGAACCAATAAGACGTGCTGTCCACGTCAATATCTTTATGCCACGTATAAGAAGTTGCATTTATGCCGATAGAGATAAAAGGCTTCAGCAGTCCATACACGATATAATGCCCGTTTCCTCCAAACACTACTGCTGCCGCTGACAGCGCAGAAAAAATAACACTCTCTTTTCTGCTTATTTTTTCAAACCTGTCTTTCAGCATTTGTTCTGCGATTCCGAAAATCCCCGTGAACATCAGTGCCGGAATCAAAGCCCGCATCATATTATAAGCATATTCTGCCTTCGTTGTTTTCCATAGCATCGTTTTTGCGATAAACGCTGCGTAATACTGCCCGCCGTAGTAATAATTGATACTCTTCCCGGTATACCAGATGTCGTCCGGTGGAAGTTTTGATGTCGTCAGCATCTTTTGCATGAATCCATAGTCCATAAACTTTTCAGTACCGTATCCGGAAGGGTTGAACCCGATAAGGTAAGCCCAGAACAGAAATACGACAAAGAAAATCACTTCATATCTTAAGCATCCGGAAAAGCACTGCTTCCAATCTTCCAGGCATCTCTTCTGTTTCTTACCGACAGCCATACATAGCATGAAATACAGGCAGATTGCAATGATTCCAGTTGCTCTGGTGAACGGCATGTGTAAACAGACCCCTGCAGCCCACATCATAAATCCGGGAATCAGAACCCCGAAAGTCTTGCCAAACGGCAGCAGGTATTTATTCTCTCCAAACACCGCCACCGCCAACGGCATAGAGACCAGCATCATCAGCAACATATAAAATTCCCACTGCAGGAATATAACTGCATCAGTCCTTCCTAGCAGCAGGAATGTCACCGCAGCCGCCGCTACTATCCCGATGCTTGTTTTAAGTATTTTTTTCTTTTTCTTTTGTGGATTTGCAGACACAGACCTTGTCTGCGCGTTTAGATTGTTCCGCATATTGTCTATCCTTTCTTGAGTATTTTTTTTAGTTGTTTTTTTCGGATACAATATGCTGAAATATTGATAAGGTTTTGGATTTTTGAGGGAAAGACTGCGCAGCGAATAATTACACCCATTGTTTTTTTTGAAATCTCGCCGTTCCGGCTCGTAACCAAGCCTCGCAGAGGCTGACAAGCGAAGCCGTGATACCGCGAGCTATGCTCGCGTGTACCAGACGAGGGCGGGTTTCCCGCCCGTCGATAAGGCTGAGTGCAGTGCACGAATGGGGATTCTGACCCACGTGCGAAGTTAAAACCGAAATATTTGACCCACGGACGACTTTTTATCGGCCGGGGGCTTCCCGTTCTCCGTTAATTATGTTATCCTATATATGCATACGAATAACATGCCAGGTCACTGACAGATTCTAATCCAATCTTTTTGCCAGCGACCTGCACCTCAAAAAAGCAGATAATCGTTTTATAACTTCATATATATTCTTGCATTCACGCTTTCTTGCTTATACCCATTTTTTTGATAAAAATAAGCTAGTCTATCCATTTCATCTTTTCTTTCATCTTCTTTAACTTTGACAGGATGTTTTACGCCTTCTATATATGAACAATGTAATTGTTTAGCTAATTGGTGTACGTAAAACAATCCGGCGCTCCCAATCCCTTGATTCTCATATATTCTGTCTGTTACATAGTTGTCTCTTAATATCGCAAAATTGCTATTGATAACTTGCGCTTCGCGTTCGTAACCAGACTTCGAGCGGGGATTCAGACCCGCGTGCGAAGCTAAAACCGGAACATTTGACCCGCGGACGATTTTTTGCCGGCCGGGAATTTCCCGTTCTTCGTTGATAGTTAGTACATGCTCTACATAGGCTTCATATACTCTTTGGCCATGTTCCATGAATCCGCATATAGCATATTCGTAGGATATCTGCTCCATGGACTCACGAAGTTTTATTCGGTATTCTAGGAAAAATACAATATGTACGTTTTTTCTTTTCGTTTCGCTTACTCCGCAAAACCTGGGATTTCTTAACGATACCAAATTTTTTGTGTTAAGCTTTTTTTTAATGAAAGCATATTCGTTTGTGCTGCAAATTTTATCAATTTCTTTTAAATCTTTTTTTCCGTAAAACAATTCGTCAAAATCTGGTATTTTAAACATTATTATTCTTCTACAAAGAACCCTACTTCCGCTGCACTTCTCCATATATTTTCCAGTACGCGTCTTCTTTTATCCAAATCCCACATTGGATAACATTGCGGAAGATTACCGCTCTTTTCTTTCCTTTTTTTGCATTCCATTATATCATTCAAAAGGCATTTTTTAAACACCTTTCTTTCTGCGGCATCATCTTGCCCTATTTGTTTTAATCCTCGAAGTCTCCGAAACGCATATCGGTATGGCGTGGAATATCGGTATTCAAAGGGAATCTGGCTAATGGATATCTTGCCGTCCAGAATATCCTTTTCAGCCTGTGTATCATAAGTCCTTCCAAATGGTCTTGAGAAATATCCTTCGTCCTGCATCCTTACTTTGCCTCCTGTTCTATTGTCTTTTTTCGTCTGATTTCATCCAGCGCATATGCCTTTAAAGCGGTATCATCCACTTCATCTAGCATATCTTTCAGGATTTCAGATGTGGCAATGTCTGATTTCATAAGTTTCAGTGCTTCTTCTGTATGTCCAGTCTCCATCATCGCCGGTATAATCTTTTTCCAGTTTTCTTTTATCCTTTCCTCCAAATACTGGTTTGTGTTTTTCCTGGATTCGCAAAGATATAGATACCGAAGCGCTGTCGCCACCTCGCCGGCTATTCGCTTACTGCAATACATACGCAGTTTCCAAGGGCATTTATTTTGTAATGCCTTTTTTGCCATAAGCATGTTATATTGAGAAATGTAATACTTCGGCATATACAGAATGTCATGGGGCAGGTGGATTTCCACAATGTCCGATGGGTTCAATTTGCTTGAAATATCAAAATTAGCATCGACAAAAATCCCGCTTAAAAACAACTGTCCAGTAAGCTCAGGTACTGCAATTTTTGTTACATGGTCTATTCCTATGTTGTAAAAACTACTGGTCTTTATCAATGACTCGGGCAATGATATTTCTTTCAGATTGCTACAATGTCCGAAAGCCATTGAACCTATCCGTTCCAGTCCTTCCGGAAGCGTAATTGTTTTAAGTCCGCTACCATAAAATGTTAATTTTCCGATTTCTTTGACCTGGCCTGGAATTACCACTTCATGCAGTCTATCGCAGCCCGTAAAAATCTCCCCTAAAATGGTACCTCCGCCAATATCCTTGATTCCTTTTCCAAAATCTACATGGTTTAATTTTCTACAGTCCCGAAACGCTCTATCTGCAATTGCGACTATAGAATCAGGAAATTCTACAGATTCAATCTCACAGAACTGAAAAGCGCCATAAGCGATTGCCAATGTCCCTTCTGCAATCTTGACATGTCCGGTCCTTCCAATCGGACATCGGATAACTTCCTGTGGCGACCTGGAATATAAGATGCCGTTTATTGTAAAATAATCTTCATCTTCATACTCAATGTGCTCGATAAACGGATTCTCCAGTATTTGTTCCAGCTCCGTCCTTGATAACTCGCCAGCAAAGCTGGACTCGTTACCTGACTTCGAACGGGGATTCAGGCCCGCGTGCGAAGTTAGAATCGAAATATTTGACCCGCGGACGATATTATCGGCCGGGGACTCCCCGTTCTTCGTTGAAATCTTCTCATTTTGGACCACCATACAGGTACCCGACGCCTTCAGTCCTTCTTTTTTGTCTGTTGTAGCCATTTTTCTCTCCCTTCTTTGTATCTTGCTTTTTGTTTCCAATATACTATGCAGTATGCAGGAAAACGTTGCCGATTTGTCTTTTTCCAGGCAGTAGAATTCCATTGCTGTAAATTTCACCATTCATGAAATATCTTATTTTTTGCGGCTCATTTTTCCTGCATATTGCATTTGTCTTAAATATTTGCAAACCATATATATATGTTGTAAAATATATATAAGCAAAAAAAAATTATACAAGGAGGGAAAATATTTATGATAAAGAAACTAAGCAAGACCCGGCTGCTCAACGGCCTGATTGCCGTCCTACTGGCCATCACACTGATTGTCCCGGCAGTCTTTCAGTCCACCACCCCGGCGGCCTCCAAGCGAACGCCCGCAAGACCGGCGATTACGAAAGTGACCGCGACCAAGAATTCCGCAACGGTCACCTGGAAGAAGTCCAAGTATGCCACTTCTTACCGGATTTATTACAAACAGGCCGGTACGAAGAAGTGGACCACGCTGGCAACTATCAGCAGTAAAAATCTGAAGTACACTCACAAATCTTCCAGGAAGCATCTGCTCAAGGGTGGTAAAAAATATACCTATACTGTCAGGGCATATAATAAATACGGTAAGAAATGGAGTTTTTACGATAAAAAAGGCAAGACCGTCACTATTCCGGCCGTACCGTCTATTGTAAAAACCCGCGTGAAAGCGAACAACTATAAGCAGACTACTGTTACTTGGACAAAATCCATCAATGCTACGAACTACCTGGTTTATTACCGCTCCGCTGACACCACAAAGTGGACCAGGATTGCGAACGTCAGTTCAAAGACCCTGAAATACGTTCACAAGTCCAGCCGCAAGTACCCGGTTGAAGCCGGAAGAACTTACTACTATATGGTAAGAGGTTATAACAAGACATATAAGACTTACGGCAGTTATAACAAAGCAGGAATGCAGGTTGTCATTCCAGAGAAACCGGCTGCAACGCCTACTGCCGTTCCGACAGTTGAGCCGACGGCAACGCCGAAGCCGACACAGAAACCGAAGCCTACGACAACACCAAAGCCGACAGCAACACCAAAACCAACGGCTACTCCGAAACCCACACAGAAGCCAAAACCTACCGCGATACCAACCCCAGACCCGGACAGCCCGTCTGAGATTAACAAAAAAATCAAAGAGGTAGTTAAGCTGACAAATCAGGTCAGGGTTAAGCATGGTTCAGCAGCTGTTGTTGAAGATGCCGCTCTTGATGCCGGTGCAGCGGTCAGGGCGAAAGAGATTTATACAAAGTTCAGCCATGAAAGGCCAGATGGCAGTGACTCCAGTATCGCTTATTTTGCCGCAGGCGCTGGCAATATATTAGCTGAGAACATCACAACCGGTGATACGCCTAAGCGCGCGGTATATTTATGGGAGAACAGCCGTGGTCATCTTGTCGGAATGCTTGACAAAGAAGCGACCCATATCGGCGTTGGCGTCTATAAAAACTTCTGGGTGCAGTGCTTTGCGAAAAACCCAAGCCAGAAGTATACTTTAACAGTATATGCAAATGGAGGCACGTTCCCGAGCAAGGGCGGTGTAGAGAAGTTTGAGATGAGTGTTCCGGCCAGAGCAGATATCAAACTGTCAACTATTGACATTCCGGAAAAGGAAGGCTGCAAGTTTATAGGATGGACGGAATGTTATGAAAATCCATATTTTGAAGGTGGCTTAATGGATTTGGATTATATTAGAAACAATGACCTTCACATGCCTGAGAGTAAAACATTAAAGGCCAACTGGACAGACAATTCCGGTTCTTCAAATTAAACGATACAATTTAAGTTCTCCCAACCTTTCCGGTTGGGAGAGCTTTTTTTTGAAATCTTTTTTATGTTTTTTTGTTCTTTTTTTAACGCTGCTTTCCTTTACAACAGTAAATTACTGACAGACAGGGAAAACTGCGGCCAGGCTTGTTGCCAGGGAAGGAATGCTGCAAGCAACCCGACCCGAACGGTCATGTTGTTTGTCGTTCGGAGGTTGCTGGGTATGTACGGGGAATCGGAAATCCTATCCACGTTCTGCCCTCCGGCTCCGACTTCGTCGTCGTTTGTCAGCCCTTACGGGCCTGAGCTCTCACCGAATCATTTTTTAATATAGTTTATTTATCACAACCTCTATTTTAGGCAAACACATTGTGTAAAAGCATATTATATGCTATATTGTATGTGAGAAAGTCAGAATAGTAGGCGGCTGCCTTCTCCTGAAGATTTTATCTAAGGAACAAAGGAGGCGATTAAAATGAAAGCTACAGTATTGCTCTTGTATTTACTGTATGACTGCGTGAAGTTTCTTTACAAAGTCGGAGTTGAGACAGACAAAAAAAAGCCGCCAACTACTCCCAATAGTTGACGGCATCTTTAGTATTGCATAATTTGAAAATATAAACTAAGAAGGTAGCCCCTATTTCTGGCTTTCCTGTCTCGCTTCATATTATGATTATAGCATTTTGTTTAGCATAATACAATATGTATATGTTTTATTGCAGACAAAAATAAATGGTCGCTATTTAATTTTTGGCGAACCTGCAACGGAATATCGACATAACGGAAAGGTTTAATCGTGTCACATACACTTTGGATTTCATATCATATCTCCTCCTCACACTTACACAAGAAGCGCACGTTTCCGTGCGCTTCTCTTCTTATCTTTTATTTCTTTTTTTCTCTCACCACTTCATATTTTTTGTGGTTATCCATTCTCAGTTACTTCCTGCGTCTCTTATGTTTCCGAGAATTTAACATCCTCTTCTTTCTAGTATCCATCAGGATTAATCCAGTTCCAAGAACCGCAAGTGTGCCAAATCCGATAATACCGTACTTCCAGTCTCCTGCTCCACCAGACATCGGCATCTTGAACGTCGCAGAGTTTACTACCTCAAAGGTGCAGTCATAGAACTGCCACTTGTTCGTGGCCGCGTCCCATGTTGCTTTTGAAGTGTCTGCTTTGTTCTTCGCAGCCTCTTCTTTTGTCATTGTGATTGGAAGCGTTACAGTAATCGGGTCTTTCAGGAGTGTATGTCCTGAAGTTGTCTTTGTTTCTGTTATCTGATACTCGCCCTGGTCAAGGTTATCAAATACAACATATCCATTTGCGTCCGTTGTTCCGGTCGTAGTTCCGCCAACTTTCAGCAGTCTGGTGAATCCATCTCGTGCTGTCGTCAGTTTCTCTGCTTCCTTTATGAACTTCAGTTCAAACGTTACTCCTTTCAGAGGTGTCTTTCCGTCAACATCATACTTGCGGATAGTAATCTTACACGGTTTTAGCTTATTGATTGCTTCAAGCTTCATCGTCGCATTTGTTCCAGTCGTCAGATATTTCGGCGTGCTGTCAACAACGTACTGTCCAGGAGCCTTAATCTCGGTTATCTTGAGTTTTCCACCGATTGGGATGACTACTTTTCCGTTGTATGTATAAAAACTGTCGCTCTTATATGCTGTGTCTGTGTTCAGGTGGGTATTATCCATCTTTACGATACCGCTCGAATCAGACGTCAGATACCAGGTTTTCTTTGTCGTGTTATCGCTGTCAACAAATTCCACTTTAAATAATACACCATTGATTATATTATTTTTTTCACTTTTTTTCGTGATTTGGAATTCATCTTTTGTGAATACAGGGTCATCGCTGAATGTGACTGTAAGGTCCTTGCTTGCGTCATTCGGCATCGTAACCTTAAGCTTCTGTGAAGCCGGTGTTGATATCGCATGTCCGGCAGGTGCCTTTGTCTCAGTGATTGTGTATTCAGCAGTCTTATTCGGAAGTTCTAACGAATTAGAGATTCCTTTTGCATTTGTTTTTAAAGTTCCTTTGAATGAGCCGCCGTCCGTGATGGAGAATTCAGCCCCTTCAAGTGAGTATCCGCTTAAACCGAGGATTTCGGAAGCGGCTTTTGATTCCTTGTGCACGGTTACTGTGAGTGGCTTAACCGGCTCGTTTATGATGCCGGATTCTGCACCGAATATCTTGACTTCGCCATATTCATCGTTGTTGGTATCATATCCCTTTCTCGTCCAGGTCTGTTCATAAACAGTATCGGAAAGTTTATAGAACTCAGGGGCCTTTGTCTCTTTACAATACAATTTGTACTGTGAAGCCTGTCCGTTGCCATCAATGCTCTCCGTTTTCAGGAACGCTTCATCAGACCAGCCGTCGCTTTTTGTCACCAGTTTTACAAGTGCTTTTGTACATGCCTTATCGGCGTAAACGGTAAACTCAGCCTTTGCAAGCGGGTTGCCTTTCATGTCAACCTTCTTTACTTTGAACTGGAGCCTCCAGTTTGTCGGGTCGTTCGGGATACCGTCAATCGGTCCGAATGGTTTTACTTCGCCAACGGTTGTGTCGGTCTCGCCTCCATCCTCTCCGTCTCCTTCGCTCGTATCCGCGTTGTCTTCTGCCTGCTGTTCCTGTTCTGCTTTCTTTTTGAGTTCCTCATACTGTGCGCGGTACCACGTCTGTTTGTATACGGTGTTTGAGAGTCTATAGCCTGATGGGGCTTTTGTCTCTTTACAGTATAATGTTACAGAAACGTTTTTCCATGGCACGTCATAAGACATTGTGTCTGACATACCACCATCGCCAGTTGTTAGGTCTCCTATGTAAGATGCATTGCTGCAGTTCTCATCAGAGTATACTCCAAACACTGCACCTGCCAGCGGTTTCTTGAAACGGCTTACCTTTTTGATGTTCATCATGACTGTCCATGCTGAGTTATCGTTCACGATACCTGTTGCCGGACCAAAAGGCTTAACCTCTCCGGTATCCGTATTTGCAGAAGCCGTATAATCTTTGTAGTTCCATGTCTGCGAGTGTACCGTATTATCAATACTATATCCCTCCGGGGCTTTCAGTTCCTTACAGTACAGGGTCACTGACTGTTTAGAGTACCCTGGGTTATATGGTATTGTGTCAGTAAGTCCTTCGTCGTTGGTTTCCAGTTCCTGGATTTTGGATGCTTCGCTGCAGCTGCTGTCTGTATAGACGCCAAACACTGCACCGGCAAGTGGGTTTCCATTATTGTCTACCTTTTTTACGTAGTAGCTGAATGTCCATAAGGTCTCCGGGTCAACAACTCCTGTCTCCGGTCCGAAATACTTCGTCTTTCCGATGGTCTCCTGTGATGACGGAACGGTATTGAACTCGTCATATGTCCACGTCTGTTCGAAGATATCGTCATTGATAGTATAACCTTCCGGTGCCGATATCTCCTTGCAATAATATGTTACGGATTTGGTATTGATATCTGCCTTAAGTGTCTTTAAAGGTGTCAGGCCATCCGCTCCGGTCTTCAATGTGAACAGTGCGTTGTCTTCCGATTCCACGTCATCTTTACTTACGTAAATACTGAACACGGCTCCGGCAAGTGGTTTGCCCTTGTCGTCTACTTTCTTTACCTGCATGGAATAATTCCAGCCGGTCTTTTTGTTTACGATTCCTGTTTTGTCTCCGAATGTCTGGAGTTCGCCAAGCGTGTTCTCGTCTTTTGTTTTTAAGGCATCGTAGTCTGTTTTAGCGAATGTCTTTGTATAGATTGTGTCTGACAGTGCATATCCTGGCGGGGATACGATTTCACGGCAGTACAGTGTGTAAGAAGAGATGTCTCCGTTCAACCACCCTGACGTATATGTATCCGTGTAGCCGTCGGCCTTGGTTTCTAACCTGGCAACTTGATTAAGCTTTGTTTTTGCATCCGCTTCCGTCAGGTAAAGTCCAAACCATGCTCCGGCCAGAGGCTTACCATTCTCGTCTACCTTAAATGCTCTTGCGCGGACTTGCCATTTTTCCTTCGTCTCATCATTCTTCACTATCAGCCCTGTATTTGACAACTTGGCTACGGGATTTGTCCATGTGTTATACTTCTCATTTTTATCTGGCGCAGTGATGTTCAGTGTTCGCGGTGTTGAATCACGATTATATCCATCGGGGGCCATGACCTCCTGCACTTTTATCGTACATACCGGCAGATAATAATTACCTGTCTTTGTATCCTGGAACAGTGCCGAACTCTTGCCTTTGTATTTTGCCTTCGCTTCGGCGCTGGCACTTGTACTGTAATCTACCAGATGGTTTTTGTCATATTTAAGCTCGCCATCCTTATCAGAAACGAAATACCAGGTGTACTTGACTTTATAATCATCCCCACCGAGGTCGCTGTAATTCATCTTGAATACGGCACCTGCCAGGGCGTTTCCGTTTGCATCCTGCTTTCTCAGGACTCTTCCTGACCAGTGGAACGGGATATCGCGCACATAACCATCGCCAGACATTCTCGTTTTATTGGTCCTTTCTGAAACCGGTACAGCGCTGGATACATCTACTGATTTTCCGGCCTTCACACTTACCGGTCCATAGACATACTCAATATTGCTTGCCGTTCCGCTAATACGTCCGGTCTCTTTTACGTAATAGGTTCCGGCCCACAGTTTGACGCTTCCAACGGCAGTTTCTACCTTGCCTTTGTTGATACTGATTACTGCGTTATGTCCGGCTGTGTTTTTTGCTACCTTTGTGCATCCCTTGTTTGTGTAAACGGTAAACGTTGTTTCCATGTTTCCGATTCTGGTAGTCCTCTTTGCGATAGAGAACATATCCAGACGTTTCTTTACCGTCAGTGTTCCAGGGTTTGGTGGTTCCGTTGATGTCACATTACTTGTCGAACCTGCACCGATTGTTACCTTATGCACGGTCTTATCAAGGCCATAACCCAGGGATGGGGCCGTCTCTTTTATATAGTATGTTCCGGTGTTCAGGCTGACAACGACTTTTGCGTTTGTTCCGGTCCGGATTGTCTTTACGAGTTTCTTGCATCCGCTGTCGGAATAGATTCCATACTTGGCGCCGCTCAGTTTGTAGCTTGCATTTCCGGATACGCCGCTTGCGTTTCCAGACACTTTTGTCAGTTGGAGCTTTCCGGTTGAAGGCTTCAGCAGGACTTTGTATAATCCAAAACCATGCTGGCCAGCAAATTTACTGGTGTACATAGCGAATACTGCGTAAGGTGTTGATGCTGTCTTGTTTACTTCTACCACACGGGCACGGACTTTTGCTTCATACCATCCACTGGTTGGCTTTGAAGAGTCAAATCCGGGTGTCATATGTCCCGCTGCGAGTGTGGCTTCCGTACATTCCATCGCCATGTTTGTCTCCCACTGGTATTCATTGAACTTGACATCTGCACAGCTGATACTTGGCAGTTTGATGATGAACGGATAGATGGCTCCCTTTACCGGGGTATATACCTGACCGTTCTGTAAGAACTGGTCATTCGTAAGGTTTCCATATGATACATAATCAAGCAGTACTGTTACATAATGTTCGCTTCCTCCGGCATTGTTACGGTACGCCGGCACCGTGTTTCCCTGCTTCAGTCCGGCCTGTGGGTCTGATTCGGCTGCATCCGGGTAAATGACGTAACTTGAAGACTCAAAAACATATCCACGTTTTAATTTATCCAGATTTGCGGTTATCACTGCGTTTGTTACTGGTTGCATGTCGGCCATAGAATAGCCTGCTGCGACCATACCTGGCTCCACATCCGGCGCGTCTTTATCTTTTACTGCCTGCACCCATACAGACTGTACGACTGCAGAAGACATACCGAGTGTTATCATACCAGTTGTCGGTGAATATGCATAGTATGTTCCATCAAGCGGGAAACCGTTGACAGATACCATCATAGTATTGACATCCATATTCTTTCCGACCTGCACAGTCATCCTCTGGTTCATGATATCTGCGCCGCTGAATGCGGATTCGGTATCACCGTCAGTCTCTTCTGTCGTTGCGATAACGGAAGAGTTCCATGCGCTGTTGACGTCATATCCCTCGATAGAATATAAAATCTGTGTCTGAAGGTACTGTACATAATACTTGCCGTCTTCTCCATAGAATGCTGTTTTCGGGATATACAACAGTCCGGAATCCTTATCGTAATGGATTCCTTCGATTTCGTCACCGCTGACATCGTTCCTTGCCACTGCCAGGTCAACGACAGAAGCCCTCTTGTCGTTATGCATCACATCAGCGAACGCAACGAAGTAATCGCTGTCCTTTCCGAGCTGATAAACCGGCACATAACCGGTCTGCTGGAACAGGAACCGAAAATCGTCTCCGGACATCATTGATTCAATCGTTTCGTTCTTATGTATCTGGTCTGCAGATGCGATTGTGGCATCCACATCCATAACATTCACCATGGAAAGTTTGGAAGGCTCGCCTTCGCCAACATAAGATTTATCTGCATGTTCTTTTACATACTTCTCAATGATTGGGTCATAAATCGTATCATCATCTTTTGATGTCGCAATGTCCTTATCTACAACGTCAATATCCGTATTGATATTTGCAACGCCGTTAAACAAGAGCCCTGTCTTATCGTTTGCTGCTGTATCCAGTCCATTCTTAGAGATATATCCGCTGAATTTTGCAGCGGCCTCTGAGGTAGAACCGGCAACTGCATAATAATCAATCGTCGTACCGTAGTTAGAGCCGGCGATTCTCACGCCGTCCTTTGTTGCCGCGCCGATGATATAAGCGTCATCGATTGCGCCAGGCACATATCCGGATGCGTCTTTTCCGTCATTTCCTGCTGCACCTACAACAGTGATTCCAGAATCAATCGCTTTCTGTATCTCTGTTTCAAGTACACTTGATGCAAGCGTTTTTGGAGAATACATTGACAGGTTGATGATATCCACTTCTGAGTTGATAGCATATTCAACCGCTGAGACAACAGCGGAATAAGTACCGAATCCGTCATTTCCAAGAGCACGGATTGAGAGAATCTTTGCTTCCGGGTCCTGTGATACAATATCGTTTACCATATCATCGCCATGTGTGCCTCCATTGAGGACGTCATCAATCAATGATACCCGGTCAATCACATTACTGCTCTCTGCTGCACCGGTATCAATCAGCGCAATGACCTTGTTTGCTGTATCGTCGCTGTAGACGGTGGCTTTTGAAGAACTTTCTTCTGTATTTAGCGCAGCGACTGCGTTGTCGTCTTTTGTCATCGCTTCTGTTTCACCAGCAGCCGTTGTTTCTCCGGCCTCAGCGACATTCTCACTTGCTGCTGCAATCTTTGCGTCCGGTTCTACTGCGTCCACGTGCTCTTTGTAATAGCTGTACGCTGTCATTGCTTGCTCAGCACTTTCATACTGGAGCAGGTAGATATCACCATAAGAACCAATCATATGCTCCTTGTCAATGATATCATTTTCATCGTCCGTCATGACCAGCAGACGCGCGGAAGAGAAGTCATCCTTGTTTAATCTGCCTTCGGCATCTGATGTATCAGTGAAATGCTCAGCGGTGTCCGTATCGGTGGAGTCCGTATCAGTGGCATCTGTTTCAGCATTCTCTTCTGTCACATCTCCAGCATCTTCTTCTGCTGCCCCTGCTTCGGAACTGTCTTCAGCATCAGCCTCATCTTCAACCGAGTCCGCATTATCTGCTGTTTCAGCCGTGCTATCGTCAGCCGTGTCTGCGGTATCCTCATTATCCGGGACTTTATCCTCATCTGTTTCTGCATCGTTGCTGTTTTCGTCTGTGCCTATTTCAGTCTGAGTCTGGCCATTAGGTGAAACGTAAACATTGTCGTTGACCGTCAGGTCTCCGGTGCTGTCACTGCTGTCTTTTGCATCCGCATCAGTGCTGTTGCTATCGGCAGTCTTTTCGTTCCCATCTGTTTTTTCAGTCTCATCTGTTGATTCGTCCACCGTCAGGTCACCCGTCTCGGCAGAGTCCTCTGTTTCTGTCTTTCCGTCCTCTTTTACTTCTTCTTTTTCAAATTCGACCTTAACGGTCACGTTTGAATCCATAAATACCGGATATTCAAATTCCCCGGTAATTCCATCGGTCTTTTCATCAAAACCGGAATCTTTTTCCGTATCTCCTTCAACTATATCGTAAAGTTTCAAGATATATCCTTCATCTGCATCTGCCTTCACATTTGTTACACTGTCTGCTTTTACTTCGTAAGCATATGTATAACTGTTTTTTGCTGCATCTTCGCTTGACACGAGGATATCGTCTTTGTCGTAAACATCAATCCGCATTTCATCGGTCTTTCCGTCGTCGGATTTATGATTGGCCAGTTTCACGGTTTGTTCGTCATCTTCATTCTCATCGATGACAACTTTACCACCGGCTGTCTTCAGGTTTATAAGCAGAAACTTTGTCTCTGCATCCTTTTCAGTCTCTGTGCTGTCTGAATCGGTGCTGATAATTGTCTTAGTCTCACCCTGGCTGGCATCTGTCGTTGTTTCTGTAACAGTATCCGTTCCGTTCACATCTGCGGCATAAGTCAATACCGGAGATGCAATCGTTGTTGCAGCAGTAACCGTAGCAAGCATGCTTGATGCGATTTTTGCCGCTATAGAACGTGAAGATACTTTTTTCTTTCTTCTCCGGTCCGGAGGGTTATAGCATTTTTTGTCTTTCATTTTTTAGTCTCCTTTTTATGATTTAAACTGCATACGCAGTCGTTGCTTCATTACAAAAAGGATTCCTATGGCTTATTCATTAAGGATTGAAAGAACACAGCCACTTTCTGGCTTTGCATCCAATCTTGTTGTTGTTGAATCGGCATTTTAATTCACCTCCATTTTCGCAGATATTCAGTTGTCAGGTGCTATATCTCCAAAGCAATACGCTTTCTTTCAAGATACGAGTTTGCGGTGTACCGCAATGTTCGGGGCTAAAGTCTTACGCCCTATATTTAATATGCAAAATAAAAAAATTTCGGAATGTTTTTTTAAAAAGATTTTTTAGAAAAAAACTGACATACTGTTCCTGAACGCGAAAATGTAAGAAGAAAAAAAGGAGAAACGACTATGGCAAATGCAATCGATGATACCGCGAGCTATGCCCGCGTGTACCAAACGGTCATGACCGCTGACAAACGACGACGCAGTCGGAGTGTAGAGACGTGGACGGGGTTTTCGATTCCCCGTACACTTTTGCAACCAATTATATCCGACGGACAACTTGAATTGTTCAGGGTCGGAAATCCTCCCCTGACGGCAAGCCTGGCCGCGGTTTCCCCGTCCATTGATGATGGATTCGAAATCAAGAAAGATGATGAGAACGACCCAAAGTTTGGGACTTACGAATATTTCAGGGCATCATCGACGAGAGAGAAACCGCGGTCAAACTTGTGAAGGTAATCAATAACTCGTCTGCTTTGCCGGAGCCGTTACCAAGAAATCGCAAGATTAAGTTTAAGCAACGGGCTCTTCCAGTGATACAATAAATTCTATATTTCGAGTCAACGCTTCTTCAGTTGTAATATCTAGCCAATTTTTTCCTGATGATTTCGCGTTGTTTTTAAAACCAATATTCGTGAAAACACGTCGAATACGTTTTGTCAGTTCAGCATACGTGGAGACTGGTAACGATTTGTCATTGAATATGTAATGTTGAATACAGGTTTTTAACTCTTCGATGTTAACGTTATCCAATAAGAAACAAATATCAAAAACGTCTTTGTATCTCGTCGAGCGTGTACCAAATCGCAGGAATGATTTTAATTTTTCTGTTAATATTTGTTCTTTTGAATTCATTAACAAACTCGCTCCATCTTTCTGAAAACAGATATCAAAACAATACTCTTCCTGCTTGATATCCAGGTCTTTATGTACGCCAATATCCAACTTGCTTTCCAATGTATTTCCGTAGTCATCCGTGATTGTAATGAATACTCTTTTTCCTTGGTAGTCTTTGTGTTTTAGTGTAGCAATTGGTGGTTTAATTGTTATATTAACACCGATTGTCGATTCTATCTTCCGTAAGAATTCAGTAATTGAGTCATCGGAAATAGAGTATTTGATGAAATCCAAATCGGCGTCCTGGGTCGCCCTACGGTCATTATGAGAAATATTTCGCATTACGACCCCGCCTTTGATAGTTACTGACCGACTTAATCCACTTGCAGCAATTCCTTTCAGAATGATGTCTTGACAAATCCTTGCGTTTGCGTCGTCCTCGTTATATCCCTTAGACTTTAGCTTTTCAGCCTCTTCTCTTACGTTCACTTACATCACATCCATCTGTATTGTGCTTAAGATTTTGTCTCCGTTTTTAAACAACATCGCATAGTCTTCAACTTCAAAAAAATCAAGCTCATCTAAAATATTTCTGTATCCAGAGATTATTTCCTTATAATAATCCAAAGGATATCTTGAGCGAAATCGTATTAAATCAACAAGTAACCGTTCTTTGCTGTATATTCTGATTATTGTATTTTGATATTCCATATTCGTTATTCCAAATTCATATATATTATCTTTTGCGAAGTTTTGTTTTATCGTTTTACTTTTGATTCTTGAATCTTCACGTTTGGTCGTGAGCATATATTTTTCTGAAATTACGTCTGTTAATCCATAGTAATAATATGCACTGCTTCCGGAAAATACTGCATTTGGATATTTTACGCTTATAACTTCAAGGTCAGAGCAAAATCTAGTATCTGAATATAGTCCCTTTTCTTTTTGAAATAGTTTTCCTTCTTTTATTTTTTTCTTTATTTGATAATCTGTGCCGTATACCTGTAAGCACTGTGCGTATGTCATTATCATAATGTCACCTCCGAATTTGAGTAAAAGTACACATGAACTTATCTCGTGTGTATTTTTACTTAAATATATTATATTCGATTTGCTTCTTTTAGTCAAGCAATTATACACACGAATTGGGATGATGTGTATGATTACTGAAATGCCTTATTCTTTTTTGCGGCTCATTTCTCCGCCAAAAGTTTTAAAAAAGCACGCTTTTCGCGTGCTTAGATTTTGAGTTTCGTTTTCTTTTTCTTGTCCAGGGAATTTAAGATATAAGCGGCTGCCGTGGTCCGGCCATTATCAAGAGCCACTTGCATGGCATAGTTTAATTCTTTCTCATCCATGATATCCATCTTAACAAACTCTGTCATGAGATAGTCTTCCTTTTCTGTTGTCAGTATCTGACAGCCTTCTGTCGCATGGCTTTTGAGGTACTGCAAAGCACCTTTGTCTTTTTCCAGAAAGTAGAATTCCATTGCTGTTAAGAAACTACATTTTGCATCATTCATATTGTGGCGGAGAAATCCGTTTAATGTCCATCCATTATTATCGAAAGCGATATCTTCCTTTGGTGTTCTTTCGTCCAGGCCCTCCAGAAGAGCGTTAAACGCAATCTTTCCCAGCAATGTCTTGCTTATCGCGTTCACGTATCTCGGAATGACGATTTCTTTTTTACCGGCAGAAACTTTAATTGTCATGTTTCTATGTCTTTCAGTAAATACCCGGTCCATTTTAGACACAGCCTTGTCCGCCTTCATGAAATAACAGGTCTTGATGAAATTACTTGCAAGGTCTGAAAACGTTTGAAATACACCTTCATCCAAAGCGGAAATAAATGAAACCTCCTGAAGGTTCAAGCATCCATCCAAAGTCCATGCTCCAATTTCTTCCAGGTTATTTCCTCCAATGACAATACGTTCCAGACTTTCGCAACGCATGAAAGCCTTATCGTAGATTCTTTCTATTGAACCTGGCAGAACAATTTCCTCTGTTTTGCTGCCAAAAAACGCAGATGGACCAATCATAGTCACTCCATCTTCTACTACAATTTTCTTTTCATCCGGGCAGTAGCACTTCACCAATAACTTATCAGTTATATTCTGAATATACTCGAACTTCTTTTCCATTTTCTTTTTTTTCCTTTCTTAGTGTTTTGTATATTTATAATATGCGATATTTATCGGCAACAAAAAAGCCGCAGAAAAGCCTGCGGCTACAATGCTAATTCGGTTTTGGCTTTCAGTCCTCTTTTTCTCATCTGGTCCAAGATATATGCCACCGAAACAGGCATATTCTTTTCGGAAGCCCATTGCAATGTTCTCTGTAAATCTTTATCAGACAATAGACCAAGATTAAGATACATTGCCAACGTCTCATCATCAGCTTCTTCGGTCATGCGTTTTGTAATTAATGTTGCATGGATTCTTAGATAGTCTTCCGCACATTCCAGGTTGTCCATAACATACCATTCCGTGGCAACACTTACTCTGTTCTGAAAATCAGACAGGCAACTATGAAGATTACGATATTCGTAATAAGCGTTCCCGTTTTTGGTTAGACAGTTATACGCTGTATCAGAAATCATCAGCCTATGAAGGTAACTACAGATATATCGCGGAAGGCGTACGCTCCTTCCATTGCATGTAAGAAGAAATGTCCTCTGCGGCTTTCCAGTTCTTAGAAATCTTTTGAGAACATCGTATTTCTTTTCTGGGTGCAGATAATATACAGTGTCTTCTTCCCGAATCAGACTGTACAGTAAAGACCGAAAGGCAGAGTCCTCTTCCGATTCTATCGGTTTTGTCCATACAATCTCCTGCACTGGTGAACCTAAAATAATGTCGTCATCACAATATTCTAGGCCCTTTCCAAAAACAATCTTTTCCAATTTTTTGCAGCCGGCAAACGCGCATTGCCGAATGGATTCCACGGAGTCTGGAAGGATGATTTCCTTTGCAGCACATCCACGAAAGGCAAAATTTCCGATTTCTGTAACCCCATCTTCTACAAAGATAATATCGCTTTCAGTATCTGTATTTCGCACAAGCATATTATTGTTTTCTTCCATTTTTTAATTCCTTTCTTTGTCCTTTTGCCTACAACATGCTGGATTTATCGACAAACAAAAAAGCCTGCTGCCAAACGGCAGCAGGCTTTCAGACATTTAGAATACTTCTTTTTTCTTTTTTCGATGATTCTTCCAGGATATATGCCCTTAACGTAACATCCTTCACTTTCTGTAAAACATATTCCAGCATCTCAGCGGTTACGATATCAGTTTTTATCAACTCCAGCAGCGTTTCTGAATCATTTCCTCTTGATAAGAACTGAATAATATTTTTCCATCTTTTTTTAATTTGTTCTTTTACGCTTTCAGACGCACCACGTTTATTTCTAAGCAGGTACAAATATCGTTTTACGGTTGCATAGTCGCCAATAACAGGCAGTATGCTGTATTTACAAGCAAGAAAATCTTCTGATTTAATTTTACTGCTTGTTAGCTTGGAGAATTGGGTTTCTGTTAGGTATCGCGGCAGATAATAAGTATCATTTGGTGTTACAATCTCAACAATATCAGAATCAAAAGAATTAGTTACCAAAATTCCGGCATGTAAAATGTTATCCGTTAATTCTGAAACTATAACTTTTTCAACATAACGCAAACCAATATTTGGAATGGTTTTATTGTTTTTGTTTTTTAGGATTTAAAGCGGGAATCCTCGGTTATTCTATATCCGAGATGAAAGCGCAT
>ERZ1106951.1186-NODE-1186-length-23672-cov-10.430453_pt1 | contig 23672 bp, 22 predicted proteins | sample MGYA00403676_ERZ1106951 | MGnify/ENA primary metagenome ERZ1106951 (study PRJEB35170, sample SAMEA104062398) | human gut metagenome | biome: human gut; feature: human-associated habitat; material: faeces | place: Denmark | collected 2012-04-23 ...
ACTTCATTAAGCAACGGCTCTGCCCAGCTCTCTACAACTTGGGCTGCCGTCGGCATCATTCTACCCTCCTGACAAGGAATTCGTCCATATTTCAAAAACCAAATTGCGTTTGCTATCGAAGTTCATTCATCGTCCATGTACATGAGCGGAACAGCGGAAACCGTTCGCTATGCTCCTGACCGTGCCAAAGAATTACTCGAAACGGGACCACGAGAGTACGATCGTTTGCCGGATAGCCGCCACTACGACGGATATCCTTGATAGTAAGCGCTAGAATGATTTTGCTCTTATGGAGCTCAGCCCCGGCTGGTAAACCTGACGTTCGGCGCGGTGTACGTGGACGCGCCTGGAGAGCTTGACCTCAAGTACGTTCAAGCCTAGGGGCCTAAGCCCCCCGCGCTCAAGCCTAGGCTTGAGAGAGCAGACTGGCAGGCAGCAACCGGGATAAAAACGATTTAGGGGGAGTACTGGCGTACTCCCCTATTTTTTACTGAGTAGCCGAAAAAACGAGGCAACGAGAGGCGATTTAAGGTGCCTGAAAACAGGTACCCCTAGCGGGTATCCATGTAGGTCTTTTTGGGGTCGTATTCGCGATTGTGTTAAGCCGTTTACCTGGGCGTTTGGTTTCGAATGGGCGTTTTGGCTATTTTTGCGGTGCGCTTGCCGCTGGGGTGTCATCGTCTGGGTCGTGAACGGCATACCAGCTGTTTTGGTAATGGCAGATGTCGCGGCACGTACCGTCCCCGACGACCACGTGCCAGGACTCGGACCGCCTGTTCCTGCCGAGCGCCCACGAACGGGAGCTGTAGGACTCGATGCGGTCGAACGGGTAGACGGTGCCGTCGTACCATTTGATGTCCCACGGGGCGTACTCGCCGTCGGGGCGGCACTCGACGAGGGCCGTGACCAAACGTATCGACTTCTCGCTCTCCCCCACGATGGCTCCTCTTTCGAATCAATAACGAACGCGTGTTCTATTATAGCGCAATCTCGATTGTTGACCATCGGTGCGGTTGCCGCTGCGGCAAGACCGATACAAATATTTGGAATAGTCCTACGCTCGGCAATGTATCTACAAACCCTGAGCGAAGGGAGCCGCATATGCATGCAGCGGCAATTAACCTTCGGGGGGGGGTATCTCCTAGAGGCACTCTTCTCCGAGGGCAAAGTATCATCGAGTACGTCCTGATCATCGCGGTCATCGGCCTGGTCATCGTGTTCGCGGGACCCGGCGTGGCGGGTGCCATCCGCAACCAGTTCAACCTAGTGGGTAACACGGTGAACAATGGGACGACCGGCGGCGTCGAGGGAGGCGCGTCCGGTGGCGGCTCCGCGGGGGCCGATTCCGCGACCGTCCAGGCGGCTATCGCCAAGGACGCGAAGGATTGGACGCTCGATGAGCAGAAGGCGGTCGCCGAGGACATCGCCGCCAAGGGCGAGGCGTCGCCCGCCTACGCCAAGGCCAAGGCCGCCATGGATGAGAGGACAACTTGGTCGGTCAAGTTGACGAACGGTGACACCATGGCCTACCGTATCATCGGCATCAACCACGACGACCCTGCAGACGGCTCGGGCAAGGCGGGTTTGACATATTGGGGTGAATCTCGATCCTTTGAAAACTACGGATATCACTACATCCGTAACAACGATGGACAAGGATGGGAAAAAGCTGAGATACGTCAGCGTTTAAATTCAGGCGATTTATGGAAGTTATTGCCCTCTGATTTGAGAAAAGGAATCAAGAGTGTTTCTAAAGAAACAGTCGAGGACAATGCAAGAATCACCACTAAGGACAAGTTCTTCCTTATCAGCCAGACAGAGATATACAGCAATAGTAGCGACCCAGATTCGGGTGGTTATCAGTATGAATACTGGACTGGAAAAGTCTTTTCTCTGGGAACTAGCTTCCTTAAAGCTGCTTTCTGCTTCTAGCTCCATCTACATCTACCATAAAGCCCCTGCATTCTGCAGGGGCTTTTCTTCTGGTAGCTTCTGGTACGATTCGACCTCAATAGTACATCTGATCCAATCAAGAGCGCATGGAGTGTGAAGAAGGCTCTCGGGGATTTCCTTGTTTTCCCCTTCTTGATTTATAAAGCTGGGGGCATTTCCAACGGGTGGATAATGGATTCACTTCGATGGCGGAGTTGACGGTAGCGACCATGGCGATGTGCGAAATCACAGTCAAGTCCGACTCCCCGGAAAGCGATTCGATGGACTGGAAGAATACAAGGAATGCCAACCTCTTCGATTCCGTCGAGCGCAATGTGCTAAACCGTCGGTTTCTCCTCGGCATCCTGCTCGAACTTGACAAGGGCTTCGGATATCTGTCTGCTGGTGGGAAGCGCGAAGCGCTCTCTGCGCGACACGATCTCATCGAACATCGGGACAAGGAACGCCCGGACCTTCGCCTCTTGGAACTGCGATGGGAGCGTTTCCTCCATCAGCGCCTTGAACTCTTCCGGCTTTACGCCGTCTAGGACGGCAAGCAGCTCGTCCATCTCGCGTCCGTCGAGCAGGTACTCGACCGCCATGCACGACACCGTGGCGTTGAAGTACCGCCCAAAAGACGCGCTGTCGCCCTCGAACAGTATCCCGCCGACTACGCCCGCGGCCACTGTGCCGACCGTTCCGCCAACCATGCCGCCCGCGAGACCGACGATGGTCCCCACGCCGGGCGACACCGCCGTGCCGGCCACGGCACCGACCTTAGCCGCCGCGATTCCTGCCGCGGTGGCGCCGGCGATTCCCCCGGCGACCGAGGTGGCTAGGCATGCCATGTTCTGGGCGTACTGGGCGCCACTTGCCTTGCCCTGGAAGAGCTTGTAGGTCTCGGGGACCGAGAACACGGCGAGAGTCACCGCTGCCGAGACGGCATTGCCCCTTAGCATCTTCGCAAGCTGATTGGAAGCGGCCGCCCCGCTGATGGCGGTCTTGCCCGTAAGGGCGCGCAGGCCGTTGACGATTGTGGCGGACGCCTTGAATCCGAGCTTGCCGACCACCGCCTGGCTGGGCGCCATCAAAGCGTTGGAAAGCCCCGTTCTGGAGAGCTGCGAGACGACCATATGCTGGGCAAAGGACAGGCCGAACACCTGGACGCCGGCAGCGATGCCCGCCTGGACGGCGCCATTGATGTCCCTGGTCTCCCTGTATGCCATGAACGTCGTCGCTAGAAACGACAGACCGAATGCGCAGGAGCATGTGACCGCGCCGGTCGCGGCGTCATACTTCAGCGAATCCGCCGTTCCCGGCTTGGCGAGGTTCACCGCCTGGTCGTATGTGAGCTTGCCTTTGCGGACGATCTTCTCGGCGTCCCTGGGGTCGCTGACGCCGGGGACCTTGCCTTGGCTAATCTTCTTCTCGAAGCCGCGGAGCACCTGCTCGTACTGGTCTTTCGGGACCTCGAGCTGCATCGGCGTGCGGTCTTCTGCGAGGTAGCGATACTGATGGCTGCTCGGATCGAAGCATGCTTCGAGGGAGCCGCGTGCCGTCTTGTAGTACTTGGTCTGGATCAGAACTCCGTCGACACTTCGGTCGGGGCCGTTCTTCGCGTTGTCCCTCCCCAGAATCTCGGCCTGGTGTCCCTGGAGCCTGTCGATGATGCTGTTCGCCTCCTCGGCAAGTTCTCCGTGGCCCGCGGGGTTGTTGACCGCCGCGCGCTGCTCGACGAAGACCTCCCCGTTGCTGTTGATGGTTGCCGCCGCCGCGACTGCCGCGGCTTTGACCGCCGTATCGTCCTCCGTGGCAAGCTCCGTGGCAAACTCGCTGTCGATGCCGGCGGTGCGGTCGTCCTCGAGGCTGCCAAGCGCCTGGCAGCGGGATATGAACTGGCCCCGGCACGCTTCGTCGACGGTGAGCGCAAGGTTGCTCTCACCGTCGGAGGCGAAGGAGCCGGGCTCGAAGTACTCCCACTCGAAGTAGAAGAGGCGGGACTGCCTCTTTTCCTTCCCCGAGACGGCGAACGCGTCGGCGTCCGCCTTGACGTAGACGCCCTTTTCGGTCATGGCGATGCCGCTGGGCCTGAGGTCGAACTCGGCGTCGGCCCAGACAACGGTCTGCTCCCTCGGTATCGGGAAGGCTGACTTCACCTTGGCGGCAATGGCTTCCGTCAACGGAAGCGGAGACTCCTGGAATGAGCCGAGTAACTCCTGTGCGCGGGTGGCCTCAATCGCTCTCAGGGCTTCCTGTACCTTGAGCGCGTACTCCGCCTTCTCCGCATCAAGTCTTTCGGCCTCTTTTTCGTCGAGGGCGGCCTTCACGCCGTCCGCCGCCCCTGCAATCGCCGCGCCCGCTGCTGTCGCTGCCTCGGTGGCGCCCTCGGCAAACTTGCTCGCTGCTTCGCCCGCCGTCGTCGTTGCATCTGCAATCGCAGCTCCTGCAGCAACCGCCATCCCAGATGCCCCCTCGGCAATCTTGGTCGCCGCCTCGCCGGCAGTCTTAGTGGCCCTCTGAATCTCCTGCAGCGGGTCGAAGCCTTTGTCGAATATGCTCATGGGCGATTCTTTCTCGTGGGCGGATAGACAGTTCGAATCGCGTTGTTTCTCATACAAGCGTTATTATAGCCATGCGTCTTTATGCCTTTGGCTCAGCCGCCAAACCCAGCGCAGGAAACTCGAGCAAGATTGTCAAACATTGGGCGGTACAGGGGGGCACCTACAATCGCCTCCATATCGACAAGGTGCAGCCGTGCGAGGACTTCGAGAGGGCAATTGACTGCATTCAAGACACTCGGTTCTCTCCCCTACTGTCATCGTTGCCGCTGCGGCAAGACCGGTACAAATATTTGGAATAGCCCTACGCTCGGCAATGTATCTACAAACCCTGAGCGAAGGGAGTGTCGCATATGCATGCAGCGGCAAACAACCTTCGGGGGGGGGTATCTCCTAGAAGTACCCGTTTCCGAGGGCAGTCAATTATCGAGTACGTATTGATCATCGCGATTATCGGTCTGGTAATCGTGTTCGCGGGACCAGGCGTGGCGGGTGCGATTCGCAACCAGTTCAACCTGGTCGGTAACACGGTGAACAGCGGGATTAGCGCTGGCACCGAGGGCGGCGGAGCATCCGGCGGCGGTTCCACTGGGGCCGATTCCGCGACCGTCCAAGCGGCGGTAGCCAAGGACGCGAAGGATTGGACGCTCGATGAGCAGGAGGCGGTTGCCAAAGACATTGCCAAGAACGGTACGTCGTCTATCGCCTACGCCAAGGCGAAGGCCGCCATGGATGCCGACACCAAGTTCTCGATGAAGCTGACGGACGGACAGACGCTCGAGTACCGAATCATCGGCATCGACCACGATGATCTGGCCGACGGTTCCGGCAAGGCGGGTTTGACGTTCGAGGTAACCAACACTGTCTTGGGCGCTCAGAGAATGAATGCCACAGGAACGAACGCCGGCGGTTGGGAGAAGTCGTAGCTTCGCAGCCGCCTCAACAGCGGTGACCTCTGGTCGCTCCTGCCCAGCGGGCTCCAGTCCAAGGTGAAGTCTGTCAAGAAGATGACCGACAACAAGGGCGGCGGCACCGCCGGCACCCCCTCAGTAACGACTGACAAGATCTTCCTGCTCTCTACGACCGAGGTATACGGGGACATGCAGTCCGACGGCACCCAGTACGAGTTCTACAAGTCCAAGGGCGTGACGACGTCGAACTACTCCGGAGCTTCGTCGAGGTGGCATCACTGGACTCGCTCCGTGACTCCGAGCGCCTCCACGGGCTTCCGCTTTGTCGTTGGCAACGGCGACTGGGACTACAGCAACGCGACGGGCGTCCCCTATGTGTTCCTCGCTTTCTCCTTCTAATTCATCTTTCTGTCTTTAGATTCATCTGTTAAGCCCGCACAGGTAGCGCGGGCTTTTCTTTTGGCAAGTGTACGAACGGTTTAGGTTCGCGGCACAGGTATTCGGGTTGAGGAGAAATAGGGTCATACAGCGGCTCTCAGAGCGCCAGCCGCACTCCTCCGCCATTACCTCTGCGGCGTCCTCGTATAGAGCCCGTCCTGCTTGGCGTTTCGTTGCAACAGCCCACTTGTCCACCAATCAAGTGGACTACTGGAATAAATACAGCGACACGCTTGTTCGATACAGTCGCTATATCTGTGTAAATCGCCGCGATAAATACAGCCTGTACTCGGCTGTATACCAGCTACGCGTATGTAGATTCGTATCGCGTTAATAAATCGGCTCAAGCGTGTGCAAAACGCGCAAGTAGCCGCAAAAGGCGATTATCGCGTAGGTAGATTTTTGGCACCCTGTTGCTTAATCAAAATTAAGCAATTGCTTAAAACAAAAAAGGTCAGGCACTAGGTGCCTGACCTGCAAACTTCTGGTCGGGACGACTGGATTCGAACCAGCGACCCCTTGACCCCCAGTCAAGTGCGCTACCAAGCTGCGCCACGTCCCGAAGCTTTTGTTTGTTGCTCTGCTCTCGCTCGCAACAGGGAGTATATTAACCCGAAACTTTAGCCTTGTGCAAGAACTTTTTTATAAATTTTGAAGCAAGTCCAAAATTGTATCTGCGAGCTGGGGTTTTGTTAGCACGGGAAGCTCTTGCGTACCCGTTGTGCTCACAATCCAGGCCTTGTTAGTGTCGGTTCCAAAGCCCGAATCGGCGCGCGAGACATCGTTGGCGATAATAGCATCGCAGCCCTTGCGGGCCAATTTGCGCTCGGCGTACTCGACAACGTTATCGGTCTCGGCCGCAAATCCGATCACGCACCGCTCGCCCTTCTGGCGCGAGAGCTCGGCCAAAATATCGACCGTTTCGACCAGTTCGATGCGATCCATGCGTTCGTTGGACTTTTTGAGCTTATGGTTGGCAGGGGTGGCGGGGGTATAGTCGGCAACGGCGGCCGCGCAAATGGCCGCGTCGGCCGTCTGGAAGGCGCTCAGCGCCGCCTGGAGCATCTCTGCGGCGGTCTGCACGCGCACGCACTCCACGCCGCGGGGCACATCGAGCGATGTCGGTCCCAACACGAGCATGACCGCAGCGCCGCGGCGTGCGGCCTCCCCCGCCAGGGCGATGCCCATCTTGCCCGACGACCTGTTGCCGATGAAGCGCACGGGGTCGATCGGCTCGTGCGTGGGGCCAGCGGTGATGACGATGCGCTTGCCCGCCAGATTCTGAGGCGCGGGGTTGAGCACCTCAAAGACAGCCTCGACGATGTCCTTGGGCTCGCTCATGCGTCCCGTGTCCACGTCGCCGCAGGCAAGGTAGCCGCTGCCGGGTCCCACCACGCGGACGCCACGGTCGCGCAGCGTGGTCATATTGGCCTGTGTAGCCGGCGCTTTCCACATGCCGTTGTTCATAGCGGGTGCGATCACAATGGGTCGCGGCGTCGCAAGCAGCGTGGTGGAGATAAGGTCATCGGCGATGCCGTTTGCCATCTTGGCGATGATATTGGCCGTCGCGGGCGCAACGACCACCAGATCGGGCTCCTGCGCCAGCGAAATGTGGTGGATGGGGTCGGAGGGATCGTCGAATAGGCCCACGGCAACGGGCTCGTTGGTGAGCGCGCGGAAGGTAAGCGGCCCCACGAACTCCGTGGCATGCTCGCTCATAACGACCTTGACGCGCGCGCCGCGCTTTTGCAGCAGGCGCACGATATTGCACGACTTATAGGCGGCGATCCCGCCGGTAATGCCCAGCAGGATCGTTTTTCCCTCAAGTTGCATTGAATTGTTGGATGCCGCCGTCATCGCTAGGCTTCCTTGCTCGGGAGTACCAGGAGGCGGTGGCAGTACGGGCAGTGCGTAATCTCGCTACCGTCGTGGTTGAGGTCGCTCATGGACGATGCCTGCAGCGCGGTGTGGCAAACCGTGGGGATATTGCCATGGATGGTCTCGACGGCCAGGCCACGGAACTGCTTGAGCAGACGCTCGTAGTCGGTGAGAACGTCGGCCGGCAGCGTGGCAGCAAGCGCGGTGCGCTCCTTCGTGGCGGCGTCAATCTGAGCCTGCAGGTCGGCAGCCTTGGCGCGGGCGGCCTTGGTATCGGCCTTCACGCCCTCCTCGAACTTGGCGATGATGGCCTGCGCGCGGGTCTCGCGGTCGAGCGCCTCCTTATGGGCGACAACGACGTCCTTGCGGGTGTGCTCAATCTTGTCCAGACGCTTGGCCAAGGTGGCGAGCTCATTCTCCAGGTCCTGAACCTCGCGGTAGTCGGAGCCGTCGACGTGACGCTTTTTGGCAGCCTCGATAGCGTTGTTGGTCTGAATTTCGGTGGTGTTGAGATCGTCGAGCTCAATGTCCAGATCCTTGCGCTGGGCGTAGAGCTTGGTCATCTCGGACTTGAGCTTCACATAGGTCTTGCGCTTGGAAGCGAGCTCCTTGAGCTCCGGCATATTGGCAAGTTCGCTCTTGTTGCGGGCGAGCTCCAAATCGATCTGTTGCAGCTTGAGTAGCGTAGCGCCGGCGCTCATAAGTTCTCTCCTTTTGTCACAGTCCACCATTGGCAAGGGTTCAGTATTTTAATCGCATGACGGGGGTCGACCCCGGCGTCAACTGCAGAGTTCATCAATATATCAACGAACGGCTCTTCGGAGCGGTCGTGACCGAGCAAGATCACCGGCAGCCCGCGTAAGGCAAGGTCTTGCGTCACGTGGTAGCCCGCCTCGCCCGTCACGACAACGTCCGCGCCCGCGGCGATGGCGAGCTCTCCAAAGTCGCCCAGGGAGCCGCCCAAAATGGCGACGGTGCGGCACGGGCGATCGGCTTCGCCCCACACACGCGGGTCGCTGCCGAAGGCCGTGGCAGCACGGGTGGCAAGATCGCGCAGCGTGCACGGGTCGTTGGGCGTCGCAAGCGCGCCCAGGCCGGTGGCTTCGGGGTCGTCCACGTACTCCAGTGAGCTCACGGGTGCGGCACCCAGCAGCTTGCTCAGGCAGACACGGGCTTCGTGCGAACGGTCCAGGTTGGTGTGGAGCGATATGATGCTCACGCCGCAACGGGCCGCCTCGTAGAGCGCCGCGCTGCATTGGGGGCGTGTGGCATCCGCCGGACAAAAGGCCTCGGGCGCCTTGATGTATATGGGATGATGCGTCAGCAGCACGTTGGCACCGGCTTCTTGCGCGCGGCGAACATTAGCCTCGGTCGCATCGAGTGCGCAGGCAACACCGGTGATCTCAGCAGCGGGATCTCCCACGGAGAGCCCTACATGATCCCAGCTCTCGGCGTCCGCCTTGGGGTAGCGCGCCAGCAGCGCGCGTTCAAGCTCGGCGACGATCATGCAGCACCTACGATCGAGAGCAGCGTCTGGGCAAAGTCGTCCAGGTCAGCCGGGTCCACGCGGTCATCGAAGGAGATGCGCAGTGCGCCTAGCGCCTGCTCGCGACCAATGCCCATTGCGCTGAGCACGTGGCTCGGGTCCATGCTGCCGCTCGAGCACGCCGAGCCAGCCGAAACCTCAAAGCCGGCGGCGTCGAGCTTGACGATGAGCTCCTCGGAGTCCATGCCGTCGACGTAGATCGAAACCATACCCGGCAGACGGTCGACCTGCTCGTAGTCGCCCATGGTGGCATGAATGCGTGGATGGGCCGTAAGCGTGGCGTAGAGTTTGTCGGAAAGGGCTTGCAGCTTTTCGCGCTCCTGAGCCACTTGGGGCACCAGCGTGCGGGCAGCAGCGGCAAAGGCTAGCTGCGTGCGCAGGTCCTGCGTGCCGGCGCGACGTCCGGCTTCCTGTCCGCCGCCAAAGATGCGGGGGCGCAGTGGCGTGCGGGTCTTAACGTAGAGCGCGCCGGATGCCACAGGACCGCCAATTTTGTGGGCCGCGACGGACATAGCATCGACGCCCAGCTCGGTGACATCGAGTGGAATGTGCAGATAGCCCTGGATAGCATCGGTGTGGAACACTGCGCCCACGGTATGAGCGGCCGAGGCAAGCTCGCGGATGGGCTGCACCACGCCGGTCTCGTTGTTGGCGACCATAATGCTCACGAGCGACACGTCGTCGCTCAGCAAGTCGCTCAGCGTGGCGGGCTCAATGTAGCCCGCGCGGCAGGGCTGCACCAGGTCGACGGTAAAGCCGGCGGCACGCAGCAGCGGCAGGTTGTCCAGAATCGAATCGTGCTCGATGGCCGAAACGATTACACGATCGCGCTTGCGATCGCGCTGACGAGCGCCCTCGGCAAGACCGAGCAGCGCCAGCTGGTTGGCTTCGGTGCCGCCGTTGGTCAGAACAATCTCGGACGGGCGGACGCGTGCGCCAAAGCTATGGGTGATCTCGCGACGGGCAACCTCCAGGCGCGCGGCGGCCTTGCGGCCGAGCGAGTGCAGCGAGTTGGGGTTGACGCCGGCAAGCTCGCTGTCGTCATATTCGCGCTGCGCAAGGAGCGCCTCGGCGCGCATGGGCGTCGAGGCGGCGTAGTCAAGATTCACGGGTATGCGGTTTTGACCTGCGGTCATAAGGGTTTATGCCTCCTGTGCGGCCTCATTGCCCAGCTTCTGCAGCAGCGCAACCTCGGCGGCGGGATCTTCGGACTTAAATACGGCGGAGCCGGCCACGAGAACGTTGGCACCAGCCTTGACGACCTCGGCAATGTTCTTGGAAGAAATGCCGCCGTCGACCTCGATCATGGGCGACACGCCGTGGCGCTCGCACATGGCCTTGAGCTCGTGCAGTTTGGCGATAGTGCCCGGGATAAAGCTCTGGCCGCCAAAGCCGGGGTTCACGCTCATCAGCAGCACCATATCGACGACGTCGATGATGCTCTCAAGTACGCACACGGGGGTGGCGGGGTTAAGCACCACGCCGGCCTTGACGCCGCGCTGCTGCAGGTGCGTGAGCGTGCGATGCAGGTGCATGGAGGCCTCGTAGTGCACGGTGATCATGTCGGCACCGGCATCGGCGTACCAATCGACGGTCTCGTCGGGGTTCGACACCATGAGGTGCGCATCGACCGGCACGTTGGTGGAGCGCTTGACGGCCTTAAGGATGTCAACGCCAAAGGTCAGGTTGCCGGTAAAGTGGCCGTCCATAACGTCAAAGTGAACGTAGTCGGCGCCGGCGATCTTGTCGAGCTCTCCCTTGAGGTTGGCCATGTCGGCCGAAAGGACGGACGGAGCGATTTTGATGGAACCCATGGTAGTAGCCTTTCTACGCTAGTCGGTGAGTCCGTAGAACTCTTGAGAAGGGACGCGGTCGGTAAGAATCTCGAGCGCCCTATCCAAAGTAACACCGTTGTAGAGCGTTTGCTCCACGGCAAAGGTGAGCGGAATGTCTACGCCCAGTGAACGGGCGAGCTCGCTGACGCTGCGGGCCGCGACGGCGCCTTCGACCACCATATGCGTGCGCGTCTGATACTCGTCGAGCGACACGCCATGAGCGAACTCGTAGCCAAAGGTGCGGTTGCGCGAATGCTCCGAGGTGCAGGTGGCAATGAGGTCGCCCATGCCGGCAAGCCCCATGCAGGTCATAGCCTGCCCGCCGCGGGCATGCACCAGACGGCTAATCTCGGCCAGGCCGCGCGTCATGATAAGGGCGAGCGTATTGTCGCCCGCACCGGTGCCGGCGGAGATGCCACATACGATGGCGATGACGTTTTTCATGGCGCCGCAGACCTCGACGCCGGTCATGTCCTGCGACAGGTAGATGCGGAAGGCCGTGGACAGGAGCAGGTCCTTAAAGGTCTCCCCTATCTGCGGGTCTTCGCTGGCGATGACGGCGGCAGAAAGCCCGCCGCGGCAGATCTCCTCGGCATGGTTGGGGCCCGAGAGCGCCGCCACGCGCGCCTCGTTGCCGATCTCGCTGGCGATGACCTCGCTCATGAGCAGGCCGGACTCGGGCTCAATGCCCTTGGTGAGGCAGAGCACCGGGGTATCGGCGGCGATACAGGGTGCCGCCTGATGGCATACACTGCGCAGGTGCGTGGAGGGCACGGCAAAGATGATGGCCTCGGCGCCGTCGAGCGCCTGGGCGAGCTCGGTCGTTGCTACCACGTTTTCCGGCAGCTCGTAGTCCACAAGGTAGCGGGGGTTGCGGTGCTCGCCATTGATGCCGGCGGCCGTCTGCTCGCTGTGGGCCCACATGGTCACGCGCTCGGCTCGCGCGGCGGCAAGGCCGGCGACGGCGGTTCCCCAGGAGCCAGAGCCAATCAGCGCAACATTCATGACTCTCTCCTACTTATCGTCGGGTTCGGTGACGCGCTTGGTAAACGAGAGCTTGGACTCCTTACCGGCCATGAGCTTTTGGATATTCGAGCGATGGGCCCACACCACGGTGATGCCGATCATCGCCATGCAGAACTTGAGGCCCAGGCTGCTGTACGGAAAGACCGCGCAAGCAGCGATGGGAAGACCGATGGCAGCGGCGAGCGAGCCCACCGACACATACTTGGTGATGGCGACGGCCACGATAAACATGCCGAGCAGCGACAGGCCAATGGGCCAGTACCAGGCGAGGATGACACCCAGACCAACGGCGATACCCTTGCCGCCGTGAAAGTTGAGATAGGGCGAGAAGATATGGCCCCACACGGCTGCTAGGCAAATGACGCCGAGCATCCAGTCGCCGGCGGCACCGGGAGCCATGATGCTTACAGGGAAGCCATAGCCCACGCTCGCGATGAGCGGACGGGCGATGACAACGCAGATGGCGCCCTTAAGGCAGTCGAGCAGCAGCGTGAGCGCGGCCACCTTGGGGCCGGCCACACGCAGGGCGTTGGTGGTGCCGATGTTGCCGGAGCCCGCCTTGCGAATGTCGGTGTGGTTGAACACGCGGCCCAAGATCAGGCCAAACGGAATAGCTCCGATAAAGAACGATACCACGGCGCAGATGGCGGTCAGCAGAATCGGATTATGCATCCTTTTGCTCCTTCTTCCTAAAGAAGAGTCGAATGGGCGTGCCGGCAAAGTCGAAGGTCGAGCGCATGCGGTTCTCCACGTAGCGCTGGTAGGTGTCGTTGACCAGGTCGCTGTGGTTGACGAAGAACGTGAACGTCGGCGGGTTGACGCCCGTCTGGGTCACGTAGTGCATACGCAGGCGGCGTTTGCCGTCCACCACGGTATGACCGAACTCGCGCAGGTCGGTGAGGAACGTGTTGAGGCGTGAGGTGCTAATCTTCTGCGAGCGCGTCTTCTCGGCGGCGTCTACCATTGCCCAGATCTTCTCGACGCTGCGGCCGGTCAGGGCTGAGATGCGCAGGTACTGGGCCCAGGGAGCCATGACGCCCAGACGGCGGTCGATGGTCTCCATGCAGGCCTCGCGCTTGCGGTCATCGTCAAGCAGATCCCACTTGTTGAGCAGCACAACGATGGCGCAGCCGCGCTCGATGGCAAGACCCATGACCTTCTGGTCCTGCTCGGTAACGCCCACGGAGGCGTCGACGACGAGCAGCGCCACGTCGGCGCGGTCGATGGCGCGCAGGCCGCGGACCATCGAGTAGTACTCGATGTTCTCGTACACGGTGCTCTTCTTGCGGATTCCCGCGGTATCGACCATGCGGTAGTGCTTGCCGTTGCGCTCGACGACTGTGTCGATGGCGTCGCGCGTGGTGCCGGCGATGTTCGAGACGATGGAGCGGTCGGCGCCCAGGATTCGGTTGAACAGCGAAGACTTACCGGCGTTGGGGCGGCCGATGATGGCGACGTTCAGCGCGTCGGGGAACTCATCGGCGACCTCGTCCTCTTCCTCGGGAAGCAGGGCCACGATGTCGTCGAGCAGGTCGCCCGTGCCGTGGCCGTGCAGGGCCGAGAGCGGCGTGGGCTCGCCGATACCGAGCGAATAGAACTCCCAGATGCTGTCGTTCTCTCGATCAGGGTTGTCGAGCTTGTTCACCAGCAGAAAGACCGGCTTGTCGCAGCGCTTGAGCATGCGAGCGACCGACTCGTCCTCCTCGGTGACGCCGGTGCGGCCGTCGACCACAAACAGGATGACGGCGGCTTCCTCGGCGGCGGCGAGGGCCTGGTCGCGAATGGACGTGGCGAAGACGTCATCGCTCTTGAGCGGTTCGATGCCGCCCGTGTCGACGATGGTGAACTCGCGGCCGTTCCAATCGGCCGTGTGGTACGAGCGGTCGCGCGTGACGCCGCGGGACTCGTGGACGATGGCGTCCGAGGTCTGGGCCAGGCGGTTAACGAGCGTGGACTTGCCCACGTTGGGGCGTCCGACGACGGCGACGATAGGTTTCATCTGCACTCCTTTAATGGGTAGGGTCAGTGGAAATGTTAGAGTCCGCGGGCACAATGCCAAGGATGTGCTCCAGGGTATCGAGCAGCTCATGCGGCATGGTCGACACCACATGAACCTCGGCGCCGCGACTGGTAAGGCTTGCGAGTAAATCGTCACGATGATACTCGTCAAGCGTCATGCCGTCAGCGTTGAACATGAGCTTAGGCACAAAGAGCATAACCCCCGAGAGGTCCTGCGGCAGCTGCTCCAGAATGTCACACGCGACGATGAGGCCGGTCACGTCCACGTTGCCGCCAAAGTAGCGGTTCTTGATGGCCATGACAGTGCCGGCGAGTCCCTTGGGCGATTCCACAAAGCGGGCCACCGTGTCGCGTGCGCTGGCGCCCGAAAGACATACCAGGCGCTGGTCGCGGGCGGTCATAGCCTTGCGAACGCGTGCCAGACGCTCGGCGTCGGCGGCAAGGACATCGTCGGTCTCGTCCAGATAGGAGCGGATCATGCCGATGCCGTCGTAGTACTGCGGGTAGCCGTCGTAAAAGTCTGCCTCGGGCGGCTCGATGCCGGCGTCCAGATAGAACTCGTCGCTCATCTGGAAGGTATGGCGGCCAAATCGCTCGAAGGCACGGTCCTGGAAGGGCCGGATCATGGCGATGGTCTCGCGCGCCAGCTCGGGCTTGTCGCTGTAGGACCACGTAAAGCGGTTCTGATGCTTGGTAAAGCCCAGTGGCACAATGCCCAGGCTCGTGATCTGTTCGTGCTCCTCGCAAAAGCGCAGAGTCTTCAGCAGTTCCTCGCCGTCGTTCATGCCGGGGCACAAAACGATCTGCGCATGGATTTCGATACCGGCGGCCATGATTGCCTCGAGCACATCCATGCCGCGCTGGGCGTTGCGGCCCATCATCCGGCGGCGGACATCGGGGCTCACGGCGTGGACCGACACGTTCATGGGGCTCATGTTACGGTCGATGACGTTTTGCACGTCCTCGTCGGTGAGGTTGGTCAGCGTGACGAAGTTGCCCTGCAAAAAGCTCAGGCGATAGTCGTCGTCGCGGATGTAGAGCGTGGAGCGCCCGCCCTTGGGCAGCATCGTCATAAAGCAGAACACACAGGCGTTTACGCAGGTACGCATGCCGTCGAAGATGGGGCCATCGAACTCAAGGCCCCAGTCCTCGCCGGGAAAGCGATCGAGCTCGACGGGGGTGACGGTGCCGTCGCGCGGATCGAAAACCTCCAGCTCGACGGTGTCGTCATCTGCCTCCCAGAGCCACACGATCATATCGGTCAGTTGCTCGCCGTTGACCGTGAGCACGCGCATGCCCGGCTCGATACCCACATCCCATGCGGGCGATTCGGGGCGCACGTTTTTAACGAGCGCGCCCTCACCCGGCTCGGGGTCGCGGCTGCGCCCGTAATCGGCCACCTCGGCGGCGTATGCGGGTACGGTCTGGTCCATGATTAGCGGCAAAGCTCCTTGATGCGCTCGACGGCGCGCTCGATGTGTTCTTGTGGGGTAGAGGCTCCGGCGGTGATGCCGATGTGGCGTGCGTCGGTAAACCACGCGGCCTGAAGCTCGGAAGCTTCCTCGATGTGATACGTACGCTCGCAGGCGTTTGTGCAAATCTGCGCCAAGCGGCGAGTGTTGCCCGAGTTCTTGCCGCCAACCACGACCATACAGTCGCAGCGGTTGGCAAGTGCGGCTGCTGCCTGCTGTCGCTCACTCGTGGCGGCGCAGATCGTATTGATTACACGCAATTCCTGCACGCGCGGGGTGATGGAGGCGACAACCTCGGCCAGGTTCTGCGCGGTTTGGGTGGTCTGCACTACCAGGCCAACCTTGCCCTTGAGCGACAGCTCGTCGGCGTCGGCGGCACAGCTCACGACTTGAGCGTCATCGCCGGCGTGGCCCAGAATGCCCTCGACCTCGGGATGGCCCGGCTCGCCCACGACGATCACACGGTAGCCCTCGCGCACCAGGCGCTCGGCGGCTACATGGACCTTCTTAACGTAGGGGCAGGTGGCGTCGACCACGGTAAGGCCGCGCTCGCGAGCGGCGTCAATGACCTGCGGCACCACACCGTGGGCGCGGATGATCACGGTGCCAGATACGGCATCGTCCAAGGTGTCGGCCAGACCGACGCCCGCCTCGGCGAGCTCGCGGACCACGATGGGGTTATGGATGAGCGGACCCAGCGTGTGGACCTGAGTGCTCTCTTCCGCCTGCGGGGCGGCCGCCAATGCCATATCGAGCGCACGCTGCACGCCGTAGCAGGTGCCGGCGTGGGCGGCGATTTCGATGGTGGGGGCGTCTGCCTTGCCGGGCACGGCCTCGGCGGTGTTCATGACTTCCTCGCCCATGGCTAGAACCTACCCGGGTGCTCGGCGCACAGGTCGTCGCGCATGGCGTAGACACGACTCATGGCCTCGGACTCAAACCATGCCAGACGCTCCTTGCGCGTGAGCTCGGCCGGTGCATCGGATAGCGAGATGGCCTTTCCGGCACGGATCCAGCACTTTTTGGGACGCATGATCTTTTTGCCCGCAGGCGTGATATCGGACCAGCCGCAGATGGCGAGCGGGTTGACGGGCGCCTTGCCCATTTGGGCGATAAGCGCAAAACCGCCGTGGACCTCGGGCTTGATCTCGCGCGAGCGGATGCGAGTGCCCTCGGGGAAGATCAAGACGTCCTCGCCGCGCTGCAGCGCATGCTGGGCGGCACGCAGACACTTCATGTCGGCCGTGCCGCGCTCGACGGGAATACCGCCCACGCGGCTAAAGGCCCAGCGCACGATCTTGCTCTTGGCGAACTCAGATTTAAAGATAGGGCGCACACGGCGGCCGCCGAAGAACAACGCCGTCTCAACGGCCAGCAGCTCGGCCATTGAGGTGTGGTTGCAGATGACCACGCTGCCGCGGCCTTCCTGCCGCTCAAACAGCAGGTCGCTGTCCTCGACCTTCCAGCGCCACATGAGCTTGGAGAAGACCCACAGGATGCCCATGACCACGGCAACAGTGCCGCGTATGAGCGCCGGGAACTCGGCGTACGGGGCGTTGTAGTAATCCTCGGGCGTCTGCTTAAACAGGCGCATGGGCTACCTCCTTTGGTTGATGAGGTCCTCGATTATCGAGACGACCTCATCGATGGTGTGGGCGGTGGAGTCGACGTGCACGGCGTCCTCGGCGGGCACGAGCGGCGCGACCTCGCGGCTGCTGTCGAGCTTGTCGCGCTGCTTGAGGGCATCGAGGGTTTCGTCGACCTCGGCTTCGAGCTGCTCTTCGCTGAGCGGCTGGGCGTCGTTTTGGTGGCGCTGCAGCACGCGGCGACGGGCGCGCTCGCGCGGGTCGGCGGTCAGGAACACCTTGACCTGCGCGTTGGGGAACACGACGGTGCCGATATCGCGACCTTCGGCCACGATATCGCGGTCTTCGGCTGCGCGGCGCTGATGGATGAGCATGGCGGCGCGTACGCCCGGGTAGGCCGAGACCTTGGAGACGTTGGCGTCCACCTGCGGGGTGCGGATGGCAGCCGATGCGTCCTGGCCGTCGATGGTCAGGCGCGTGTCCTCGCCGGTGCCGTTGGTAAAGCGGATATCGATCTGCTCGGCGAGGGCGTCGATGGCAGCCTCGTCGTCCAGGTCGATGCCGCGGTCGAGTGCGGCGAAGGTGACGGCGCGATACATGGCGCCCGTGTCGAGCTTGTTAAAGCCCAGCTGGCGGGCAATCTCCTTGGCGATGGTGGACTTGCCGGAACCGGCGGGGCCGTCGATGGCGACGATCATGCAATGCTTCCTTTCGGTGGTTGACGTTCTGGTATGGGACGCGGGCGCTGCTCGCTGGCGGGCTAGCTAGCCCGTGTAGCGCTCGCGGTAGGTGTTGCGCTTGGGCGCGGAGCCATGGCTGCCGTGGTGACGTGCGTGGCTCGCGGTGTTGGTCGCCGGCGCGGCGCGCTTGGAGGCGGCCTGTTTGGGCGGGATGCCGCCGGCCTTGAGGATTTGCACCTCCCGGTCGGTGAGCTCGCGCCACGAGCCCTTGGCCACGTCCTTGAGCTCCAGGCCGGCAAAGTTACAGCGATGCAGGCGGATCACCGGATGGTGGATCTTGCTCAGCATGCGCTTGACCTGGTTCTTGCGCCCCTCGCGGATGATGACCTCCACGGCAGTGGTGCCGGGCTTTACGCCTTGCGGAGCCACGGCCTCGGCCTCGCGCGCGCTGATGACGCGGCAGATCGCCGGCTGGCACAGGCCGTCGTCGAGCTCGATGCCGCGACGCAGCGGTTCCAAATCGCGATCGGTCAGGGGGCCGTCTACCAGTGCCTGATAGGTCTTGTAGACATGCTTGCTGGGGTGCAGCAGATCCTGCGAAAGGTCGCCGTCGGTGGTAAAGAGCAAGAGGCCCGTGGTGTCGCGGTCCAGGCGACCCACCGGGAAGAGCCCCGGAAAGCGGTCGCGCGGGACCAGGTCGGCCACGCAGGGGCGCTCCTGCGGATCGCTCATGGTGGTGAGGTAGCCGGACGGCTTATAGAGCATCAGGTACACGGCGCCCTGGTTGAGCTTGACGGGCATGCCATCGACCTCGATATGGTCGCGGTCGACATCGACCTTGGTGCCCAGCTCGGTCGCGACCTGGCCGTTGACGGTCACGCGTCCGGCAGTCATCAGGTCCTCCGAGCCGCGGCGGCTCGCCACACCCGCGCGCGCCAAAAAGCGCTGCAAACGCATGGTGTGCGGGTAGACGGGCTGGGCGTCGCCCGCGGGCATTGTGGCGCCCGTGGCGCTTGCAATGCGCGTCTCCTCTGCTTCGTTAGTCCTCGTCATGCATGTCCTCCGAGGTGTCACCGGCGGCCAGCAGCTCCTCGCCATCGGTGTCCTCAACATCGGTATCGATCAGTTCGCGCTCTTCGTCCAGGTCCTCGGCCTGCTCCTCGAGCGTGGACTGAATGCTGCGGCCGCTCAGGCGCTCGCGGATAAACTGGCGCGATTGTTCGTCAGGGGCAAACTGCTCTAGATCGGGCAGGTCGCGAGTGGAGCGCAGGCCGAACTTTTCCAAGAAGGCGTTGGTCGTGCCGTAGATGATGGCCTGACCGCGCTCGGGGTCGCGGCCGAGCTCGCGCACCAGGCCCTTGTCCACGAGCGACGCAATGACGCCGTCGGAGTTGACGCCGCGGATGCCCTTGACTACCTCGCGCGTGACGGGCTGGTGGTAGGCGATGACGGCCAGAGTCTCGAGCGCTGCCTGCGACAGTTTTTGCGTGTCCCAGCTCAGCACGTAGGCCTCGACCACGTCGTGGTAGGCGGGGTGTGTAAACAGGCGCCAGCCACCAGCGACCTCGCGCAGCTGAAAGCCGCGGTTGGCCTCCTCGTACTCAACCTTGAGCTCGGCCAAAAGCGACGCGCACTCGCCCGGGGCGATATCCAGCGCACCTGCCAGCGCGGGTGCGCTCACGGGGTCGCTCGACACCAGCAGCAGCGCCTCGAGGGCGCCTTTGAGGCTGTTTGCCTCTAGCGTGGAAAGGGTTGACATGGTTGGTCGCTCCTATTCGGTGAGCTCGGGGCCCTCGCCGGGCACGTATGCCTCGGCGCCCTCGACGCGGTTGATTTGAATGGTTCCAAAGATCTCGTCCTGGCTTAGCGTAAGCGATCCGCGCTTGGCGAGCTCCAGCATGGCCAGGAAGGTGACAACGAGCTGCTCGGTGGTGGCGTCGCCGTCCAACAGTTCTCGGAAGGTGCAGGTTTGGTGCGCCATAGTAAAGCGATCGACCGAGGCCACTGTCAGGTCGAGCGGCACACGATGCGGTGCCACGTGCTCGGCCTCCAGTAGGAAGGTCTGGCGCTTGCCGTCCAGGTCGGCGCAGATGACGGCCAGGCCGCGCAGGGTGATGCCGGCCAGGTAGTCGGGCATAAGGCCTAGGAACTCGGGGTCGGGGCCGGCCACGCGCGGATGCATGCGGCTCTCGGCCTGCATGCGCGCGCCAAGGGCTGCCGCCGCGCCCTTAAACTGCTTATAGGCGATCAGGCGCTGAATCAGGACCTCGCGCAGGGCGTCGCCGTCGAGTGCGCTGAGCTCCTCGAGGTCATCGTCATCCTCGTCATCGTCGTCTGTCTTGCGCGGGGCTTCCTGGGGCACCAGCGAGGCGGCCTTGATGTCCAGAAGGGTTGCCGCGACCAGCAAAAAGTCGCTCGCCACGTCCAGGTCCAGCGCCTCGATGCGCTCGACCTCGGTAAGGTACTGCTCGGCCACCTCGCTGATCGAGATGGCGCAGATATCAACTTTTTGGCGGGTTACCAGCTGCAGCAGCAGGTCGAACGGTCCGCTGTAGACCTGCGTCGACACACGATACGACATCTTCGACCTCCTTTGACGGCGCCTTCGCGGCGCGGTTTGGGTGCATGTTGCGACCGTTATGCGCGGTCGACCTGTAAGTTTACCCTAGATGCCGGCGATTGCGAAGTCGAGCAGCCGCTCAGCCAGCGGATACACGGTAACGTCGAAATAGCGGCCGATCACGTCGATGCCGGTCCACATGGGCAGCAGATACAGCACGATGATAAGGATCGGCATAGCGTATTGCTGCAGACGGTAGTAGTTGGCGAGGGCTTTGCCTTTGAGGAAGGGCACGATGATTGACGAGCCGTCGAGCGGCGGGATCGGGATGAGGTTAAAGAACGCGAGCGACAGGTTGACCACGATAAAGGTGGCGCCGAAGTTCATGATCTGCGACGCCACGGCAAAGGACATGCTGGCGTAGAGATTGCCGTACGCTGCGTGCATGAGGGCTGCGGCGAGGCATGCCAGTGCGATGTTCGATGCGGGGCCGGCTGCGCTCACCAGGACTTCGTCCCGCTTGGGTTGCTTGAGGTTGTTGAGGTAGACGGGCACGGGTTTGGCAAAGGCGAACACCGGGCCGCCGGCCGCGAGCATCAGCAGCGGCAGGAGGACGGTGCCAAACGGGTCGATATGGTTGAGCGGGTTGAGCGAAACGCGGCCGCGTGAACGCGCCGTCTTGTCGCCGAGCGCCCAGGCCGCGGCGGCGTGTGCACTCTCGTGGATGACGATGCCCACGATGACGGCGACAGCGCTGGCGAGCAGGTTCATGAGGTAGCTGCTGGACATGGCGCTCCCCTAGCGGACGCGACGCGAGGCGCGCGTGAGCAGGTAGTCGGCCACAAACAGGATGACGGCGACGATGGCGTAATCCAAGCGGAAGACACCGCCAAAGGGCGAGGTGATAACGCCGTAGCCGGCGATGGCGCTCGGCAGGGCGCGCGAAAGCTCAACGACAAAGCCCACGATCTGCAGCTTGGCGGTGAGGCCGCTGAAGCACAGCAGCACGGTCATCGCGCTCATAAAGATGCCGCAGATGCGACAAGCGATGGCTATGATGCTCATCGCCACGGCGGTGGCTTTACGAGAGTTCACGCGCGGTCTCCTCTTCGATCTGGGTGGAAAGCTCCAGCCATTCGTCCTCGAGCTTGGGCAGCTCTTGCTTAAGGCCGTTATATTCCCCCAGCGCGGCGTTGAACTTGTCCTGATCGGCATAAAGCTCTTCGCTTGCCATCAATTCCATAAGCTCGTCATAGCGGGCACGCTTTTTGTCCAGCTCTGTCTCGATTTTCTTGAGCTGGTTGCGCACGCCCTTGAGCTTTTTGTTGAGCGCGGCGCGGGCCTGGGCCTCGGCGCGCTTTTGCTCCTTGGTCTTTTTGCCCTCGGCAGGCTTAGGCGCCGCGGCGGGGGTGTCGGCCTGGGCGGCGCTGGCTTTAGTGGACTTGGCCGCGACAGGCGCGCTCTCCCCTGCCGCCTCGGCGGCGGCGCGGGCTGCGAGGTCCTCGCGCTTGTAGAGGTAGTAGTCGTAGTCGCCGTCGTAGACCGTGACCTTGCCGTCGCGGATGTCGATGACGCGGTTGGCAACGGCGCGCACTAGGTGCTCGTCGTGGCTGATAAGCACGATGGTGCCGGGGAAGTTTTGCAGGGCGTTCTCGAGCATATCCACCGAGTCGATGTCCAGGTGGTTGGTGGGCTCGTCCAGGCACAGGAGCGCCTCGGGCGCCACGAGCATCTTGGCCAGGGCCAGACGCGCTTTTTCGCCGCCGGAGAGGACGCGGACCTGCTTTTCGATTGCGTCGTTATCGCTAAACAGGAAGGCGCCCAGCAGGCTGCGCTGCTGCGGAACGGTCCACTTGGGCGTGACGGTGTCGATTTCTTGCAGGACGGTGTTGGACTCGGTCATGCCTTCGAGCGCGTGCTGGGCATAGTAGGCCACACCCACGTTGGTGCCCAGGTCACGGGTGCCTGTAGTGGGCGGCTCTAAGCCGGCGATGATTTTCATGAGGGTGGACTTGCCGGCGCCGTTAGGGCCGACGAGCGCCACATGCTCGCCGCGGTAGAGTTTGAGGTCAATATCACTGTAGATGTGCTTGTTGCCGTAGGACTTAGACACGCCCTCCAGGCCCACAACCATGTCGCCGGAGCGCGGCGGATCGGGGAACTTAAAGTCGATGTGCTTGTGGCCCTCGGGCAGGATGACGAGCTCCTTTTTGATCTGCTCGATCTTGCGGATGCGCTCCTGGGCCTGGGCTGCCTTGGTGGGCTTGTAGCGGAACTTGTCGACGAAGACCTGCATGTGAGCGATATCGCGCTCCTGGGCAGCACGCTTGGTGCGCATCTGCTCCAGGTTGTCCTCGCGCTGCTTAAGGTAGCTGCTGTAGTTGCCGGTGTAGGTGGTCACGCGGCGGTTCTCAAGCGCGGCGACGTGGTCGACGCAGGCGTCCATGAAGGCGCGGTCGTGGCTGACGATAAGGACGGCGCCGTCGTAGTTCGCGATAAAGCCGCGAAGCCACTGGACGCTTTCGAGATCCAGGTGGTTGGTAGGCTCGTCCAGAAGCAGCAAGTCAGGATGGCGCAGGAAGAGCTTGGCGAGCGCGATGCGCATCTGCCAGCCGCCCGAGAACTCGGAGCACGGGCGCTCAAAGTCGGTGACCTTAAAGCCCAGGCCGGACAGGATTTTGCGGGCGTTGCTCTCGAGCTCGTAGCCGCCCAGGTGCTCAAAGCGATCCTGGACCTGGCCGTACTCGTTGAGGAGTGCGTCGACGTCCTTGCCTTGCTCGGAGAGCTCGGTAATCTGGGCCTGCAGCTCGTTGGCGCGCTCGCCCATGCGGCGGATTTCCTTGGCGGCGGCCATGACCTCGGCAAGGATGGTGGTGTCCTTGTGTTCCAGGTTGGTTTCCTGCTCTAGGTAACCCACCTGGCAGTCCTTGGCGTACTGGACCTGGCCGGAGTCGGGGCTGTCGATGCCCATGATGATCTTGAGCATGGTGGTTTTGCCGGCGCCGTTGGGTCCCACGAGCGCGAAGCGCTCGCCGGGGTTGATCTGGAAGGACGCGCCGCTAAAGAGGACGCGCGCGCCGAAGCTTTTTTCGATCTTGTCGACCAGGAGGATCATGGTGCCGCCTTTGACCTTGTGTGCCTATATGAAAAAAGGCCCCAACTTGCGTTGGAGCCTTATTCAATGCTCGGGTGGAGACGAGGGGGATCGAACCCCTGACCTCTTGACTGCCA
>ERZ1106951.1205-NODE-1205-length-23433-cov-3.633502_pt1 | contig 23433 bp, 18 predicted proteins | sample MGYA00403676_ERZ1106951 | MGnify/ENA primary metagenome ERZ1106951 (study PRJEB35170, sample SAMEA104062398) | human gut metagenome | biome: human gut; feature: human-associated habitat; material: faeces | place: Denmark | collected 2012-04-23 ...
CGTCCCCTCTTTTACGCCGCGGCTTGCTTCATTTATACCACATCACGGGGGATTACAACGAAAATATACACTTTTGTGGGTTATCACAGAAGCGGGATGGTTTCTATATGCAAAAAGCCCCTGTCCGCAGTGAAACGCGGGTAGGAGCTTTGTTTTGCTGAATTTACTTTAAATTACTCTTTGGAGATGTCGGTGCCGAAGTATTTTTCGGAGAGAGCGGTAAGGGTGCCGTCCTCACTCATTTCCTTCAGCGCGTCGTTAACGGCTGCGAGCAGCGTTGCGGTGTCATCGCCCTTGCGGATCGGAATGGCAACCTTTTCGACTTCATCGGAGAACGTTGCAATCTTGATGTTCGCTTCCGGGTGCTCCTTTACGTAGTCTGCGAATACGACTTCTGCGTTCAGCGTGGCATCGATACGGCCGGAGAGCAGAAGCTCGATGGTCTGGTTGAGGTCGTCCACGCCCGTAACCGTTGCGCCGTGGGCTTCTGCCTGCGTTGCATAGGTGCTGGAAATGGTGTTGGCGGTCGTTTTGCCCTCGAGATCTTCCATAGAGTTGATCTCATCGTAATCGCCGCGCACGATAACAGCGGTGCGGTTATATGCATACGGGGTGGAGAAGTTGTACTTTTCCGCGCGCTCTTCCGTGACGCCTACGCCGTTGACCATGATATCATAACGGCCGTCATCAAGACCGGCAAGCAGGCCGTCCCACTCGCCCTCGACAAAGTTGACCTCTACGCCGAGCTTTTCTGCGATGTTCTGCGCAACTTCTACGTCATAGCCGACAAGGTTATCCTCGGTATCGTGGTATGTCCACGGCGCCCAAGTGCCTTCCATCGCGACCGTGATGGTGCCCTTTTCCTTGATCTGCGCGAGCAGGTCGTTTTCTTCCGCTGCGGAAGACTCGCTTTCTGCTTCGCTCGATGCAGAGGAAGCATCGCTGCTTGCCGCACCGGACGTTGTGCCGCCCGAGGTGCACCCCGTAAGCACGACTGCCGTGAGCATCAGCACAGCCATAAGTAAAGAAAGTGTTCTTTTCATGTTCTCTTACTCCTTTGCTTAAGTAGGATAAATATGGATAACGGACTGACAAAAATCAATCCATGTCTCCCTGAATGGTGCGCAGGAACGCTTTTGTGCGTTCCTCCTTCGGGTTCTCGAAAAATTCTTTCGAGGAGCCTTGCTCGACGATAACGCCGTCTTCCATGAAGATGACCTTGTTTGAGACCGTGCGGGCAAAGCCCATTTCATGTGTGACGACGAGCATCGTCATGCCCTCATTTGCAAGGTCGCGCATGACGGAAAGCACTTCGCCAGTGAGCTCCGGGTCAAGCGCGCTCGTCGGTTCATCGAAGAAGATAATCTCCGGGTTTGTCGCAATGGCGCGGGCAATGGCAACGCGCTGCTGCTGGCCGCCGGAAAGCTGCGAGGGGTAATAATCGTAACGGTCGGAAAGACCGACCTTGTCGAGCGCTTTTTTGCCGATCTCAATGGCTTCCGCCTTGTGCATTTTGCGGGCGACGATGAGACCCTCTGTGACGTTCTGCAACGCTGTTTTGTTTAAAAACAGATTGTAGTTTTGGAACACGAACGCCGTTTTGCGGCGCAGGCGCGCAATCTCTTTTTTGGTGATCTTATCGAATTCGAATTTTTCGTTATCAAAAATCAAGGTGCCGCTGTCGGCTTTTTCGAGGAAGTTTATGCAGCGCAGGAGGGTTGTTTTACCGGAGCCGGACGGGCCGATGATGGCGACCACATCGCCCTGCTCCACGTCAAGATCGACGCCGCGCAGCACATGCAGCTCGCCGAAGGATTTTTTAATGTCCAGAATTTGCAGCATAACTCAGCCCTCCTTGTGTCCGTAAGACGCGAGCTTCTTTTCGCCAAAGCGCTGCACCCAAGTGAGCACCGTGGAGAAAATGAGGTATATAAGGCCGACCTCAAGGTATAAAAGCAGCGGCTCATACGTGCGCGCCACGATACGCTGTGTGACCATGAACATTTCCGTTACGGTGATGTTCGCCGCAAGGGAGGTGTCCTTGACCATGGAGATGAGCGAATTGGAAAGCGGCGGGAACGCCGTGCGCATGGCCTGCGGCAGCACGATGCGGAAAATGGTCTGTAGGTAGGTAAGCCCCACGCACTGACCGGCTTCAAGCTGACCCTTCGGCACGGATTCAAGCGCAGCGCGGATGGTCTCGGCACAATACGCGCCCTCATTTAGGGAGAACACGATAACTGCCGCCGGAAACGGATCGAGCAAAATGCCGATGCGGGAAAGGCCGAAGAACACAACGAACAACTGCACAAGCAGCGGTGTGCCGCGGAAGATCCAAATGTAAAAACGCGCAATCTGCTTTAAAACCTTCACGTTTGCGAACTGCACCAGCGCCATAATGACCGCGATAATGAGTGCAAAGGTGAACGAAATGACAGTGAGCGGAATGGTGACCGTCAGGCCGGGGATGAGAATTTTCGGAAAGGAGTCTATAAAGAGCTCCCATAAACGTCCGCTGAACATAGCTTTTGTTCTTCCCTCTTTCTGAAAACGAATATCAATACAAATATACGCCCTGTACTTTACTTGAAGTTTAGTATACCCGTGATGGGTTAAAATGTCAAATACTTATAATGGATTGAACCACATGCTTTTCGGGCATAGTATACCTTTTTCGTATGGTTTCAAATGCAACTGAAAAAATCGGGTCTCCCAAACGGCGAGCAAAGCGACCGTCAGAAAGGCACACATGCAAAAAGGGACAGCACAGCGCTGTCCCTTTTTGAGTATTCAACTTTTGAATTTAAATCGGTTTAAAACTCACACCGTGTAAAAACGGAACCACTTTAAGGACGTCTGCTTTGTGAAGACGATGCGCAGCTCGGTGAGTCCGGCTTCGGCGGCGACATCGCACGTAAACGATGTGAACTTTGTGAGGCTTCCGGTGCCTGTGCCGCCCGCTTTGCCGAGAACTTTTCCGGTCTTGTTATCCGCAAGGAGGATCTCCACATCGCCGGAGGGCGCGCTCATGGCGCACTCGAACGCGTTGCAGCCGGTGAGATCCATGTTCTTATATACGAGGAAGCTGCGGAAATCCTTCGCTTCCACATACGTTTCGCCGTCGCGCTTATCCGTGAGGAACGTGACGCCGCTGTAATCATCGGCATCGATGGCTTCCTGCTTGAAGAAGCCCGGTCGACCCGGGAACGCTTCGCCTGCAATCTCCACGTCGGCGGTAAGGCGGATGTCGTCGCTCGCCGCGCCGACTTCCATTTTATACACGCCGCTTTCGACCGTGTAGATCTTTCTGCCGTTGCACCAAACGGCAAGGTCGTCGATCTTGAAGTTCAGCGTAACGGTGACGGTCTCGCCCGCCTGGATGTGCACGCGCTTGAAGGCTTTGAGTGCATGGATGGGACGCACACGCAGGGAGCCCGGCAGGCTCATGTAAAGCTGCACCACTTCGTCGCCGTCAAGAGCGCCGGTGTTCTGCACGTTTACAGTCGCGATGACTTCGCCGTTTTCCTGCTTAACGGTCAGATTGCTGTATGCAAAAGTCGTATAGCTGAGGCCGTAGCCGAACGCGTAGAGCGGCTTGCCCCTAAAATAGAGGTACGTCACATGGTTTTTCGCGATGTCGTAATCGTCAAGCGCGGGGAGATCACGAACAGAACGATACCACGTGGTCGGGGTGCGGCCGGCGGGATTGTTTTCGCCGAAGACGGTCGCGGCAGCAACATGGCCGAGGCACGGGCCGAGGTGCGTGGAGCACAGCACGGCTTTGGCGGTGTCCTTCTCCTTGTTGATGGCGAACGGATAGCCCGTGACAAGGTACAGCAGAGTACTCTCATTTGCGGCCGCTGCGGCGTTCAGGAGCGCGGTCTGGGCTTTCGGCAGGCGGATATCCGGACGGTCATACTCCTCGCGCGCGTTGATGAGCGGCTGGTTACCCGCGCAGACGATGACGTGGTCGGCGCGTTGCGCGAGCTCTGCCACACGCTCTGCGCCGGAGGAAACGACTTCCAGTGTAAACTGCTTGCAGGGGCAGTCACCGGAGCCGGCCTTTGCAACGAGCTTATTTTCGTCGTTTACGGCCACAGCGCGGTGCTGCCAGGTATCGAGGTACAAAACGCCGTCTTCTTCCTTGGCATACAGCAGTTCTTTCACGAACCAGCCGAATACCACGTCTGCCGTGCAGTTCATGCCGGGGTCGATGGTGACGGCGTTTTCGTCCTGCGGGGTCTCGTCGAAGAAATTTTTGTCCTCGGTGAGGTACTTGCCGGTGCGCACGCTGCGCAGCGTCCATGCGCCGAAGTCCCAATCCGCGCGCTCAAAGAGGTCGGCGGTGTTCTCGTCGGCATCGGCATATACCGCGCCGTTTTCGGCGATGCGCAGGTACTTGCCGGTTTTTTCGGAACGGATACGCACGCGGTCAAAGCCTTCATCGAACAGTACGCGGTCTTCGCCGAGCTTTTCTCTGAAGCCCTTGACGACCGGCGTTTGGTTCGGTGCATAGCCGCAGTACCAGCAGGTGTAGTTCTCATTTGCGAGCGGGCCCACAACCGCGACGGTGCACTTGCCGTCGTCGGTTAAAGGCAGCATACCACGGTTTTCAAGCAGGATGACGGACTCCTTTGCCGCTTTTACGGCGAGCGCCTTGTGCGCGGGGCTTGCGAGCTTTACGGGGTCAATGTGCGCATAGGGGTGGTCTTCATCGAAATCACCGAGCTTAAAGCGCAGCAATAACGTGGAATACACGGCTTTATCGAGGTTTTCTTCGGTGAGGTAGCCTTTTTCGAGCGCTTCGCGCACGGCAGGGTCAACCATGGAACGGCTGTCGAGCATCATATCCGCGCCGACGCCGAGGATGTCGCCCATAGACTGCGCGTGGTTTTCATACGTGCGGTGCGCGGCGACGTTCTGGCCGAAATCGCCGCCGTCGCTGACAGCGAACGTCATGCCCCACTCTTTTTTACAGATTTCCGAAACGTCCGGGTTGTTGACGCCCTCTACGCCGTTGATGCAGTTGTACGCCGTCATAAGGCCCGGCGCGCGGCCTTCGCGCACGGCGGGCTCAAACGCTTTTAAGTAATACTCGTGCTTTAAGCGTGGGGTGATGTTCGCGTTCGTCGTCTGGCGCTCGTTTTCGTAGTTGTTGGCGTAGAAATGCTTGAGCAAAGGCGCGGTCTTCAAATATTTCTCGTCCTTGCCCGTAAGGCCGCGGCAGTATGCGGCGCTCATTTTACCCGTAAGGCACGGGTCTTCGCCATAGGCTTCTTCGTTTCTGCCCCAGCGCGGGTCGCGCTCCATATCGATGGTGGGTCCGAAAAGCTCCAGAGAGGACGGTTTTTCTTCCATATCGTGCGTGATGCGCGTTTCGTCGCCTGCCATGTCTCCAAGCTGCTCCATGAGGGCATCGTCAAACATGGCCGCCATGCCCCACGGCTGCGGCAGAATGGTGGTCTCGCGCTTCTGGTCGCGGTTTACGACGCCGCGCGCGATCTCGGTGCCGATGTGCGTCTTTTTAATGCCGAGGCGCGGAATATCATCGAGCTGCGACGTGATCATGCCGACCTTTTCTTCGCGCGTTAAGCGGGAGAGCAGGTCTTTTGCGCGCTCTTCAAACGGCAGGGTGTTATCTTGAAAACGGTATTTCATGCGAAACTCCTTTCAAAACTCGTTATTTTATGGAAAGCATGCCGCACAAAGCGGGGCTCTATGCGGCAGCATTTCAGTACGTATCAGAACCAGGAATCCGTATAGCTGGCTTTTTTCGTTTCTTCGCTCGGGGCGGGTGCGGCAACGTGCAGCACAGGCATTTCCGTGCAGTTTTCCACACGGAGCGTCTTCGGCTCGTTCGGGTAGAGCGTAACGTAGTTATCATCGTAATGCACACGGTCGTCGCTCGTCATGAGGTACGCAAACGGCGTGTACACGCTCGCGCGGATCGTCACGAGCAGATCGTTGCCGTCCTGCTCCACCTTTTCAATCTTCGCGTCGCTTTCCGGGAAGACGTAATCGCGGTAATACGCACGCAGGCTGTCAGCGGTGTCGAAGCCCTCGGCGCTTGCAAAGAAGAAGCCGTGCTTCAAATCATTGCAGACAGAAATGTGGAACTGCTGCATGGAGTGCGGAGCGACCTTGAGCGTCTTTGTGCAGAGACTGTCGGTCTCGCCGGTAAAGGTCATATAGCCGCAGTGAATATCCGCCGTGAACGCTTCGGGCGTTTCGTTGATGACAGTCACTTCTGCGCCGCCCTCACACGCGCGGATGATGAGCTTTTTCGTTGCAAACGCGCGCTTTAAGAAATAGAACGAGATCTTTCTCGTCAGGTAATAATCGATGATCGTCCAGCCTGTCTCCGGCCAGCAATCGTTGTACATCCAGATGAGGTCGCCTGCGCCGTACGGCTTGCGGCGCATGGCTTCGGCAAGCTCGGCGTACAGAAGGCCCTGCATGATGCCGCTGTACAGCAGATAGCTGTGTTCATCGAGGGTTTTGAACTCCGTCAAATGGCGGTCAATCGCGCCGTCGATGTTGCTGCGCTTGCGGTCAAACTCGCCGTGGTGCTTCCAGATGGGGTTATCGAAGCGCATTTCGGTGCCGTCGAGGTAACGGCGAACGGTGCTTTCCATCTGTGCGCCGAAGAAGCCGTATTCACTGGAGAAGCGCGCCGGGATGCGGTCGAATGCCTCAAGCTCATAGACAAACTTGAACTTCGTTTTCGGGTGACGGCCGAAGAACGACCATGCGTGTACGTCGCCCTGTTCGCTCTCGTTGGCGCGGTCGCCGAAGTACGGTGAGGACGGCATATACGGAACGAGCGGGCTGTTGCGATGCACGGCACGCGGCTGAATATAGTTGAATATTTTCTCGCCGTAGAAGCGCTCCGGCTTGATGGGCGCCGGGAACCAATCGGTGTAGGATTCCGCAATCTCGTTGTTGCCCGTCCAGATGGCCATGCAGGGATAATGTGCAAGGCGCTTTGTCTGGTACTCGGCTTCGCGCTCCGCCTCAAAGAGGAAATCGTTTTTGTGGTCGGGGTAGAACGCGCAGGCGTACATAAAGTCGTGCATCAGCAAAATGCCGTACTCCGAGCAATATTCATAGAAGCAATCCGGCTCATATGTGCCGCCGCCCCACATGCGGAACATGGTGAAGTGCGCCGCCGCGCCCTCGCGCACGAGGGTTTCGTAGCTTTCCTTCGGGGTGCGCAGATAAAGGGAGTCCGTCGGCACCCAGTTGCCGCCCTTGCAGAAGATGCGCACGCCGTTCACCTTAAAGAAGAAGTTGCGGCTGCCGTCTTCGAGCTTAGAGGTATCGAGCTCCAAGGTACGGATGCCGATCTTCTTCGGCTGCATCTCGTGCAGGATGCCCTTTGTGACGCAGCAGGCTTTAAAGGTATAGAGGTTCTGCGCACCGTAGCCGTTCGGCCACCAGAGCTTCGCGTTTTTGATTGTGACGCGTTCCTCGGTGAAGTTCACGCCGCCGACGAGCATGAGCGTCTTTTTGCCGGTATAAACGGTTTTGCCCTCAAATTCGAGCGTATAGGTAAGCTCGCACTCGGCGCTTGAGACCATGTCGGATTTTTCGATTTCGAAGTGGAACTCCACTTCGGCGTCATCGCCGTCGAGCTTTAACGTATCGACGCGGGACGCGATGACCTGCGCACCGCTGAACGCTTCAATTTCGATGGAGCGGCCGATGCCGCAGGTGGGCACGGGCTGGCACCAGTCCCAGCCGTAGGTAAACTGCGGCTTGCGGGTGTAGACACGCTGGTCACAGATGGCGTTTTCACTTGCGCAGTAGAACGAAACGGCGTCGCGCGGATAGTGCAGCTCCATGCCGGAGGTGAGGCGAATGACGAGCTGGTTTTTGCCGACGTGCAAAAAGCGCTTGATGTCTTCGCTGAACGCGCAGAACGCGTTTTCGTGGTGCGCGGCGGGCATGCCGTTTACGATGATATCCGCATTGAAATCGAGCATTTCAATGTTGAGGCGCACGACGTCTTCGTTCAGCATCTCCTCTGTGACGTCAAAATCGCGGACAAGCCACCAGGAAAGATCCTTGATCCACTGGTTTTTCTTTGTGTTTTCTTTCAAAAAAGGTTCTTCTACGATGCCGTTTTCGATGAGGGCGGTGGTGACGTCGTCCGGCACGGTCATGGGGATAAAGCCGTATTTAGAAGGGAACGCATGATTCGCTTTATCCGTCATCACGTGAAAATGCGGGTTCGGGTCTTTTAAGAACTCTGCCTGTTCTTCTTCGGAAAGGTCTTCAAGCTTTAAGAACGCCGGCAGCGTTGCGCGCACGGGGGCTGCGTCCATTTTACGCAGCACTTCGTTGTAGCGCTCTGCCGTAACGTCCATAAATTCGCCGCGCAGCTTCCACGCGCCGGCAAGAGACAGTTTGCTCATTTTTTACAACTCCTTCGGGGGATTTGCATAGGCGTATATTTGCCTTTCTTTGCATTGTAGCCGATGCAAAGCGAGAATTCAATAGCTTTTTTCAAATTTCATATAGAGAAAAAAACGCACATTTTCTTGCAAACATGCACAGTTTTTTTGCGGACTATTTTTACATAAGAAACAAAATGGGAGAAGCCCGAAAGCTTCCCCCATCTGTATACATTTTAATCGAGATCAGATCAATCGATTACGCTTCGCCGTGAGCAGCGAGGTACTCTTCCATCTGAGCGCTGAGCGTTGCATAGTCCTCGTTTGCTTCAGCAAGAACGTCCTCGAGGCCGAGGCTGTTCAGCGTTGCAACATAGTTGTCCCAATCGTCGATGGATTCCTGACCGGCGATGACACCCCAGAGGTACTGATCCTTCTCAGCCTCGATGTCAGCGCTGCACTCAGTCCAGGACTCGAAGGAAGCCGGATCCTTCCACTCAACGAGGTGAGCAGCAGCATAGCGGCTGTTTTCGCCGGACTTATTGAACAGAGCGGTGGTCTCCGGAGTATTGGAGATGTTGCACTCGTCCTTACGGTTCATGAGGTTATCGAACAGCTTGAGGCCGATATTCTTAGAGGTGTTTTCCTCGGAGTCCGGGCCAACGATAGCGACATACTGGCCGTTCTCGTCGTACTTGTAATCGGTGCCTTCGATACCGAAGCGGCGTGCGATGTAGTTATCGGAATCGCACATGTCGTCCCAAGTTGCATACAGTCTTTCCGGATCGGAAGCTGTGTTGGTGATTGCGAAATATGCCCAAGCAGCGCTTGTAGCCGGGTCTTCCTGCGGGTTGCCGTTGGAGCCCTTAACCATATCGATCGGTACCCACTTAGCATCCGGGTTGGAAGCATAGAAGGACATCATCGGAGCAGAGTCCGGGTTGTTCCATGCGCACCAGCTGTACGTTACGCCGAAGCCGCCGTTTGCCATCTGCTCGTCACGGTCGGTATCCTGCGTGATGTTCGGGGTGATGTAGCCCTTTGCATACAGATCAGCAACGTCGCTAACCCAGTTCTTGGTGCCCTCGTTAGCCGGGCCGTAGGTGACAACGCCGTTGTCATCTACGCAGAAACGGCTGTAATGGGTCTGGTCATAGGACTGGATCCACGGCCAGAAGGAACGGAAGTCGTAACCGTCGCCGCCGAGGCCGTAGGTGTCGTTCTGACCGTTGCCGTCCGGATCGTCCTCCGTGAAAGCGCGGAGCACTTCGTTGAGCTCTTCGATCGTGGTCGGAGCCTTAAGATTCAGGTTATCGAGCCAATCCTGGCGGATCCAGAGGTTCTCGCAGGACGGTTCAGCAACGTCGCCCGGGATTCTGTAAATAGAGCCGTCGGCCTCAGATGCATAGAAGAGGGTCTTCGGGTCCATCTTGTTGTAGTAGTCGCGGATAACGGTGTACTTATCCATGTAAGCGGAGACATCGTCCAACAGACCTGCCTTCACCCACTTGTTGTACTCGGTATCCATGGTCCACCACCACATGATGTTCGGCATGTCGTTGGATGCCATCAGCAGGGAGATCTGGGACTGGCCGTCAGCCCAACCCGGGAGAACAACGAGATTGAACTTAACGTTGTACTTTTCCTCAAGTTCCTTCTGAACGCGGCTGTCAGCTGCGGTGAAGCCGGTCATAACTGCAACGGAAACGTCCATCGTTTCGCTCTGGTTCAGAACGTCGATCTTGTCACCGGTCGCAGCTGCGCTGCTGTCGGTAGAAGCAGTGCTGCTGTCGGTAGAAGCAGTGCTGCTCTCGGTGGAAGCCGTAGAGCTTGCGGAAGAATTGCCGTTGCTGCCGCACGCTGCAAATACGCTTACGCTCAGTGCAAGTGCCAGAACAACGGATGCGATTTTCTTCATGTTCATGACTAAAATCCTTTCTTTGGAAATAATGATAATATAGTTTTCCGAAGCCATGCTTCGGGACAACCCAAAAGAGTGCGGGCTTAGCCCTTAACGCCGCCGATCATAACGCCCTTAACGAAGTACTTCTGCACGAACGGGTACACGATGAGGATCGGCACCGTGGAAACCACGATGGTACCGGCCTTGATCGTCTGTGCGTTGGTATTCGTCTGCGCCATGACGTTGACGCCTGCCTGTTGCATTGCCTGCTGTGTATTCGTCAGCATGTTGCGCAGAACCGCCTGCAGAGCCCACTTATCAACGGAGCGGATATAAAGGACCGTGGAGAAGTAGTCGTTCCAGTAGCCAACCGCTGTGAACAGCGCGATGGTGGCGATGGTCGCCTTGGAAAGCGGCAGGATGATGGAGAAGAAGATGCGCAGGTCGGTTGCACCGTCGATGCGGGCAGATTCTTCAAGGCTTTCCGGAATGGAAAGGAAGAAGCTCTTCATGATGATGCAGTTGTATGCGCTTACGAGACCCGGCAGGATCAGCGCGAGGATATTATCCATAAGGCCGATATTCTGGATGAGCAGGAAGCTCGGAATCATACCGGCGGAGAAGATCATGGTGAAGAGGACAAGCGTCATCAACACTTTGCCGCCGCGCAGTCTGGACTTAGAAAGCGGATAAGCGGTCATAGCGGTGAGCAGCGTGCCCAGTGCCGTACCGGCAATCGTGACGATGATCGTGGTACGGAAGCCCGTGTAGATGTTCGGGTTTTTAAATACGGATTTATAAGTATCCAGGTTAAAGCCCTTCGGCCAGAGGAAGATGCCGCCCTTCATGGATGCTTCAAGGGAGCTGAAGGAAAGCATGATCTCATGCCAGAACGGATACAGCATGACGAGGCAGAGCAGCGTAAAGAACGCGTAGTTGAATACGGTAAAGATCTTTTCGCCTGTGGAGGTTTTGATTTTGTTCTTTTCCATGTTCATAACCTCCTTACCAAATACCCTCGTTGCCGGTCTTCTTGGCAACAAAGTTGACGATGAGGATCATGACGAGAGCGATGACGGATTTGAACATGCCCGCTGCGGTAGAGAAGGAGTAGTCTGCCTTCTGGATACCGATACGGTACACATACGTATCGATGATATCGGCTACGTCATAAACCAGTGCGGAATACAGCATAAAGATCTGGTCGAAGCCTGCGTTTACGATGTTGTTGCAGTTGAGGATCAGCATGATAACAATCGTCGGGGTAATCGCCGGCAGCGTGATGTTGATCATCTGCTTCCACTTGCGTGCACCGTCAATCTCGGCTGCTTCGTAAAGCTGCGGGTCAACACCGGACAGCGCCGCGAAGTAAATAATCGTGCCCCAGCCCATCGTCTTATAGATGTCGGTGATAATCAGCATCGGGACGAAGAGCGCCTTGTCGGTAAGCACCTGCAGGTCCTTGCCCGTGATGCTCTTGAGGAGCGCGGTGACGAGGCCCGTGGACGGATCGAGGAAATTCATGATGAGACCGGCCATAACAACCCAAGAAATGAAGTGCGGCAGATAAAGGAGTGTCTGCGCCACTTTCTTGAACTGCATGTTGCGCATCTCGTTCATCATCAAAGCGAGGATGATCGGAATCGGGAAACCACATACCATCTTCAAAATGGAGATGTAGAGGGTGTTGTAGAAAGTCTGCATGAACGCCGGCTTATTGAAAAGCTTGATGAACTGGTCAAAGCCTACCCATGTGCTGTTCCACATGTTGTAGGGGTTGAAGTCCATAAAAGCAATCACATTGCCGAAGATCGGGATATAGCGGAAGATGAGCATGAAAAGCATGCCGGGAAGAATCAGAAGATACAGCCACTTGTCGCGGACAACATCTTTTTTAAAGCGCTCCCAGCCGCTCAGCTCATACGCCGGCTTTGCCGGTTTAGCTACTGCTGCCATACGGTATAACCTCCTAAAAATATTGTGATGACCGCGCTTTCAATAAGAAAACACAAGGCTGTTTTTGCCCGAGGCAACATCCGAATAACAGGTTTCCCCCGTGACGCTGAAACATACCGAAACTTGTCCCCTTTTCTGTGGAACCGCTGCCATAGAAAAAGAGACACGAACAAAACAAGTTAAACGATTTGCTTTGTATTTGGTGCATCTTACAAAAACACGGTATATCATTTTGTTTGCATTTGTGATTTTATCACCCTCTTTTGTGAATGTCAACAACAAAAATAGCCTATACTCGGTTTTTTACCCAAATTTGTCATCGGTTTTCGGTTTGTGCATCTTGCCTAATTTTTTTTGATCTCGATTTCCACTCCATACAAGTTTGTGTAAGCGGTTCCATATTTTTCATGCGTTTTCAAAAGACAACAAATTACTAAATTCGCAAAATTTATGAAACCGCTTTCACAACGCTTGCAGTTAATCAACTGTATTTCACTGGTTTTTTCAAAAATTCCGGAAATTTTGCAGGAATATTTTGTGCTCAGTCATTTCGATCAATTTAGGGCAATTTCATTTTCCTGTGCAAGTTGAAATAACATAAACGTACCTTTGCTTTTATTGTTAAATCATGTTTATCTTTTAATCAAATAATTTTCGAGTTGTACACCGTAACGGCGTATAAATTACAATTTTGTAATTTTTTAAAATTGTCTTCAAAAAGGCGAAAAACTTCATTCCTATTTGCTTCTTCCCCCTCTGACCCGAAAATACGCAGGATACCGTCTTGTAACTTTCCTAATTCACATTTTGCACGCCATCTCCCGTTTCGGACGCTTGACGGCAGAGTAAAAACGCAGTACAATTATAGTGAAATAACCTGCACAGCAGGCAAACGGACAAGAAAGGATTGAACCTATTATGGCACTTAAAGTCGGCATTCAGCTTTACTCCGTGCGCGACGAAATGAAAAAAGACCCGATCAACGCGATCCGCCAGGTCGCAGAGATTGGTTATAAGAACCTTGAGTTTGCAAGCTCCAACGCAGATACAGACCCGGGCGTAGGCTTCGGCGTCAGTGTTGAGGACATGCAGAAGCTTTTAAAAGAGACCGGCGCAAACCTCATCAGCGGTCACATCCGCCCCATCAATGAGGAGACCATCGACCCGATGATCGCGTATCACACGCAGGTGGGCACGAAGTACCTCGGCCAGTCCGCAGATTTCTACACCGGCTACGACCAGCTAATGGAGCGCTGCGAATATTACAACTGGGCGGGCAAAAAGCTCTCCGAGCACGGCATCAAGTTCCTCATCCACAACCACTACCACGAGTTTCAGAAGCTGAACGGCAAGGAAATTCTGTTCCACATCATGGACAATACCGACCCGAACTACGTCAGCTTTGAGCTTGATACGTTCTGGGCAATGCGCGGCGGCATGGATCCGCTCGCTGTTATGGACCGCCTCGGCGACCGCCTGAAGCTCATTCACCAGAAGGATTTCTCCAAGACCTCCGATTCCCCGATCAACCTGTGGACAGTCAACGACCCGAACGTGCTCGTCACGCGGGACAGCTTCGGCAAGGGTTCCGACCACAAGGATTTCTGCGAAATCGGCACCGGCATCATGGACATCCAGTCCATCATCAACAAGGGCAACGAGCTTGGCGCAGAGTACATTGTGCTTGAGCAGGATCACACCCAGCTGACCCAGATGGAAAGCGTCCGCATCAGCATGGACAGCTTCCACAAGTTCTCCGGTCTGGATTGGTAAACCTTTTCTGAACTTAAAAGGGTATCTCGGCGAAAACCGAGATACCCTTTTTTATTTGCCTGTACCGTACATTCCGTCCATTTCATTTTCCTTTGCAATGCGCAGCAGGCGGTTGTATTTTGCGGTGCGGTCGCTGCGGCACGGCGCGCCGGATTTGATGAACCCTGCGTTTACGGCAACGGCAATATCCGCGATGCTCGTGTCCTCCGTTTCGCCCGAGCGGTGCGACATGACGATCTTCATGCCGTTCTCCTTTGCAAGCTCCACGGCGGCGAGCGTTTCCGTCAGTGTACCGATCTGGTTCGGCTTTACAAGCAGTGCGTTTGCGGCCTTGCGCCCGATGCCCTCGCGAATTCGTGTCGAATTCGTAACGAACAGGTCATCGCCGACAAGCATGATTTTTTTGCCGAGCCTTTCGGTAACGGTTGTCCACGCGGGCCAATCCTCTTCGCCGAGCGGGTCTTCAATAGAGCAGATAGGGTACTTTTCGCACAGCTTTTCCCAATACGCGATGAGCTGCGCGGAGGTGTATTTTGTGCCGCGCTTCGGTAAAAGATAGCCGTCGTTCGCCGTCCATTCGCTCGCAGCCGCGTCAAGCGCAATCTTCACCTCGTCCGTCGTGTAGCCCGCGCTTGAAACGGCCTCCAAAATGACCTCTATCGCTTCTTCGTCGCTTGCGAGGTTCGGCGCGAAGCCGCCCTCATCGCCCACGGAGACCGCAAGACCGCGCTGCTTCAAAACGCCGCCGAGCGTGTGGTAGATCTCGCTGCCCATGCGCACGGCCTCCGAAAACGATTTTGCGCCCACGGGCACAATCATGAACTCCTGAATATCCACGTTATTCGCCGCGTGCGCGCCGCCGTTTAAAATGTTCATCATCGGCACGGGAAGCTTCTGTGCGTTCGTGCCGCCGAGGTAGCGGAAAAACGGTTGTTTATAGTGCGCGGCAAGCGCCTTTGCAGCAGCGAGCGACACCGCCAATGTGGCGTTTGCGCCGAGCTTTTCTTTGTTTTTGGTGTTATCAAGCTCGATGAGCATTCTGTCGACGTTCTGTACCGTCACGCGCTGCATATTTTCGAGCACCGGGGCAACGGTTTCCTCAATGCCCTCCACGGCTTTTTTCACGCCGCGCCCGAGATAGCGCTTGCGGTCATTATCGCGCTTTTCGTGCGCTTCAAATTTGCCCGTCGATGCGCCGGAGGGCGCGTTCGCCGTGCCGACGGAGCCGTCGCTCAAGATGACCGTTGCGCCGACGGTCGGCGTGCCGCGGGAATCGAGAATTTCCGTCGCCAGAATCTTTTGTATTTTCATCGTTTTCATCCTTTCTGTTTTGCAATACGCTTTCAGTATGTCCAAAAGCCGTTTTTTCATGCTTTATATCTGGAAAGTTGAAAACCGCTGTGATATACTGTGCTCATCCTCAGTACACTGCACCAAAAAGTAATTTCTGCATGATATCAAATAAAACAGCATCGCTTTAAAAATCAAACGGAAAGGAATTTTCACCATGAACAAACTTCTGCACACCCCGCTCACCGTCCATAATGTGGAACTCGCAAACCGCCTTGTCATGCCGCCGATGGCAACCGGCAAAACGCCGGACGGTACCGTGCAGGACGACCTGCTCGCATACTACGACGCGCGCTCCAAGGGCGGCTGCATCGGACTCGTCGTCACCGAACACGCCTACATCAGCCCCGAGGGCAAGGCACACGAGGGCCAGCTCTCCGTTTCACGCGACACCGATATTCCGGGCCTTACAAAGCTTGTGGAAACCATCCATAAAAACAACACCCGCGTCATCGCGCAGATCAACCACGCGGGCAGCGCGGCAATGGAGGAAATCACCGGCTATCCGGCAATCAGTGCGAGCGTCACGGCACAGCCGGAGTATGCACGCAAAAGCGAAAAGCCCGTGCGCGAAATGGCCGCGGACGACATGCACACCGTTGCAAAAAAGTTTGCCGAAGCCGCGCTGCGCGTAAAAGAAGCCGGGTTTGACGGCGTAGAAATTCATGCGGCACACGGGTATCTCCTTGACCAGTTCTACTCCCCGCTCGGCAACAAGCGCACGGATGCTTACGGCGGCGACCTCGACGGGCGCATTCACCTGCTTTTGGACGTCATCCGCGCGGTGCGCGAAGCCGTGGGCGCGGATTACCTCGTTGCCCTGCGTCTCGGCGCGAGCGACTACACCGAGAGCGGCGCGACCATTGACGACGCGGTGTATGCCTGCAAAAAGTTTGAGAAAGCCGGTGTTGACCTGCTCGATATTTCCGGCGGCTTCAACGGCTTTACGGTGAAAAACAGAAAGGGCCCCGGTTTCTTTTCGGACGCCTCCTCCGCGATTCGCGAAGCCGTGCATGTGCCGGTCATTCTGACGGGCGGCGTGACAAAGGCGAACGAAGCCGAAGCACTGCTTGAGGAAGGCGCCGCCGACCTCATCGGCGTAGGCCGCGCGATTTTCAAGGACGCCGACTGGGCAAAAAAGGAAATGGAGGAATAACCATGAAAGACGTGTGGAAAGTCTACTTTAACGGCAGCTTCGGCGGCAAAAGCCCGGACGGCAGCCACCCCGGGCAGGTGCTCAAGCTAAATCAAAAGTTCCGCTTTGCGGGACGCGATTGGTACGTGCCCGCGGCGTACCTTACCGCAAAAGGACTTGTGCTCGACATTCTCATGCGCGCTGATAAAGCGGCGCTCGAAGATTTCTGTAAAAAATGGGAGCACCTTGAAGATGAAGACATGCCAAACGATGTATTCGAACAGGCGGAGCGCGAAAATCCGCTGGCTTTTGAGTTTTCGCCGCAAATTGAGCTGAACGGGCAGACGCTCCCGTTTTCGCAGGGTCACGGGCTTTCGTACCACCCGCTGTTTCAAAACGCTGCGGCTTGTGAGCCTGCACTCGACGAAGACGAAAGCGATTTTGACACGTCCATCGAGCGCGCGATCATCGACCACTACGGGCTAAACCCTGAAGACGGCTGGGCGATTCACCGCTATTCGTTCCCGTGGAAGACGAAGCGCCGCCCGAAAAGCATTTCGTCGCTCGCGTTGACGCTGACCCCGCAGCCCGTGCGCGTGCCCGGCGCGGAGTTTGAAGTTCAAAAGCCCGGCGACATATTTGCGTTTTCCCATAACGGCATACCGTACACGCTGACAGCTCAGAATTTGGAGCCGCAGACGCTGCCGAAAAACGCTTTTTCCGACGCGCGTTTCGATTTTCCGAATCGATTTACCGCAATGACCTATACGGTCTCGCCTGCCCCGCCGAAAAACCTCATCTCCGTTGAGGACTGTACGCAGAACGATCCGCCTGTTGAGCGCGAAGCGCCCAAGGACTACCCGTTCATGCCCGAAGCGCAAAACGCTGCCGTTATCGGCATCATCGGTGGCGCAGACGGACCCACGGCGCTGTTTGTCACGGCAAAAAGCGAAGACAAAGCCGTGCTGACCACCTGCTCGGCGCTGCATTTTGCGCCTCCGGAGAAGATCACGTGGCGCATCGTCTTCCATGAAACGCCGTTTGCGCCCGAGACATTTCCTCTTCTGTAAAAACTTGAGCGGTAAAATTATGAGCCTATGACTTCGTTCATGTGGGAAAACTCCTTCCGTTTCGGCTTTCCGCCTTTCTTTGGCTTTATTATGACCGACCGTTTTTACCCGCACAAACAGGCACTTCTTTGTAACTCTCTAAAACCCTGCGCCACATAAAAAACACTCCAAAAAGCGGTTAAAACCAACTTTTTGGAGTGTTTATCATTTTATAAGCTATCTTACACGAAATTCAGCGGGTCAACGCGCGTGCCGTTCTGGTAGACCTCAAAGTGGAGGTGGTTGCCCGTGGACTGACCTGTGGAGCCGACATAGCCGACGATCTGGCCCTTTTCCACATATTCGCCTGCGGAAACCGCAAGCGAGCTGCAATGCGCGTATCGCGTGGAATATGTACCGTTGTGCCAGATGAGCACGTTATTGCCCCAGGACCAGTGGTACTCCGCAGAGATGACCTGGCCGGATTCCGCCGCGTAAATGGGGGTACCGTACGGAACGCCGATGTCCACACCGCCGTGCGGCGATCCACTGAACATGCCGCCGAAATACTGTGTGATGCTACCGTAGCCGTAGCCCGCAAGCGGCCAACTGAATGAAAGGTCGCCGGTGTTCAAAACATCGCTCGTGTTACCCGAGCCGGAAGACGTGTTGCCGCTGCCGGAGTTGTTGTTCGCGGCATTCTGGTTCGCTTCTGCCTGACGGCGTGCTTCCTCTTCCTTTTCAGCCTGCGCATTTCGGTCTGCGATAAGCTGGTCAAGCTGCGAAACGTAATCTTCCTTCGCCGCCTCGGCCGCCGCCAAATCGCTTTCCGCCTCGCTGCTCTGGATATTCAGCTCGTCGATAAGCTTCTGGTTTTCTTCCTCGAGCGCCTGCAATTCTTCCTGCTTTTTTTCAAGGTCTTTCTTCTGGTCGGCAAGCTCCTCTTTTTCTTTGTTGAGCTCATCGCGCTGATCCTGCGTCTGAATGCGGTAAAGGCGGATTTTCTCCATCAGCTCGCGGTCGTGCTTCGTGATGGTCTTCATCGCCTCAGAGCGCATGGAAAAATCGTAAAGGCTCGTGGAATCAAATAAGATCTGCAGCGTCGTCAGGTTGCCGCCGGAAGCATACAGCGAGCGCAAACGGACTTTCAATTCCGCAAATGTATCGGCATATTCCTCGTCCGCCTTTTTAATCTCGGCTTCGAGGTTCGTGATGTTCGTATTGAGCTGCGTAATGTTCTGCACCGCAAGGTCGATGCTCGTCTGGTACGTCGTGATCTGCTCTTCGAGCGTTGCCTGATACGCTTCGGCTTCACTCGTCTGGTCGCGCAGCGAATCAAGCTTTTCGTTAAGGCGCTCGGCCTCGGCTTCATTTTCCGCCTGCTGCGATTTAATGGATTCAATCTGTTCATCGTATTCCGCCGTCGTGGTCGCAAAGACCGAGTTGGAAGAAATGAGCATCGTCACCGCCAGCACACCGGCCACAAAACGCAAGCCTTTTTTCTTCATCTTCATATCGATTAACTCCGTGTTTTCACAAAAATCAAGAGTCCTGAAAAACTCCACCCTTATAATATATTACAATTCGGTAACTTTTTCAAGCTTTTTTGAAATCTTTCTGTAATCAGACACGGAAAGTTTACATTTCAAAAGAAAAAAGGGAAGCACTTAGCTTCCTCAATTTTCTGCATTAGAAATATCAATTCAAAATTTCTTCCGCCGCGCCGACGCGCTGCACGTCGTCCCCGTCTTTAAAGCCCGGTGCGTCCGCAAAATCGAAGCCGAACGCATTCTTTTCCGGAAACAGCTCCAAAAGCGGGAACAGCACGAACGCGCGCTCCAAAATGCCGGGGTGCGGCACATTGAGCTCCTTTTCGCGCTGTTTGAAGCCCTCGTACAGCAAAACATCTAAGTCCATGCACCGTGCACCGTGGTAAATTTCCCGCACGCGCCCCATCGCTGCCTCTATGCCGAGGCACGCGCCGAGCACCGCGCTTGGCGAAAGCTCCGTTTTCAGCAAAACGCAAATATTCCAATAGTCCTGTTGCTCGTCCGGCACGTCAAACGGCGCGGTCTGCCACACGGAGGAAACATTTTCGACCTCCGTTTTCGGCAAATGCGAAAGCGCCGCGAGCGCTGCGCGCAGATTTTCCCGGCGGTCGCCTAAATTTGTGCCGAGCCCCAAGACGACGCGCTTCATGCACGGCTCCTTGTCATTTCGACCGAGACGTAATCGAACACCGCGTTGATGGGCGCTTCCGGCTTTTTCAGCTCCACCGTCACGCTCTGCACCTTCGGGTAGTTCTCCAAAATCGCATCGCATACCACCTGCGCCGCGCGCTCAATGAGGTCATATTTCTGCGCCGTGAACACCGCGTTCACCGTTTTGCGCACGGCGGCGTAGTTCACAGTCTCGTTGAGGTCATCTGTCTGCGCCGCGCGGGAAATGTCCGCCTGCATTGCAATGTCTAAAATAAACTTCTGGCCGTTTTCCTTTTCCTCCGGGTTCACGCCGTGGTAGGCAAATATCTCAAGGCCCTTAATACGTATTGTTTCCATTTTATACTCCCTTTCTGAATTGCTTTATCGCGTCCGCTACGCGCGCCGCCTGCACCGCTTCAAACGTATCATGCACGCGCACCATGTCTGCGCCGAACAGCACCGATGCCGTATGTGCCGCCACCGTGCCCGCCATGCGGTCTTCAAACGGCGGGTTGCCGCAAACAGCACCGATAACGCGTTTTCTCGACGCCGCCATCAAAAGTGCCGTACCCGGCACGCGGATTTTCTCCGGGTTTGCGATAAGCGCGAAATTTTCCTCATTTGTCTTGCCAAAGCCGATGCCCGGGTCGAAGCAAAGGCGATTTTTATTGACGCCATGCTGTTCCGCTTCCGTCGTTTTCTTTTCAAAAAATGCCCGAACGCGTTCCAAAATGTCGCCGCCCGCGCCGTTTAGGTCATCCGGATCGCCGGGGTGCATCACGATGCAGCCGCAGTCGGTGTTTTCCACCGCGCGCCACATTTCCGGTGCAAAACCCGTCACGTCGTTGATGATATGTGCGCCGGCTTTGAGGGCTTTTTCTGCCACCTCGGGGTAAAACGTGTCGATGGAAATGGCAAGGTTCGTCTTCTCCGCAACTGCCTTCACCACGTTTTCAATGCGCGCCCATTCTTCTTCGGGCGAGATGCGCATGCTGCCCGGGCGGGTGGACTGCCCGCCGATGTCCACAATGTCCACGCCCTGCGCTTCCATCTCTACCGCGTGGCGCACCGCTTTTTCGGGGTCAAAATACTTGCCGCCGTCGGAAAACGAATCCGGCGTCACGTTCAAAATGCCCATCACATAGGTTCTGTTCAGCGGAAAGCGTTTTCCCGCCGCGTAAAATTCCGTCATATCGGTCTCCTTACTTTGCGAGCAGCAGCATGACCTCGTTGCGGGTCTTCGCTTCCGTGCGCATGCAGCCGCGCAAGGCAGAGGTCTGCGTCAAAGCGCCCGCCGCACGCGCGCCGCGCATCGTCATGCACAGGTGCTCCGCTTCAATGAACACCGCCACGCCGCGCGGGTTCAGGTTTTCTTCGATAAAGTCCGCAATCTGCGCCGTCAGACGCTCCTGCACCTGCGGACGCCGCGCAAAGCAATCGACAATACGGGCAAATTTGGAAAGCCCGATGATCTTGCCGTCGCGCGGGATATACGCAATATGACACTTGCCGATGAACGGCAGCAAATGGTGCTCACATACGGAGTAAAGCGGAATGTCCCGCACAAAAACAAGCTCGTCGTGCTCGCCCTCTTCGTGGAAAATTTTGAGATGCTGCTTCGGGTCGGATTTTAACCCCGAGAAAATCTCTGCATACATGCGTGCCACACGGTTCGGCGTTTCCTGCAGGCCCTCGCGCTCCGGGTCTTCTCCAACAGCCAGCAGAATTTCCCGCACCGCTTTTTCGATTCGTTCCAGATCCATAAATGAACACCCTTTCTCTCATGTTTCTCGTTTCCGTCATTATAGCACAGAAGCTGAGAAAAAGAAACGGCCCGCAGCGAAATTTGCCGCAAACCGTGCTTCCTTCAAAACAGATCGAGCATGTTGTCTAAATATATTTCTTCCCGCACGCGCAGTCGGTATTCCGGCTTTGTCATGTAGTAAAGCAGAAATTCCAAAATGAGCGCACTGCCGAGTCCCCTACCCTCAATTTTAAAGTTCGTGAAGCCCATCGGCAGATATACGTTCTGTATATCTGCAACACCGATAAAACCCGGGTTCTCCATCGCCTTTGAAAAGCGGTAGCCCTCCTTTGCGTTCGGCGCGGTGCAGATGTGCTCCGGGCCGTCTATGCCGAGGTTTTTGCGGCTCACGGCTTCATAACACGCTTTGCGGTCTTTGCAGCCGAAAGAGCAGCACTCGTTGCAGAGAAACTCCGCCTTGTCCTTCAGCGCCTGCGGCAGCGCGTTCAGCTTTTCAACTTGTTTATTCAGCCGAAAATCCGGCACGACAAACCGAAAATCTTCGCGTTCGAGCTCCTGTTTAAAGTCTTCAAAGTCCGTCAGCACCTTCGTTGTAGACGAAACAAAATACAGCCCCGGGTACGTCTTTTTTAAATAGTCTAACAGTAAATCGGAATGCACGATCACGCCGTTTTGCGGGCTTTCGCTTTCCGCAAACAGCTTACACAGCGTGTTACACTTCGGGTCAGATAAATGCTTTTCCTCCAACAAAGAATTGCTGAACGTCAGCCGCGCGGAGATGTTATATTCCTGCATGAGCGAGAGTACCGCGCGCGGGTCGTGCTCGCCGTCGCCGAGGCGTCCGCCGCCCCAAAGGCAGTCCGCCGGCGCGCCGTAAACAGACGCGATCTCGCACCACTCGTAAAAATATTCTCTGTGCGCTCCGTACAGCGGCAAAAACACACTGTACAGCTCGAAAAATTCAAATAAGCCGGGCAAATGATAGTACGCTGTCACGTTTCCCTCCGATTTAATCCCCGTACGGGTCGGCAATGGCTTCCGAAAGCTCCGTGCCGTCCTCCGCCACCTGCCGCACCGTCACACGGTCGCCTTTTTCTATGTCGTCCGCCGCACAGGTCACGGCGTATTCGGACAGGAACGTCGTCTCCTTCGCGTTGCCGTCCACGTAAATCACGCTGTACGGCGTGAAATTTTTACCGCGCACCATCAGCATATCGTTCCGCACATACGCCGTATTCACGGTGATGTCCCGCGTGCCGAAGCGCATGTCGGTCTCCTCAAACGGCTGCTCGCCGTGGTACACCACACGGTCGCCGTACAGCATGTCGTATTGCAGCGTGCGCAGCTCCGTTTCGTATGCGCCGCGCCACGGGTTTAACTGGTGGAATTTCGTCAGTGTGCCTACGTTGATGTCTAAAAGCTCCAAAACACGGGACGAAAGCTGATACGCCTTCACGTTTCTATCCGCGCCCCCCACGCCGCAGTTGCTCCAAATGACGTACTCCGTTTCAAACAGGCCGCCCGCAGAAAGGTCCAGCATATCCTTGCTGATCTCCAGCGACGGCATGTGGTCGCCGTACAGCACCAAAACGGTCGGCTCCTCCCACGTCGTCAGCACATCGGTCAACGTGCGCAGAAATTCATCCACCTCGTGAATCTGCGTCGCGTAATATTCCATTTGTCCGCGCAAAGCGGGGTCTTCTATGCCGGAAAGCACTTTGATATCCGCCGTCTCGCTCTCCTCCGGATACGCGCCGTGCGGCTGCACCGAAATGGTGTAAATAAGGTCGCGTTCCTTCGTTTCGGAAAGCGCCCGCACAATCTCTTTTGTCAGAATCTTATCCTTCGCCCAGCCGATTTCGTTTGTCTCCACGTGGTTCATGTATTCAAGCGTCGTGAATGAAT
>ERZ1106951.1213-NODE-1213-length-23315-cov-10.299441_pt1 | contig 23315 bp, 19 predicted proteins | sample MGYA00403676_ERZ1106951 | MGnify/ENA primary metagenome ERZ1106951 (study PRJEB35170, sample SAMEA104062398) | human gut metagenome | biome: human gut; feature: human-associated habitat; material: faeces | place: Denmark | collected 2012-04-23 ...
ATAAGCTGATCGAGCAGCTCAAAGGTACTTTTGGTAAGTATTATGACTATCACCGTCGTGATATTGCAGCCGATGAGGTGGATTATCTCAATGTGGAAGACCCTGATGTTTTCTCCCATCGTGCATGGGAACTTAAATATCAGAGAGAACAGGAAATGCGGCGAAATCAGCCCGTCAGGTCTAGAAAAAAATCGTATGATATGGAATTATAATTTAATTTTTAAGCCTAATAAACGTCAAAGCTGGACAAAAGGGATTTTTCGTCCTATTTGTTCAGCTTTTAGTTTACCCGTAAAGCAATTCTTTTAACACAATCTCTTCCGCAACATTCCGAATATTGTTTACAGCTCCAACCGACACCATCTGGCTACGAGCTTTTAACTCATCCGAAACGCCTTGCCTCTCCATCATCTTTCTCACCAGAATTTCCATTCTCTCCTATGTCATCTGGTTTCTGTTGGGACCAAAGAACAACATCTCCACAGCATTGAAAGTTTCTTCTTATGCCAAATAACAAAAACGTCACCTTTTGCGAAAAGGTTTATATCACACTTAAGGAGATAGCGTTTACCCCATATACTTTCCAAAATTCACAATTATTCATTTTTCAAAAATTTTTCCAAATTAGTTTCAAACTTAGAAAAATCAATATATTTTTTTGCAATTTTACAAATACCTTCCACAAATGCCATCTCAGCAATAGAACGCTTTTCAAAATCTGCTCGGATAATCTTATACAATTCTTTTCCATCTTCATCCTTTTTTTTATTTGTCTTAATATATTCTGCTATAAGATTATCTATAGATTTCACATAAAAGAATTTGTCATTTATCTCCTTCTTAATTTGCATATCTACTTCTGTAATTAATACCTTCTTCAAAAACTTTTCGATACTTCCTATAGGTATAAAAAGTTTTGGGTATTCTTTATACTGTTGCCCTACCTCCTTTTGAATATCACCATCCAAAATACTAAAAATCTTTGTCCCTGCGCCAAAAGTCGAATGTATATATAATTCATGTTGTAAGTTCAGTACATTACTCCATCCACCCACAGGCAAAATATTTATAAGTTTACTTCTAGATATATCTTTTTCATCAATAATTGTTTGTACAATATTCTTTGCCAAATAGTCTTCTACTAAAACCACAAAATCAAATCCATCATGCATGTAAACATCTCTAATAGCATAACTTGGATAACATGGGGTATTGACTTCTACCAGACCTTCTTCTCTCTTTGATAACTCTATTTGAAATAAATTATTCGGCTGAATAGTTCTAATTACTTCAGGTGAATGAGAAGATAAAATTACCACTAAATTGTGATGCTGATCTATTAACTCACGCAACAGGTCCAGTAATCTAACCACTGCTATTGGGTGTAAAGCTAATTCAATTTCATCAATCAACATTATTATTGGTTTATCCTGTGGCAATGATCTTCTAACTATTGCATTATATATAAAATGTAATAATGATACTAAAAGACATTCGCCTGAACTCATTCTATATTGACTTATCAGTTTACCTCTATACTCTTGGAAATATGGTGTATTCTCTAACTCTAAATTAGCAGCTATCTTTTTATTTCGAATTCTCTTTAACGTTCTGTAAAAACTATAATTACCATGTAAAATATAACTCAGATTATCTTTAATGTACTCATCTGCTTCCACTATATCCTCATCATGAATTTGCGATGTAGCAAGTAAATCATCTACAATTTTAGAATCATTGAATCTAGTTCCATAGAATAAACTTCCTTCATACATACCATCATAATGAACTCTTTTTCTTGGATTTTCTACTGTTTTCCATTTATCACCTTGTCGAAACCATTTTGCAGTTTTTTCTCCGTCACTTAACAGCACATACGACTCTTCGTTTATATCTTCTTCCCTTAAAGCATCTAAACTATGTGAAAATACTGCTTGTGCTAAACAGGTCATAATAGTGCTTTTTCCCGTTCCATTGTTACCAATAATGCCATAAATGCCTCGATTAAGAGGAATAGAGACTTTTGCCTTCTTTATATTCTTTATTTCACTAATTTCAATATCTAATTCTCTCAATTTCTTGTCCTCCTATTGCTCTGATATCTGGGATATTTCTTTGTTTAAAATTAATCAATTTTCCCGTATCTGTTTTAATCCTAAGCAAATACAGTAAGGCATATGCGCGATTATACAGGTATTCAATAAAAGCCAAGTCCTGAATAGGCTCTCTTGTCTGCCTCGCCTTATTCAGGTATTCATTGTGCCGTATATCAAAATATTCATTGGAGATTTTCATAATCTCCTCAATTTCAGCCTTAACAACTGCATATACTTTACTATCTTCATCTTCATTGACACTTTTTGCAGCCAATTTATATTTTTGTATTACTTTTTCACCATCTTGCACAGACAAAATAAATTGCAAGGCATCTATTATATAATCCAATGCACTCTTTTTATCCAAATATTCCCGGCTCGTTATCATTTCTTCTGAATAACGAATCTTTCTTTCAAACATAGGGTAATTTAAAATTTTATCTAAGTAATATGATGTTTTATACCCTTCTTGTATTAATCGTCCATTTTGTAATCTATGTGGAATTAAAAAACGACTTAGCCGTTTATTTACCATAACCGTAAAATCATATCTTTTCTCAAAAATTATCCATTCATGAAATGCAAGCTCTATAAACATTTTTATATCTTCTATTTGAGGCAATTCCAATTTCAAAATATCCGGATAAGCTATCCCATAGTGTAATCTATATTCTTTTTCAAAATCTATCCCTAAATAATAAGTTCCACCATTCCAATTGTCATAATCTTCATAATATGCCTGTAAAATTCCTGTTCCTGGTAACTCATCTTCGAACCATGTAGTAAAACTCAACCAAAATTTTTTTATATTATCCACTTTTACAATCGGCAAATTTGTATCGTCCATTTTTGTTCCTTCTTCCTTAATCAGAATATATATATTTTATCATATTGCTTTCTCTTTTACCATCTGCAAAGAGTAATAGAAAAGCTGATCAGGAACCGCAACTCCCAATCGGCATCTGAGTCCTTTTTATATTTTCCAGCAAATCAGATAAAAGAATTTCTATCATCCAAGATTTATTCCTTTATACTAGCAAATCGATTTTACGCAATGAAAAATTTTCATCTTTTCTACATATAATGTGCAACTTGCGAGGTAGTAATTAAACATAGCGAAAAGCTCCCGAAGGAGCTTTCCACACTTTAAATATACACTAATTCTTTTAACACAATCTCTTCTGCTGCATTCCGGATATTATTTACCGCTCTGACCCATTCCATCTGATCACTAGCTTTCGATTCTTCCGTAATGCCCTGCCGCTCCATCATCTGACGCACCAGAATATCCATCCTTTCCTGTGCTTCATCGTCTACAACATTCAGATGTTCTGTCAATCTGTCTTCCAACATATACAGTGAATACATTGCCGGACGATGCTCTTTCAGATATGTTTTCCGCATCATTCCATATTTCCCATAATGCGGTTCTTCATCTGTACTGACAAGATTCGGATAGTAAATTCCGTCTGCGCCAAGTGTGTAGGTTCCACCCATTTTTTCAAATGTGCTTTTCATGTGTTATTCCTCCTTGAAATCAGCGATGTCCTTAGATCATCGCATAATATTTCAGGGCAGCCTTGATAGCATCTTCTTTCTCTTTCGGGCATTGTGGAACTCTTGCATTTTCTGATTTTGGAAGATTATAGTTTTCTCCCACTTCAATTCCACATTTGCGTTTTACCTGAGAAATATATAAACTTGAAACCTTCAAGCCAAATTCTTTCAGCACATAATCTTTGATTTCCTGATAGGTTGCTTTCAACTCGGCACTGGTGGCATCCAGCTCGTCCAGGTCTAAGTCGATCTCTATCGTGTCATCTGGTTTTTGTTGGGATAAAAGAACAACCGTCTCCACATGCACCGTCGAAGGAAACATATCGACACAACAGATCTTTTTCACTTCATAACCTCTCGCCTGTAAAACTTCCAGATCTCTCGCCAGACTGGTCGGCTTGCAGGAAATATAAACCATCTGAGGCACATTGTAACGAATGATTTTTTCCAAAGCTTTTGGATTGATTCCGTCCCTTGGCGGATCAAGTACAATATAATCCGGCTTTTCTTCAATGCTGTCAATGACTTTGAGTACATCCCCTGCGATAAACTCGCAGTTATGTAAACCATTTAACTGTGCATTCTCTTTGGCAGCTTCCACTGCTTCCTCAATGATCTCCACACCGATCACTTTTTTAGCTACCGGAGAAAGCATCTGTGCGATCGTTCCGGTTCCGGAATACAGATCGAATACAATTTTACCATGCTCCGCAATATCTGCGTCTGTTCCGCTTGGAAGTGCATCTCCGATAAACTCTCTGGCAGTCTGATATAGCACCTCTGCACCCAGGGAATTTGTCTGAAAAAAAGAAAATGGTGTGATCTTAAAGCGAAGCCCTAACAATTCCTCGTAAAAGAAATCCTGTCCATATAAAACATCCGTGCCTTCATTCGTCACGATATCTGCCACGTTGTCATTTCTCGTATGCAGAATAGATAAATTGTTTACTTATTTCTATCCCTCAATTATAGTATCACCTAGTCGGTATCCCACACTTCTGCTCCCTTTCCTGATATCCCTCTTCTCGGATGCGCAGCATGCATATCACCTAGCCGGTATCTTCTGGCAACGTGTGTGCGTATCAGCTAGATGGTATGCAGCTATCGGAAGCCGTTTGTTGATACAAGCATTTACATACCAGTAAGGTGATACATGATGAACGTTGCCGAAATATACTGCATATCACTAAGGCGGTATGTGGTGAACGATATCGGAATATACTGCATACCTGTAAGGTGTTATCTGATGATCGATACCGAGGTATTCTGCATACCTATAAGGCGATATCTCATAATCAATACCGAGACATACTGCATACCTATAAGGCGATACCCCATAACAGATAGCGAGACATTCCGCATACCAATAAGCTGATATCGGATGAACGATACCGGGACATATTGCATACCAATAAGCTGATATCGGATGTGCGCATACCAATGTTTTAATATCAGATAAATGGGTACTGTCGGGAATGGATGTCCAGAAAACGGATGCGGATAGAAGTGTACCGACTGAAACGATATCGATTGAACCGTATGCAGGCGAACCGGTATCTAAACACCCGGATTCAGAGTATGAGTATGCAAATGCTATAGGATCCGCATTACCGAGAACTACATAGAGGGCGCAGATCTGTGGGAACATACTGGGTTTTAAGGGATATGGGAACAGAGTACGGGGGTTCTAATCATTCAGGCGCCAAACTGTGCCAGAATACAGCATTGGAATGCAATTTTCTTTGTGTCCAATCAATGCGCGTGGCATAGTGAACCCTGTGTGCCATTCCGAGGATATAGAAAACATTACTTACTATATAAAGTAATAACGTAGTAGTTTGTTTACTAGTAGTTCTTTCACTAGTAGTTGTTTACATAGTAGTTCTTTCTAAAAATGTCATCTCTCTCGATTCCGTCTCTTTCAAAAAAATAAGAGCAGGACACATACCCGCTCTCACTTCGTAATCTTTTTACTTTGCAAATTTTATGCTTGTACACCAAGAACCTTACTTGTTGTGTGCCATTCCGTGGATATTGAATGCATTACTTAAATCTCTCCGGCAGAATTACAAATATATTGACATATCTTTCTGGCTTGATTATATTAAGACTATTGATTAAAGATTTTCATTTTCTGATGCAGATTATAAAAAGATGGTGAGACTTAGGGTGAGACCTAACAATGTCGACGCCTCAAATCCTTTATTTTTCTGGCTTTGCGCTATTGGGGTAATGTTCAAGTCCCATCTCCTGCATTGATACATTTATTGAAAAGCCTTGAGAATAGTTATCTCAAGGTTTTCTTTTTATTGAAACAATAGAATGTTCGCGGAGCGTGCATTCTATTGTTTCAATAAAACACATTAGATGTTATAATATAGTCATAAATTCAGGAGGTACACACTATGCCATTACCAAAAGAATCTTCTTACACAACAGATTATATATTCTCTCTTCCGGAAGGGCAGAGAGCGGAACTGATTGATGGTGTTGTTTATGATATGGCACCACCAAACCGGCTTCATCAGGAACTCGTTTCAGAACTTCACTATAAGATTACTGATTATATCAAAAAAAACAACGGTGCCTGCAAAGTTTTTCCAGCCCCATTTGCCGTTTTTCTAAACGCGGATGACAAAACTTATGTGGAACCGGATATCAGTGTTATTTGTGACAAATCCAAGCTGGATGACCGCGGATGTGTCGGTGCACCGGACTGGATCATTGAAATTGCATCTCCAAGTACCAAACGCACGGATTACGGTGTGAAATTATTCAAATATCGCTCTGCTGGTGTACGTGAATACTGGATTGTAAATCCTCTTACGAGAACAGTGAATGTCTATGCTTTAGAAAAAGAAGAATTAAATGATCAATACAGTTTTGACGATGACATTGCGGTATGTATTTATGACAATTTGACTATCAATATTACAGAGTTACTAAAACAATAAAAAAACTGCTTAGGAAAAACGGAGACATCCGGTTTGCCTAAGCAGTTTTTTATTCATTTACTTCATACAGATAACTCTTGCCTTGTTTTCCAACCCGAACGACGATTTCAAGGTCTGTTAAGATCAGAAGAACGGTCTGCGCAAGCCGCACCGGGATTTTGGCGTGCTTTGCAAAATCTTTTGCAGTAAATTGTTCCGGCAAATCATATGGAACAAACTGCATGTAATCTTCCCTTCGGTCGATACAGACTTCCTCTGCAAACTTTACCGGAATGCGGTCGTACCGCTCACTTCCCTTTTTCTTATCCCTGCTCCATCCATTTAAAAGGCGGTACTCCTCCATATCAAGCAGCGCCAGTTTTAAATGCAGATTTGGATTTGATAAATAAGGGCGGATCTTATAGAGCTCAATAAATGCCATATAGGGATTTCCGGTCTTTGGTGACTTGCGTTTCGGTGAAGTCTCCCCGGTTTCCTCGTCAATCCACGACAGCCACTTGATATGGGGAATTGGATAAACGATCGTGACCGGATATAGTGGCAGAAAAGCGTCAAGCTTCCGCCGCATTTTATTAAATGCCCTTGTCTGGATCTCGATGATCTCCTGCCCGGTGTAGATGTCTGCCACAAAATTTTCAATCGGAATCTCATGCATATCCGTGTCCGGTGCATAATAATTCTTCATGACTGCATGCACTGTTTTTTCGGATAATGTACCGATTCCCTGCCGCATTCTCTGGCTTCCTACAATTTTATTTTTTGTATGATCAAATAAAGTTTTATCGATACACAAGTTTTCGACCTTTCAATTTTTTTATCCTGTAAGGCAGTTCGTAAATCTTCTATTTTTCCGGATGCTTCATATTTTTCAAAATATCGAAACAGTCAAATGTTGCAAAATAATCATCCGGTGTCTCTGCACGACGGATGAGCTGTGTGGAGCCATCTTCTTTTAGCAGGATTTCTGCGGAGCGGAGTCTGCCGTTATAATTGTAACCCATGGAAAATCCGTGTGCTCCTGTGTCATGGATCACGAGCAGATCACCCATATCAATCTTCGGAAGCATGCGGTCAATCGCAAATTTGTCACAGTTTTCACAAAGAGAACCTGTCACATCGTATTTGTGATCGCATGGTTCATTTTCTTTTCCCATGACCGTGATATGATGATATGCACCATAAATTGCCGGGCGCATAAGGTTTGCAGCGCAGGCATCCACACCAATGTACTCTTTGTAAGTGTGTTTCTCATGGATTGCTTTTGTCACAAGACAGCCATAAGGTCCTAACATGAAACGTCCCATTTCTGAATAAATGGAAATATCGCCAAGTCCCGCCGGAACTAAGATTTCCTCAAATGCTTCTCTGACACCCTCTCCGATCACACGGATATCATTTGGTGTCTGATCCGGACGGTAAGGGATTCCCACCCCACCGGAAAGGTTGATAAATTTAATATCGCAGCCTGTCTTGTCCCGAAGTTCCACCACAAGTTCAAACAGCTGACGCGCCAGCTTTGGATAGTATTCATTCGTAACGGTATTGCTCGCTAAAAATGCATGGATACCAAAGTATTTTGCACCTTTTTCTTTTAAAATTTTAAATCCTTCAATGATCTGTTCATGGGTAAATCCGTATTTTGCATCTCCCGGGTTATCCATGATCCCATTGCTCATTTTAAATACACCGCCCGGATTGTAACGGCAGCTGATGGTCTCCGGGATATGTCCGATCGTCTGCTCTAAAAAGTCAATGTGTGTAAAATCATCCAGATTAATGATGGCACCAAGTTCATCCGCAAAAGCAAATTCTTCCGCAGGTGTATCGTTGGAGGAAAACATGATATGCTGTCCGTCAAATCCCTGGGAATCTGCTAACATCAGCTCGGTTAAAGAAGAACAGTCGCATCCGCAGTCGTACTCTTTTAAAATGTTTAAAATAAATGGATTTGGAGTTGCCTTTACCGCAAAATATTCGCGGAAGCCCGGATTCCATGCAAACGCCTCTTTCACTGCTTCCGCATTCTCACGGATTCCCTTTTCATCATATAAATGAAATGGTGTCGGGTATTTTTTCACGATCTCATCTAACTGTTCCTTTGTTACAAATGGTTTCTTTTCCATAAATTCTGCCGCCTTTCGCCATGTATTTTCCTATAGTCTTATCCTGCTGCTATCTGGATTCAGTACTTTCCCTGCTGTCTGTGATATATTGCTCGATCTGTTCATCCAGATAAACATTAAATTCCTGCATGAACTTCAAGATCGTATCCGTTTCCTCTTTGGAATAGCGGGACAAAAACTGCATGTCACGCTTCTCCCACTGCTTATGACGTTTTTCATGTTCCTTAAAAAGAACCTTGCCGCGCTCAGTCAATTTAAAATATACTTCTTTTTTATTTGTCTCCAACGTGTATTTTTCGATCAGACCTTTTGCAAGAAGTTTTTTCGTCATCTTGCTGATCGCACCACGTGTCATCTGCATCTGTTCTGCAATTTTGGTGACATTTGGCAGTTCCAGACGTCCAATATTATCAATACAATGTGTCTCCGAATAACCATACTCATCGAGACACTGGCTTTCTGTCAATTTTGAAAGCATATCCTGATGCTCTAACATAAGAGCGATTTCCTGTAACAAACGTTGTTGTTCTTTCATAGCTCCACCTCGTTTTGTTTCCATGTCAACATTTATCATACCCAATATATCGCATTGATAATTTTATGTCAATGTCTCCAAGGCAAATTTTTTCTCATGAGTTTGCTTTGAAAAAGTTTCTCAGCTGAATGGAAAAAGTGATTGACATTTTACCTAAATTCGCATATAGTCTTTATGAAGAAACGAAGTTTACAACCGTATGGCTCATTGCCTAAGCGGGCTGCTCGTTTCTTTTTTTGTGCGCACAAAATCATATAAATATAATTTTCCATCCTCATCTCTTCTTACAAGCATTTTTGCAGAATATATATGATATCCTTCAAGTTCTCCATTTTCATCATATTTTGGTATGCCAAATCTTGTATCATAACGATACCAGCCTTTCTTTGCTTTCGCTTTTTCATTAGCCCCCTTCAACCTGATTTTATCTTTGGAATGGCAAAATTCATCTGGAAAATCGTTACCAATATAGATTTTTTCGCATGTTTCCAGAATCTCATATGTGTTTCCAATATACTCCTTTAAATATTCCTCAATTTCATTCCAGTCAATGTTTCGCCTTGATTTAAATCTTATATCATTTATCAACACAATGCTTTTATTATTTTCATCCTGAATAATATGAATTCTCTGATCTTTCTTACTGCTCTCTAACTGTATTTTATAAGCTAAAAGACGCAATACATATTCCGGCATTTTTCTTCTTCCAGCTTCCCACTCCTCTATAGTCCGCAATGGAATTCCCTGCTGTCTCGCAAACTCTGCCCTGTTAAATCCGGTGATATTTCTCAATTGTTTCATTCTTTCTGCTATCGTATACTGTTCTCCCATAATTCCCCCTAAAAATAATACCACTCATTGAGTGGTATTATTGTAACATATTCTATGTATAATTCAACTTATTTCACAGATTCTTCCGGAAAAACAGTTTTATATTATCTGTCTTTCCGGAGAGTTTTATCCATAAAAATGTGTATTTGCTTTTCCTTACATTGTCCTGGCAGCAACTCTGATTACATTTGCCGCATTAAACTGTAAATCTGCTTTCGTGATTTTATATCCATCAATCTCTTTTCCCGTTTTAACCGCTTCTACAATATCATCGACATTTTTCTGGCATCCTGGCATCTGGATGTCATTGCCTGCATAAATACAGCCGGTAGATGCTGAGATTGGATAAGCTGGTTTGAATTTTCCGGTAATCATCGGCATATCCTGTGAGGTGAACCAGTCGGTCATCACTACTCCTTTAAATCCCCATTCGTCTCTTGCCATTCCCTGGATCAGATCATGGCTGTTTGCTGTATGGATACCGTTTAACAGGTTGTACGAAGTCATGATGGATAATGGCTGTGCTTCACGCACTGCAATTTCAAATCCCTTCAGATAAATTTCACGAAGTGCCCGCTCACTTACATGTGCATTGACAAAGTAACGGTTATCTTCCTGATTATTCACCGCAAAATGCTTGATCGTTGTTCCCTTGCCCCTGTGCTTCTGTACTCCTTTTGTCATTGCTGCCGCAATTTTACCGGAAACATATGGGTCTTCGGAATAATATTCAAAGTTACGTCCGCAAAGCGGATTTCTGTGAATATTTAACGCTGGTGCAAGCCACAGATCCACATGAAATTGTTCCATTTCTGAACCAACCATATCTCCAGCCTTTTCTACAAGTTCTGTGTTCCATGACTGTGCCAGTGCCCAGCCAATTGGAATTGCAGTACAATACTGATAATAATTATCCACTTCCTTCTCATCGATATTTGAATCAAATGGTGTGTATGCATCCCCCATCACCTCTCCACCTGGAAGAAGTGTTCCATCCTTTTTCGTCTTAAAGTGTGGCTGCAAGCGAAGTCCGGCAGGACCATCTGCAAGTATCATATTCTTGATTCCTCTTGATTCTTTGCATACAGAAGAGGTATCTCCTGCTGCTCCAGGTACAGTGTATGATGCATTTCCAACAACTTCTCCTCCGTCAGCACGTAAAGTACCCACACAAAATTCTGCTAGCTCTTCCGTTAAAAGCTGCGCCACTAATTCTTCTACAGTTGCTTTTTCTGAAAGAATATCCTGCATGGTAATTTTCTCTGTCTTATCTGTATGGTATTCCTTCCGCATTCCCTGATAAACAACCGTTTTTTGTGCAATTGCTGTTGTGTCAAAGATTACTTTTTCTGCCTGATAACCAGCGGCTTCTTTTTTCTTTTCTTCCAATTTTACAGCATCCGGATGAATCTCATTCAGTGCGACATCCAGTGCAAACAAATTTTTTGCCTTTAATGTTTGTATATCTTCACAGACTTCTATAACTCCTGCAACTTTTGTAGAAGCCGAGCTATTTCCAACCCGGATGATATAGTCACCTTTTTCCAATATCCATGCTGCTTCTTTTTCTGAATAAGACGCCATCTGTTCTGCCTGATACTTTAAGACAATCTCTTCTGTTTCACCCGGTGCCAGCAATTTTGTTTTTTGGTACACTGCCAGCTCCTGATATGGCTTTTCCATTACTCCGCCGGCTGCACTATAATATACCTGAACAACCTCTTTTCCGGCATAAATTTTTCCTGTATTTTTTACAGTTACAGGAATCTGAATTTCATTCCCTTCCACACTTATCTTTCCAGCTTTTATCTCAAAATCAGTATAAGATTTTCCATATCCGAAACAGTACAGTGGTTTCACACCAAAGCTGTCAAAATAACGATATCCAACATAGATACCATCTTCGTACATTTCATCATGTACACTCTCATTATGACTGAATTTTGCGGAAGATGGATAATCCATATAATTTTCTGCCCATGTATCTGTTGTCTTTCCTGATGGATTTACTTTTCCGGTCAACACATCCAGAAGTGCATCTCCACCAAGATTTCCAAGCTGAGTCATCAGGAGAATTGCATTGACTCCCGCTATTGATCTCATTTCCGAAAGATCCATAACTCCGCCAATATTTAATACAACAATCAGTTTATCATATACCTCAGCAAGCAGATGAATGTTTCCTCTTTCGTGTGGATATAATCTGTAATCCCCTTCCTCATCAAACCGGTCTGCTCCTTCCCCGGAATTTCTGGCAATCACATATACTGCGGTATCTGTCTCTGACACATCAATGTCATTGATCGTGATAATCTCGCAGTCCGGTTCTTTGTAAGGGTGGTCAAACATTACTGCAAGTTCAGATGTCTGTTTTCTCGCTGCTTCCTCCTTCATCCACTGCACATAAGCTGCTTTCGCAGCGCTGGTATTCTGCTCCTGTCTGTCTAACCATGCAGTTGTCGTAACCTCAATTCCGGCATTTTGAAATCCCTGTTCAATGTTCACATTATTTCTTGTGTTTACATCTCCCGATCCCGTACCGCCTTTGATTGTCGCACGCGCTCCATTTCCGAAAAGCGCCACTTTTTTTGTATGAATTGGTAAAGCTCCATCGTTTTCCAGAAGTACCATGCATTCCCCTGCAAGTTTTCTGGAAATCTGCGCATTTATAACTTCTCTCTCTTCAATCTCAGCTGTTTTCGATGCGAAAATTTCTGCCATATGTCAATCTCCTCCTGCTATCCTTCCTTTGCATTCTCATTATACTATTATTATCATTTTGATTGTTCTATAATTTGATGGTAAATTTTATGAAATACTTACAAAGTTTTATCCAATCAAGACTTTCTTTCCCTCAAATGCAAAACCATAATGTCTGATGTTCTCTGATGTGATTCCTCTTGCGGTCAATTCGGCATCGTATGCTTTTTCCTCAATCTGTGCAAGTGCAGCCTTCACAGTACCTTCCAGTGACTGCTCTGATTCTTAAAGTCATTCACTCTCTTTCACTTCCTCTATCTCTTTCCCAGTGTCTTTACCATTTCCTTCATCCGTGGCAGACAGGCTGCAAAGAACATCTTATAACTCTCGCAGAAATAATTCTGGTATTTTCCTGTCAGTTCATTAAGATCACGGTTTCTCTGGCAGCCACCATGACAGATATGAAAATATTCACAGACCTTGCATTCCTCATCAAGCAACAGTGAACGCTCTACAAATCCGATTTCTGTTCTTTTCGTATCAATTTCATCCAGTCGATTCTCATTAAAATTCCCTAATTTGTAATCATCCAGCATATAAAAATCACATGGATAAACACTTCCATCTGCCTCCACGACATTCTGGACTCCGCATGTTCCTCTCTGGTCACAGGCTTCAGGCAGATATCCTAACAAAATTCCAATGTAATTCTCGAACTGGCGGATATATGGCTGCTTTCCCAATTTCCAGTCAGCATACCAGAGATTGAAAAGTTCGATCAGAAATTTTCCGTACTGCTCCGGCTTTAATGCATACTCATTCTCGCCATGTGCCTCTTCGAGCGGATCCAGACACGCAATATACTGCTGATAATTCCAGCCTTGTTTTTTATAAAACTCATAAATTTCTGTAATATTGGATGCCACTTTCTGATTCACAACAGTAAGGATATTGTATTCCACGCCATAACGATCCATCAGTTCTGCTACATGACGTATGCGATCAAAAGTTGGTTTTCCATCTTTGGTGTGGCGATAGCTATCATGGATTTCTTTCGTTCCATCAACGGAAAGCCCGATCAAAAAGTGATTCTTTTGAAAAAACTCGCACCATGCCTCATTGATCAGATATCCATTTGTCTGAAGTGCATTATTCACGCGGATACCATGTTTATTATACTGCTTTTCAAATTCTACCACTTTTTCAAAAAAATCAATTCCGCGAAGCGTCGGTTCTCCACCCTGAAACGCATAACTGACCGCCCCCTCTGCACGGAACATCGTCTTGCGGATCACATTTTTTAAGGTCTGTTCTGACATAAATCCATAAGATTCCTGAATCCTTTTCTGTGTTTCATCACAATAGAAGCAATAATCACATTTCATATTACACATCCCGGAAGATGGTTTCATCAGTACACTGATTGGCGGCATATGCTTTTCCTCTTTTCATTCTTACATAAATTTAAAAATGTTATAAATATTGATTACGATCATCAAGACCATAAGTGCGATAAACAGCTTGTCAACTGTCTTCTCATCAATTTTCTTATTGATCGCACGTCCACAGATTCCTCCGGCGATACCACCTGCGACCATAAGGATCAATACTCCGATCTGAAAATCCGGTACGCTTCCTGAAACGATCGTTGAAATCAGACTTGCAATCTGCGAGAAGAAAATAATGTACAGAGAATTTTCTGCTGCAATTTTTGTCGACATAGAGAAGAAGAAAAATAACACTACAAGGTTAATAGGTCCGCCACCAATTCCAAGGAAAGAAGACATAATTCCAAGAAATACACCAATAAGAACACACACACTTGCATTTTCTACTTTATAAGTCTTAATTTTCGCCTTATAAATCGTATAAATAAGTGTTCCAAGTGTAACGATCAAAAGACACAGTGCCTGAACTGCTCCTACCTTGTTTGGATCACTGCTCAAAGATTTTACATAGGAAAACAGCCATTTCCCGATCAGACCACCAACCGCTGCCCCTATTGCAAGCGGTAAACCAGTTTTCATGGAAACATGTGATTCTCCACTGATTTTGTTTTTCAAAACAGAATATGTTGTCATAGACAATACCGTACATCCTGACAAAAAGCTGATAGCTGTTACATCCAGCACTCCAAAAGAATCAAGTACCGGTTTGATGATCACTCCACCACCGATACCACAGATTGCACCAACAATGGATGCAGCAAAGCATACGACTAAAAATATAAGATAAATCATTTCTCATTTCTCCTTTCAAACCCATCTGCAATTCTTCTAAGTAAGATCACTGCAAAAATTGATAAAATAAACTCTGAAACAAAACCTGCATAGGTTATTCCTGATGCCTGGAAAATTTTATTCAGGATCACGATCGCAGGTATCTCAAAGACAATCTTTCGCAGGATTGCAAAAACAAGTGCTGTTTTTCCCATTCCAACACTTTCAAATACACTGACTGCCAGAAAGTCGACCAGCATAAATGGCATACACATGCAGAAACCTCGCAAAAACATTGCACCGTATGTAATAACCTCTTCATTTTTCATAAACAGTCTGATCAGGGATGGTGCAAAAATCCAACATAATATCATAATAAGAACCATACACGGCACCAGAAGTTTCATAACTGTTTGAATTGTTTCCTCAAAACGCTGTTTATTTTTGCTTGCATAAGAGTATCCCACTAACGGCATTACTCCCTGCGTTCCTCCAAGTGCAACCTGAATTGGAACCATATACACTTTTTGTGCAATGCCGACTGCTGCTACCGCAGAAGAACCATATCCAGCAACAAAATTGTTTAAAATGGTCATTCCTGTTACATTTAAAAGATTTTGAATCGCTGCCGGTATTCCAACTTCCATTACACCAAAAACAATCTCTTTTGTCAACGACAGATACTTTGGATTCAGATTTATGTTTGTTTTCTTTTTTCTTACCATAAGAAGGACAAAAAAGTAACAGCATGCAAAACAGTTTGATAAAAAAGTTGCCAGACCTGCACCTGCTGCACCCATGCCCAATCCCCATGGGAGGATGAAAAACGGATCAAGAATCATATTTAGAATACATCCGCTCATAGTTCCGATACTCGCATGCAAGGATGCGCCTTCTGCTCTGACCATATATCCCATGACGACATTTAAAATTGTTGGTATCGCACCACATACAACTGCCCAGTTCATATATGCGGTTGTTGCTGCCGCTGTATTTATATCTCCTCCAAGAAGAACTACAAACGGCTGCATAAAAATATAACAGAGTGCAGACAATAGAGCTCCACTCACAACTGTTCCATAAAAACCCAAAGATGCACTTGCGCATACTGTCTTTAAATCTCCTCTTCCAAGTGCCCTGCTCATCATACTTGATGAACCGATTCCAAACAGATTGATCACAGCGTTAAATGCCAGAAGTGCCGGTGCTGCCAATGCAACTGCCGCATTCTGGATTTGATCATTCATCATTCCGACAAACAGAGTATCTGCCAGACTATACAGCACCGTTACAAGTGCACCTATAATCGTTGGAATCATCATTGTCTGAACTGCCTGTGGAACCGGAGTTTCTTCAAATAATTTTTTGTTTGTATTTTGCACAAATATTCCTCCAGAAATTTATTCCTGTCCTTTATGATATTCCGTTCAAAGAAAAACGAGTTGTAAAAACAACTCGTTTTTCTTTGATTAGGGTATATTTTTTATAAAGGAATTTCACTACACTCCCATAAAAGAATTGTCATGAATTTTGCATAGTGATTAGCAGCATCCACATCCGCCATTGTTATGACGATGTCCGTATTCATCCATGCAGTCATCTTCCGGATTCTTCATGCAAAGATGAACAGCTGCTTTCTTGAATGTCATAGGAAGCGCTAAGATGTTCGGGTTGCTTCCAACAAATTTCTTCTCAGCATCTGCTAAAGCTTCTTCAAATGTAGCTCTTGTCTTAAGACCCATTCCTCTTGCATATCCCGGTTCCTCAGCACCAACAATATAGATTGCACTTGTATTCATCTCGGCGATATGTCCACAGGACATCATAGAGAATCCGTGGAATGGATGGAATGCATTTGTGAAACGGTATTTACGGATATATTCTTCATTTGTTGCGAAGTACTCGCCGTAACGGTTGATATCCGGCAATGTATTCATATGATCATGCTGGAATAATTCATACTGTTCTCTTAAATATGGCCATAATTCATCATGGAAGTATCCGTTACAGATAGAAGAGCAGATAATTACACAGTTGTCACTCATAACACGTTTAAATCTTAATACCTGTGCACTTAATGCCTGCATCATCATGATCGGGTTTGTTCCCATTCCATCACCATAGTGGAATTTCTGTGGCATACCAAATACAAGTACATCGTACTTCTTCTCTGCCCAGTGTACATAAGTTCTCTTATCTGCAAGTTTCCAGCTGATCGGCATCATCTCTTTTGCATATCCGGAATAAATTGCAATCTGTCTTGAACATGTATCAAGTACAGCATCACAACAGAAGAATGGATGTCCCATCTTCTCTTCCATATGCATACTGATCTCATTGAATTTATCACGCATTAAGCTTCCGCCATTAACCGGTGTAAAGTCGTCTCTGTGCATAACAGAAGGTACATGATGGCTTGCAATACATCTCCAGTTTGTGATACCTGTTGCACTGTGTTTGTATCCGCCTGAATATCCACCATATGGATTTCCCTGTACATGACCGATCAGAATTGGAATATCACAGTCAAATACATATTTGTTCATGTATACCGGATCACCTCTGTGAGTTGTTCCAAGATATACCATATGCTCCTGATCTTCACTGTCATGGCTGATGATCTGACCTGTATGCCAGAATTCGTCGAATAATTCCTCACCGAAAATTGCCTTTGCGTCAGATTCTTTACTTCTTGGATGTAAACCATTGGAAATAATGAACAGAATATCTTTCTTCTCAACACCTGCCGCATAAAGTTCTCTTAAGATGTATTTGATACTTAATTTTCTATGGCTAGTTGCCTGTTCTCCACCTTTAACACGGTCTGGAACGATAAATGTAACAGTGCTACCCTTATGAGCAAGCTCTGTTAAAGTTGGCATTCCGATTGGATGAGCAAGACTCTCTAAATAAGCTTCTTCTAATTTATCCTCTGGAATATAATCCGGATCTTTTACTGTTTCACCAGGGATAAAAATATCAGTATTATCTGGCAATTCAGCTGTCATAGTTCCCTGTCCATATTCGAAATCGATCTTCATATATTTGTTCTCCTTTTCATTCATAGTATAATTTACTGTAATCCGGGAAACCTTATTCTTCTCTGTTTCCCGGATTCATATTTGTGTTCTCTGTCTTGTTCGAATCCCTGGGTTATTTACCCATATAAAGACGGATGATCTCAAGGTATTCTTCCGGATAATATCCGATCTCACCCTGGAATCTTGTAAGTGCGATCAGTCCTCCGTCGATTTCATCGATAGAAGCGAGCATTGCTGCATTATCCTGCTTTAATCCACCACCGTATACAATATCCATACCACCAGTCTGTTCTTTTACAAAACGTGCGATCTTAGTGATGTAGTCTTTTCCTGCCGGTGTTTTACCAGGTCCGATTGACCAGATTGGCTCATAAGCGATCACGACTTTAGATTTGTCAACATCTTTTAATCCGATCTCAAGCTGTTTGCCTAATACTTCCTGCCACTGATCCTGCTCTTCACTCTTTTCTCCGATACAATAAAGAACTGTCATTCCTCTTTCAATGGCACATTTGATCTCCTGATTTAACAGACGATTCACTGCATCTGTATCTGTCACTCCTGCTTCTGCAAGAATTCCGGCCTTATCGTTACGTTCTTCACAATGTCCGATGATTGTTGTCTCACATCCTGCCGCAACCATTGCAGATGCCGGTCTGTTTGTTGTAAATGCACCAAAATTGCCACCTACTGCAGTGTCTGCTCTGTAAACACTCTGGCATCCAACCTTGATCGGGCTGTCCTCTGTTTTTGCTTTTGCTGCATTTAAAAGGTGAACCTCCGGAAAATACATTGCAAATTCTACTTCTGAACGATCATATTTTTTCAGTTCGTCCTGTGTATTCTTTACAATATACTCTGCCCACTCAGCAACCGGTGCAATACGGTTTACTCCACCAAATTCTGTTGGAACATCAAATCTTTTTAAATTCAGATAAATATGTTTCATGGATTTTCCTCTCTATCTGGTATGGATACCGGAAGCACCCGCTGTATCTCCGGCATCCATTATGATCAACTTACTCTTTCTTAGATTCCTGCTTTTCTGTAACGTTCTGCCATCTCGTCGATTGTAACGCGTTCTACCTTCGGTGCTTTTCCGTAGCTTCCAAACTTCACAAGTAATGGTGCGATTGCTTCTTTTACACCATCTTCAATGCATGTACAGATTCTTGCAACATCATCATCCGGAACATTTCCGTACATAATTGTATCCATGATCGGTGTGATGAATGCACGAGGATCAAATGCTGATTTCTTTGTCTCTAATAATTCATAGATCTGACCTACAGATGCACTGTTTCTAAGAGCAGCATCTTTTGCAAAAAGCTCTTTCATATTTCTTGTAACTGCCAGACGAAGATCTGTATCAACATTGATCTTATTAATGCCGCAGTGGCTTACTTCTACAAGCTGGTCTACATCGATTCCGTATGCATTTGTGATTTCTCCGCCAAGGGCATTGATCTCTTCTACAATATACTGTGGAACAGTAGAAGAACCATGGCTTACAAGATATCCCTCAATTCCTTCATGTAACATACATTCCTTGATCGCGATTGCAATTTCCTTACGGATCACTGCATTCTTGCCTTTGTTTGCACCGTGCATGGTACCATAGCTGATCGCTAATGCATCAACACCTGTTTTTTTGAAGAAATCAATTGCACTTAATGGATTTGTGTAAGTACTTGTTGCTGCGAATACATGATCTTCAACACCTGCTAACACACCAAGCTCACCTTCTACTGTAACACCTCTCTCATGAGCGTATTTTACAACTTCACGTGTCAGTTCTACGTTCTCATCGAATGGAAGAGAGCTTCCGTCGATCATGACACTTGTATATCCGCCTTCGATCGCAGCGATACAGGAATCGAAATTCTTACCGTGATCTAAATGAAGTGCAACCGGAATATCACTGTCTGCCGCATATTTCTTTACTGCTGCTCCGATATTCTTAGCTCCTGCTTTCTTATCCTCTAATGTAGAATTAGCGAAATCTGTACGTCCACCCATAAATCCATTTGCAAGATCAGCTCCCTGAATGATCGCAGGGCTTCTTAAAATCTGATGAACATCTACAGCTGCTTTTACCTGGCATACAGCATTTACATTAAATGCACCCTGTGCATAACCATTCTTATCTGCTGCATCCAAAATTGCTCTCATTGGTACTAACATAATAATCCTCCTTGTTTTGCGAAGCAAAATGCGACTGCCCTTGCAGGAGCAGAGGATTTAGCCTCCTTGTTTTGCTTACTATTGATATATGTTATTAGTTAAAAGAAATCATCTTAGGCAGTTCACCACCGATCAATGGTTTACACCATTCCTTGAACGCTTCCGTTACACCATTGCCCTCTTCATTAATAAATTCATCCGGCATGGTTCTCTCATACATCATGACTTTATCGATATCTACTAAAAATGGTTTCATCACATATGGTTCTGTAGAAACTCGCTCAAATGCCACCATCTTTCCGGATTCACCATTCATGATCGCTTCGCAGGCCATCTTTCCTGCAAGCACTGCTTCTTCTCGGTCAACCGGACTCTGTTCATGTGCGGCTGCACGGCCTACCAAACCCGGTTTCTCACCTCTTGCTTTGTATCCGAGCTTCTTAATAACAAGATTAGCAAGGTGCTGGCTGACATCACCAAAATAAGTTGCACGTCCAACCTGGAAGATTGGCTCAACAATTGGCTTTCCGTCTTTATCTCTTAAACCTTCACTTGCAACTACTACGATTCCGCTCTTCTTCTCAAGAAGCTTCTTCACGTCATCAAGGAATTTCTCCTCATCAAACGGACGCTCCGGAAGATAAATAAGATCCGGACCAACACCATCTCCATCGTCTGCCAATGCACTTGCTGCTGTAGTCCATCCTGCATTTCGTCCCAATGCCTCTACAACAACTACGTGGATTGGAAGTCCTTTGACATCTGCTGCCACTTCCTTCACACTCTGTGCCATATATCTCGCAATGCTTCCGTATCCAGGACTGTGGTCTGTGATCGCAATGTCATTATCATGAGTCTTCGGAATGCCCATTACTCTGATATCTAATCCTTTTGCCTGACAGTTCTTATAAAGCTTTCCGCAGGTATCCATACTTCCGTTGCCACCATTGAAAAGTACGTATTTAATATTCTTCTTTAACAGTACTTCGATCATTCTGTCATATTCTGCCTGTTCGATCTGATCTCTGGATGTTCCGATCGCACTTCCCGGCGTATTCAGTAAAAGTTCCAGTTTCTCATCCGGAACATTTTCAAGCTCAATCAGTTCTTCTCTCATCAGCCCGCCTGTACCATTCTTAGCGGCATAGATATGTTCGATCTCTTTATACTTTTTTGCTTCCTTTACTGCACCGTACAGTGACGCGTTGATCACAGATGTCGGACCACCACCATGTACGATCAGTATATTCTCTCCCATAGTTTTCTCCTCCTGATTTGAAGTATTTGTCTGCTATTTTGGTTGACTGCAAACAGAAACTGTGTTGCTGAAATTATAAAATTCCGACACTTCTTACGTTGTTTACATTATAACACATCCGTCACAAATTTTGCGTGTCATTTACGCAAACGTTTGTGATGTTTCACCAATATTTTATCACAAAAAACTTCGGACGTTCATTACAAGTCCGAAGCTTTTTGTGTTCCATATTTCATGATATGATTAAACATAGTTTTTATTTTCCAAGTGCCTCAAACATCCACTTTTTATAAGCCTCTACTCCCGGCTGGTTAAATGGATTTACACCCATGATCTTGCAGGACAAATAACATGCGAACTGGAAGAAATAAAATAACTGTCCAAAATGATAAGCATCCAGTTCATCGAGTTCAAATGTCATGCATGGCAGTTTTTTGCTGTGTGCTGTCACTGTAGCATAGTATGCAGCCTTGTTGATCTCCCAGAAATCTTTTCCATCCAGATAATCAAAATAATCTTCTTTTTCATCCGGTTCTACGATCAAAGATGCTTTCTGCTTCTTTACATCCAAAAATGTCTCAAACATAATCGGAGAACCATCCTGGATAAACTGTCCTACTGAATGCAGTTCCTCCGAAAATTCTCCTGCCACCGGAAAGACTCCTTTATTATCTTTTCCTTCACTTTCTGCAAAAAGCTGGATCCACCATTTATAGAAGAAACGGAACTGAGGCTCAAAGCTTGAAAGCATCTCCACACGGTATCCTTCTTTATAGTAGAGATTTCTAAGACATGCATACTGATATGCAATATTCTTTTCGGCACTCTCTTCGTGTACACGGATCTGCATATCTCTTGCACCCTTTACAAGTTCGCGGATATCAATTCCGGCTACTGCCATTGGAAGCAATCCAACATTTGTCATTGCTGTGTAACGGCCTCCGACATTCAGTGGAAATTCTAAAAATGTGTATCCATATTTTTCACAAAGTTTCTCAAGAGAACTTCCGGTTGTTCCAACTGCAATCGTACGTTTTGCAGATTCTTCTTTTCCATATTCTGATTCCATATACTCACGAAGAATACGGAAAGAAGATCCCGGCTCTAAAGTTTCAAAATTCTTTGCTATACAGTCAATATACACAGATTTTCCTTTTAATCTCTTCAGCATCTGGTTTAACGCATATGGAGAAAGTGTATTTCCGGCATAAATAATTTCAGGAGCATCATCCTTCTTTAACGCTTCAATCACAGAACGAGCTGCGTTATTTGATCCACCTACTCCGATCAGAACAAATGCATCTGCATTTTCACGTATCTCTTTTGCAATTTCTTCCAGACGTTTTATATTCTCTTCACCTGCCCACTCCTCTGTGTCAAGCCATCCCTGACTGTCTACATAACAGGTCTCTCCTGCTTTTGCCTCTTCAAGTATTCTGATATTTTCTGATGCGATCACATCAACTGCTTTTTTCTGATCTTCCGACTGATTGTGAATGATTAAGTTTAACATATTTCTCCTTCCTACATCATGAGTGTATACCATAGCTTTGATTGTTGTATTATTTCTTATACGCAGTTCTTCCGTATTCAATTTTAAATTATACAGCTATTTAAAAATAATAATCAACAAATTATTTTTAATGTTATCTTAGCATAATGTCCTTACATATTGTCATGAGGCAAGTTATAGTTCTCGCTTACAGCAATTATATTTTTTCATCTTTGTTACTGCATGTTTTTCATTTACTGCCTGATCAGGCAATCATCATTGCACGCAATACCCCGACACATTCATATTCTCTTTTTCCTGCACC